>Ga0335085_10002425_pt1 | contig 34889 bp, 26 predicted proteins | sample Lox_Sample_45_FD_206712 | JGI IMG/M metagenome (GOLD analysis project Ga0335085, IMG submission 206712) | Soil microbial communities from Loxahatchee National Wildlife Refuge, Florida, United States - Lox_Sample_4.5 | ecosystem: Environmental > Terrestrial > Soil > Wetlands | place: USA... | reverse complement strand
TTCCTTGGCGGCGCGTTCCTCAGCGCGGGTCTTCTGGATTTGCTCCGACGCAGGAAACGCCGACGATCGCTCACGGGAGGAAAACACAACAAGGCTGGCGAAAGCAAGGAGTGAAGAACCGATTCAAGCCAGAGCCGTTCACGGAAGCTATCGGTTGTGGTCCGGAGGCTTGGTGACCGGAGGTGTCGCACTCTCTATCGTGGACACTCGACTGCACATCGTGTGGTCAAAACACCACGAATGCGATTGATAAGAGCCAATGGATGAACGAGACAATAAGGTAGAAGCTAGCCTATTGCAGCCGCGGGAAGGCGCAGGGAAATATTGGTGGGAAACCTTCCTTCGCGGGCATATCAGCGAAATCAACCGGCGTTTCAATCAGGCGAAAGCACTCTATATTCCCAACCTAGAGTCCACGACTATCCCGATCGACCTGTTTTCCTATGTTCGCGAAGCGGCGCTGTGCTTCGAGATTGGGCGATACCTTCCGTCGATTCTCCTCGCTTCCAAAAGTGTGGAGTTGATTTTGGAGCGTGATGCGAGAACACGAAGGAATCCGGCGCTACTGCGAGATGGAAGGCAGACGATTATCCTCTGTTCACGCAACCTGACAATCGCTAAAGATGCCGGACTGCCGATCCAGCTACTGCTTTCTCAGAGTGAGACTCTGGATCTTGAACTGCCCGTTATTTTTCTCGATCGAAGCGTCAGAGCGAATACCGGTGAGGTAAGCCTATGGTTCAGCGGCATCTCAGACTATGTGGGGCCTGTGGAGAGCGAAGCCCTCGACCAACTTGAGAAAGCGCAGCGTTTTCTCGTTGCCTGGTTTAACGACGCTCCCGACGTACAGTCTACTTCGTAAGGGATTCGTAGAGATGTGGTTTTGCACAGTCGAGGCGGCGCTTTTCGTTTGTGTTGAGGCCCTTCGTTTCACAAAAGTGCTGCAGGAGGAGATGTTATGCACCCATGGCACGATCTGAGACCGGGTGAACGCGTTCCGCAGGAGTTCAAATGCGTTATCGAGATACCCCTGGGATCGAGCGTCAAGTATGAATTGGAAAAGGAAAGCGGACTGATCAAGATGGACCGCGTGTTGTACTCTGCAGTTTATTACCCCGCGAATTATGGATTCATCCCTCAGACTCTGGCCGAAGACAACGATCCTCTTGATGTGCTCGTTTTGTCGCAGGAGGCGGTTGTGCCACTAACGATCATGTACGCGCGTGCGATTGGTTTGATGACCATGATCGACTCGGGCACCAAAGATCACAAGGTGATCGCCGTTGCCACCGGAGATCCTGAATTCAGCGCGTACCATGAAGCCAGCGAACTTCCTCAACATCGACTGTTGATGGTTCGGCGTTTCTTCCAGGACTACAAACAATTGGAAGGCAAAGTTGTTGAAGTGGATGAGATCGAGCCGGCCGTGAACGTATATCCGGTCATCGAAAGCGCTCTTCGGCTTTACCGCCGGAAGCGCCGATCTGGTTTCAAAACGGGATAGTCCCGGTGGTCTCTGGAGCCGGTTTCGACGGCTTCTGCTTTGAGCACAGTTGGACTGAGCTCTTTTGAGAGGGTGCCGATCTCCGGTATGATGTAGATGTAAGTAGAGGCCAAGGAGTACGGCCTTAACCGCTGTCCCACTTTTGCCGGGACAGATGATGACTCCTGACAAGGGATCTTGTCGCGGAGTCATATCCCCGGCGCAGATTCCCTTAAAAAGCCATGAGTACCGTGTCGATGTGGGACACTCTTGCCTGGATCTCTCACACCCGGTGCGGCTTGGCACGTTGCGCAGAAAATGCGTCTGCCGAAGCACGGATGGCAGCCTTCCTAGTCTTCTGTCAACGCGTCGATTCCGGAAGCGGCCCGGACGTCGTTGAGCTGAAGTGAGGTGAAGCTAATGGGAGCCGAGAGCATTGACGTCGAAATGGCCATACTGTCAGCAATTTCAAGCGACCGATACCTCCTCGAGAAGGTCCTCGACGAAGGATTTCATGCCAACTTGTTGCATTCACCACCCGCTCGCCTCATTGCGGAGACACTTTCGGCCTTGCGAGAGCAGAGCCTCGCAGCTGTCGATTTCCTCTTAATAAAATCGAGATTGGAACAAGAGGGGCTGTTCTCCCCTCAGGTAAAGGAATATTTAGAATCCGTAGGCCGTCTGCGTCCACCGCAACCCGATCAGGTGTTGTCTTATCTGGATCTCTTGAAAGATCGGCAGGCACGAGAACGGCTCATGACACTAGGAGCATCGGTAGAATCCTACGCGAAGCAACGGCACCCTGGACAAGCGGCGTTGTCTGATTTCACGGCCCAAGCGATTCAGGAGCTGATTGATATCCAGAAACAACGCATGCGCAAGCAACTCCGCCCGGTTGGAGATATGGTGCGCGCGATCGTGGCCGAATTTAAGCAAAGGCCCAAAGGCCAGCGCATTCTCCTTGGCTATTCGTTGAGCCCGTTCGATCGTTTGACGAGATTGCTATCTGGATTCCGGCCTGGTTTCTATTACGGATTGGCCGGCGCACCGCGCCGGGGGAAAACGAATTTCGGCCTTCATTTGGCTAGCCATATCGCAAAAAATCACCATATCCCGGTCCTGTTCTATTCGTGGGAGCAAACGCAACGCGTACTGACCGCTCGCCTGCTTGCGAAAGAATCGGGAATCAACCCTACAACGATGTTGACAGAGGGAATGCAATCCGCATCGCGAGGTGTGGACCCTTTGGCAAAAGGGCTCCAAGGGGTCCATCAATACGGACGCGAGGTGTTCGTACTGGAGGGGTCGCGCAAAGACACAGTGGATCGCATTCGAGCCACGGCATATACAGCTATGCACGATTTTCGTACTGACTCGATCGCCATCTTTCTCGATTACCTACAAAAGGTGCCTACGTCTCATCCGTCCGCGGACTCACGCGCCCGAATCGATGACATCTCAACCAATCTCGCGGACCTCAGCCTCGAATTGAATTGCCCCGTGTTAGCGATTTCTTCTATCGATAAGGAAGGCTGCCGGCTGGATGAAGATCCCGGGCCTGACGCAGATCTTGCCGATCTTCTCACTCGCGCGCGACCTACGATGCATAACTGCACCGGTAGTGGGGATATCGAGTACGACCTCGACGTAGCGATGATCTTGTCAAAGGATTGGGCGGCAACCCTGGAATTTGCCGATCTGTTGCGAACAAAGTTTGTTAACGAAGCATCTGGAATTCCAAAGATCGACATTCTCAATCTCAATATCGACAAGAATCGAGACGCCCCAGATGAAGTGAGCCAAGCGGTTCAATACGCATTTTTCATTCGGGAAAATAAATTCGTTGAGCTGGATTTCAAGCCTGAGGGTGAATCACGCGGGGATTTCCGAGGATTTGCAAGGGCCCAAGAAGTCTTTGAGCTGTTGGCACGGGAGGGCCATCTTCTCCCTTCCGGCCAGTCGGCAGTCGTTCAGTGAGGTGGCAGGCGTGAAAATTGTGATAATTTCGGACATCCATGGGAACCTTGATGCGCTGACCGCTCTATCCGAGAGTTACGACGAACTGTGGGTACTGGGTGATTTGGTCAACTACGGACCGCAACCAAAAGAAGTGGTAGATTTTGTGCAGCGCAACGCTGCCGCTGTTGTCCGAGGAAATCACGATCAATGCCTCGGATTCGGAGACGATCCGCGCTGTTCCGCCCGTTTTCGTGAAATGGCAGAAGCGACGCGGGCATTCTCTTCTGCTCAACTCTCACTCGAACAGAAGCTGTATCTTTCTTCGCTTCCGCTGCAAACGACGGTCATTCGTTCCCAAACTCGTTTTTTCCTATGTCATGCGACTCCTTCGGATCCCCTTTACGAGTATCGACTGGCGGACTCCAACAAGTGGGTCGACGATTGTCAGAAGCTGGCCGCGGATGTCGTCGCAGTGGGCCACACGCATATTCCGTTTGTCCGCAGCTTTAACGGGCAGGTGTTAGTGAATCCAGGGAGTATCGGGCAGCCAAAGACAGGCAAGCCGGATGCTTGTTATGCAGTTTGGGAGGACGGACGGCTTAGCCTGCGTACGTACGTCTATTCTGTAGACCAGACGATCGCGAAGATCCGGACTATGTCAATTGCCAAAGACATTCAAGAGGATTTAATTCGCGTGCTGGAAAATGGGGGACTGTCACCGGGGATAACGCCGTAATTCGCCACACCGGGAGCAGATCGCTATTCGACGTAGCTGAAGCGAAGTTTGATGAGTCAAAGGCTCAGCTCTTTAGACGGAAGACGTCACGTCACATTGGGGGCCGCGTCGCTGCCAACAAGTAACGTTTGTGAGTACGCCGAAAGGAGAGAAGAAACGCAATCTATATGACCAAATACTTGATGGTGGCGATGGGCGGAGCGCTCGGATCTATGTTGCGCTTCTGGGTTGGTGGCTATATCAGTAATCGTGCCGGAACCCGTTTTCCCTACGGAACATTTGTGATCAACATAACGGCCTCGTTTCTCATCGGCTTCATTTTGACGCTATTGTCCGAGCGCACGCATTGGAGCGCCAACTGGAGATATTTAATTCCGGTCGGATTCATTGGCGGTTACAGCACTTTTTCGACGTTTGAGTACGAGAGCTTTCGTGTATTTCAAGACGGCGAGCTTCTGATTGCAGGACTAAACGTTACCTTGAGCGTTGTCTTGGGTTTCATTTCTGTATGGCTCGGCGTGATCACCGGAAGGACCCTCAAATAGGAAACTTCAACAATTCGGATTTCGATACCGTCCGTTTGCCTTTACGCTTTCTGCAAAGCAGGCTCGGTGTATCTCCTCATTGCGAGTTCCTCGAAGAGGAAGAGAATTGGTGGAACAGAGATGGTAGAGCGATTGGCGAAGCCGTTGATCGATCCGGTACTCCGTGGCTTCGAATGTTTGATCGGTTCGGCCAACGTGTAGATGAAGTTCTATTTCCTCCGGAATACTATTCGATGCTGAGAAGAGGATATCGCGCGGGGATTGTTTGGCGCGCGTTTGAGCAGCAATCGATACTACCAACCTGTTTGCTGAACTACATCATTTCCTTTAGCGAACCGGGCATTTGCTGTCCCTATGCGGTTTCGCTCGGTACAGCGGTGCCTCTAGCGAAATACGGGAGCAGAGAACTTCAAGAGCGCTTCCTTCCCCAACTGTTGCGACGGGGCGATACCGTCTGGCAGGGGGCGACGTGGATGACAGAGATCAAAGGGGGTTCCGATCTGGGCAGCGCAGTCGAAACCATTGCCACGCAGGCAGGTAATCGATGGCAGCTGACGGGTGACAAGTATTTTGCTAGCAATGTGGGCGCGGAGCTCGCTGTCGTTGCTGCACGCCCAGAGGGCGCAAACTCGGGTGTGCGGGGGCTCGCATTGTTCTTGGTCCCGCGTTATCGGGAGAACGGTCATCTCAATTACTTCATCCGTCGACTGAAGGACAAAATTGCGACGCGCTCCGTTCCGACGGGCGAAGTAGAGCTCAGAGAAAGTGAAGGGTACCTGCTGGGTTCGGCGGATTCCGGAATTTATCAGATTCTGGAAGTCCTGAATCTCTCGCGGGTAGCTAACAGTATAGTGAGTGTCGCTCTGGCACAACGCGCGATCGCCGAAGCCCTGGCCTTCGCAGAACGCAGAAAGGCCTTTGGCAAAAGCATCTTCGATCAACCGCTTCTTCATCGGCAGTTCGAACTTCGCCTCGCCAAGCTTCAAGAAGCTTTCGCTCTAGCGTGGGAATCCGTTGAACTTCTGAATGAAGTTTGGATGCAACGACCGCCATATTCAGGGCGATACCAACTCTTCCGCCTGGTTGCCCACCTGGCGAAGTACTGGACAGCTGAGTTCGCCGTTGACACTGCCAAATGGAGCATGGAAGTACATGGTGGGCTCGGCGTTTTGGGCGAGTGTGGCGTGGAGCGGTGGCTTCGGGAGGCCATGATCCTGGCGATTTGGGAGGGAACATCGCACCGACAGATGCTGGACGGCATTGAGGTCATGGAGCGCAAAAAGGCACACCGGATGCTCTTCGAGCTGCTTAGCGCTGCGAACGACCCGATAGAAGACGCGAGAGAGATGGAGGTGCGCATCGACCGCCATCTTCGGCTTCCCGCCGACGAGCGAGAAGCCGGCGCCGAGCCGCTTTTCAGAAGCCTGGCAGAATTCGCCGCTACAGCCCTAGCCCGCAAGTATCCGCGTTAAGAAACCTAGGGCGGTCTGGGCGGTCAATCGCTCTAAAACAGAATCTTCGCGTCCAAGTTGCGCTGCATGGATTGGGTTTTGGAACTGGCGGGCGTCCTGTCGTCGGTGCTCGACGAGATGACTTCGCTGGACCAAGTTGCGGGGGCCTGCAACCATCCGAATTGGTGGTTCTACCGTTTCGGTTTGGATTGATACGCAAAGCTGCTTAAGACGCCCATAAAGCCATGGCCGCCGTCCATGCTCATCGTGACATAGACGAACTTGCCGGCTACGGTCGTAATCGACGCGGGATAATTTTCCGCATCGACATAAACACTCTCTTGGCCCTAGGACCAAGGCCCCACGGCAAAGCGAGAAGAATTAGAGAAAACCGCCAGATACCGCGACCCTCAACGGATTGCGCGCAATCCATAACGGCTTCTTCTCGGGACTCGCGCCAGGCTCGAGCTTGGGTGCGTTCGACAGGCTCTGCCTCTTGCGCTCAAAAAGAAGACAGAGCTGGCACTCTAAGCGACGAGCTCAGTCGCGTGCAAGCAACGAATTTGGCAACTTCGTCCATTGCGAATTGTCCTATTTCCGGGTTGCTACGATGGGAACAACAACTTGAGGGGGTATGACCAACCCGGGTTTCGTTTTGGCCGTCTTTCGTTCTTCTTTGGCAGGTTCCCTTTGCACCGAAAGAGTTCCGTCGGAATTCTGTGACACCAGAGGCGGCGTATTGCCCGAGACGGCCTGATGGGCAACAGGTCCCCGCACCTCTTGCCCTATCGGCTGCTGTGGATTGCCAACCCCCAGCACCGCACCAAGAGAAGCGCAAGCCGCCAGAATGGCGAGCGCTGGTGACGGGAGATCTGATGGCCATTTCATTTCGTATTCGACTCTCAGGCAGGAGCGCCGCCGCCCGACCGGACTCCTACTTCCCCTGAACGCAGGAAGTGTACTCCTTTAGAAGCGCAAGACCGCCTCGGGGTGGTCTTGCGCCGCTTGGTTTGTTGCGAGCAAACGAGAACGGCCTGGGCTCGTTTTGACGATCCGAGGCTCGTTGTTGGCGTGTTGCTGCGGGCGGTGGAAAGTGAAACGCAGTGGTATACTCAGCAGCTAAATAATAGAGGAGGGCCATGCGACTGGCGCGAATTTGTTTCGTGCTGTTCGTTGTTCCAGCGGCTTTGGCGCAACAGAGCCGCCCGACTGTCACGCCCGCGAAGGCGGAAGTCCCGCTCTCCCACAGCAGTTTCTCGGCGAGCGGGCTCTATTACGAACGAATCCTAACCGATTTCTTTGTCGGCGACTTTGCTGACATCCCAAGCGCGTTTGATCGGGGAAAAACGCTATTTGGAGGGTTGTTCCGGCAATATCAAGAAGCCTACGGTCGCCATTGCGCTGCTTCTTTGCCGGCGAATAAAGTGGAACTGCAGAAGACGGTCTGCGTCCGGCAACAATATACCGTCAATCAATCTGGCGAACGAAACGGTGTCGAGTGCCTGGAATACCGTGACGAAGGCATCGGAATCTACACCGATCCCGCTTTGGAAGCCGCCATAACCAAACTTGCCCAGGAACAGCGTGGAAATTTGCTGAAAGACGCCATTATCACCATGGGGGACCAGAGCGCTGTGAACGACCTGCAGCAACTGCCAGATGACATGGACGGCCTCCTTAAACTGAACACTTGTGAGAGTCCTGGTCTGAAGCGCTTTCAGGAGAACCTGCTGCTCTTTGCAATGGGCAAGCAACCAATTCCTCTCTCAGGGGTCGCCGCATCGGTAACCTCGTCTCAGCCCTCAGGGCCGTTCAAGGATCAGAATTACACTCGATTCCTGGATGACCTCGTTGCTTCACAATCGAAGGAGTGGCTGCTGAACCGCTATGTCCCTGGCAGCACATCCGATGTCGTCGTTTTGTCGCGGGATGCGGCTGGTCGGCCAGCTTCGATATCGGGGAAGTATCTCTTTACCAGCATTAACAGCCGCAACTCCGGATCGGTGACTGTGGACTTTTCAGATGGAGTGCCGGGATGCATTTATTTCTCCGATGCTCCCTCCTCTTGCAAAACGCCGGACCGGAGAATCGTAGCCACCTACTCGAGTGGTGGTTATGCGCAGTCGGAGCCGGCAACCGTTCAGCGGGGCGAAGCGACCGCTGCAAATCCAGCGCCTGCCGCCGCATCCAGTCAACCGCCTAAGACTGCTTCCGGTGGGGGGCCTTCGTCACAACCCCGGCCGGCTGTGGCACCCGCACCCGTCGCGCCGCCAACGCCTGTGCCCACTGCCGAACAGCAACGCCAGCAGCAGGCTGCAGAGACTCAAAATCGCGCCACAAAGCTCGCCGCCTGCCGGGCAGCTTTTCAACAAGGGCTCAAAGATCACCCGGAGGCCAGCGCTCAACTAGCGAAGGAGTATGCGTCCTGCATTCAAGCCAAGTAGCGTTGCTCTGCACGTCACCTGTGCCGCGACAGACTTGACCCTTGGCCTTGAGTCACATTGTTATGCTCATGCGGGGCAACCCTGATTGGCTATTTTCCTCGCGTGTTCTGGAGTGCCCTCCGCGCCGTTTTGGCCGAACATATCCAGCAAGAAAGTGGGACATCTTTCCGGCCCCAATTTCGATGATCGCTCCTGATACTCGGTGCCCGGCCGCGATGTGCCTCTGGTCACCGGCCAGACCCTCCTGGCTCTGACTCGCCGTTTAGAATCGCAAATTCGGATGGTTGCATAGTGAGTCGAAGTTGTTTGTGCAGAAGAAGTTTGGTTGCGCAGGCCTGCAACCATCCGAATTGGTTGACCGTGACATTCCGAATTGAGCTCATACGCGCCGCCTAGAAGCATCCGAACACAAAGACCTAAGTCCCGCGGCTGGTGTCGGTTACCCAAGCGAAAGGTAGCAGCGGCAAAGAATACGACAATTGCGAGCTAACCGTTTCATCATTTGGAGTTTTCTCGGGGAGGGGCGGGCTGGCGTTTATCGAGTTTCAGGAAGTCAGTCCTGCTCTTGGTTTTTTCTTTTGGTGGCTTCAACCTCTGACGGGCGCTATTCACAGACGAAAGAAACCTTTGTGCCAGTTCTTGAATTCTGTCGGACTCGCGGTTTTCAATCGCATCCAGGGGAATCAACTCAGTACCCACGCCAATTGCTGTAGCGCCTGCCAGAATGAAGCTCTCAGCGGTGTGTTGAGTAACCCCACCTGCGGCAATAAGTGAAATTTGCGGCAGCGCAGTCTTGAGAGCCTTTATATATTTATCTCCTCCCACCTGAGCGCACGGAAACACTTTGACAAAATCCGCCCCTGCTTCCCAAGCCTCCATAACCTCTGACGGTGTCAGGGCACCCGGCAAGACGGCGATTTCTTTTTGGGCAGCAAATTCGACAACCTTCGGATTGTGTCCAGGGCTGGTCAGAAAATTCGCGCCTGCATCCACACACTTACTGGCCGTATCGGTATTCAGGACGGTGCCGGCACCAACCACCATTTTCGGGTGATATTGAACCAGGTGCGAAATGAGTTTCACTGCCTCAGGTACGGTCGTTGTGATTTCGACGATCGGGATCCCACCGCTGGTTACGGCGGCAGCCGCAAAATGAGCATCCTCGGCGGAAGACACTCGAATGGCGGGAATGATGCCAATCTCTTGAACCAAACGGCAAACTTCTGCTTTGGTCATTGTTCGACGGTCCTTTGCACGTTCTACGCGATGTGCTGAATAGCGAGTGCCATGCCTAAACGGCCCCTTCAGATTCTGGCTCGGGAAGCTCATCGCCTTTGCGCGCAAACCAGGTGTACAGTGTCGGCAGCAAGAAAACGCCGATCAGCAGGTTGGATATAAGCCCACCTACGATAACGATTGCAAAAGGTCGCTGTGAGTCCGATCCAATCTCGTGGGACATGGCTGCCGGAAGCAAGCCCAAGGTGGCAACTAGCATTGTCATCATAATCGGTCGTAGTCTCAGAACGGCACCGTCGACTGCCGATTTTTCCGTCGTGTAGCCTCTCGCGCGAAGTTGATTGATGTATTCGAGCATGATAACGCCGGTTTGTACGGAGACGCCGAACAGGGCTAGAAAACCGACGCCCGAAGAAACACTCAGATTCGTGCCGGTCACGAGCAAGGCCAGCAGGCCTCCCAGAGGCGCCATCGCCAAGTTAGCGATGATGAGCAGCGCCCATTTAGCGGAATTGAACATGATGTAAAGGATGATAAAGATCGCCAAAATCGTGACGGGGAGCACGATCATCAGGCGGCGTTGCGATCGTTGCTGGCTTTCGTACTCACCCGCCCAATCAATTGTATAGCCTGCCGGAAGTTTGACCTCTGCATTAACCTTCCGGATCGCCTCTTCGACTGTGCTTCCTAAATCCCTTCCACGCACGCTGAATTTGACGGCAACGTACCGTGAGTTGTTTTCGCGATAAATCTCCGACCCTCCGTCAGTCTCAGTCACCTTTGTCAGTTGAGCCAGGGAGACGCGTTCACCTGTCGGCGCGAGGAGTCGAATTTTCTCTATCGCTTCTTTCGTATCCCGGTATTGCGGCAGATACCGCAAGACCAGGTCGTAGCGCTGCTCTCCTACGAGCACTTGATTCAGCGCTGTGCCTCCCACGGCGGTTTGAATCGCATCCTGAATGTCGGACACGTTGATACCGAAACGTGCCGCTTGATCACGGTCAACTTCGAAATTAAGGTTCGGTTGACCAAGAACGCGGAACATCCCCAAATCCTCAACGCCTCGAATGTTATGCATCACTCCGATGATTCGATCTCCGGTGTTTTCGAGTGTCCTCAAATCGTCGCCATAAATTTTAACAGCGAGTGCACCCTTGACTCCGCTTACCGCCTCTTCCAGGTTATCTGAAATCGGTTGCGAGAAGCCCCAGAAGACACCTGGTATTTTCTCTAATTCACGATCCATCGCTGCAATCAGCAGATCCTTGTTTTGATGGAACTCCGGCCGCCACTGCTCCTTCGGCAATAGATCGACAAAGAATTCCATGTCGAAAAATCCGGTAGTGTCCGTGCCATCGTCCGGGCGTCCTATCTGATTTACCACCCGAGGAACTTCGGGAAACGAGCAGAGTACTTCACGCGCTCTTTCCGCTACGCGTGCGCTGTCGGTCGGGCCGACGCTCATCGCTAATGTGCCTCGGACCCAAAGTGCACCCTCATCCAGGTGAGGAAGAAACTCGGAGCCAATTACACCTGAAAAACCCAGAAACATAACGAAAGCGAACAACACGAGGGCCGCTCCAACTGTGATCCACCGATGGTGAATGGTCCACGTGACTGCGTGCCGGTAGCGTTCGGTCAGATAGGTCATTACCGGATTTTTCCATTCCTTCACACCTGAGCGAAAGAGAATGCTGGCCAATGCGGGAGCGATCAACATGGAAAAGACCAAAGCTCCCAATAAGGCGAAAGCGACGGTCCACGCCATCGGCTTGAACAACTTTCCCTCCACTCTCTGCAGCGTAAAGATCGGCATGTAAGCGGTAATAATGATGGCTATTGCGTAGAAGACGGGCCGTTGCACCTCATGGGCGGCTTCGCGAATCCTCTCCATCGGCGTGCGGTGATCTTCTTCCGGGCGATTAAGGTGCCGAGAAATATTCTCGATCATGACTACAGCACCATCCACTACCATCCCGAAATCCAACGCCCCTAAAGAGAGCAGGTTCGCAGAGATGTGGCGAGCGTCGAGGCAAATCGCGGCAAACAACAAAGCGAATGGTATCGTGAAGGAGACAATGATCGCACCGCGGACGTTGCCGAGGAAAATAAAGAGCACAATCACTACCAAGATCATTCCTTCAGCCAGATTGTGCAGCACCGTGTGCGTCGTATAGTGGACCAGGTCGTCGCGGTCCAAGTAAGGCACAATCTTCACGCCTGGGGGAAGGATGTGGTCGTTCAGTTTTTCCACGGCGGCGTGTATACCGTCCATCGTTGCCGCCGTGTCCGCCCCCTTCCGCATGAACACGATGCCTTCGACCACATCGTTGTTATCGACCACGACGCCATCGGAACGGTGGATAGCCCAGCCGATTTGCCCAAGGCGAATCTTCGGACCTTGAGTTACGGTCGCAATGTCCTTTATGCGTATCGCCGTACCCTTTTGCGTTTTTAGGACAGTTTTGTCGATATCTTGGATGTCCCTCACCAAGCCGACTTCGCGAACGTTGACTTGCTGTTCCCCCTCCTCAATAAAACTGCCTCCACCGTTGGCATTTGCATTTGTTAATTGCTGTTCGACTTGCGCAAGGCTCAATCCATAGGAAACCAGCTTGTCGGGGTCTACGCGGATTTGATACTCGCGTGTCAGGCCACCAAAGGACGAGTCGTCGACGACATCCGGTGCCGCCTTGATATATTTGTTGATAACCCAATCCTGGAGTGATTTGAGCTCCATGAGGTCGTAATTGGGGTTCGTGCTTTTTATCGTGTACCAATAGACTGAACCAATCGGACTGAAATCAGGGCCGATTTGTGCGGAAACGGTCGGTGGCAAAGTCACTTGCGAAAGCCGCTCTAATACCTTCTGTCGATCCCAATCATTATCCGAGTCGTCGTCGAAAATAAGATTCACTACGGATAAACCAGCCAACGAAGCGGAGCGAACGTGCAGTAGGTAAGGAATTCCGTTCATCTGAATTTCGATGGGAATCGTAATCTGCTGCTCGACTTCCTCCGCCGCGCGCCCCGGCCACTGAGTAATGATTTGAACCCACGTGTTAGCAACATCGGGATAGGCCTCGACCGGCAACCTCTTGAACGAGATGATTCCTCCAAGGAAAAGAACCAAAGCCAAGCCGAGGACGACGAACCGATTGTTGAGAGCAAAATCTACAAGGGGCCGAATCATTGCTGTTCCACCGTGTTCTGGAATTCGAGGGCGTTGGTAACAAGCTGCTGACCTGGAGCAATTCCCGTCGAGACTACTTGCATGTTGCCAGGGAGCATGTCACCAGCGGTTACCTCCACGCGCCGAAAGGCGCTGCCGCTAGAGGGCACATAAACCCAATCCCGATCATGCAAGTGCAAGATTGCCGTCGCAGGTACGGCTGCTGCCGTTTTTCGCGTTTGGCCGTGGAAGGTCGCGGTCACAAACATACCTGGGCGCATGAGACCTGGATTTCGCATTTCGATACGCACCTTAGCCGTGCGGATAGTGGGGTCGAGAACCGGGCCAATATTGCCGATGATGCCCGTGAACTTTCGCTCGGGATATGCGTTAAGGTGAATGTCGGCCTTATCTCCGAGGCGCACCGTAGCTAGATCGTCCTCGTAGACATCGCACAGAATCCACACAGAGCTAAGGTCGGAAATCGTGAACGGATTTGGCGAACTCAGTCCCTGCACGCCGGCTGCGTTCGTAACTTCCTGATCCGTGATGACCCCCGATATTGGGGCGCGAATCTCGACAACATCGGATGGCTGGCTGAGGTCGGTATCGCCAAGAACTCGAAGTTTGTTCGCAGTCGTTTTTACATCAACCTGACCTTTGGATTCGGTGTCCTGAGCAACCTGAAGATCGTTCAAAGAGATTGCGCCCCTGCCGTAGAGTTCTTGCGCCCTCTCAAGCTGTGTGTGCGCGAGCTGCTCGTCGGCGACTGCCTTTTGATAGTCGGAAAAGGCAGCAGAAATGTCGGCGCTCTGCACCCGCAATAAGACTTGTCCCTTTTTTACGGTATCTCCCAGACGCGCATCGAGTTCCACGACGCGGCCCGCAGCCAACGATATGACAGGCACGTTTCTGGAAACGTCTGGATTTACGGTGCCTGTGGCCGTTAGCTCCGACGTGGAAATGTGCGCGATGGCGGTAGTTAACGCGAACCGCTCAGGATGTTCCACCCGAAACACGTTGGAGTCGTCTATGTGCTCGACTTTGAGCGGTGGCGGAGCGCCCGCGTTAGGGTCGTTTGTCGTGTTTCCACAGCCCGTGAGTAAAGAACTCATGAAAATCGACAAGGCCAGCGAAGTGAGAACAGAGCGGTTGACGTGTTTCACGGAATCACCTCGCGGCCAACGGCCTGATTCAACTGGTTCGCCGCCTGGAGGTACGAACCGACCAAGTTCAAATAATTCACTTGTACGCTCCGGTACTCAGCCTGTGCGCTTAAGAAATCGATCAACGACGCAGCACCACGTTGATAGGAAAACTCAATCGTGTCGCGCACGCTTTGTGCTTGATTTAGGTAGCGATCTTTGTAAGGTTGCAGCAGAGTTACCGCGCTGGTTACGGTCGCATATGCGGAGTCCACATCGCTGAAAACCTGAGCTCGGGTAGCCTCCATCTGCTTCTCATTGCGATCAATATCGAGCTGCGTTCTTAACTTTTCACCCTGATTCCGATCAAAAATACGCAGTGGAATCGTCACTCCGACACCGAGATAAACAGGGATTGGGGGGTTCCGCGCGAAATCGACGTTGAACGTCGGGTCGGTTGATCCATTCGCGATCGCCAATTTGTGATCGGTCGTGGCCTTGTCGATCGATTGCAGCGAAGCCTTCAAATCAGGCCGGGTATCGAGAGCCATCTGGCGAACGTCATCGATAGCGGGAAGTTGCTGCGAGAAATCAAAGGGGCCGGACACATCGAATTGTTCAACTGGCGTGCGGTCGTTCAAAAGCGCCAGGAGCTGTATTTTTGCTGTCCGCAGGTTAACCTCCGCCGTCTGCAAATCCGACTCGTATTGAACGCGCTGAAGTTCCAGGCGGTCCAAATCCACCCGCGCAATAGCGCCCGTATTGAACCGGTCGCGATTCACGTCGAGCACATGGTCGTAATAGGCGAGGTTTTCCTTCGCCAAGTCGAGAATAGCTTTCTGTTGCAACGTCTGAATAAACGCCGTTCTGAGATCAAAAATAAGTGTTCTTTCCAAGTCGCTCTGTTGGGATATCGCAATGTCTGTGGCCTTTTGTGCGCTCTCTAGGCGCAGTTCGCGTTTGTGTCCGCGTTCATGCAGATAGTCCAGGCTTCCAAATGGGAGCGCGTAGGCAAACGGCTGAAAGGAGTTTCCTGGCGCACCAGACGGGGAAGGCTGGCTAGTAAAAGGATTAATCTGATCGACGCTAACGCTCACGCTTGGATTGGGGCGTAGGTGTGCGGTGATTTCGTCTGCACGCGATTCATCAATACCGATTTGACCAGCCCTTAGCGAAGGGTTTGCGGCTTCGAACTTGTCCCGAACTTCCTGCCACGTTAGTGGTCTCTGTGCCAAGGCAGTTCCCGGCAGAAATAGAATCACAAGCAGTCCGCACAGATACCGGTTTAGCCGCATGGGGCCTCCTCCCCTACCGACTACAAAGGAAAAAACAGACAGCGATTTGCGCCGCCGGGTTGAGCGAGCCTTCACACACGTCAAACGAGTGTGATTGGTGAACGACTATTTTGGTGTGGGGGATGTTACGGCAGGTTTACATCTCCCACTCGCACCGGTTCTTTCCATCGGAGCGGGCGGGATTTGAGGAAATGCTGATTTCCTAAGCTCGCCCGGCGTAGAAGTGGGAACCGGTTCCGCTATCCGGAGGTTCTGGTTCTTGATTCGGAATTTCCATTTGTGCCGGATACCTCTGAAATTGGGCCTTTTTTCGGCCCAGACGATCTGATACCATACCCCCAGAGGGTAGTCAAGCGCAAATGTCACATACCTCCCGTGAAAAGCTAGATCTCATCAACCGAACCAAGAAAGTGATTGGTCAGCTTGAGTCGGTTCTCAGAGCGTTGAATGAGGATGCGGGTTGTGCCGACGTTCTCCAGCGCCTCGCTGCAGCCCGAGGTGCAATCAACAGCCTGATGGCCGAACTCATGGAGGACCATATTCGTAATCACATGCCCCATAAAACAAAATCCTCAGAGGATGCGACGAACGACCTCATTGAGATTGTCCGCACCTACCTGAAATGAGCGCTCGTTTGGGCGCGCTGACAACGCTTGCTATACGCACTTTCGGTTTCGATACGGACTGATTCAGGCCATCGCTTCTCCATCCTTAGCCGGACTGGTCAAACGTCATCTCGCTCTGCCCTCGCTGTGCGATTAGTCTGTTTCTTCCTTCCATACTATAGGGGGTTATAGTATAGTACAAACATGGCTCATACAACAAAGGAAAAAGAAAAGCTCTTGGTTCGTGTTCGACGCATCCGGGGACAGGTGGACGCCATTGAACGCGCCTTGGAATCCGAAACGGAATGCGCGGGGATTTTGCAGCTGATGGCAGCTTGCCGTGGTGCACTCAACGGATTAATGGCCGAGGTCATGGAAGGTCATGTGCGTTTCCATGTGCTCTCGCCGGAAAACGGCAAGAATTCCCCACAAGCTCAAGCTGCCGAGGAATTGATTGAAGTTGTGCGCGCCTACTTGAAGTAGCAAAGCGCCCTAGATGGGCTGAGGTGTAGAAATGAATCCCGCAGAAGCCAAGCAGACGAAAAGCCTCGAAAATGCCCGCCAGTTACAAAACATCGCGTCAACGGAAAGCATACAGGATCACGAGCAAGAGCACGAACACGCTTTAAATTCGCACGAAATGTCTCGCGTTCTGGTTGTCGCTGTTGCTGCGGGGGTGGTCTGGTTTCTGCATGCCGATCACAATCTTTACGTCGCCATCATAGGCGTAATTTTTACGTTCCTCGGCGGTTTCCCGATCTTTCACGAAGCTTACCAAAACATTGTTCAACGTCGGATGACAATGGAACTCTCGATGACGATAGCGATCGTCGCCGCCCTGGCGATTCGCGAAATCTTTACCGCTCTCGTCATCACACTCTTCGTTCTCGTGGCCGAGATTTTGGAGGGGCTGACTGTAGGAAGGGGCCGCCAAGCGATACAACGCTTGATTGACCTGCTCCCGAGCACGGCCACCATATATCGGGATGGAGAATGGAAGGATGTTTCAGTTGCAGAGATATCGGTTGGTGACGACGTTCTGGCTCGTCCAGGCGCGCGCATTCCCGTTGATGGCAACGTGATCAGCGGACATTCCTTTGTGGATCAGGCGCCCATTACGGGCGAGTCGATGCCAGTCGAGAAGACCGTAGGTACGATGGTTTATGCCGGGACGATCAATCAGTCGGGAGCACTGGAGATTCGCGTTGAGCGTCTTGGTCGGGACACAACGTTTGGCAAAATCATCGAAGCTGTTGAACACGCTGAGAAATCACGCGCCCCCATTCAGTGTATTGCCGATCGGCTTTCTGGTTATCTCGTTTACTTCGCACTGGCCGCTGCTGCAATCACGTTTCTAATCACGCACAATATCCGTTCCACAATTTCCGTGGTAATCGTTGCTGGCGCTTGCGGTATCGCGGCCGGCACGCCACTGGCGGTACTCGGGGCAATCGGTCGGGCCGCTCAGCATGGCGCAATCATCAAGGGTGGCCTCTATCTCGACAACCTCGCGGAAGTTGACACAATCCTACTCGACAAGACGGGGACTGTGACTTACGGCACACCCGAAGTCGTAGATGTCGCCCCAGCAAACGGCGTTACTCCAGCGGAATTGCTCGAAGCTGCGGCAATCGCCGAATCCGCATCGGAACACCCCATTGCGAGAGCGATTTTGAGCAAAGCCTCGCAAATGCAGATTCGGGTTCTCCACCCCGACCGGTTCGACTACACGCCAGGAAAAGGAATCTTGGTACAGGTCGATGGCGAAGAGATTTCTGTGGGCAACTGGGCGCATTTCCAGGAAAAGGGCGCAGGAGCGTCAGAATCTATTGACGAGACTTCCGATGGAGCCATTTTCGTGACCCGTGGCGGCCACTTGCTTGGTTCAATCGCGGTTACCGACATTGTTCGCCCGGAGGCAAAGGCTTCTATTCAGAGTCTCCAATCGCTTGGCCTCAAGACAGTTCTTTTGACGGGTGATTCAAAGAAGGTCGCCGAAAGCGTTGGCAGAGCTCTTGGCGTCGCTGAAATCCTCGCAGAAGTCCTGCCAGAACAGAAACTTCAACATGTCGAGAAGCTCCTTGCCGAGGGTCGAAAGGTCGTAATGGTAGGAGACGGCGTGAATGATGCGCCAGCTCTCGCCCAAGCGACGGTTGGGGTCGCTATGGGCTCTGGAACCGACGTCGCCCGAGAAAGCTCAGATGTGGTTCTGATTGGCTCGGATCTTTCCAGGCTTGTCGAAACCATTCGAACGGCACGACGCTGCCATCGCACTATCATGCAAAATTTCGTGGGGACACTCGCTGTTGACACCATTGGAGTCGCCCTAGCCGCATTCGGATTTCTCAATCCTTTGCTGGCTGCCTTCATCCATGTGTCCTCTGAAATGACTTTCATCCTGAACTCCGCTCGCCTTCTGCCGCCAGTTTCATCCGCGAAGGGCTTAGTTCGCGGGATACTTTCTCACGCACCAGCGACGACAAATTAGCGTTGTTGCCAATAACACGGTTCACGCGAGGCGGGGGTCCGCCATTGCAGCTCAGCCCAGGGCATTCTGCTCACTGGACAGACGCTTATGGCTGCTTCTTTCGCTTGGGGTCGCAAATTCGGATGGTTGCAGGGTGTGCCGAAGTTCTTTGCGCACAATAAGTTTAATTGCGGGGGCCTGCAACCATCCGAATTGGTTAGTCATCCCTTTCATCTTCCCCATGGTTCGCTCAGCCGCCTAGTCACAGGACCGCTGCCGTGACAGCGCTGCGTGAATTGGCTTTACAGGAACCTACAATGACGCGGGGACTGCCAAACGCCGCATAAGTCGCACACGGTACACGGATTGTGGGCTGGAAAAATAGCCTTCAAAAAAAACTGAATGCTGCCCCGGCTGGGCAGCAGCCTATCCAGCCGACTCGTCAAGTGCCGCGAACCGGTTCAGGAATCGCGCACTGCTCGCTTTCAAGAGAGCCGGCCGTTTTGGGCCTGGGATTGATTCCCTCGATGTCTCACGAAACGTGCGCGTGCCCGGCAAAGGTTGCGATGTTTTCTTGAATCCATCGATCAAAGGAGATCGGCTGCCGCCCGAGAATTCGTTCAACCGTGTCGGTCACGCTCGCAAGACGGCCTTCCCGAATTGCGCGGTAGATCGAAAGATGAGCCTCGATTTCCCCGAGTGAATCGCCTCTTCCCACCATCGCGCAGCGCACATCATCTTCCGAGATGGGCTCGAACCGAACTTTCCTGCCGATGGCCGACCCTATCTTTGCCGCCATCTCGCCATAGCTGAGCGCTTCGGGACCTGTAATTGGAAGCGAATCTCCATGAAACCTACCGGAAACCAATGCCTCGACTGCGACTTCGGCGATATCGCGCGGATGGATGAACGGGATTCTGCCGTCTCCCGTACAGGAACGCACAACACCTTCGTCTTCAATAGACTTCGCCCAAAAGAGCGCGTTGGACATGAAGCCTGAAGGCTGGACGAAGGTGAAGTCGATCCCGCTGCAGCGAACAGCAACCTCGCCTTGTGCATGCCATACGCCGGTTCCGACGTTTTCCCTGGCGTCGTAGGATGACAATTTCACTAAATGGCTGACGCCAGCGGCTTTTGCGGCATTCGCCGCGGCAGTATCTTGTGTGGCCAAGTTCGGCCCTGAGTTCACCAGCAAGAACCCGTCCGTGCCGCGGAGGGCCGATGCGAGGGTCTCTGCAACCGCCAGATCGCCTCTGAAAATGTCGACCCGGTCGCCGAAACGCGCCCGCGTCTTTGCCTCATCCCGGACAAACACTCTCGGACGCTCGCCGAGCTTGAGCAGGCGTTCAACGACAAGCGACCCGACCGCTCCCGGTGCACCTGTGACTAGATAAACCATGAAACGTACCTCCTGGCTGTATTAGTATTCTGAGAGTTACTCAGAATCTGGATATAGGCTCACATGCGACAATGAACCTGTCTACTCGCGTTTGTCGGCCTCAATCCGATGCGCCATATCACGTGCTTTCGACATATTTATGAAGAATGCTCACATTTACTCTAAGGGGTCAAAAACCCCGCCCAAGCGCGCTCGCCGACAGCCCCAGCAACGGCGGGCGCGGGAGACCGTCGAAGCCGTACTCGAAGCCGTCGTCAGAATCGTGAAGCGCAACGGTATCAAAGCGGTCACAACAAATCGTGTCGCCGAGGTTGCGGGAGTCAGCATTGGCTCGGTGTATCAGTACTTCCCGGACAAGCGGGCGATGTTTGTCGCTCTCCATCAGAGGCACATCGAAGAGGTCGATCGGCTGGTGAACCGGACGGTTGTTGAACACGCCGACGCACCGGTTGCTGAGTTGATTTGGGCCATCACCGGCGCACTGGTAGATGCACACGCGGACGATTGCGAATTCTCCAGGGTCATTTTCAGCCAAATCCCGCATAGACCTGAGGGAACACAGGACTTTGCGGTGCGCCTGCACGGGATGTTCCGGCTTGCCCTTGCCTCGAAGAATCGCGAGCTTAAGAGGCACGGCGACCTCGACAAGACTGTGTTCATCGTTACGAACATGATCGATTCGCTCGCCCATGGAGTCGCGCTGCGGCGACCACCTCGTTTGTCGCTGGCCGCGGCGAAGGAGGAGGCCGTTCGCGCGATCATGGCTTATCTGCGCGCGTGACATGCTTCGATTCGGCCACGGTCGATTAAGGGGACCGTTCGGCTTCAGCCTGTTGCAAACGCATGGCCGCATCGCTCTTCAAATCTCGCTAAGGCTTAGATTCCCGGACTTTTTCTCTTCTCACCCGGAGCCAGCCATTTCACTAGCTCGTGAAAACCGGCGGTGAAAGCCCCCTTGGATGGGAAGATATCCGCAACCAAACCCCAAACGGCGCTGAGCATGACGCTGGCGGCCGCCTCGACATCCAGATCCTCTCGAAAAGATCCGTCCTGCCGACCCTTGTCCAGCGTTTTGACGACATCTGCCCGCCAGGCGGCGTGCAGCCGTTGAACTAGCTTCTTGATCATCGGATCGCGAGGAGCCCGAGCGACAAACTCTCGATAGACCGCCAGCATCTCGGGCTGTTCGACGTAATAGAAGATCGCGTCTTTCAACTGACGGCCAAGCTCAGCGACGGCGCTCTCCCTTTCGGCCGGGCCTGTCTTCTCCCCGCGAAAGCGGTCTTCCAGTTGGTTCGCGATACCTTCGATGAGATCTTCTTTCGTCGGGAAATGGTGATGCAGGGTTGCGCTGTTGATGCCTACGAGTTTTGCGATTTCGCGTGTCCGCAAGCCTTCGAAGCCATCCTGCGCGACGGCCTTGAACGCTGCTTCAATGATCATTTTGCTCCGCACTTCCGCATCCAGCCTTGTCCGAACGCGAGCAGCGCCCGGTCCGGAGCTCCCACTTTTTCGGGCCTTTCTTCGTTGCGCTTCGTTCATCGATCAACCCGCGGTATCGGTTGGATGCCCGCTTGCGATGTCGTACCTACGCTCTCGAAGAGGACGGCGGCTCCGTAACCGTCCCTGGCGTTTACAAGAATCCGTCCCTCGTGAATCCGGAAGTCTATTTCCTGCTCCCTCAGTGCGCGTTCGGTGATATCCAGGTTCGAGGCCACAGCAAATCCTGCCAGGAATGGAATCGTCGGGGCCACGTTCCCCGGGAGGACTGCCTGCAGCTCGTTCGGACGGACAATTATGATTCGTGAACACCCGAACTCGACAACGCGCAAAGCCCCACTTCGTTCCACAGATTGATTGGTATAGCGTCCATATTTCTCAGCGACGGCATCGGGATCTGCTACACAAACGATCACGGCCGTTATGGAGACCGCACCATTCGGATGATTCATGTAGCGAGGTTGCAGCACCAGCTCAGGCGTCTCGTGCTGTGCAACTTGCAGAAGTGCCTCAGGATTGCTCCCATTCGGGGAGGAGAAGCTTCGCGCCTTCATCATCATTGGACCGTCCGTCGTATCCACAAGGCGCTGAAAGGGGCGGATTTCGGTTGGATGGAGGCCACTTCTCTCCAACCTGTCATGAACCGAATGGATGTCGTTCGTTCCGAGGTGCAATACGTGCAGGCCCTCGTATCGTTGAAGTGGCCCATCGAGGTCGAACGGCCCGCGCTGTTGACGTGTGATTGAGGACCAACGATTCGCATCGACGATCCCCAGTACCTCCAGATAATTGTTTCTGAATATGGCGCACCGGTTTCCCGCCCCGATCGGCTCAGGATCAGCACCCGCCTGCAAGGGGATTCTGGGAATGGTCAGCGGCGCAAAAACGAAACCCAGGCGTTCGTATTGCGTTACCGTGGCTTCCATGTTCCGACTGATGATCCCGAGATGGTGAAGCACATTGACATCGTTTTTCATTTGGATTGACTCCATCTTCGCTGCTCCCGGCGAATTGGCCCTCGCCCGAGCAACTCAAACCTAGAATATGCTACCAAGCACATGCTAGATAAGCGATTGGTCCTTGTCAAGCGGCTGCTTGATAGCTCGAAATACCGGGATGCCGGTCGCAGCAGTCCTGGCCAAGAACGATAAGTCAGTTAACCCATGCCCGCTTCCCGCTGCGGTCCGACACCGCGCAGGCGCGAGCCCCCTGCCCTGCGTTAGAGAGGCCAAGCGCCAATGGCGAACCTCACGGAATCGTGACGACGATGCGGGGTTTCCCCGGCATGTCCCAAGCCTTCTCGATTTCTGCCAGAGAAACATTCTTCGTCGCAATCTGAAGCTTTGCGGCCTCGCCCGCTTCGAAGACGTTCCTGATTGCATCAAGCAGCTTTGCGAAAGGCACGCTCTTGACGCCGCTGCCCATCAGTTGAATGGCCGAGGAACGGAGCGCGGCGCCCGGCAATTCGATATTTTGCTCCCGGCTCGCTCCGCCCACGTGGACGAAGCGGACGGGTTTGGCGTCGTCCACCGCTTTCGCTATCGCGACGATGACCGTCTTCGCGCTTTCTCCCCAGAGATAGTCGATTACCACGTCAATCCCGTGGGCGAACTCGCCCATCAGGGCCTTCTCGTATTGCTTCGGGCCCAAAGGATGCAGCGCTCCCAGGGAGAACGGGATAACCGCGTCCGCCCCGATGGACTTCAGCTCCTGAAGCTCGATTTCGTTGCGGCCTGTGCCGATGACCCTGCCCGCGCCGAGATGCTTTGCAATCTGCACCGCGAGCCTGCCCGCGCTGCCGGTCGCCCCGTTGACGAGGACCGTTTCACCCGGCTGCAGCTTTGCTCGCTCAACGAGCGCGGCCCACGCCGACATGCCGGGATTGGCGATGGCGGCCGCCATTCCATCTTCCAGGCGGTCAGGAATCGCCACGCACTGCTTCGCCCGCACCAGGGACTTTTCGGCCAGCGCTCCAAAGGGCGCCTCCGGCAGGACGAAATACACTCGCCGCCCATCGGCTGTGCGCCCTACGCCGTCAGCCCCCGCCACCGCGGGAAACACGCCGTCTGAGCTGTAGTGCGCCCCCGACGAGCGCGATTTGCTGAACTGGCTCAGCGCCGAGGCGCTGACGGTGATCAATTCCATTCCATCGGAAGCCACGGGCTCCCTGAAATCCCCATAGACGGGCGATTTGCCCGCCGCCGTGACGATTGCTGCTTTCATATTTCCTCCTTGCATCCAGCCGTAGGCCTCGATCCTCGGCATATACTCGAACGTCGTTCGAGTAATCTAACACTGTTTGACTTTAAGATGTCAAGCGGGCTACCCTGCATTCATGAAAGTGAACCGCGACATGGTGCTTCGGGCTGGCCTGAAGCTGCTCAACGAGGTGGGCCTGGAAAAGCTGACGCTGCGCCTTCTCGGGCGCGGACTGAACATTCAGGCTGCGACCCTCTACTGGCACTTCAAGAGCAAGGAGGAATTGATTGACGCAATGGCGACGACGGTGCTCGCCGAGGGAGCTGCACACCTTGTGCCGCCGAAGGATTCTCCTGATTGGTCCATTTGGGCCGCATCATTCGGAACAGGGCTTCGCAAGACCTTCTTGACCTACCGCGACGGCGCGAGGATGGTTGCAGGAACCCGCCTTACAGACACCACCTACATGAAGACGGCGGAGCGCGTTGCGGCCAAAGTGATTGAGAGCGGCTTTACCGTTCGGCAGACGGTCGTCCTGCTGAGCACGATCTACAACTACACGCTAAGTTTCGCGATGGAGGAGCAAGCCGTCTTTCCCCGGCCCGGTGAGCGTTCTGTCCAATATGACGTTAAAAAAAGGAACGCGAACCTTGATCCGGCCGAACTTCCTCTCCATCGGCAGGCCGGCGCCATCCTTTTCGACCAGTTCGACCGTCGCTACAAGGAAGGACTGGACTTGATTCTGGAAGGTGCGCGGCGATCCCAGCCCCGAAAGGCAGCGCGGCGGTAGGTCGCGGGGTCGGCCGAGGAACTCCGCTTGTGGTTCGAGTTGTGGGCTACATGGCAACGCGAGGCTCGCCTCAAGCATGTGCCAACTCTAGCTGATCGACTTAGGCTGTCCGCCGCGGCCCCTGCTCTCTTCCTGCACCGGCCCACATTGGGTCGCGCTGTGCTTTTGGGAAATTACACAACGAACGCGGGATCTCTTCCGTGACCGACATGTGCTCGGCTCGCACCCTTGTCAATTCGGATGGTTGCGGGGTATTCGTAACTCACAGGGGCAGAATAGTTTTTGGTTGCAGAGGCCTGCAACGTACCGAATTTATTGAGTCTGGCATTCCGAATTGACCTCACACGCGCTGCTTAGAAGAGTGCCGGTCCAAGATTCTATGGCTCTCTAGTATCGCTTATAGCGGAGTGCCTCACTTTTCCGCATACGAGCCAAGCTAGTTCTCATGGGCGCCTTTTAAGCGCCTGATAAAACACTCCCAAAATTGCTACACCCGAGAGAAGAAGAGCTAAGCTTTGCATCGTCCAAAAGACGCTGGGTTGCCTTTCGATTGTCACCGTAGGAGCAGGATGGGCAGCTCCTGGGATCAGTTCGGACCAGGAGATTACTTTGCCGCCTGCGTAGGTCTGCACGGCAGGAAAGCGGAATTGACCGGGCTGATCGGGGAGTTGCAGCTCGACATAAAATACTTTAAAGCCGTCAGGAGGGATTGCTCCGCCAGAGAACGTGACTTTTTTGATTCTAGATCTTCGTGCTGCACTGTTTACGTTGTTGTGCCCATTGTCGGGCGTTGAGGGGTCGTTCGCAGCATCCTCCTTATCAATCTTCACCTGCCAGCCAGCGGGAAAATCGACCCGGCTCAGACGGCCACCCGCCGCGAGAAATGCATCCGGGACAGACAAGCTGACCTCTGTTGTGTCGGTATCGGATTCGTTTGGAACAACGATCTGGACGCGAACGGTGCTGTGGGGGCGCAGCGGCCGGTCGGTTTGAATTGTAACGTGGGCCGATGCGTTCTGAACCATAATCACGAGCCCCAAATGAAAAAGCAAGACCACACTGGCAAATACGCAGCGAAGAGATTTCATTCTGTCCTCCCGTTCCAAAAGTAACGAGCTTTCTAACATCCGTTGCGCTCCTTTCCTTAGAAGCTTGACGAAAAATTGAAGTCCGTTACAAAATCGTCACCACGCGCAGGAGACACCTCGACATAGACAGACCATCGCCCTGCCATCGAGAGATTCACGTCAGCGCGATAGCTTCCGTCTGCAGTTGGTCGAGCAGCGATTGTTTCGAGCGCCATATCCATGTCGCGCATTTGAAGGGAAACACTCACTTGCTTGGCATCGGCGATCTTCCCGCCAGCCGAATCCAGGAGCGAAATCGCAATTTCATTGAACCCCACTCGATTCGGCGCGAGGTTTATAGTCACTGTTGCCTGCGGCGTTTTCCGCGAGAGGACTACCGGTCCGGCCGATATCGCTGAGGCTGGCGGAAGACTTGTGAGCACAGCGACGAGGGCGAGGATCGCAACTCCGAGGATTGACTCGGTGCGAAGCAACGTGACAAACCGTCCAGCCCATACGCGGGCGCCTTCCAGGTGGAGGTTGAAATCGGCTATGGCGGGCAGGACTCGGCGCAGATTTACGGCCGCGATACCCAGAATCAAAATTGCCAAAAATAACTTAGCCAAGAGGGCGCGTCCGTAAGCAGTCGTCACGAACGATATCCAATTGGGAAGATGGAGCCAAGCTGCATAGATTCCTGTTGCTAAGAGAACTAATGCGCAGGTCTTTGCGATTCGAGAAAATCGACTCGCGAGCCGGTGGAGAAGCTCGATGCCATAAGGTTCATTACGATCCACAACCGGGATGGCAACGGCCAAGTGTATTAGACCTCCGATCCATAATGCGGTTGCGGCGAGATGCACCCAATCACTGAGAACAACCAGCCAGGTGAATCGTGCGACAGCGCGGGCATGACCAGTGAGCGGTAGTGTCAGCAGCATCAGGGCACCAAGCAGAACAGAAACGCTGGGAAGCCAGACTCTATGAAGCGCACTACCCGAGCGCGACCTGGACAGAGTCATCAAGAGAAGCGTTGCCAACAGGATTGCGGCAATAACGCGTACGAGCCACCATTCGCCATAGGCGGTGGTAAAAAGTACAGCGCCCAGAGCAGAAGGCGACAGCGACTTCGTTACAGACAGACCAGAAAAAAGCACCGTTTGCGCAAAAAGCTCCACAATTTCAACCATGATATACGCCAACGCTGCGGTTTGCAGGAGACGGAGCGATCGCCGTTGGATCGGGCCTAGCAGTTCACCGTCAGAGCCGATTCCAGAATTTGCAGCGGGCACGATTCCTAACAAGAAGAAAATGCCGCCAAGCCAAACGACGAGCGCCGTAAGAGATGCCCATCTAAGGGTCGTCACAGAAGTTTCCAAGAACGAATTCGGCTCCGCCAGCGCAAAATGCTGCAAGGCGGCCTGATCCGGTGCGGGAGATCGAAAGCCAAAGCCGAACTGCCCCTGGACCTGGTGACCATCGGCGGAGTTCACTTTCCAGAGGACGATGTATGGACCAGGAGCAACGATGTTAACGGCTACTTCGAGAACGTCGCCGGACCCTACAACACGCGAATCGCCGTTGTCGACCCGGCGGCCGGCCGGAGTGATTACATACAGAGAATTGAAAACAGGTTCAACTCGCTCGTCAAACGTAAGGCGAACGCGTCCAGGCGCTTGAGCGATATCGCTTCCGGATGGCGGGTCGGTCTGTAGCAAAGTGGCATGTGCGTGTAGAGTTGTTGCAAAGGACATTAGGCAGAGGAGTGCCAGGAGGGCTTTCCTTATGGTCCTCCTGGCATCCGTGCCAAGTTTCTTCAGTAGGATCACAGCTTTTGCTCTTCAATCAACGAAGCGTGCCTCAGAATGTCAGCCGCAAAGCAAACTGCGCTTCTCTTGGGTCTGCCACCGCGGTGGGCTGGCCAAATGTTGCCGAAGGATTCGTTGGATACACCCCCGTTCCGAAGGAATTGTTGGGTATCTCATAGTTCGGGTGATTGAGTATGTTGAATATATCTGCTATGGCCTCCAGGTGGAGGCGTTCTCCGATCGGAAACGTCCGGCTAAGGCGCGTGTTTATATTGAAAAAGTCGAAGCCTGTGCCCGTATTCCGACCGATCATTATTGCGACATTGTTGGTGCAGGCAGCGGCGTTTCCTGCCAGTCCCACGCAAGGCCGACTTGTCGTGGTCTGAATGTTGGTCGCGCCCGTCACAATGTTGAAGGGAAGAGGCGAGTAGTAGGTCAATATTCCGCTAAGCTGAAATCCGTGGCTAATGCGTTGCCAGAGGCTATGTGCAGGGTCGAGAGAGGAATGAATCGTCGTATCAAAGACAAGGCGGTGGCGCTGATCGTCGTCGGAACGCCCCCAATCCTGGTGAATATTGAAATTATTGAGTGGGGCGCTGAAGAAGAACTCGCTCACATCGTCGAGGGCCTTCGAGTACGTATAGGAAATACGAAAGCTTCCCCATCGAACTGGCCGCTCAACGTAAGAAAGCGATAATCCGTCATACTCCGAATCCGCCGCCGGAGAATACTGCTTGTTGTTCTGGTAGGCGGAATTGGGTCGGCACAAGTTCACTGGATCGACCGCAGCCGTGCATGTCGGGGTATTTAGATTGACGGAAGCAATCAAATGAACGCCACGCACATGTTGATAACTGACGCTCAGTGTGCCCTTATTCCCCAGTTGCTGTTCAATTTCCAGGCTGCCCTGCTCTGAGTAAGCATTTGGGATGTGCGGGTCCATTGTTGAAAAGCTGACCGGTAAGCCAGTCGGGGCCGTCGCAAGAATATTCGGGAAGACAGGCGCTCCCGTCTGGCCGAAATTCAGGGCCGTGCTTAGAAGCTGAATTTGATTGATGTTCGTTGTGTTGTCGCCGGAGAGGAGAGCATTCGCAAGCGGGCGAAGTGCTACGCGATCATAAAATAACCCGAAACTGGCGCGAACGACGGTTCTTCTTGAAGCCAACGGCGACCAAGCAAACCCTAGCCGAGGCGAAACGTTATTCGTATCGGTGGAGATAGTCTTCAGGAACTCCAGGTCGTAACGCACGCCGGCATTCAGCGTAAAACGTGAACTCACTTGCCATTCATCCTGTGCGTAGAACCCGACGTTCGGATTGGTCTGATGATTAACGGGGTTGCCAAAAACCTGCGTAAAGCTGGAATAGATTCCATTCTGGAAATTGGCCAGTGAAGAAAATGAATAGCTCCCACGATTGGACATAGGAAATGTGATGGTGAGGTCGTTGTAAAGGAAGTCCACACCTACGCGGAATGCATGCGGTCCCTTCTGATGGGATAGGTTGTCCACGATTTCGAACAGCCGGTCGTAACGTCCGGTAGGAGAGCCTGAGAGAGTCCCGAAGGAAGCAACGCCCGAGATGCTCACTGCGGGTCCGACGGCGTCGTTGGGGGGCGCTAAAAGGTTGCTATTGGTAAATTGCCCCCTCGTTTCGTTCACGGTACGAGGTGAGATCGCGTAGACGTTGCTGACGGCAATTGTCTGATCAAGATCGCTGAGTCCTGCGGCCGCGCTGACCGCGCTTAAACCTCCGACGCCGCGCGAATTTGTCGCATTCACGTTATACAAGCTATAGCGTGCATTGAACTGATCCTTTTCATTGAAGCGGTGATCCATCTTCGCCAAAAAGTTGGTGGTATGGACAGGGTTGGGGTATTGCCCCGTGGAGATTAATGGGCCTAGGTAGCCCACCGATGTGAGGCGTGAGTTGATCGTGGCCAGATTCGCAGGCGTTATGGTAATGACGGGGCTACCTGCTTGGTTAAGAAGCCGTTGCTCAAAGTTCGCGAAATAAAACGTCCGGTTTTTGATAAGCGGACCACCAAGACTCGCGCCATATTGAGCCTGAGTTATGGGCAATCTGGCATGTGTGAGCGCATTGGCTGCGTTCAAAGCTTGATTGCGAAAGAATCCATACACATCGCCATGAAGGTCGTTCGTACCACTCTTGGTGACCATATTGACGTAGCCACCCAAAGCGCGACCGAATTCCGCTTGTCCACCGGATGTGACTACCTGAAATTCTTGCACCACATCCAAACCGTAGGTCGTAAGAACCAGTCCTGCGGCGTCATCGTTCGCAGATAGACCATCGACGATAAAACTGTTGGAGAAATTACGTTGACTGCCAATGGAAATACCCTGTCCAGGGACAGCTGAGGTCTCGGCAAATAGCTGTGTGCTTGCCGTGTTGGTTGGAGAAACGCCCGGAACAAGCAACGTGAGATCTAGAAAGTTTCGCCCATTGAGAGGAAGGCTGTTGATCTCGTTTTGTACGACAGTGCCGGCAAGTTGCGTTCGCTCGGTCTCGATAACCGCTGCTTCTCCGTTGACCGTAACGGTCTCCTTCGCGGACTCGACCGTCAGAGAAATGGGCAGGTCAAACGCTGCCCCTACCGTTAGCGTTACGGCACGCGTGACGTCCGCAAATCCTTGTTGATGGACTTTAATTGCGTACGGTCCAACCTTGAGGTAAGCGAATCGAAACCTCCCTTCATCATCTGTCACAGTGGTGGTTGCCACATTAGTGTCGGTTTGCACCGCCGTGATGGCTGCATTGACGACGACAGCGCCGCTGGAATCCGTGACCACACCACTCAGACTCGCATAATTGACGCTCTCTTGCGCTGAAGCGAACCGCGATGAAAATAAACCAAGGACTGCCAAAACAAAAACGGCCCGAAGAACACGCGAACGCATAAACACTGCCTCCTCGTCAGAATTGTGTTGAACTTTCCTGATATGACTCACGTTCAGTTACAGACGAGGAGGTTGGTCGGGAGGCGAGACAAAACGGCTTACAGAGGGTCCGGGATCAAACGAAGCAAATTTATATATCGTGACAGGCAGAGTAAGAACCCTAAAAGTGGTGAAGGTCGCTTTGGGAGCAGACTGCGAAATCACAGGTTGCGCCTGTTGGCTAGCAGCACACATGCAGGTCGGCTGGGATTGGTCACTGCCATGACAGGGCGCTCTTTCCTTCTGAGACTTTTGGTTGCGATGCATCGGGCACATTCCGCCAGCGCCACAGCAACAGTAATAATCTGAAGCTGGAAACACCACTACTGCGACAATGCCAACTGGATTGGTTAGCAGCGCTCCCAGCAAAAACAGTGCTCGCAGTCGTTTCATGGCGAAACTGTCTCGTTCTACTGCTTGCCCGATAAGCGGGCAGATAAACTCCGAAAACTCCAATCAGGACTACAAGGCCACCGGAATGGGTGCCCGCTTAACAGGAAAAGGAGGAGCACCCAGACCGCTGGCGCCTAACGATACTGAACGAACGTGCGCACACAATGCCTCATGGGCAGCCTGGATTTGAGGTTGTTTGCTACGACTTCAACGCAGGACTAACGGCGAGGAGGCTGTTCAGGAGGTGAGATAGATCGGACCAAAGTGTGTGCCACGCGCAACGTTGCGACGTTGGCTTCAACCGGCGGTTGGTGAAGTCCATTCGGTTCGACCGGCACAATCGCCTGGAGCTCAACAGGAGGAAGCATAGACTGACTCGGTTGGCTAGGAGCGCACATACAGGTTTGTGGCGATGAGTTGCCATCTTGGCACGGCATTTTTTCATGCTGAGATTTCTGGCTTCGGTGCATCGGGCACATTGCGCCACCACAGCAAGAACAAGACGTGTTCGAAGGAAACGCGGCCGCAGCCACGACACCTCCCAGAGGGGAGAGGAGAGCGCACAGCAACAGCAGTGCCTGAACTCGCTTCAACACGATGCGCGCTAGTATAAAGCCGTTCGGCTCTTATTGAAACCGCCTGCATTACGGGTCGTTCCCGTGTTTGCGACTCGAACCCGAGTCGGTGTTCCGCCTCCCAATTCGGATGGTTGTGCCGAAATTCTTTACTCAAAAGAAGTTTAAGGTGTGGTCGCCCGAACACACCGAATTCACTGGCGGTGGCGCTTCGAATCGAGATCATGCCGAATTGCTTCGGAGCAGCGCGAATTCGGGCTTTTCTCAGTATGGTTTGTCGGTTAGGGTCTTACTTTTCCGGCTACCGAACACCGATCAATGCTTTCATTGCTCCATTGTTCCCTACTTTAGGTTCTTTCCAGTGCTAGTGATTACAAGCTGACCATGCTTTACTCCCCGCAGGCTAAGGAGTCCATTCGCTAGATCCTTCAGATCTCCGCCACGCCCCTTCATGATGATGACTTCCAAACAGTTGTGATGGTCCAGATGTACGTGGGTAGCGGCGAGGACCTTGCCTCCGGCTCGATGTTGAGCTTCCACAAGCTTTTCAGTCAAATTCGGGCGATGGTGATCATAGATTAGGGTGAGCGTCCCGACGACGTCCACGTTTTTGTCAACTTCTTCGGCGACCAAATAGTCCCTAATCAAATCGCGAATTGCTTCCGATCGATTTTGGTAGTGCTTCCTGCCAATCGCTTGGTCGAACCTCGATAAAAGGTCCTGTTCGAGCGAGAGCCCGGTCCTCACTAAATCACCCATTCCTCAGCCTCCGTTCCGCCGGTCGTCCCGAGCGCCAATACCGCAATATATGTAGGTTCCGAGACAGAAATCCACAGGTAGCACATATTTTATAATGGTGTTACCAACTGCGTAGCATGTATTCTAAATATGTGTTACACAGTCTCAGGTCAGAGGAGCGTCAAGCATTCGACGCTCCTCTCGGGCCAACTCAGGAGATCGCGTGACCCTCAAACCGGCCTCCCGCTGGCAACTGTTTCTCGTCTGCATCTTGGGAAGTTTTCTGGGCGTTCTATTGGCGAGCCCTACGCTTGTTGCTGCTCCCTTCTCCGGCCAAGCCGAGCAGTCGCCCGCCGCACAGAAGCAGACGCCAGTTGCCCCGAGTGGTCAGATTTATACGGCTCAACTGTCAGGAACTGTTACTGACGCCTCTGGTGCCGTTATTACTGGGGCTACCGTGCAAGTTCGAACCGAGAACGGGACTGTACAAATGGCGATACAGTCAGACGCGAGTGGGTCTTTCAGTATTTCTGGACTCCCTGCAGGTAATTATCGGCTCGTAGTATCTAATCCCGGTTTTGCCACGCAAGAAGTGCCTGTCACAGTGGAAACCACTCAGACCCCGGCCCCGCTGCGAATATCTCTGGCGGTCGGTCCCGTAAGCAGCACGGTGACGGTTCAAGGCCGGGAGGATAGCCTCATCAGAATTGCCGATTCCGCCACACAGGGAACAGTGGGCGCAACGGAAATCCAAGATCGCCCGATTCTTCGTGCGGGAGAAATTCTGGAGACGGTTCCAGGCGTCATTATCACTCAACACGCTGGGGGCGGCAAAGCCAATCAATATTTTCTTCGCGGATTTAATCTCGACCACGGTACGGATTTCGCCATCTTCCTCGATGACATGCCGCTGAATCTGCCGTCGCATGCGCACGGCGAAGGGTACGCGGACATGAACATCGTGATCCCCGAGTTTGTGGAGCGAGTGGATTACGCTAAAGGTCCTTATTATGCCGATGTTGGAGACTATGGCTCAGCTGGATCGGCGCATTTGGTATTTTTCAAAACGCTGCCCCAGAACTTCTTCAAGGTCGAAGGCGGTATGTTCGGGTATGGGCGGGCCGTTTTCGGAGTATCGAAAAAGGTCGGGTCAGGGAATCTGCTGTTGGGAGCAGAGGTGTACCACGATGACGGCCCATGGGTGCATCCGGACAATTATTACAAATTCAACGGTTTTCTCACGTACAGTCGCGGCGACGACGCCAATGGTCTCAGCATTACCGCCCGCGCCTACCGCGGGACGTGGAATTCGAGCGACCAAATTCCCATCACCGCCGTGCCCCTCGTTGGTTTTTTCGGCGCGCTAAATCCGACGGACGGTGGTAATTCGGCGCGTTATAGCCTGCAGGCGGAGTGGCATCGCCAAGATGAACATTCCAGAACGCAAATTATGGTGTATGGATTTTATTATTACCTCAATCTATTTTCTGACTTTACTTACTACCTAGATGACCCCATCAATGGTGATCAGTTCGAACAGCAGGACAAGCGCTGGGTGGCTGGGATCGACGCGCGCCACACGATTTTCAGCCAGTGGTTTGGCCACAAAGTCGAAAATACGTTCGGCTTGCAACTCAGGAACGATTGGATCAACAACGGCCTTTACCGGACGGAAAATCGCGTTCGCACCGACAAGAATGACGTTAATGCATGCAACGACGAACCCATTGACGCATGTAATTCCGATCCGAACCTAGTGGCAATCCTTCCCGCCGACACAGACGTCAATAGATTTACCGACACGATGGTTGGCTTCTACGTGGAAAATAGAGTCCAGTGGTCGGACAAAATCCGCTCAGTTCTGGCTTTTCGTGGCGACGACACAATTTATAACGTCACTAGCTTGACTCCCAGCTATACCGCCACCGAATTACCTGGCACTCCAGTGGTCAACTTTGCGTCCGCCAATTCCGGCATGGTCAACCAGTTTCTGCCCGAGCCAAAAGCCAGTTTGATTTTCGGCCCATGGTCCAAGACCGAGTTCTATGTACAGGGAGGATTCAGTTTTCACAGCAACGACGCGCGTGGCGCAACGCAAACACAGGAACCGATTTCTCCAGACAATCCATTTCCCACGACCACATCGAGGATTCGTGCCTTAATCCAAACGAAGGGAGCGGAAGTCGGCGTGCGCATTCTGGCCGTTCCCCATCTGCAAAGCACGTTTTCACTGTGGTATCTCCATAGCGCTTCCGAACTGCTGCAGAGCGGCGACACTGGAGGAACTGTACCTTCGTTATCGCCGAGCAATCGCTATGGCGTCGAATGGGCGAACTACTACACGCCGCTCGAACATTGGGCTTTTGATTTTGACCTTGCAGACTCCAGGGCTCTATTTACCGAAATCGACCCAGACGATGCCGCGCCGAATAGTCCGGGGGGCAGATTTGTTCCAGAAGCGGTAGGCTTGGTGGCCTCAGCGGGCGCAACGATGCACGACTATAATCGCTTCTCAGGCAGTTTGCGCCTGCGCGCCTTTGGGCCGCGCGATTTGACATCAGACGGGATTTATCGCTCAAACGCGACGATATTGCTCAATGCCGACCTCGGCTATCAAATCGGCGAGAAATGGCGCATCGCGGCGGAGTTTTTGAATCTGCTTGACCGCAAGGACCATGACATTGATTACGCGTATACATCGCGAATAACGCCGACCGCTGCGCCAGCATTCACGGATGTTTTCCACCCCGTTGAACCGTTTCAAGTGCGATTCTCATTAGGAAGAACCTTTTGACGAAACCGCACTCGCCACCCATGAAATCAGTCGCCCAGTATGGTCCAAAGGCTTTGCTGAGCGATGCTCCTGAGGGATTGCGCGGCCGAATCATCGGCATCTATACGATTTTGCTGGTTTTCAATCTCG
>Ga0335085_10002424_pt1 | contig 34900 bp, 29 predicted proteins | sample Lox_Sample_45_FD_206712 | JGI IMG/M metagenome (GOLD analysis project Ga0335085, IMG submission 206712) | Soil microbial communities from Loxahatchee National Wildlife Refuge, Florida, United States - Lox_Sample_4.5 | ecosystem: Environmental > Terrestrial > Soil > Wetlands | place: USA... | reverse complement strand
GTGGGGTTCGGCAAGATGCTGCTGCTGCTGCTGATCTCGGTGGGCGGCGTCATCGCTATCACCCTGCTGAGCAGCGTGGCGAAGTTCGCCGGGGGCCTCGTGGGGGGACTGGTGACGGCTGCCGGCGTGATCGCCTTCATCTGGCTGGTGATCTGGGTGTTCTGCGGGTACATGGTCACCACGCCGGTGGTCATCCTGGAGCCCCTGGGTGATTCCTTCGAAGCCTTCGGCCGGTCGTGGTCGCTGACGCGCTCGCGTCGCGGACGCATCCTGGGACTCGTGCTGGTGGGCTCGATCATCGCCAACGTCCTCCCGGGGCTTTTCCTGGGTGTCGTCGGCACGACGATCGGCGGGGCGGCCGTCGGCACCAATCCCGTGTTCATTGTGGTGAACACCGTGGTGCCGGTCATCTTCGCGCCGGTCCTCCCGTGCGTCCTGACGCTCATGTATTACGACCTGCGAGTGCGCCGGGAGGCGTTCGACCTCCAGCTGCTCCAGCAGCAGCTCGAGGCGCTCTGAGCCCGCTGGCCCGGGGGCAGGTGCCCGCGGATTCGGTGCGGGCAGCGGTGCGGGAGGTGTTCGCCCGCCGGGAGTACCAGTGGGTCGAGCCGCGCCACCCCCTCCAATGGCTGCGCGATCTCTGGCAGCGCTTCGTCGATGCGATGAACCACCTGGAGACATCCAACCCCGTTGTGGCGCAGATCGTTTTCTGGACGGCCGTCGCCGTGCTCGTGGCGATTCTCGTGCACTTCGGGTTCATCGCCGCGCGGATCTATCGTGCGACCGTCGCCGGGCCGGCCGCCGCGGGCGGGGCGCCCGTGCAGCCGTCGCTCGACGCCGGCGGCCACCGCTCCCGCGCCGAGGCGCTCGCCCGCGAAGGGCGCTACACCGAGGCGCTGGCCCACCGCTTCCTCGCGTTGCTGCTCGAGCTCGACCGTCGCGACGCCGTGCAGTTCCACGCCTCCCGCACCCCGGCCGAGTACGTAAGCGATCCCCGGCTCGATGCGACGGGCCGTGCCTCCCTCGCCGAGCTCGTCGCCACGTTGTACCGGCACGTCTTTGCCGCGGTCCCCTGTGACGCGGCACAATACCGGGATTTCGGGTCGCTCGCCGATCGCCTGTTGGCGCATGTGGCGCCGCGCTGAAATCTGGCTCGGCCTCCTCGCGGTCCTGGCGGTGACCGTCGGAGTCATCGCCGGCCGCCGCGGGCCGCGCCCGGCGCCGGTCAACGAGGAACCGTCCACCTTCCTGACCGGCCCCGGAGGGAGCAAGGCCGTCTACGACGTCCTCGCCCGGCTCGGCCGTCCCGTCGAGCGGCGACGCACGTCGCTCTTCGACCTGGCTGGGGAGGGAAAGCGGCGTCCCGCGGTCCTCGTCGTGGTGGCCCCGCTCGAGCCGCTCCACAGCGCCGAGCTTTCGGCGGTGACCGCCTACGTGCGGCGGGGCGGCGCCGTCGTGGTGGGTGGGGACGGCGGGGGGCTGACGGCGTGCTTCGGTTGGGAGGTGCAACCGGCTCGTCGCGACCGTTACGACAGCGTGGCGGTGCGACCACCGCCTGGCGTGGGCCGGCTCCCATACGCGCGCATGGTGCTCGCCCCGGCGTCCGATACGTTGGCGACGGATTCGACGATGATCCAGCGCCTCCGTGCCGGACGGCTCCCCTCCGAGTGCCCGGCCCTGGCGCCGCTCGCCGCCGACACCGTCCTCGCGGCGAGCGACCGTCGTCCGGTGATCCTGCGGCTCCGCTACGCCCAGGGGGGACCGGTGACCCTCGTCGCCGAAAACCGCTACTTCCGCAACCGCGCCTGGCGGGAAACCGGCGTCCCGCAGGTCGTCGTGCCGCTGCTCCAGCCGCCCCTCCCCAGGGCGGGCCACATCGCGTTCGACGAATACCACCATGGGCACGGCCGAGGCGGATCGCTCGAGCGGGCGCTCTGGGAATGGCTGGTCAGTGCGCCGGCGGGGTGGGCGCTGCTGCAGGTCGTCGCCGTGCTCCTGGTCTGGCTGGGAGTCGCGGCGGTACGCTTCGGCCCGGCGCAACGCGGCATCGATTCCCGCCGGCGCTCCCCGCTCGAGCATGTCGACGCGCTCGCGGCGGGGCTGGAAGGCGGCGCTCCCGGAAGCGCGGACGTCGCCATCCAGCTCGTCGTCCAGGGACTCGCCCGCCGGCTGGGGCGCTCCGGTCGCGTGGTCGCCGCCTCGTCCTCCGACTGGCTCGCGGCCCTCGCAGTCTCGCTGGTGAGCCCGCGCGGACGGGCTGCCGTGCGTGTGTTGCAATCCGTCGTCGACCAACGTGGTAGCCCCGACGCCGTGCGCCTGCTCGAGGCCGCCCAAGCCGTGGAGGACGTGTGGCAGGAACTTCGCCCGCTCGTGATGCCGGTCTAGTGCTGGAGGCGCTGCGCCGCGTCGTGCTGGGGCAGGACGCGGCGACCCGTGAGGTGCTGGTGGCCCTCCTGGCGCGGGGACATGTGCTGCTGGAAGGGGTGCCCGGGACCGCCAAGACGCTGCTGGTCCGGACGCTCGCCCTGGCCCTGGACGTGAAGTTTCAGCGCCTGCAGTTCACCCCGGACCTGATGCCCGCGGATATCACCGGCGTGTCGCTGCTCTCCGGTGGCGGGGCGCACGATTTCACCTTCCGTCCCGGACCGATCTTCGCCGACCTGGTCCTCGCCGACGAGATCAACCGCGCGCCGGCCAAGACGCAGGCGGCGCTGCTCGAAGCGATGCAGGAGCGGACGGTGACGGTGGATGGCGTTTCCCACCCGCTGTCACGGGTCTTCACGGTTTTCGCTACGCAGAATCCGATCGAATTCGAGGGGACGTATCCCCTCCCCGAAGCGGAGCTCGATCGCTTCCTGATGAAGGTGATGATCGGCTATCCCGCCTCGGATACCGAGCAGGGGATCCTGGCCCGCGTGGTCGCCGGATTCGAGGCCGATCGCCCGGAGACCTACGGCGTGTCCCAGGTGACCGACGCGGCGGGCCTGGAGCGACTGCGCGCCGCGGCCGAGGCGGTCCGGGTTGAGCCGCAGATCACCGCGTACATCACGGCGATCGTGCGGGCGACGCGCGGGGCGGCATCGCTGACGCTCGGGGCGAGCCCGCGCGCCGGGGTGGCCCTGCTCAAGAGCGCCAGGGCCGGCGCTCTGCTCGACGGTCGGGACTATGTGATCCCGGACGATGTGAAGTCGCTGGCACCGGCGGTGCTGCGCCACCGGGTGACGGTGGCGCCGGAGCTCGAGCTCGAGGGCGTCACTCCCGACGCCGCGCTCAAGGCGCTGCTCGACCGGGTCGAGGTTCCCACGACGTGATCCTCTGTACGCGGCGTGCGCTGTGGTGCGGCCTCGCACTCGCCGGGCTCGGGCTCCTGGGACCGGTGTTACCCTGGGCGCTCGACGCGATGCTCCTGGCCGATGCCGTATTGCTCGCCGCGATCCTGTTCGATGCCGGGCGGGCCCCGGTGCCGGGGGTCGACGGCCTCGCGGTCGAACGTGACGCGCCTCCGGCCTGCACCGTTGGGCACTCGATCGACATCCAGTATCGCTGGCGGAACGGGGCCGCGCGGGCCGCGCACCTGCGCGTGCGTGAGATCCGTCCCGACATCCTCGGAGGTCCGAGTGACGTGCGAGCCGTGCGCATCGCCGCTCGGGCGGGCACGGTGGAGCGCGTTTCCGTGGCGCCCGTCCGCCGAGGCCGCGCCGAGGGAGGGGCGTTCGCGGTCGACAGCGTCGGGCCGCTCGGGTTGGGCCTGCGGCGCCTCCGGATCGACGTGCCCTGGGAGGTCCGAGTCTATCCAGCGCTCGGCGCGCGGCGGTTGCGGGCTTCCGTGGCCCAGGCGTTGCGCCGGCGCGAGTCGGGTCGTTATCCGGTGCGGCGCCTGGGCGAGGGTCGACTTTTCGAATCGTTGCGTGAATGGGTGCCGGGGGACGATCCCCGGCACGTGGATTGGAAAGCGACGGCCCGTCGCGGCAAGAGAATCACGCGGCAATTCGAGGCCGAGCGGCGTCAGCAGGTGCTGCTCATCCTCGATGCCGGCCGTCTGCTCACGGCCGAAGTGGCGGGCACGAGCCGGATGGAGTTCGTGGTGCAGGCGGCGCTGGCGCTCGCGCACGCCGCGGTGCAGCACGACGACAACGTCGGCATCATGGTGTTTGCCGACGGCGTGCAGCATTTTGTCGGCCCGCAGCGCGGGCGGGCCGGGCTCAAGCGGGTGCTCGACGTGCTCACGGAGGTCTCCGCGCGCCTCGTGGAGCCGGACTACCCGGGGGCGTTCCGCTACCTGGCGGTACGCAATCGCAAGCGCGCCCTGACGGTCGTCTTCACGGACGTCGTGGATCGTCTGGCCTCGGAGGCGCTCGTCGCGAACGTCGCGCGGCTGCGACCCCGGCACTTGCCCGTGGCCGTGACGCTGCGGAATCCGGGGCTCGATGCCGCGGCCGCCGTGCGCCCCGTGTCCCGGGACGACGCGTACCGCAAGGCGGCGGCCGAGAACTTGCTCCAATCGCGCGAGGAAGCGCTGGGTTCCATGCGCCGCGCCGGAGTCATGGTGTTGGATGTCCCCCCGGAGCGCGCGGCCGAGGCGGTGGTGCGTCAGTATCTCGAGCTGAAGCGGCGGGGCCGTTTGTGACGCCGGTTCTGGCGAGCCAACCCCTTGTCATATAAGTTGGTACACCCTTTGCTGACGGGATCTTCACATGCGCCTCATGGTTCGGCTCCCGTGGTACGGTCTCGCGCTCGCGGCCGGTGCCGCGGGTTGTTTCCCCTCCGACAACAGCTCCCAGGTCCAAGTCCAGGTCCTCCAGTCGGATTCGCTGCTGGCTCGCGGGGTGATCGACATCGGGAAGTTCGATTCCGTGACGGCTCGGGCGGTGCACGGGACCTCCGCATCGGATACCCAGCCGCTCTCGAACGTCTCGTTCAGCTGGTCGTCGAGCGATCCTCACATCGCCAAGGTCGAGGCGACAGGGCCGGCCTCGGCGCAGGTGATCGGCCTGGGCGCCGGGTATGTGACCGTGACCGCGACGGCGAGCGGCTTCCAGAATGCAGTGGCCGGAGCCACCAAAATCCGGATCTCGACGGCGATTCACATCGACAGCATCCGGCCGACGACCGTGGCCTACGGGGCCAAGCTCACGATCTTTGGGGTAGGCGTCAACAACATCTTCGGTATTACGCTCGGCTCCGGTGACCTGATTTCAGATATCTATTCATTCCGGGGGTACAAGGGCGGGATTGGGGCGGTCGACTGGTGGGTGCCATATCCGGCGAACAACCACCGGCCGGTGATCCGGTTCGCCGGCGGCGATTCGCTCAAGGACACGACCCTGATCAAGGTCCTGCCTTGGGACCTATACGAGCCCAACGACTGGGACTACGCCTACAGCGATACGCCGCCGCGCATACGGATCGACGTCAACGGCACGGGTGGACCCAGAGCAGTCGACGGGTACCCCGCGCTCTTTTACAACCCGGCGCTCTATTTCGAGCCGGGTGACACGATTGCCGGCGACACGAACTGGTTCAACGACTGGTACCGCTTTGTCCGGACCGACACGACCCTCCCGGTCAGTTATCAGCTGTCAGTACCATCGCTATCCGACAGCACGTTTACCTATTTCACGAGCTCGCTGGGGCATTACTTCTCCGACCTCTTCAATGGTACGACGACTGGAGCCTGGATCGTCGAGCTCGGGCAATGGTACTACTGCAACTCCAGTTCGTTCTACCCGGAAGGGCAGGTCATCCCGACTTCACCACGGGTCGCTCTGCCGACCTTGCCAGATACGACAATGGAATTGCTGTCGTTTTATCAGAATCCGGGCCGCTATACCCTCCAAGTCGTGCAGGGGTATGTCACTTCCGATCAACGACTAACCCCGGATCGTTTCGAGCCTGATGACATCTGGTGCCGATACGTGGACCAGCGGTTCCTCAATTCGACCGACTCCACGAGTCCCAACGCGCTCCACATCGTGGTCGGGAAGGCGTTCGGCGGCTGGTACGACTCGACGCTGGTGTTGGAGAACCCTGGAGCCCTGGACATCATCCGGTTCAGGGTCCTGCCTCACGGCGCCACCGATTCGACGTACCTGAACATCGCCGCCCTGCCGTTCCCCGGCCAATCCGACCGGTCGCAATTCTCCGGGCAGATCTTCGATGCGGCCACGTTCGCGGGCGCGAGCTACAACTACGGTGGGGGTTTTGACCCGCATTCGACCACCTACCCCGACTACTACCCATGTCCTTGGAGCAACTCCCCGATCTGCCTCTATTGGCTGCACGGGTATGCGGAGGGATATCAAGGGTATTCGTGGCCGAACGGGCAACCGGCCCTGCTCCCCGCCGGTGACTACTACCTCGTTGTCGCCGATCAGGCGGGGAATGCGACCAAGTACTCGATCTGCATCACGGTCGGCTCGGGGTGTACGGCCCCCGGAGCGCCGCCGGCGCCCGCGCCGCTGGCTGGTCTCCGAGTCGCCGGGCCTGGCGCTCCCACGCGTCCTCCTTCCTCAGTGACGCCGCCGCGCCGCGGATCCGATTTCCTCATGCAGCACTTGGGAACGAGGCCAACATTACGGCACCGGTGATTGAATGCCAGAAGTGCCACACCCCGCTTCCCGATAACAGCCGGTTCTGCTTCGCCTGCGGAGCCGACCAGACGGGAGGAGGGCAGGACGCGCGCGCCAGCGGGCAAATGGACAATCTGCAGGCCCGGCTGCAGCGCGTCGTCCAGGGCAAGTACGAACTGAAGCGCATGCTCGGCAAGGGCGGCATGGGCGCGGTATTTCTCGCCCAGGACCTGACCCTGGAGCGCGAAGTCGCGATCAAGGTCCTGCCCCCCGACTTCACGCAGGACCCGCAGGTGGTCAAGCGCTTCCAGCAGGAGGCGAAGACCGCCGCCAAGCTCGACCACACCAACATCATCCCGATCTACCGCGTCGAGAGCGAAGAAGGCCTCAACTACTTCGTCATGAAGTACATCTCCGGCACGTCGCTCGAGGACGTGCTGGAGCGCAAGGAGCCGCTCTCCATCGACTATGTGCAGCGCGTTCTGTGGGAAGCCGCCTGCGCCCTCGGCCACGCGCACTCGCGCGGCGTCGTGCACCGGGACGTGAAGCCCGCCAACATCATGTTCGACCACGACGGGCGCGTGATGCTCACCGACTTCGGCATCTCCAAGGCGCTCCAGGCGGCGAGCGGGCTCACGGGAACCGGGATGATCATCGGCACCCCGCACTACATGGCCCCCGAGCAGGCCAAGGGCCAGCCGGTGGACGGCCGCGCCGATCAGTACTCGTTGGGCGTCGTCGGGTACCGGATGCTCACCGGGGCCCTGCCGTTCAGCGGCGACTCGGTGCACACCATCCTTTACAAGCACATCTTCGAGGACGCCCCACGCGTCTCCGGCGCGGTGCAGAACGTGCCGTCCCACCTGGCGAACGCGATCCAGCGCGCGCTTTCCAAGGATCCGGCGCAGCGGTTTCCCACCATGGAGGAGTTCGCCACCTCGGTCTGGCCCGAACAGCCCGTCACCGCCGGCAAGGCGACCCCCAGGGCGGGGCAGACCATGCGTCCCGGCGGCGGGCCGACCACGCCGGCCCCCAAAGGCCCCGTCACCGCCGACACGCCGACCGAGTTCGTCAACTCGGCGGCGGCTGCGACGACGCCGATGCCCGTGGCCCACAAGCCGAAGCCCGCGGCGCCGCCACCGGCGGCTCCCCGCGCTCCGGAGAAGAAGGCCAAGCCTTCGAAGGCGCCGCTCTTCATTGGCGTGGGCGTCGTGGCGATCGGCGTCGTTGCGGTGTTGGTGCTGAAGGGCGGCGGGAAAGCCCCGGCGGGCGCGCCGACGCCGGTGCAAACTCCCATAGTCCAGTCGACCACGCAGTCGCCGTCGCCCGCGACGGCCACGCCGATCGAAAGCACGCCCAAGCCGCCGCCGGCTCCGGTCGCGACGAAACCTGCCCCGGCGACCAAGCCGACGACGCACAAGGGACGGCCCGCTCAACAGCCCGCGGCTGCGGCCCCCGCCCCGGCGCGGGCCGCAGCGCAAGGCACGATTACGATCGATGCCCAGCCCTACGGGGAGGTGTACGTCGACGGCAAGGACATGGGCCAGACGCCGCTGATCAATTGGACCGTGAGCGCGGGCGCGCACAAGATTCGGATCGAGCGGCCGGGCTTCAAGACGATCAACGAGACGATTCAGGTGGACGCAGAGAACCCCGTACGGAAGCGCTACTCGCTGACTCCGGAATGAGGATCCAACCGATGCGCCGACACGTCCTGTTGGCTCTGCTCCTCGCCCTGGCGCTCGCGCCCGGGATGGCCGCGCAGCAGCCGGCCGCGGCCGTTCAGAACGCGACGCTCAAACGCGCGCTCCAGGCGTACGACAATCTCGACTACGCGAGCGCGATCAAGTTCGCGCAGCAGTCGCTGAAAGAGCGCCTGACCTCGGCCGACGCCGCCCGCGCCTACGAGCTGCTGGGATTCGCCTATAGCGCGACCAACGCGCAGGACCAGGCCGTCGACGCGTTCAAGCAGGCGATCCAGCTCGATCCCGATCGCGCCCTCGACCCCGCCCGCGTGTCTCCCAAGATCTACAGCCTCTTCTTCGCCGCGCTGGGACAGGTGCTCGTCGTGCGGCAGCTCAAGGTCGACAGCGTCTCGTTCATCGGCGGCACCGGGGGCGTCCCGATCAGTTTCACGGTGACGAGCCCCGCCCGCGTGCGCACCCGCGCCGTCAGCGGCAACCGGACGATCCTCGTCGATTCGAGCGTCGTGACGGGCGGGGTGAACCTGCGCTGGCCCGCGCTGCTCCCGAACGGCGACCCCATCCCGGCGGGTGACTGGACCATCGTGGTGGATGCCACGGCGGGGCAGAACTCCTTCTCCGCCTCGCAGGCCGTCCGCGTCAAGCTCGGCTCGGTCGATACGGTAGCGCACCTGACGCAGCTCCCCGGTTACAACGAGCTGCCCGAAACGGAAGTCCCACCGAAGAACGCCCGCCCGCTGGGCCTCGCGGCGATGTACACCGGTCTCGCGGGCGTCGGTGTGCTGGGGTTGAACAACAGTAATTTGGGCTCCGCTCCCTCACGCGAAATCCTGACGGTGGGCGCGGCGGCGCTCATCGTGGGAACGATCTTCACCTTGAGCAAGCCCGCGCCGCGTCCCGTCCCCGCCAACGTGCAGTTCAACAAGCTGCTGCGTGAGCAGATCGCCCGGCGCAACGCCGACATCGCGCAACAGAACGCCAAACTCCGCCAGCAGGTCAACATCACCGTGGCGCCGCTCGCCAAGGGGGCCCGATGAACGCGATCACGCGGAGCGGCCTGCTCCTCCTGCTCGGCGCGTCAGCGGCCCGGGCCCAGACCGTCACGATCGGCGTGCACGGGGCGCTCGGCGACTACCGGGAGACCTCCTCCGATCTGCGGTTCAAGGGCCTGGGGGGAGGTTTCGACCTGACGCTGAACTGGCGGTGGCTGCGCGCCGACGCCAGCGGTACGTCCGTCAAGTACGACTCCACGGCCGGCAGTGCGTTCCAGTCGTTCACGAGCAAGGAGGCGAAGGTGCACGTGGGGTACGCGTTCACCCCCTCCCTGATCGGCGAAGTCGGTTTCGTGCATCGCTCGATCGATCCGAAGTTCACCGCCCAGGAAATGAGCGCGATCCCGATCGGCCTGCGCTACCAGGCGGTGCTGGGCCCGGGCGCCGGCATCGGGCTACGGGGAGACTACCTGGCCGCTGCCTCGTTCTCGGGCGGGGGATCCGCAGGGCTGGCCGTCGAGCTGGGCCTGTTCTTCTGGGCCGGCCCGGCTAACGGGCGCTTCCGGTTCACCGGGGACTACAGTTTCCAGCGGCTCGATCGCGAGACCGGTGGCCTGAAGACGCCGATTCAGGAGTCCCTCGGAAAGCTGGGAGTGGCGGTCGGGTTTTAAGGGCAGGCCAGGTGGGTCGAGGAGGGACGAGGTGGGTTAGAGGGCCGCAGGTACCTTGGCCCACCTCGACCCACTTTGACCCACCTTCGTCCGACGTCGTAACTTCCCCTCGCCATGTACCGCTACCCATCCAGCCACGTCCATTATCGCAAGCTCACGCGCGAGTACCCCCGCATCGTGCGCGGGGAGGGGTGCTGGCTCGAGGACGAGCGGGGGCGCCGTTACCTGGACGGGGTCGGCGGCGCGTACGTCGTGAATCTGGGCCACGGCAACGCCCGCGTGGCAGACGCGCTGTCGCGCCAGGCTCGCGATCTCGCCTATGTGAGCGGGACCACCTTCACGCATGGTCCCGCCGAGGAGCTTGCGGCCGAGCTGGCGGCGGTGCTCCCCGGGGACCTCGACAAGGTGTACTTCCTCACCTCCGGTTCTGAAGCCGTCGAAGCGGCACTGAAGCTGGCGCGGCAATTCTGGGCCGAGTCGGGGCGGCCGGAGAAGCACAAGATCATCGCGCTGACCCCGTCGTATCACGGCAACACGCTGCTCGCGCTCTCGGCCTCGGCGCGTGAAGCGTACCGCGCGCTGTTCAAGGAGTGGCTGGTGGACGTGCGGCGGATCCCGGCGCCGTACCCGTACCGCTGCGCCTGCGGGGGGCTCGAGCCCGAGTGCCCGGTCTGCAGTGGAGCGGCGCTCGAGGAGGCGATCCGGCGCGAAGGCGCGGATTCGGTCGCCGCGTTCATCGCCGAGCCGGTCGGCGGTTCCTCGACCGGTGCGTCAGTGCCGCGCCCCGAGTACTTCCGGCGGGTGCGCGACATCTGCGATCGTCACGGGGTCCTGTTCGTCGCGGACGAGATCCTCGTCGGCACGGGTCGGACCGGACGCTGGTGGGCGATCGAGCGCGCGGGCGTGGTTCCCGACATCCTGGTGTTCGGCAAGGGGATCACGAGCGGGTACGCGCCGCTCTCCGGATTCGCGACCTCGGAGCGGGTGCTGGACGTGCTGCGGGAAGGCTCCGGAGCGCTGCTCCATGGGCAGACCCATTCGTTTCACCCCGTGGCCTGCGCGGCTGGACTCGCCACGGTGCGCCAGCTCCGTGAAGATCGGTTGATCGAGCGCTGCGCTCACATGGGAGAGGTATTCCACGGCAAACTGGCCCGGCTGAGCGAGCTCCCGCACGTGGGCGACGTGCGCGGGATCGGCCTCCTGGCTGGGATCGAGTTCGTGGAGGACAAGGGGTCGCGCACGCCGTTCCCGCGGGCCGCGCACTTCGCGGAATCGTTCTACGAAGCGGCGCTCGACGCCGGGCTCGTGGTCTGGCCGAACAGCGGCCAGGCGGACGGGATGAACGGCGATCTCGCGATGCTCGCCCCGCCGTTCACCGTGACCGAGCGGGAGCTCGATCAAATCGTCAGCCGCTGCGCCGTCGCCCTCGACGCGGTGGTGAAGTCGCTCACCGCCGGTGTGAGGAGTCAGGTATGACCGCCGCTCGTGATTATCCGCGCATCGTGGTCGCGCCCCCCGGGCCCAAGGCGAAGGCCGTCGTCGCCCGGCACGACCGCTGGGCGTCGACGTCGCTTCCCAAGGAGTATGCGCTCGTGATCAACGGAGGCCACGGCGCGATGGTCGAAGACGTGGACGGCAACCGGTTTCTCGATTTCATGGCGGGCATCGCCGTCACTTCGACCGGCTACAACCATCCACAGGTGGTCGCGGCGATCCGGGAGGCGGCCGGCAAGTTCCTGCACATCTGCGGCTCGGACTTCTACTTCGAGGGGTTCGCCGCGCTGTGCGAGCGTTTGGCGACGCTCGCCCCCGGGACGTCCAAGAAGCGCGCCTTCCTCGCAAACTCCGGGGCGGAAGCGGTGGAGGGGGCGATCAAACTGGCGCGACATTCCACCGGCCGGCCGGCGCTCATTGCGTTCACGGGCGCCTTTCATGGCCGCACCTACGGCGCACTGTCCCTGACCGCCAGCAAGGCGGTGCAGCGCTCGGGGTTCGCGCCCCTCCTCCCCGAGGTCTATCACGTCCCGTACGGCTACCGCTACCGCTGCGACTTCTGCCGCGGGGCCGCGGACTGCACCAAGGCGTGCGTCACCAACATCGAGGACGATCTCTTCGCCAAGCGGCTCGATCCGAAAACCGTGGCGGCGATCGTGGTGGAGCCGATCCAGGGCGAGGGCGGCTATGTGGTCCCGCCCGACGGGTACCTGCGCGGGTTGCGGGAGCTGTGCGACCGGTATGGCATCCTGCTCATCTGCGACGAAGTCCAATCGGGCATCGGCCGGACGGGCAAGATGTTCGCGTGCGAGTACGAGGGGATCGAGCCCGATGTGCTGGTCACCGCCAAGGGGCTCGGGTCGGGGATGCCGATCGGGGCGTTCATCGCCAAGGAGTCGGTCATGAAATGGGGGCCCGGGGCCCACGGCTCGACCTTCGGCGGCAATCCGGTCTCCTGCGCCGCGGCCCTCGTGACGCTCGATCTCGTCGAACGGGAGTTCATGGGGAATGCCCGGGTCATGGGGGACCGCCTGATCGCCGGACTGCGCCAGCTCGCCCTGCGCCATGCGGTGATCGGTGAAGTGCGGGGGCGCGGCCTGATGATCGGGGTCGAATTCGTGAAGGACCGGACCTCCCGCGCGCCCTATCCGGAGCTGATCGGCAAGCTCGAGCACCTGGCGTTTTCCAAGGGTCTGCTGCTCCTCGGGGCCGGGAAGAGCTCGCTCCGAATCGCGCCCCCGCTGGTCGTGGATGAGTACGACATCGACACGGCGCTGGGAATTCTGGACGCCTGTCTGAAGGAGTTGGCGTGATCGGGCTGACGGCTGATGGCTGACAGCTCTTCCAAAGTGATGTCGATGCAGGCCGCTGTCGCGCAAAACGTGCACGACGGCGACACCGTCGTGATCGAGGGGTTCACCCACCTCATCTGCTTCGCCGCCGGTCACGAAATCATCCGCCAGGGGCGGCGTGACCTGACCCTTTGCCGGCTGACCCCGGACCTGATTTACGATCAGATGATCGCGGCCGGATGCGCCCGAAAGCTCGTGTTCTCCTGGGCCGGGAATCCCGGCGTCGGCTCGCTGCATGCGTTTCGCCGCGCGGTGGAAGGGAAGGGGCCTCGCCTGGAGATCGAGGAGTATTCGCACTTCGGGATGGTGGCGCGGTTCAGCGCCGGCGCGGCGCGGCTGCCGTTCTGGCCGCTGCGCGATTACGCGGGGACCGATCTTCCCGCCGCCAATCCACAGATCAGGCAGGTGACCTGTCCCTATACGGGGGTGCACCTCGCGACCGTCCCCGCGCTGAATCCCGACGTGACGATCGTGCACGCGCAGCGTGCCGACGCGGCGGGCAATGCCCAGATCTGGGGCTTGCTCGGCGTTCAGAAGGAAGCCGCGTTCGCGTCGCAGCGCGTCATCGTCGTGGTCGAGGAGCTCGTCGACACGGCCGTCGTCCGTGCCGACCCCAACCGCACGATCATCCCCGGATTCATCGTCTCCGCGGTCGTCGTGGAGCCCTGGGGCGCGCACCCGTCGTACGCGCAAGGCTACTACGACCGCGACAATGACTTCTACGTCGCGTGGGAAACGATCTCCCGTGACGAGGGACGGCTGCGCGCCTATCTCGAAACCGACGTCCACGGCGTCCCGGACCGGGCCGCCTACGTGGCGGCGCATCCGGGCCTGACCGACCGGTTGCGGGCGCGGGCGCAGCTCTCGACGGGGGTGAACTACGGGTTCTGACCGGCCCTACTCGCCCGACGAGATGATGGCCGCGGTGGCCGCGCGCGAGCTTCAGGACGGCGAGGTCGTGTTCGTCGGCATCGGGCTGCCGAACCTCGCGTGCAACCTCGCGCGCGCGACCCACGCGCCGAACCTCGTGCTGATCTACGAATCGGGGGCCGTGGGCGCCGTCCCCGAGCGGCTTCCGGTCTCGATCGGCGATCCGGCCCTCGTCACCGGCTCGCTGATGGTCTGCGGCATGGCCGATGTGTTCCAGTTCTTCCTGCAGAACGGGCGCATCGAGGTCGGGTTCCTCGGCGGGGCGCAGGTCGACCGCTTCGGCAACATCAACACGACCGTCATTGGTCCTTACGCGCGCCCCAAGGTGCGGCTCCCGGGCTCAGGGGGCGCGGCGGAAATCGCGACGCATGCCCGTCGCACTCTCATCGTGGCGAAGCTCGACCGGCGCGCGTTCCCCGAGCAGGTGGATTTCATCACCAGCCCCGGTCTGCGGTGCCGAGGGGTGGCGCGGCGGGACCTGGCGCTGCCGGGGCGCGGGCCCGTCAAGGTGATCACGGACAAGGGCGTGCTCGAGGCCGACCGCGAAACGAGCGAAATGGTCGCGAGTGCCCTCTATCCCGACATGACCGTGGACGATCTGCGCTCCGGGGTCGGCTGGGAGCTGCGGACCCGCGGTACGCTGGCTCGCGTCCCGCCGCCGACCGAGCGCGAGCTGCAGCTGCTCCGCCACGTACTCGATCCCCAGAAGCTCTTCCTCAAGTCCTGAGGGCTCATGATCCGCTCCCGACTCCTCCTGGCCGCCACACTCCTCGCCGCTCCGGCTTCGCTCTCGGCGCAGCAGACGGCTACCGCCAAACCACGGGCCCGTGACTTGGGCGTCCCCTTCGATGGGTCCCCGGGTCCGTTGAATGCGATCACCGATGTCGCCGGGGTCGAGGTCGGGCAGGTGACCCTGATATCGGGTTCGGGGAAGCTCGTGATCGGCCAGGGCCCCGTGCGCACCGGCGTGACGGCCGTTCTGCCGAGGGGGCGGGCGAACGGCGATCCGGTGGCCGCCGGATGGTTCCAGCTGAACGGCAACGGCGAGTTGTCGGGGACTCACTGGATCGATGAGTCCGGCTTTCTCCGCGGACCGGTCATGATCACCAACACGCATTCGGTCGGCGTGGTACGCGATGCCGTGATCGCCTGGCTCCTGCGCAAAGGGTACGATCAAGAGCAGTTCGACTGGTCACTGCCGATCGTCGGCGAGACCTGGGATGGCGGGTTGAACGACATCTGGGGATTCCACGTTCGCCCCGAGCACGTCTACATGGCCCTCGACAGTGCCCGAGGGGGACCGGTCGCTGAGGGGAACGTCGGCGGCGGCACCGGGGATCGGTGTCACCAGTTCAAAGCCGGCATCGGCACCGCGTCCCGCGTGTTCACGATCGAGGACAAGGGATACACGCTCGGCGTGCTGGTGCAATGCAATTATGGGCTGCGGCGCCAGCTGCGCATCGCCGGGGTGCCGGTTGGCGTGGCCATTCCGGATCAGCTCCCGTGTTACGAAACGCAAGGCCCGCTCCCGACCAAGGGTGTGTATCCCCGCTGTGCGCCCGGGGCGACCCCAACGGGTCGAGAACCGGGCGACATGGGGTCGATCATTGTCGTCGTTGCGACCGATGCCCCGCTGCTGCCAAGCCAGCTCCAGCGAGTCGCGAAGCGGGTGGCCCTCGGGGTCGCGCGCATGGGCGGCATCGGCAGCGATAGCGCCGGAGACATCTTCGTGGCGTTCTCGACGGCGAACCCCGGCGCGGCGGTGACCCACGGTCATCCATCGATGACCTACGTGCCGAACGAAGAGATCAATCCGATTTTCGAGGCCACCGCCCAGGCCACCGAGGAGGCGATCACGAACTCCATGGTCGCGGCCGAAACCATGGTCGGGGCCGACGACTTGAAGATCACGGCCCTCCCCCACGACCGGTTGCGGCAGGTCTTGCAGCAGTACGGGCGTCTGGCCACGACGCGCTAGGCGGGGCTGTTAGCTTTCGGGTGCGCCATCGGTTTCGAAAGGACGCATGACCACCCCCGCGGCACCCTCGCCGCCCGAATTCCGCCGCACCTTCGTCGACCCCAGCGGTCGGCGTCGCCGCCTGCTGCGGCGATTCGCCGTCGCCCTCGGCGTCGTGACGACCGGGCTGTTCATCTACGTCCTCATCGGGCTGGTCGTCCCGCCGATGCTCCCCCGGCTCCCGTTACGCCAGACGGCGGGGGATTCGCTGGGGTACGTTCCGCGCACCGGGCGCGTGACGCCCCGGCGCCCGATCTCCGTGCGCGCCGAACGGGAGCGTCTGGCCGCGCGACAGCGCCTGTTCGCGTTCCTGCGCGACCACCCGTCGCAGCCCTCCCAGCACTACCGCGAGATGCCGATCCAGCCCAGTCGCCACGGGGTGCACGCCCCTTCCGATCCGATCGTGGCCGGCTTCTACGTGAATTGGGACGACAATTCGCTCGCCTCCCTGCGGCAGCACATCGGGCAGCTCGACTGGGTAGTGGCCGAGTGGGGGTTCCTCGCCGACTTCAACCGCCGCGACACGCTGCCGCTGCGGATCAACGTCGATCGGCGGGTGCTGGCCATGGCGGCGGCGGCGCGCGAGCCTCCGGCGGTGCTGCTGATGCTCACCAATGCGACGAGCAGCGGCTTCGAGGCAGCCCCGGTAACGCGGCTGCTGCGCAGCCCCCCGGCGCGACGGCGGGCCATCCGCCAGCTCGCCGATACCGTGGCGCGGTACGGGGCCTTGAGCGGAGTGACCATCGACTTCGAGGAAATCCCCCGGTCCGACGATTCGTTGCTCATCGCTTTCATCCGGCAGCTGCGCAAAGCGCTCGGCCCCGGCCGTCTCATCGCCCAGGCGATTCCCGGCGACAGCCCCGCCTGGCCCCTGGAAGCCTACGCCGCCGTCGACGACAGGGTGTTCGTGATGCTCTACGACGAGCACGATCCCTCCGACGATCCCGGCCCGATCGCGAGCCAGGCCTGGTTCGAGCGGAACCTCGCGCGGGCGGTGCGTCGCATCCCGCCGGCCAAGGTGCTCGTCGGGATCGGACAGTACGGCTACGTCTGGTCCGACACCGCCGAGAGCGCGACCGAGCTCACGTTCCAGGATGTGATGCAGCTGGCCCGTGATCATGCGCTGTCGTTGCGAATGGATCGCGGCAGCATGAACCCGTACGCCGAGTGGGTCGATCCCGATTCGATCGCCTATGCGGTGTGGTATCTCGACGGGCCGACGGCGTACAACGAGATGCGCCGCGCGCTCCCCACCGGCGTCGGGGGCCTCGGGATCTGGCGGCTGGGCGCCGAAGACCCGTCGCTCTGGTCGGTGCTGAACCGTCACGGCGTGGCGGCGGACCCGGCGCCGCTCGACACGATGCGAATCAGCTACGACGTCGATTTCGTCGGATCGGGGGAGATTCTCCGCATGATGACCGAGCCGACGCTCGGCCAGCGCTCGATCGCGGTGGACGACACGACGGGCCTCGTGGTCGGCGAGCGCGTGCTCCAGCTGCCGTCGACCTGGGTGATCCGGCGCTACGGGAGGCGCAAGCACGCCATCGCGCTGACCTTCGACGACGGCCCCGATGGCAAGTACACCCCGAAGATCCTGGACACGCTCCGGTCGCGCGGCGTCAAGGCCACGTTCTTCGTCATCGGGGAGAACGCCGAAATCCATCCCGAGCTGCTGCGGCGCGAGCTGCGGGAGGGTGACGAGATCGGGAACCACTCGTTCACCCACCCCAACATGGCGCTGGTCGGCCGGCGGGCGACCGAGCTCGAGCTGACCGCCACGGAGCGCCTGATCGAGGCGGTCACGGGCCGCCGCACCGCGTTATGGCGCCCGCCCTACTTCGGAGACGCCGAACCGACCACGGCGGACGAGTTGGACCCGATCGCCGCCGCGCAGCGCCTGGGCTACATCACCGTCGGCTTGCGGGTCGATCCGGGCGATTGGGAAACGCCCGGCGTGGATTCGATCATCACGCGGACCCTGAACCAGCTCGATCGCGGCAACGTCGTCCTGCTGCATGACGGAGGGGGCGACCGCTCGCAGACGGTTCGGGCGCTGGGGCCGCTGATCGACTCGCTGCGCGCGCGGGGCTACGAGCTGACGACGGTCACGGCCCTGGCCGGGATCCCGGCGAGCATTGCGATGCAGCCGCTGCCGCCCGGGAGCCGGTTGCGGCGTTTCCTGGAACTGACCTCGTATTCCCTGGTCGGCTGGATCACGCTCGCGATGCATGCCGTCTTTATGGTCGCGATGGCGCTGGGCGCCCTCCGACTGGTGACCGTGATCGGCCTGGCGTTGCGTCACCGGTTCGGGGCGCGGCCCGCCGGGCCGTCGTATCAGCCGACCGTCAGCGTCATCGTTCCGGCCTACAATGAGGAACCGGTCGTCGTCCGTACCGTCCAGTCGCTGCTCGACCAGCACTACCCCGGCCTCGAAGTCGTCGTGGTCGACGACGGATCGCCCGACCACACTTCCGATGTGGTGCGGCAGGCCTTCGGCGGCAATCCCGTCGTGCGGCTGTTCCGCAAATCGAACGGGGGAAAGGCGAGCGCGTTGAACTACGGCGTCACCCACGCCACCGGGGAGATCATCGTCGGGGTCGACGCCGACACGCTGTTTCCGCCCGGCACGATTGCCGCGCTGGTGCAGCCGCTCGCCGATCCCCGCGTCGGGGCCGTGGCGGGAAACGCCAAGGTCGGCAACCGGATCAACCTCGTCACGCGTTGGCAGGCGATCGAGTACATCACGAGCCAGAACCTGGACCGCCGCGCGTTCGCGCTGCTGAATACGATCATGGTCGTGCCCGGGGCCATCGGCGCGTGGCGGCGCGACCGGATTCTCGAGGCCGGAGGCTTCTCCGATGAGACGCTGGCCGAAGACCAGGACCTGACCATTACGCTGCTCGAGCGCGGCGCCCACGTTGCCTACGCGGAGCACGCCGCCGCCTACACCGAGGCGCCCGACACGCTTCGCACGCTCGCGCGTCAGCGGTTTCGGTGGAGCTACGGGACCCTGCAGTGCGCCTGGAAGCACCGCTACGCCTTCCTGAATCCGCGCTACGGCGAGCTCGGGCTCGTGGGCCTGCCGAACGTCTGGATCTTCCAGATTCTGTTTCCGCTCATCGCGCCGGTGGCCGATCTGCTCTTTCTGTGGTCGCTCGCGACGGTCTATTTGAACGAGATCCAGCACGGCCCGGAATTCGCGCAACAGACCTTCGAGCAGGTGGTCCTGTTCTACACCATCTTCCTCACCATCGACTGGCTGGCCGCCATGATCGCCCTGTGGATGGAGCCGGGGGAGGATCGCTCGCTGGGGTGGCTGGTGCTGCTGCAGCGCTTCGCCTACCGGCAGGTCATCTACTGGGTGGTCGTGCAAGCGGTCGTGGCCGCCCTGGAAGGACGCGCCCGTGGCTGGGGCAAGCAGCAGCGCAAGGGGACGGTCGCCCTGGGCGGGGCGAGGCCCTAGGCGCATGTCCGGGGGAGCGGAAGCCGTCCTGCTGGACTTCGGCGGGACGATCGACGCGGACGGGGTGCACTGGGCGCCGCGGTTTCATCAGGCCTATCAGGCCGCCGGCGGCGTCATGGCGTGGCCCGAGTTCGAGCCGCTGTTCGCCGAATCCGACCGGCGACTCGCCCGGCTCGCGGGAATCCAGGGCCTCGGCTTCCGCGCCACGGTGCTCGCTCAGGCGGAAATTCTGCGTGAGCTGCTCCCGGGGCCGATGCGGACCGATTCCGCGCGGGTGGCCGCCATCTTCCAGGACGCCGCAGTGGCGGCCGTGGCCCGCAACCGTCCCGTGCTCGAGCGCCTGTCGCGCCGGTATCGACTCGCCGTCGTGTCGAACTTCACCGGGAATCTCGACCGGGTCCTGGCCGAGCTCGGTCTCCTCAGCCTGTTCTCCGCTGTGATCGATTCCACCGTCGTTGGGGTGACGAAGCCGAACCGGGAGATCTTCACCATCGCGGTGACGCGAACCGGCATCCCCGCGGAGCGGTCCTGGATGGTGGGCGACAACTTCGCGGCCGACGTGATTCCCGCGGCCGCGCTCGGGATGCGGACCTGCTGGATCGCGCCGGCGAATCGCGCGCGGCCGGCCGCCGACCCTGGCGTCCCGACCGCCCGCATCGAGCGACTCGAGCAGCTGGAGGGCGTGATGGAGGGAGCTCGGCGGCCATGACTCCCATCCATGGACTGATCCTGGCCGGTGGGGAGGGCTCCCGGCTCGCCGCTGAGGGTTACCCCACCCCCAAAGCCCTCGTCCCCATCAGGGGCCGCCCGTTGGTCGTGTCGCAGGTCGAAACTCTGGCGCGACTTGGCTGCCCCACGGTGACGGTCATGGTGCGCGAGGAGTTTCATGCGGCGGTGGAGCGAGCGATCGCCGAAATCCGAGTGAATTCGTCGGTTAGCTGCCCAGTGACCGTAGCCCCCTGCCAAACTCCGACCTCTGCTCATACACTTGTCGCGGGGATGGCTCGGGTTCCGGCGGGTCCGGTGTTCTGTACGATGGTGGATACCGTGATGCCGCCGACGAGCTGGGCTCGCGCCTACGGGGAGACCGTCCGTGATCTTGCGGCGGGCGCCGACGCCGTGCTGATCGTGACGCCCTTCGTTCACGATGAGTCCCCGCTCTACGCCGTTCGGGGCCGTGAGGGACTGGTGTACGCCCTGGAATCGACTCCAGGGGCGGATCGGGTCGTGACCGGCGGCGTGTACGGCTTCGGCGTCGCGGCGCGCAAGCGGGCCGCGGAGGCTGTGGACGAGGGAGTGCGGCGCATGCGGGGGTTCCTGCAGCGCCTGATCGCCGGCGGAGCGCGCGTGACCGCGGTGGAGATCGAGAAGATCGTCGATCTCGACCGGATCGCGGACCTGACGCTCGTGAATCAGTGGCTCGAGCAGTCGCCGGACTGGGTGAACACAGGCTAGAGGGGGAGTGAGAGTGCCGGACGTCGTAGCGATTTACCGTAATCCATCATATTCGCCGCTCCAGCACCGGAACAACGATACCGCGATCCTCGACGCGACGGTGGTGCATTTGGCCGAGCGGGGGTGGCGGGTGATCCGGACGAACGAGGTGGAAGTCGCGAGCGGTCATCTGCCGGCCGCGTCGCTCTATCTCAACATGTGTCAGGGGCCGCTCGCCTCGGAGCAGCTGATGCCGCTCGAGGAGGACGGGGTCGTTGTCATCAACCGGCCCTCGTCGGTCCTCAACTGCCATCGTCACCGGCTGGTCAAACATCTCGCCGACAGCACGCTGTCGTTTCCCAAGACGCTCGTCGTGCCGAGCACGGCGACGATCACCCCCGCGCAGCTGCGCGAGCTCGCCGGCGAGGAAAACAAGGTCTGGATCAAGCGCGGGGACGTCCACGCCGAGCGGCCGGAGGACGTGATCGCCGTTCCCGCCGCCGGGGTGGCGGGGGCGATGGCGGGCTTCGCCGATCGCGGGATCGCCTGGGTGGCCCTGCAGCAGCACGTTCCCGGACCCGTGGTGAAGTTCTACGCGGTCGCCGATGGGCGGTTTTTCCGGTGGTATCCGGCGGCGAACGGCGGATCCTTGCCGATCGATGAGGACCGCCTCAAGGCGCTGGCGTTCGACGCCGCGTCGCACCTGAATCTCGAAGTCTTCGGCGGGGACGTGGCGTTTCCGCGGCCCGGCCGTCCCGTACTCATCGACATCAACGACTGGCCGAGCTTCGCGCCGTTCCGCGAGGAGGCGGCGCAGGCGATCGCCGACTACATTTTCGAGCGGTTGGAGGAGGGGGACCAGAAGTGACCACTCAGCAGCGGATCATCACCGTCCCGGGGCCCAAGTCCCGGGCGCTGTTCGAGGCCGAAGCCAAGTATCTCGCTCCGGGCACGCAGAGCGTGGCGCTGTTCAGCCAGCTGTGCATCGACCGGGGGGAAGGCGCCGTCCTCTACGACATCGATGGTAATGGCTATACCGATCTGCTCGCCGGGGTCGGCGTGGCCAGCCTTGGATACGCCCATCCCAAGTACGTCGCCGCCATGGCCAAGCAGGTGGCGCGGATCCACATCGGCAGCTTCACCACCGAGCATCGCGCCGCCCTGGTCAAGCTGCTGGCCGACATCACGCCGGGGGACTTGAACCGCACCCAGCTGTACTCCAGCGGGGCCGAGGCGGTCGAGGCGGCGTTGCGGCTCGCCAAGTCCCGCACCAAGAAGACCGAGGTCATCGGGTTCTGGGGCGGGTTCCACGGCAAGACCGGGGGCGTGCTGCCGCTGCTCGGCTCCAACTTCAAGCACCAGCTCGGGCCCCTCATGCCGGGGAGCTATTCCACGCCCTTCGCCTCGTGCGCGCGCTGCGTGTTCGACAAGACTTTCCCCGCCTGCGAATGGCACTGCGTGTCCTTCCTCCGGAAGAAGATCGAGGTCGAGACCACGAACAACGTCGCCGCGATCATCGTCGAGCCGATTCAGGGGACGGCGGGCAACATCATCCCGCCCCCGGGCTATCTCGGCATGCTGCGTCGCCTGGCCGACGAGATCGGCGCCCTGCTGATCTGCGACGAGATGCTGACCGGCTTCGGGCGCACCGGGAAGATGTTCGCGATCGAGCACGAGGCCGTCCTCCCCGACGTCATTACGGTCGGGAAGGGGTTCGGCGGCGGGTTCCCGATGAGCGGGATCATCGCGCGCGAGGACGTCGCGTTCGCGAAACCGTTCGCCAATCCCAGCGGCAGCTCGTCCTCCTACGGCGGGAATCCGCTGGCGGCGGCGGCGGCCCGGGTCGCGGTCGAAACGATCCTCGAGGAAAATCTGGTGGAGAATTCGCGCCGGGTCGGTGAGGCAATGCTCGCGGAGATGCAGCGGTGGGAGCGGGAGATTCCCATCGTAAGCGACGTGCGGGGCCGCGGCCTGATGATCGGCATGGATCTGGTGGTCCCGGGCACGCGGACGCTCCTCGACAAGAAGCACACGCGCTGGATCTTCGACACCCTGCTGTCGCGGGGCGTGCTGGCCATGATCTACAACCCCGAGGTGCGGATCAATCCGCCTCTCGTGATCCGGGAGGAGCAGGCCCTCTCCGCCCTCGCCACCATGAAGGATGTGCTGCGTGAAGCCGCCGAGCGCGCTGGCGCTTAAGGGCAACGCCGTCGAGGAGTGGGTGGACCTGCGGTTCTACCGGCCGCTCGGCGTCCGGTTGGCCCGCGCCCTGCTCCCCACCGGCGTGTCCGCCGATGAGGTGACGATCTGGGCCTTGATGGTGGGGCTGCTGGCCGGCCACATGTTCCTCTATGTGGACTGGCGCGTCAACGCGTTGGGATTTGCCCTGCTGATCGTCTCGGACATCCTGGACAGCGCCGACGGCCAGCTCGCCCGGCTGCGCGGCACGTCCACCCGCCTGGGCCGCAGTCTGGACGGTGTCAGTGACGCGCTGCGATTCATTAATCTCTACATCCATCTGAGCCTGCGGCTGTTCCTGGCGGGCCACGGGTGGGAGGGCCTCCTGCTCGGAGTCCTGGCCGCCTTCAGTCACTCGCTGCAGAGTTCGGCCGTGGATTTCATCCGCAACGCCTACCTGTACGCCGGGTTGCGGTCCGGAGAGCTGGATCTCCCCGAAGATCTCACCGAAGCGCCGCCCACCGGGTGGTTCGCCCGGTTCGCGTCCTACATCTACCACGACTACGTCGAGCGCCAGGTGCGCGTCTTCCCGCGCAGCGTGCGGCTCGTGCGGCGGATGCGCCAGGTCCGCGTCGGCGACGCGTTCCGGGCCGAGTATCAGGACCGCCAGGGACGGCTCCTGCCGGTGTGCACCTGGCTGGGTCAGAACATCCGGTTCGGGCTGGTCGGCGTCGCGGCCATGACGGGGCACCCGTCGGTCTACCTCTGGACCGAGGTGTCGGTGATGAACGCCGTCTGGCTCATTCTGGTGCTGATCCACGAGTGGAACGCCACCGCGCTCGGTGAGTCCCTCGGCGGCGGTGCCAGCGCCTATGCCTGAGCCGGCGCCGCCCCCCCCCCGCCGTCGCTATCGCGGCGTCATCATCGGGTCCGGGAGTATCGCCCGGACCTCGCATTATCCGGCCTTTCGCGATACCCCCGGCGTGCGCGACCGGGTGGAGCTCGCGGCCTGCGTCGACGTCTGGCCCGACGCGTTGCCCCTGGACGGGCTTCCCCTGGTGACGAGCGTGGACCAGTTGACCCGTTTCGCGCCGATCGACTTCATCGACATCTGCACGCCGACCGGGACCCACGTGGATCTCGCCGCGTGGGGCCTGGAGCAGGGGTATCACGTCCTCTGCGAAAAGCCGGTCGCCCTCACCACGGCCGAGGCGGCCCGGCTCACCGCCATCGCCCGCCAGAAACAGCGCATCCTCGCGCCCTGCCACCAGTACCGTTTCAATCCCGTGTGGCGCCAGATCGCCGAGTGGCTCAAAGGGGGGAAGATCGGACGCTGGCACCTGGCCGAGTTCGCGGTACACCGCCTCGCGGCCGACCGCGGCGTGGTGCCGGCGGGCGCCGCGCCGTGGCGCGGCACGCGGGCGGGGGGACGCGGGGGCGTCCTCGTGGATCATGGGGCGCACCTGGTCTACCAGCTGCTCGACGTGGGCGGGCCGCCCAGTGCCGTGACCGCCTGGACCGGGCGGCTGCGGCACGCGGATTACGACGTGGAAGACACGGCTTCCGTGCTTCTCGAGTACCCCGGGGGCAACCGCGTCGCGACCCTGCTGCTCACCTGGGCGGGCACTCGCCGCGATAACCTGGTCCGGTTCATCGGGGACGCGGGGATGATCGAGCTCGAGGGGGGAGAGCTGCGACTCGAGCGGGGCGGGGAGGTGGAGCGCCGGGACGTTTCCGGCAGCCTCGACAAATCGGCGTACGCCGGGTGGTTCGGCGGCCTGTTCGAGGATTTCGTGGCCGCCCTGGACCGTGGCGAGCCCGCCCGATATCTGGACGACATCACCGGCGTCGCCGCGGTCCTCGAGGCCGCCTACGCCTCTGCCGCCGCCGGGCGACGGCAGCCGGTCACGCTCGGCGCGTGAATCGGAAGCTGCAATTCCTGCTGTTTCTGTGCGGCGCCGGGGTGTTCGCGTTCTTCGTCGCGCAGATCGGCACGACCGCCCTCCTCGCGAACGCGAAGCAGACAGGGTGGATGTTCATGCCGCTGCTGTTTCTCACGGCGCTGATGTATCTCTGCGCCGCCGCCGCGGCGTGGCTGATGCTCGCGCGCGAACCTTCGCGCCCGCCGTTCTGGAAGCTCTTTTCCATCACCTGGGCCGGATTCTCGATCAACTTCGTCACCCCCCTGCTCAACCTGGGGGGCGAGCCGTTCAAGATCGCGGCGCTGTCGCGGTGGCTGGGCGTGCGTCGGGCGACGAGCTTCGCGGTCCTCTATCAGCTCGTGCATTCACTGGGGATGCTGCTCACCTACCTCGCGGCGATTCTCTGTGCCTTTGTCGTGCTCCCGGCGCGGTCGGAGTGGCGCCTCCCCCTCGCCGCGGCGTTCGTCGTCCTCCTCGGGCTCGCGATGCTCGTGTTCTGGGCGCACCGGCACGGCGGGCTGCAGCATCTCCTCGACCTGTTGCATCGCGTTCCCGGACTGCGGCGCCTCGCCCGCCGGGTGGAGCCGCAGCGCGAGCACCTGCGCGCGATGGACGAGCAGATCACCCGTTTCTACCACGAGGATCGCGGGCGCTTCTGGCTCGCCGTGCTGCTGGAATTCCTCGGCCGCGGGATCCTGATGTCGGAGTTCTACCTGATCCTCCTGAGCGTCGGCGTCGACATGGGGCTGGTACGCGCCTTCACCCTGGGATCGCTGGCCTCGCTCGCCGGCAACCTGTTTTTCTTCGTGCCCTACGAGATCGGCGCCAAGGAAGGCTCGGTGGTCGTACTGCTGTCGCTCGTGGGCGTCGCTCCCGCCCTGGGGATCTACGCCGCCCTCGCCAGCCGGGTGCGCGATCTGGTCGGGATCGGCGCCGGGCTCTCCCTCATCTGGACCACCGGGGCCCCCGCCGCCGGCAAGGTCCCCTCCACGGAAGTCGCCTGACATGACCATTTTCACCCATGTCCTCGCCACCACCCTCGGGGTGCAGGCCCTCGGCCTGCACGGGTCCGATACCGCGCTCGCCTACGCGTTCGGGGTCGGCGTCGACGTCGATCACGCCGTCAAGGCGCCGTTCTACCTGCGGGCCGTTGGATTGCAGAACAAGAAGGGCTACTACTGGCGGTCTTCGTTACAGGAGCCGGTGGCGCTCCTCTGGATTCTCCCGTTGTGTCTGTTGCTCGGGACCTTCGTCCCGGCCCTGTTCTTCGTCGTGCACTTGGCGATGGATTACAGCGTGAGCTATGAGAAGATGCCGTTCTACCCGTATTCCCCTTACGTCGCGCGGGGTTGGCTCCTGGCCGTGCCGGACAAAGTCAAGGAGTTGATCCTCGCGGTCATCCTGGTATGCCTGAACTTACTGGTCTTTTTCGCTCGACAGCGGACCGGCTGACCAAGCCGCTGATCCGGTTCGCCCACCGCGCCCTGGGGCTCAGCCCGAGCCAGATGACCTGGGCCGCGTTCGGGGCCAGTGTCGCCGCGGCGATCGCCGTCGGCGCCGGCCGCCTGGAGCTGGGCCTCGGCCTGATGGCGCTGGGTCAGGTGCTGGACGGCTTGGACGGCGGGATCGCCCGTGAATACGGCCTCGTGTGCGAGGCCGGTCGCCGTCTGGACACGCGACTGGACCGGGCATCGGAGGGCGTCATTTTCGCGGGGTTTGCGGTGGGCGGATTCGCGCCGCTGCAAGTCATCGCGCTCGCGTTCCTCGCCATCATGCTGATGACGAGCATCGTCGGACGGTCCAACCTGGACCCGGGATTCAAGCGGGTCGTGCTGTATCTGGGGCTCTGGGTGCCATACCCGGTACTCTTCAAGGTCATCTTCGCCGTCAACTTGGCCGCCTACGTGGTCGGCTTGCTCGTCATCGATTGCCGGTTCCAGCTGAAGATGGACGCCCTGGGGGGAGACCTGGACACGGTCGCGTCTCGCGCCGTCGCGCTGGAGAACGCGGAATCCGTATCGCGGTCCTGATCGGCCCCTCCTCGCGCGGCACCCCTCTGATTTCGGAGTGGATATGATACCTCGCCTCATCCTGCCGCTCGCCGCCTGCGCGGTCTGCCTGGTTCCCGCCATCGCGGCCCAGCAGCCCGCCGCCGCACACGACTCGAGCGCCAAAACGCCGGCGGCCACCGTGCCCAAGGAAGACTCGTCGGTCACCGACCACGCCATACGGATCGGCGGCGCGCTCGTGTCCTACCGCGCCCGCGCCGCAACCATGCTCCTGACCGACGACAAGGACGAACCGATCGGAGCGCTCTATTACACCGCCTATACGCGGTCCGACGCCAAGGACTTGAGCCGCCGCCCCATCGCCTTCGTGTACAATGGGGGGCCGGGGTCATCGTCGGCCTGGCTTCACATGGGCGCCTTCGGTCCGCGGCGAGTGGTCACCACGGATGCGGGGCCCACGCCGCCGCCTCCCTATCAGGTGGTGGATAACGCCAACAGCCTCCTCGACGTCGCCGATCTCGTGTTCATCGACCCCATCGGCACCGGCTTTTCGAAGCCCGCCGGCAAGGGGGCGGGGAAGGACTTCTGGGGAGTCGACGAGGACGCGCGGTCGCTCGAGCAGTTCATCACCAAGTACGTCAATCGCTACGGCCGCTGGAATTCACCGAAGTATCTGCTGGGGGAGAGCTACGGCACGACCCGTTCGGCGGTGCTCGTGAATCGCCTGCAGCAACGGGAGGGGATGGACTTCAACGGGGTCGTTCTGATTTCCTCCGTCCTGGACTTCGAGACGCTCCTCTTCGCCGCCGGGCACGACCTCTCCTACGTTCTCTACCTGCCGAGCTATGCGGCGACCGCTGTCTACCAGCAGGCGGTTCCCAAGCCTCCCGATCTGAAGGGCTTCCTCGAGGAGGTGCGCCGCTACGCCGCTGGTCCCTACGCGGCGGCCCTGGCCAGGGGGAACGCGTTGCCGGCCGACGAGCGCAATGCCGTGGCCAAGCAGCTCGCGGCCTACACCGGACTGTCGCAGGACTACCTCCTGAAGGCCAACCTCCGCGTGACGCTCGGTCAGTTCCGGGCCGAGCTGCAGCGGGCCCAGGGGAAGGCGACGGGACGCCTGGATGCCCGCTTCACCGGGCCCATGATCGACCTGCTCGCCGAGAACGCCCCGGGGGATCCGCAGTCGGAGGCGGTCACGGGCGCCTACACGTCCGCGATCAACAGTTATCTGCGCGACGAGCTCAAGTACGGCGGCGACCGGCGCTATGCGGTGAGCGGCGACGTGGAGTGGAAGTGGGAACGCGAGAACCAGCGCGGCTGGGCCCAGGCCACCTACGTGGGGTCGGACCTCGCCCGCGCGCTGACCAACAACGTCAACCTCCGGGTGGAGATCGAGAACGGTCTGTATGACCTCGCGACCCCGTTCATGGCCACGGAGTACACCGTCAGCCACCTCGACGTCCCGGCGGCGGTGCGTGATCACGTCGTGCTCAAGTACTACGAGGCTGGGCACATGATGTACCTCCATGAGCCGGCCTTGTCCGAGTTGAAAGCGAACATTGCGGCCTTCATATCCTCGACCGCCCCGGGGGCAAAATGAGGCTGTGGCAACGGCGCCACAGTGACCTTTTCGTCGTTCGAGCACTCTTTCAGGGACAGTGGTTTCTCCAGCTTCACAATTCCGATCAGGAGTCAGTTATGACGAACCGCCTGCCGCGCTGGGGTACCGCCGGGGCCCTCTGCCTCGCGATCGCCATCGGTGCGTGCACGACCCCGGAAGCGCCTTCCAAGAGTCAGACGACACCGACGCAGACCACGACGTCGCCGCTCTCTCAGGTACAGGCGGAATCGCTCGGTCACGCCGTGGCGCTAGATGCCGACGCGATGATCGAGGGGACGGGCTACGACGTCTCGGCCGTGATTCCCGTCGGCCTGGCGGGGGCGCCCATGGCGGCGGGTCCGGCGGTGCTCCTCGGCTGCCAACCATCCATCTCGCCATTCCCGCCGACCAACAGCGACGGCGACCCCATTCCCGACTCGGTGCGGATCGATTTCACCGGGTGCGCCTTCACGACGCGGCACGGGGCGGTCTCCCTGGGGGGGACGATCGACTTCATCGATCCGACACCGGACAGCACCGATCACGCCATCAAGACCGTCTTTACGGGATTCAATCAGACGTGGACCAACGCCAACGGCGACACGACGCAGGCGTTCACCGAGGACGGGATGCGGGAGGCGATCGGGACGTCGTCGGCGCTGCAGTTTACGGAAGCGAACTTCCTGACCACCTGGCGCTTCCACCAGCACGCGGCGTCGCACCTCAAGAACTGGGCGTCGACCTTCACGGCGGACACCGCGGGGACGATCACCTCGCGCCGGCTTCCCAGCGGCACCTGGGACATCAACGGCTCGTCGACCTACGTGCGCGCCGACAGCACCGCCGCGGACACCATGTCCCTGTCCGTGTCCACGAGCCCCGGCCTGCATTACAACCGCACCTGCACCGAATCGCCGCGGTTCGACTCCGGCACGCTCACGGCGGTCGTGACCAAGCATGATTCGACGGCGACGGTGACGATCGACTTCACGGCCTGCGGGACGTTCACGGTCACCAAGAGCTGATCCCGAGTGTAGGATGAGCACATCGGGCCGGCGCGAGATGCGCCGGCCTTTTTTTGCTCGGCATTTCCTAACGCTTTCCTAATGTGTTCCTTCCTACATTCCTCCTCGATTCTTGAAGCGAGTCCTCACGCATCCTGAGGTGGCAGATGCTCGACATCGTCTATGTCGTCGCCACGCTGTCGTTCTTCGGCCTGATGTGGGCCTACGCCCGGGCGTGCGAGTACCTGGGGCGGGAGCCGATGGGTGAGAAGGAGCAACTGTGAGCGCCGAAACCCTCATCGCTGCCTGCATCGCCGTGCTGCTGCTCGGCTACCTGGTCTACACGCTGCTCAGACCCGAGAAGTTCTGAGACTCTGACAATGACCACGAACGGTTGGCTGCTGATTCTCGTCTACTCCGTCCTGCTGCTCGCGGTGACCAAGCCGCTGGGCGTGTACATGGTCCGGGTATACGACGGCTCGCTCAAGTGGCTCGCCCCGCTGGAGCGGGGGATCTACCGCGTGTGCGGGATCGACCCCGAGGAAGACCAGCACTGGACCCGCTACACGGGGGCGCTGCTGCTCTTCAGTGCGGTCTCGATGCTGGTGACCTACGTCGCGTTGCGTCTCCAGGCCAGCCTGCCGCTGAATCCTGCCGGCCTTCCGGCGGTGGCCGATCGTCAGGCGTTCGAGACCGCAGCGTCGTTCACCACCAACACCAACTGGCAGTCGTATTCGGGCGAGCAGGTGATGTCGTACTTCTCCCAGATGACGCAGCTCGCCTTCCACAACTTCACGTCGGCGGCGTCGGGGATGGCGGCGGTGGTGGCGCTGACGCGGGGGATTTCCCGGCGCTCGGGCGGCCGTCTCGGCAATTTCTGGGTCGATCTCGTCCGCGGGACGTTCTACATCCTGCTGCCCCTGTCCGTCATCATGGCCCTGCTGCTCGTGCAACAGGGGGTGATTCAGAACTTCGTCAACTATGTGACGGTCACGACCGTCGAAGGGGCGAAGCAGGTCCTCGCCATGGGTCCCGCGGCGAGCCAGATCGCGATCAAGCAGCTGGGGACGAACGGCGGCGGGTTCTTCAACGCCAACTCGGCGCATCCCTTCGAGAACCCCACGGCGATCTCGAACTTCCTCGAGATGTTCGCGCTGCTCATGCTCCCCGCCGCCATGGTCTACATGTTCGGCAGGATGGTGAAAAACGTGAAGCACGGCTGGGCGCTGTGGGCCGCGATGTACGTGCTCTTCTTCGGGGGCGTCGCGACCGCCTACTGGGCCGAGGCCCGGGGCAATCCGATTCACGCGGCGCGTGGGGTGGACGTCGTCGCGTCGGCCTCGAACCCCGGCGGCAATATGGAAGGGAAGGAGGTCCGCTTCGGCATCGCGGCCTCGGTGCTGTGGGCCACCGCGACCACCGATGCCTCCAACGGGTCGGTGAACGCGATGCACGACTCCTTTACTCCTCTCGGCGGTCTGGTCCCGCTCGTGAACATCCAGCTTGGCGAGCTCATCTACGGGGGCGTCGGCTCCGGGCTCTACGGGATGATCATGATGGCGGTCCTGACCGTGTTCATCGCCGGGCTGATGGTCGGGCGAACCCCAGAATACCTCGGCAAGAAGATCCAGAGCCGCGAGGTACGGATGGTGATGTTGTATGTGCTGATCTTCCCGGCGGTGATCCTGACCTTCACGGCCGCGTCCGTCCTGCTCCCCGCCGGACTCAAGGGCCTGAACAACGCGGGGCCGCACGGCCTGTCGGAGATTCTCTACGCTTTCAGCTCGACAACCGGCAACAACGGTAGCGCCTTCGCCGGCCTGACCGGCACGACCTACTACTACAACACCATGCTCGGCCTGGCCACGCTGTTCGGCCGGTTTGCCATGATGGTGCCGATGCTGGCCCTCGGCGGGTTCCTGGCCGAGCGCAGGACCGTACCGGAATCGGCGGGCACCTTTCCCGTGACCACGCCCCTCTTTGTCGTGCTCCTGGTCGGTGTGGTCGTCATCGTCGGGGCCCTGACGTTCTTCCCGGCGCTCGCGCTGGGGCCGCTCGCCGAGCATCTGGCGATGCAGGCGGGGAGGCTCTTCTGATGGCGCTCACCAAGCGTCGGCTGTTCGATCCGCCGATCGTCAGGCGCGCCGCCGTCGACGCCGTCAGGAAGACCCTGAGTCTGCGGCACATGGTGCGCAACCCGGTGATGTTCGTGGTGCTGATCGGGAGCGCCCTCACGACGCTCGTGCTGGTCCGCGACCTGCTTGAGGGGCGAGGCGAGATCGGGTTCACGCTCCAGCTCGCGCTGTGGCTCTGGTTCACCGTCGTGTTCGCCAATTTCGCCGAGGCGATGGCCGAGGGCCGCGGCAAAGCGCAGGCCGACACGCTGCGGCGCTCGCGGACGCAGACGCTCGCCAAGCGCCTCCAGGATCCCCGCAACCGGGCGGCGACCGAGTCGGTCGCGGCGGAGGCGCTCCGCAAGGGGGACGTCGTTCTCTGCCAGCCCGGGGACATGATCCCCGGCGACGGCGACGTGATCGAGGGGGTCGCCTCGGTGGACGAATCGGCGATCACCGGGGAATCGGCGCCGGTGATCCGCGAATCGGGCGGCGACCGCTCCGCGGTGACCGGCGGGACGCGGGTGCTCTCGGATTTTCTCGTCATCCGGATCACGGCCAATCCCGGAGAGACCTTCCTCGATCGCATGATCGGCCTCGTGGAAGGGGCCAAGCGCCAGAAGACCCCCAACGAGATCGCCCTGATTATCCTGCTCTCCGGGCTGACCATCGTGTTCCTCTTCGCGGTCGCCACGCTGCAACCGTTCGCGGTCTATTCGGGAGGCGCTGTCGCGGTACCCATCCTGGTCGCCCTCCTCGTGTGCCTGATCCCGACGACGATCGGCGGACTGCTCTCCGCCATCGGCATCGCCGGGATGGACCGGATGATCCAGCACAACGTGATCGCCATGAGCGGGCGGGCGGTCGAAGCGGCCGGCGACGTCAATACGCTGCTGCTCGACAAGACCGGTACGATTACGCTCGGCAACCGGCAGGCCGTCGAGTTCGTCCCGGCCCCCGGAGTCACCAAGGAGCACCTGGCCGACCGCGCCCAGCTCGCCTCGCTCCCCGATGAAACGCCGGAGGGGCGGAGCATTGTGGTGCTCGCCAAGCAGTTCGGCCTCCGGGGGCGCGCGCTGACCGAGGATGCCGGGGGCATGGAGCTGGTGCCGTTCTCGGCCGCGACGCGCATGAGCGGCGTGAACGTCCCGGGGACCGGGCTCGAGCTGCGCAAGGGGGCGGCGGAAGCGGTTGGTCGTTGGGTCCGCGAGCACGGGGGCGAAACACCGGCCGCGCTCCAGGCGACGGTGGAACTTATCGCCCGCGAAGGGGGAACGCCCCTCGTCGTGGCGGAGCGCGACGGCGGGCCCGCCCGCGCCCTTGGGGTCGTCTACCTCAAGGACGTCGTCAAAGGGGGCATGCGGGAACGCTTCGGTCAGCTCCGGGCGATGGGGATCCGCACAGTCATGATCACGGGGGATAACCCGCTCACGGCGGCCGCGATCGCCGCCGAGGCCGGGGTCGACGACTTCCTGGCCGAGGCCACGCCGGAAGACAAGATGCGGTTGATCAAGCAGGAGCAGGCGGGGGGCCGGCTCGTCGCCATGACCGGCGACGGCACCAACGACGCGCCGGCGCTCGCCCAGGCCGACGTGGCCGTGGCCATGAACACGGGGACGCAGGCGGCCAAGGAGGCCGGGAACCTGATCGACCTCGACTCGAATCCCACGAAGCTCATCGAGGTGGTGGAGATCGGGAAGCAGCTGCTGATCACCCGGGGGGCCCTGACGACCTTCTCGATCGCCAACGACGTGGCTAAGTACTTCGCGATCATCCCCGCGATGTTCGTTTCGACCTACCCGCTGCTCCAGGCCCTCAACATCATGCGGCTGCACTCGGCGCAGTCGGCGATTCTGGCGAGCGTGATCTTCAACGCGCTGATCATCATCGCGCTCATTCCCCTGGCCCTCCGGGGCGTGCGCTGGAAGCCCGCCGCGGCGTCTGCGATCCTGCGCCGCAACCTCTGGATCTACGGCGTCGGGGGCATCCTGATCCCCTTCATCGGCATCAAGGCGATCGACCTGTTGATCGTCGCCCTGCACCTGGTGTGACCATGCTCAAGAACCAACTTCGTCCTGCCATCGCCGTCACCGTCGTGATCATGCTGGTCACCGGGTTTGTCTACCCGGGCGTCGTCACGGTCGTCGCGCAGCTCCTGTTCCCGCGGCAGGCCAACGGCTCCTTGATCACGCGCAACGGTCAGGTCGTGGGGAGCGAGCTGATCGCGCAGCAATTCGCGCGCGCGGAATACTTCCACGCCCGTCCGTCGGCCGCCGGGAACGGCTACGACGCGGCGGCGTCGAGCGGTACCAACAAAGGCCCCACCGACGTCAAGCTCGCCGACACCCTCGTGGCGCAGGCGGTCGACAGCGCCGTCAAGCTGGACGGCGCGGTCCGCGGGCACGTCCCGTCCGATCTTGTGACCTCCTCGGGATCCGGGCTCGATCCCCAGATCTCGCCGGCCAGCGCGTTCCTGCAGGTGGCTCGGGTGGCCCGCGCGCGTGGTCTCGATACCACGTTGGTGCGTGGCCTGGTGGAACGGCACATCGAGGGGCGGCAGTTCGGGTTCCTCGGCGAGCCCCGCGTCAATGTCCTATTGCTCAACCTCGCGCTCGACAGCGTGAGCGCGCATTGAGGAGAACTTCCATGTCAGGCATTACCGTGCAGCGGTCCGTTCTCGCCCTCGGCGCCTTCCTGGTGCTCGGCGCCCCGCGGCTCAGCCCGCAGCAAGCCGCCGCGAAGGACTCTCAGGCCACCGATACCGCCCCTGCCAAGCCGGCGCCGTTCGCGTTCGCCGACTTCACGTGGCTCAACGGCAACAGCCGCCAGAGCACGTCGGTGCTCGACTCGAAGTACTTCACCGGCGAATTCCGGGCCGACATCAGCTATATCGACCAGTTCAACCATCCGATTGATCACACCCTGGTCGGGACGTCGGAAAGTGGCCGCACCAGCGAAATCCAGGTCCAGCAATTGGGGATCGGGGGCGACTTTCATGCCGGTCACGCGCGCGGCCGGCTGATGACGCAATTCGGGATGTACTCGACCATGACCCCACGTAACGACGCGAGTCCCGCGCGCGGCCAATGGCAGCTCGCCGACGCCTATCGCTACCTCTCCGAGGCCTACGGCGGCTATCACTTCGACGCGTTGAACGGCATCAACTTCGATGCCGGAATCTTCATGTCCTATGTCGGGCTGTTCAGCTACTACAACTTCGACAACTGGGCCTACCAGCCGTCCTACGTGTCGTCGAATACGCCGTGGTTCTTCAACGGCATCCGCATCCAGATCTTCACGAGCGACAAGCTGAAGATCGAGCCGTGGATCGTCAACGGCTGGCAATCCTACGGCATGTTCAACGCGACGCCGGGTGTAGGGGCGCAGATTCTCTGGCGGCCGAGCGCGACGATTTCCGTCCTGTCCAACTCCTATTATGGAAAGGACT
>Ga0335085_10002423_pt1 | contig 34916 bp, 30 predicted proteins | sample Lox_Sample_45_FD_206712 | JGI IMG/M metagenome (GOLD analysis project Ga0335085, IMG submission 206712) | Soil microbial communities from Loxahatchee National Wildlife Refuge, Florida, United States - Lox_Sample_4.5 | ecosystem: Environmental > Terrestrial > Soil > Wetlands | place: USA... | reverse complement strand
GTTTCGCCGGAGGCGCTGGCCAAGGGATTGGCTGATCCGAAGACGAAGCTGTGGGAGTTCAACTCGATCCTCGAGGCCGGGGACGCGTTTCAAGTGAATGATTTTCCTGCCGGCGAAGAACTCCTCGCCAAAGTCAGCGAGAAAGATCCGCAGCTCTACATCGTGCCATTCATGCTGGGTGAAGTTGCGCTGCGCCAGCAGAAATGGGAGGAAGCCGCGACGCAACTGAAGAGGTGTCTGGAGCTGAACCCGAGCTTCGATCAGGCCATGGTGGGACTGGGGCGGGCCCTTCTGAACCAGAACAACGCGGAGGAGGCCAAAGAGTGGGTAAACAAGGCGCTGAAGTACAACCCGCTGAATTATCGCGCCTGGTATGAACTGGCGTTCATTGAGTCAAAGGACGACAAGGCGGCGGCGCTTACGGCGTATGAGAAGAGCGTCACCATCCAGCCGAATTTTGCCCTGGCCCGCCGCGATTTTGGCATGTTCCAGTATCAGCAGAAAAATTATGGCGATGCCGTAAAGCAGCTCAGCAAGGCCGCTGAGCTTGGCATGGATAAAGATCCACAACTCTACAATTTTCTGGGGATCAGCTACAGCCTGACCAAGCGCCTGCCTCTGGCTATCGAAAGCTACCAGAAAGCCCTGAAGATGGATCCCGGTCTGGCGGAAGGGCATCTGAACCTGGGATTGGCCTACGAGCAGATGGGCCGCAAGAGTCTGGCAGCCGAGGAATACCAGAAGGCCTGTCAACTTAAACAGGAGTTCTGCCAGATGATTCAGAATCACCTGAAAGCTCAGTGAGGAGCGGTTGCCTGCGAGGGGCTTTCAATTCTCTCCAGCACCTTGCGGGCTTGCGGGCTGAAAGGATTGTCGGGGAACGTGGTGACGAACTCTTGGAGTTGTTCGGCGGCGGCCTGCTTTTTGCCTTGTTGCAGGAACAGATTGACCAGCTGCAAACGTGGCTGAACCATGGTGGGATTCAGCTGAATAGCCTGCTGCAGAGCTTTTTCTGCCTCAGACAGCTTGCCGGTTTTCATGTCGAGCGAACCCAGCAGGAATTGTCCCAGGGCCGAATCCGGCTGCCGTCGTAACCCTTCGTCAAGATAACTTCGCGCCTCAGTCAGGTTGCCCATCAGCATGCTGGTATTGCTGAGATTGAAATATCCTGCGGCATCGCTCTGGTTCTGCTGAATGGCGAGCTCAAACTCCTTGCGGGCGGCGGCAAAATCAGATTTGCTTAAATAGTCGGACCCAAGGTTGTTGTGTGCTTCATAAAATTCCGGCGCGATCTGGATGGCCTTCTGGTAGTGCTTGATCGCGTCGTCTTTCTTGCCCTTCTCGTCGTCTTCCGCGCCTTTCTTGAATTCCTTCACCGCGGCTTTGGGGAACTTGGCCTCAAACTCGCGAACGTCAATCATGTTGGGATTGGCGCCGGGATTCTTGGAAGGCTCCTGGTTTTGATCGTCGGCGTTTGCCTTTGGCGTGAGGATAATGTCCACGAAAACCACGGGAGCGAGGCTGGAAGGCACGATGGCAGCTTCCTGGTTTACCAGTTGGTAGTGGTCATCGTTTATGACCACATGGTAGAGATTTGGCGGCAGGTTGTGAAACCCGTAAGTGCCTCGAGAATCCGCATAAACGCTGTCCACGGTCCCGCCATGAACTTGCAGCAGCACCAGGACATTTTCTGCAGGAGCCCCACCGCGAGGCAGACTCAGGCGACCGATAATCGAGCCCAGAGTCTGTGTATTTTGTTGTGCTTGGGATAAAACACAGCCGAGTGAGAGGAGGAATATCCAGCGGGAGAAACCCCGGGCACGAGAGGCGAATGACATAGGGTCGCCCTAAAAGAAATAAGAGGGCTTGTCCAGACCGTCCGGAACAAGCCCTCGAGAAGGCAAACGCTGGTGCCGGCTAGAAGGTCAGCTTCAATCCGAGCTGCAGTTGCCGCGGGTTGAGGGTACCACCGGCTTCGCCGAAGTTGCCGAAGCTGAGGTGGTTCCTGCCGCCGCCGCCGACTGTAGCCAGGACGAAGTTCGCGCGGTTAAAGATGTTGAATGCGCTAGCTTCGAATTTCAAGTTCAGACGCTCCGTGAACTTGAAGACCTTCGACAACGTCATATCGGCGCCCCAGTTGCCCGGGCCAACAAACTGATTGCGGCCCAGGTTGCCGGCGCAAGCCAGGCAAGGCGAGCTCAGGGTCGGCAAGCCAGCCTGATTGGGACCGGAGCAGCCTCCCGCCAGTGAGAAGCCTCCGCTGCACCAGCCGTTCGCCCACACGTTGCGGGAGAAACCACCGAAGCCGGGAACGCTGCTGTTGGGGCGGTCGTTGTGATCGCCGTTCAGGTTGAAGTCGCCCCCCGTGTTTTGGCAGTTTGCGGCTACGAACGGTACCGCGAAGCAGCCAGTCTGAGCGACGGGATCGCCACTGAGAGCCGGACTGTTGGAAGCATACGGCGACCAATGGGCTCCAGACTGGAAGGTCCAGATGCCGTTCAGGTTCCAGCCGCCGGCTACCCATCCGGCTACGCCGTGCAGGTTCTGGCCGGGCAGTTGGTAGACGTAGTTCACAACCAGGCGATGGCGGATATCAAACACTGAGTTGCCGTAGTCCAAGCCGGGCAAAGCCTGATCCGTGTAGTAGCCGTCGCCACCCGACGCGCCGGTTGCCGTCGTTGCGCCGCTGTGCCAAGTGGAACCGTCGTCAAGCGAGTGGCTCCAGGTGTAGGCGACGTTGAACATGAGGCCGTGGCTCATCTGCTTCCTCGCAGACAGCTGCAAGGCGTTGTAGTTGGAGTTGACTGCGTTCTCCCAGGTACGGAGCGTCGCGTAGTTGGCGTTGGGGCGGCCTACGAAGTCGATCGCACTGTTCAGGCCGGTGAGCGTGCGCCCGAAGTTGTCGACCACCTGCGCTCCCTCGGGAAGGAAGCCGCCAGCGACGGTGTTGATGTCAGAGGCGCGGAACAGTTTGTGTGCTGACGTGCCCACATAGTCAGCTTCCACTACTAGCTTGGGCGCGATTTCGTGCTGCAAGCTGAAGAAGAAGTTATAGACGTAGGGATCGCGAATGCCTTGCGGTAGCACGATACCCGTTAACTGTGCCTGATCAGGATTAAAGGCTGCCCAGCCGTTGAGGTTGCCGACCGCCTGTGCGCCGATGCCCTGGCCCGGGTTGGTCGGGGCACCAAGGTAGGTTGGGGTTGCACCGTTGGGAGCGCAACTGGTAGCAGTGCAGGTAGTGGGGCCGTAAACAACATAGTTGGTGCTGTTCGGTTGCCCAAGGAAGTTGGTGGCGCTATTGAATGAATAGTAAGGGGGGTTCCACCGCGAGTTAGAGAGCGGGTTATACAGGGTGCTCTCATAGGACACGCCGAAACCGCCACGCAACGAAGTCTTGCCGTTGCCGAACACATCCCAGGCGAAGCCGACGCGGGGACCGAAGTTGTTGTGATCGCCGGCGCCCAAGGAGCTGGCTGGTGCGAATCCGCCAGGACCGCAGACCCCTGCCAGAATCTGGGTGTTGGGCTGAGTGACCGTGCTGGGATTGCAGGAGGTCGAACCCAACGGGTCGAACGGAACGTTGGCGTTAGCCACCTGCTGCGCGAGACCGACACCCGGCCCGAGCTTGAAGGTTGTGACCAGGCCGTCTTCTTCGGTGTGGCGGGTGAACAGGTCGTAACGCAAGCCCAGGTTCAAGGTCAGCGTCTTGGTGACCTTCCAGTCATCCTGGACGTAGGCACCAAACTCCAGGTTTCGCCAGTGACGAACGTTGTCGCCCAAGGCTCCGGGGGTGTTGGTGACAAACCCGGGATTTACTCCGGCGCTCACGGTGTACGGCGAATCAGCCGCGAAGTAGAGAGAGTCGAAGAAGTAGTAGGAACCGCGGGCAATGTCGAATTCGCTGTTCTCGATGTTACGCTTGAAGTCGACGCCTGCTTTGATGTTGTGGTTACCATGGCTGATGGAAACCATGTCACTGTAACTGTAATCGTGTTCCTTGAAGAACTGCGGATAGCCATTGTAGGAACCGAACCCGAGCGTGCCGTCGTCGAAGCCGATCTGGGGCACACCCGGCAGAGAGACGCTGGTTCCGACGTTGTTCTGGGTATAGCCCGCGCGGAACTCATTCAACACCGTCGGTGAGAAGGTGTGGACGTAGCTGAACTGTCCATTGGGGAAGTAACTGCGGGTTGGATTGGAGAAGCCACGGTCGCAGTTGGGGAGGCAGGGCCCGAAGCTGTCGGTGGTCTTGAGCCAGTTGAAGTTCACATACACCCGGTTGTTGGTGTTCCAGTTGTAATCGAGGCGGCCGGAACCCTCGTTGCCGTTGAACAGGTTGCCCTGTGACTGCGATCCAATGATCGCCGCACTGCTGTTCTGATAAGGGTTGCTGCGGATACCGGCATACCCCGCTGTCAGGGGCAGGCCGACACTGCAACCGGCGGAAACGGCATTGGCTTGGTCTTGAGCCGTAACCCCCAACAGTTGCTGTAAACGTCCCGCAATCAATGGGCTGTTGTAATCCGGGCAAAGATAGCCGGTATAGTCACCGCCGGTCACGCCATCCAACGTGTTTAGCGCGCTTCCGCCATGACTGGCGGGAAAGTCCTTGTAAAGCAAGGAGGCGACGGAGTTGGGGAGCTGAGTTTCGACCGCCTGGCGGAACTGCGGAGATTCCACGATCGTGGGCTGCGCAGGCTGATTGGTGAGGAAGCGATCCCCTTGGTAGGCAGCGAAGAAGAACAGCTTGTCCTTAATGATCGGACCGCCGACCGTCCCGCCGAACTGGTTGAAGTGCAGGGGCTGCCTGGGGATTCCTTGCTGATTGGCAAAATAATCGTTGGCATCAAACACGCTGTTTCGGACGTATTCCCAAACGCTGCCGTGGAACGCGTTGGTGCCCGACTTAGTTACCAGGTTATTCATGGATCCGGCGCTGTTGCCATACTGTGCCGAGACGTTGAGCTGCAACTGCTGGAACTCGGCGACCGTGTCCTGAATCGGAGTGTTGTTGACGCCGCCGCTCAGTCCTTTGTTCGCGACACCGTTGATCAGGAAGCCGTTGAAGTCTTCGCGAAGACCGTTGACCACGGTGTTGTGGCCATTTTCCATGTCGACGCCCTGGACGTTCACGGCGCCAGGGGCCAACTGCATGAGGTCGTATACATTGTGACCGTTCAGAGGCAGGTTGGCGATCTGGGTGGAGTTGACGGTGGTGGAGAGCTTCGAATCTTCCGTCGCCACATTCGCCTGCTCGCCCGACACTTCGATCACATCCGACACCTGGCCAAGCTGCATCTTGAAGTCGGCGCGAGAGATAACGCCCGCGTGCACGGTCAAGTTGGTGTCAGTTGCGGTCTTGAATCCAGGAGCTTCCACCGTAATCTTATAACTCCCGATGGGCAGCTCTTTCACGGTGTAATTGCCCGTCTGGTTCGTGGTGACCACGATCGCCAAATTGGTTGAAGTATTGGTCACCGTGACTTTTGCATTGGGAATGGCGGCGCCGGAAGGATCGGTTACCGTACCCTCAAACTGGCCGTTCTGGATCTGTGCTATGGCGCTGAGGGCCAATAGCAGCATGGAAAACCACACGAGGCAGAACTGCAGCTTTTTCATTAGCCTACCCTCTCGCTGTGAGCGATGTTGTCAAAAAAGCGTTTGCCAACTGGAAGCCCTGAAATCACACTGTGATGTAAGCGGCATCACCGAGAACTGTGAAGTGCGCAGCATTTTGCGCCCCAAGACTCCACCTGTCAAGCGTTTGTCCCTAACTTGTCTGGAAGATCAGAGAGTCCGGCCTGCACGTCACCCCGCGCAGCCCGATGACCCTTTGGGGGCCTAAGCGCACGTGAAGAGCCAAATTTACAGGGTAATTCTTTCAACACTTTAGGGGTGTCCGGATGGTAACGGCTATGATGAACGGAAGATCGGAGGGGAGAAGCTCCCAAATTTGGTATACCCGGGGCATGTGTTGACGGTCACAGCAAGCTATGACGCAGCTCAAACGGCGGTGTGATTTCGCTTCAGTGCCGGGCGGCGGAGGAGGGGGCACTGTGGCGTTCCACAACACCTTTGCCTTCGGAAATTACCAGCTCCTGGTCGCCTGCTTCGCTCCCGATCTGGTCGGTCTTTCCCGAAGGCCATCGCACGACAAGAGAATCGATCTTGGCGGCGCTCCCCAGACCGAAGTGAAGGCGGGGGTCGCTGGCCGACTCAAAGCTGCTGTTGGTTCTGGCTTCCATTCGCTGGGTGAGGCCGCCGGCTTTCACTTCCACCTGCGCTCCAAAGCCGTCGCGATTCGATTTGCCGCCGATCAATTTGATCCGAAGCCAATGGCCGGTTGAGGCGTCTTCATTGCGAAGCAGGACAGCGTCGCCGTCAAGCACAGTCATCACCACGTCCATATGCCCGTGATTCCTAAAGTCCGCGACGGCGGCGCCTCGGGCGACGTAGCGATGGTTGAATGCCGCTCCCGCTTTCGATCCGATCTCCTGATATTTCCCATCCTTCAGGTTGTGAAACAGGAACGGGCGTTCGGCATAGGTCACTCCGAAGGAGTGCTGGTCCACCTGGGGGTTAACGTGCCCGTTGGCGACGAAAATGTCTTTCCAGCCATCGTTGTCGAAATCAAGAAACTTCATGCCGAATGCGAGGAAGGGAATGCTGATCGGGCCAAATCCCGCGGGTCCGGCCATGTCGGTAAATTGACCGTTGTGGTCGTTGTGATAGAGGTTGTTGGTATCGTCGGAAAAGTTCGCTTTGGCAATGTCGGGCCAGCCGTCGTTGTCGTAATCTTCGGAATCGATGCCCATGCCGGCCTGCTCGCGTCCGTCGGCACTATAGGCCACGCCCGCCTCGGCACCCACCTCGCTGAAATGGCCCTTGCAATCGTTGTGATAAAGCAAGCTGGGCGAAGAGTCGTCGGCAACATAGAGATCGAGACAGCCGTCTTTATCGTAGTCGAGCCATAGGACGCCCAAGCCGTAGCTGGCATCGGGATCCATATTCAGTTTCTCAGTGACATCGGTGAAGGTGCCGTCGCCATTGTTGTGGTAGAGGCGATCGCGCGATCCCTTGAGTCCGCGGGGACCGCAAGAAACAGGTATGCCGCGATACTGGCAGAAGGGTCCCTTGCCGAATTCCGGGAGGTGCGCGAGGTCGAGGTCCACGTAGTTGGCGACGTAGAGGTCGAGATAGCCGTCGTTGTCATAATCGCCAAAGGCGGCGCTGGTCCCCCAACGTCCGGAATTCCCCACGCCGGCTTTCGCGGTCACGTCGTTGAAGGTGCCGTCGTGGTTGTTGTGATAAAGCACCGCACCATCGAGGTAGGTGACATAAAGGTCTTCCCAACCGTCGTTATCGTAGTCGCCGACGGCGACGCCGAAACCCCATCCGCAGTGCGCCAGGCCCGATGACGCGGTGACGTCACGAAAAGTGCCATCGTGATTGTTGCGGTAAAGCTTGCCGGGATGGCATTTGCCGGAACGCAGATCCTCCAGGGTCGATCCGTTGACGAAATAGAGGTCCATCCAGCCGTCGTTGTCGTAGTCGAAGACCGCGACGCCTGCGCACATCGAGTCCATGATGTATTGCTTGTCGTGCGAGCCGCAGGTGAGGTGGAAGTCGATGCCTGCGGCACGGGTGGCATCGGTGAACAGGGCCGTTTGCGGGGCGGGACTCTTTGATTGCGCCAACGCCCATCCCTGGAGGAGGAATAAGAGAAAAGGCAGAAGGATCGGCAAGCTCCGGGAGGGGCGCATCACTGGATTCGGCCCGTGGCCATGCCTCCGGTCTGCGGCTGGGCTTTCTTAAGCTCCGCAAAGCGCTGTCGCTCGAGTTTGGCTTCGTCCAGATTGCCAGTCTTCTCCAGTGCGCGAGCCAGTTGAAAGTGGGGGCTGGGATCAGATGGATTCAATTCGATGGAGCTTCTCAGAGCCGTGATTGCCCCGGGAGCATCGCCATCGAGAAGAAGCGCCTTGCCGAGATCGTAAGCAGCATCGGCATTCTGGGGAGCAAGTTCGGTCGCGATCCGCAGATGCTCGATGGCGGCTTTCCAGTCGCCGGTTTCGAGCAGACAGTGTCCCAGTTCGTAGCGGACATTGGCGTTCCGCGGAGAGCGCACCAGTTCCTTCTGGTATTCGGCGATGGCCTCAGCATTGCGCCCGAGGCTGGCATAGGCGAATCCCAGATGGTAGTAACCGAGGGGAACATCAGGATCGAGTTTGAGCGCGGTCTTGAACTGCTCGATGGCTTCCACCGTCCGATTCGTATTCTGATATGCGCGTCCCAGCAGAACATGGGCCAGGGCGTTCGAGGGTTTTAGCTTGCTGGCTTTTTCGAGTTCCTCTGCCGCCGGGGAATACTGCTTGGTTTCCAGCAGGACGAGGGCGGTATCGAAATGAATATCGAAATGGCCGGGGGCAAGTTTCTCGGAGCGTTCCAGGGAGACAAGCGCCTGCTCATTCTTTCCGCTTTTGAAGTAAACCAGACCCAGCCAGTGCGCGATCTCGTAGTCCTGTCGCCAGCGCGCTGCCGCGGCGACGCCGATCGTCTCGGCCTGCTGCAAGTGTCCGGATTCGAGGTAAGTCAGAAGCAATCCTTTATTGACTTCATGGTCGTTGGGCGCCAGTTGGCGCGCCATTTCGAACTCGGTGGCGGCTCGCGCAAGGTCTCCGGAATCGAGAGCGGCCTGGCCGTTGCGAATCAGGTTCTGCAACGGCGCCGATTCCTGCGACCATGCCGCCAGGCTTACCATCCAAAAGAGACAGATAACGGTGGTCACAACGGTTCGCATGACGGCGCTACCTGGCATCGTAGCGTCTTGCGGAAGGGTGGCGCAAATCGCTGGAGGACAACTGGCGTTTCTCCAGCCGGGAACCGAAAGGGGAAAGCAATCATGAACGGACGGGACCTGCAACATCTGTTTAGCTATAACGACTGGGCGAACCGGGAGGTTCTGCGGGTGTTGAAGTTGAATTCGACCGCGCGCTCACGCAAACTCTTCGCGCACCTGCTTTCCGCCGAGCGTTTGTGGTTTGAGCGTCTGGAGCAGGCGCCGCAAACCCAGCCGGTTTGGCCGGAGGCGACCGTGGAACAATTAGAAAAACAGGCCGCCGACCTGGCCGCCAGCTGGAAGCGCAGGCTCGGCGGGAATGCGGATCTTGAGCGGCAGGTGGCGTACAAGAATACAAAAGGGGAAAGCTGGAACAACCGCGAGGATGACATCCTGCTGCACGTGATTCTGCACTCGGCCTATCATCGCGGACAGATCGCCGCCGATTTGCGTGCCAACGGCATCGCTCCGCCGTACACTGACTTTATTGCTGGCGTTCGCCAGGGTTTAGTGGAATGAGCGACGGGCAAAAGCCGAAGAATTTTCTCCCTTTTCTGACCGTGCAAATCGTCCTGGTGCTTATCGTGTTTTTGGCCGTGGTTTATCTCTTCCCTGGGGAATGGAACTTGCGGCGCTGGGTCGGACTGCTGTTGATGTCGATGGGAGCGGTCGGGTTATTCACAGCGCGCTTTCAGTTGGGGAATTCTTTTGCGGTCACCGCACAGGCGCGGGAATTGGTAACGCGGGGCGTGTACTCGAAGATCCGCAATCCTATCTACGTATTCAGCAGTCTGCTGATCCTCGGGGTCTTCATTATTATGGGGAAGGCATACCTCTTTTTGCCTTTCGCCGGCCTGGTGGTGGTACAGACCTGGCGAGCGCACAAGGAGGCCAAGGTATTGGAGGCGAAATTCGGTGAGCAATACCGAGCCTACCGCCGGCAAACCTGGTTCTGAATCCGAGTAACTCATGCGAAAGCCTATTGCTGTTCTCCCATTATTCCTGCTGATGACAGTGCTGGTCTGGGGTGGCAAGGCCAAGGTCGACTCTCTTCCCAAGCCGGTTTCGAACAACGCGGTCGCGAGTCTGAAGTCAGGCGGCCACGAGTTGTTGTTCTCAATGATGGGAATCGGCCCCAAAAAGACCTGGGATGCCATCACGGCGGAAGGGCATGCTCTCGATACCGCGACGGGAGACTGGACGGACCTGACTCCTGTGCCGGGTATCGGGCGTATCGCGGCGGCGGCCGTGGGCGTGCGCGAACGGGTTTATCTGTTCGGTGGCTACACGGTGGATGCGCGGGGCAATGAAATCACGGTGCCTGATGTCAACATCCTCGATCTGAAAAGTGGACGCTGGGCCCGCGCGGCGGATCTTCCAGTCGCGGTCGACGATGCTGTAGCCGGAGTTTACAGCGATCGTTACATCTACGTGATCGGGGGGTGGTCGAAGAACCAGGCGGTGCGCAACGTCCAGGTGTACGACACTGAAAAGGATAAATGGGAGCAAGCGACACCTATCGCTGGGACCCCCGTTTTCGGTCATTCCGGTTCGCTGATAGGGAGCACCATCGTGTACGTGGATGGCGCGCGTGCGAATCCTTCAGGCGAGAGGCCCAAGTACGTTTCGTCCGATGAATGCTGGATGGGGAAGATCGATGCGATCGACATGACCAAGATTGCGTGGACACGGTTAGCTAAACATCCCGGGAGCGCGCGTTATCGCATTGCTGCAGGGACACCGGAAAAAGGCGAGAGGATTTATTTTTCCGGCGGCACAGACAATCCCTATAACTACAACGGCATCGGATACGACGGGAAACCTTCGGAACCGTCACCAGTCACGTTTGCCTTCAATGTGAAATCCGGGGAGTGGGAAGTAATTCAGCAGGACACACCGGATCCGACGATGGATCATCGCGGGCTCCTGGTGACTGAGCAGGAACTGATCATCCTCGGGGGCATGGAGAAGGGCCAAGTGGTGACGGATAGAGTTGAGATCATCCCAGCCAAGTAGAAGTGATTTCCGGCAAGAAATGAAGATTTCCAAAGATGCAAAGGGCGGGTGGTCACGGTTATGACCGACCCGCCCGGTACTGGCTGGTAATTCGAGGGAACTACAGAGCCAGAACTGCTTCGGCCTCTTCCTTGTCCACATCCGTAACCAGCGGGATTCCGCTGATGCGGGAGGCGTCGGGAGTCAAGGCTGCAATGTCGGAAGCGTCAATGTACTTGAGCGCGAACTTGCGGGCTCCGGCCATCAGTTGGCGCAGTCCCTGGGCTACGCGCTGATAGTAGGTGTACACGCCAATGGCGCCGACCGGCAGTTTCTGGAAACGGTCGCCGAAGCGCTCGCGCAGTTCGGTGGAGGCGACGAAAATCTCGTCGACGGTGGTGCCAAAGCGCTCGATGTAGATGGGCAGTGTCTGGCTCTCGATCGATTTGCCGATGTTCTTGGCGACCATGGCCGCCGCCAGCGGACTGCGCGCCCAGCCGATCAGCTTCACATAAGGAGCGCAGAGCGCGAAACCCTTGAAGATCTGGTCTTCGAAGGTGAATCCGCCCGCCAGCGCGATGGGCGGGACATACTCACCTTTGCGCCGCAGTTCGTCGAGATACTGCCGCAGCAGCGAGTGCAGTTCGATTCCCGGGACGCCCCATTCGTTCATCATGCGCCAGGGGCTCATGCCGGTGCCGCCGCCAGCGGCGTCCACCGTGAGCAGGTCCAGCTGCGCCAGGGAGGCGAACTTGACCGCCTTGGCGAGATCCACCGGGCGATATGCCCCGGTCTTCAGGGTGATGTGACGAGCGCCACAGTTGCGCAGCTCCTCGACCCGCTTGAGGAACCCATCCTTCGTGACCATACCGACACGCGAGTGGCGCTCGAACTCGTGGAAAGCACCTTTCTTGAAAGCCTCAATGACCACGTGGTTGGTGGGGTTGGGCAGAACGACATAGCCGCGGCGGTGGAGCTCCTGCGCTTTGGCCAAGTCTTTGATCTTTACTTCGCCGCCGATGTCTTTTGCGCCTTGCCCCCACTTCAACTCCACTGCCGTTACGCCCAGCTTCTTGATGGCGTATTCCTGCACGCCGAGCATGGTGTCCTCGACGTTGGCCTGGACGTAGACTTCGCCATAGCCTTCCGTCTGCCATTCACGGAAGCACTGTACGCGCCACTCCAAGTCGGAGCTGGAAATCACCTTGCCATTGTCGAAGCGGGAGTCCATGTCCATGCCGACGACGTTTTCGCCGATCGCGATCCCGGTGCCGGTGATGGCCGCCCCGGCCGCGATGCCCGGCCAGTTGTTCTTGGCCACGTTGGTTGAACCCATGGCGGCGAGGGTAAACGGCAGTTTGTACTTGATGCCGTGATCGGCGCCGATGGTGCTCTCCAGATCGACCGCCGGGAACAGCGCCCGGTTCGAGTCTTCCTCCATGCCCCAGGCGCCGGCCGCACGTCCCAGGATCGTGAAGTGCGACAGATCGACGGGATAGTCCTTCTGCGACGCGGTGGTGATAATGCCGAAGGGCTGCGGATAAATCATTTCGGCGCCGCGATAGGCACTCTTGCCGATCTCGCACATGCCGATGCAGCCATCGACACAGGTGGCACACATTCCACTAAAGGGGCTGACCGCGTCCTCGGTCCGGTTCTTGGTCAGCGTGGCGGCGGAGGAATTCAGGCGTGTAAAGGTCATGGCAGTTTCTCCAAACTATTTCTCCACTATGTGGGTGAATTCTTTCGACCGCGGCTTTACCTGGACATCGCTACGGAAGGGTCCGGCGATTTCGCAGGCGTGACACGGATCGAGGAAGCACATGGCGTTGTCGTAACTCTGGAAACACACGGTCGAAATGTTGAGGCAGCCGTTGCACAGCGTGGTTTCGGCTTGCGGGCCCTGGCAGCGCGATTCGCAGACGGGGCAGACGTAAAGGCAAGCACCGCACTGACGGCACTCGGGGCTGGTGATGTCGAAGGGCCGAGTGACGCTGCGGTTCAACCCACGTCCCGAGAAGCCGATGGCGCCGGCCATCATCTGCTGTTCACAAGTCCTTACACACAAGCCGCACTGGATGCAGTTTTCGTCCTTGGCGGCGTAGCGGACTTCGCGCACACCCATGGCCGACGCCATGTCCTGAATGCGCTTGGAACTGGGGCACACGGAGACGTACATTTCGATCAGCAGCCGTCGCGCGCGCTCGACCCGGGAGCTGTGCGTCCAGACCGTCAAGCCGTCTTCGGCCGGCAGACAGCAGGAAGCCTGCAACGTCTTCTTCCGTCCGTTGGAGACTTCCACCAGGCACAAGCGGCAGGCGCCGTAGGGCGTGAGCCCGTCTTCGTGGCAGAGAGTGGGAATCGGAATGCCCAGGAAGCGCGCCGCTTCCAGCACCGTGGTCCCTTTTTCCACTTCGACATCGATGCCGTTAATTTTCAGCGTTGGCACGGCGTTCTCCTTTTCAGTGAACCAGGACTGCCTTGGGACGGCACACTTCGATGCACGCACCGCACTTGATGCATTTGCCGGACTCGATTTCGTGCGGCTTTTCTTTCTCGCCCAGAATCGCGTCCGAGGCACACACCTTCACGCAGGCATGACAGCCGTCGCAAACGGTGGCTTCGATTTCGTAAACAATCAGCTCACGGCAGACTTTCGCCGGACAACGCTTCTCGCGGATGTGCGCGAGGTACTCATCCTTGAAATAGCGCAGGGTGGACAGCACCGGATTGGGCGCGGTCTGACCGAGTCCGCAGAGGGATGTCTCCTTGATCATCCATCCCGCATCCTCGAGCAGTTCCAGATCGGCTTCGGTGCCTTTTCCCTGGGAGATGCGGGTCAGGATTTCCTTCAGGTGCTGCGTGCCCTCGCGGCAGGGGAAGCACTTGCCGCAGGATTCTTCTTCCAGGAACTCCATGAAGTAGCGGGCGACGTCGACCATGCAGGTGTCTTCGTCCATCACCACCATGCCGCCAGAGCCCATCATGGATCCGGCAGTGGTGAGCGCCTCGTAGTCGATGGGCAAGTCAATCATGCTGGCGGGAATGCATCCCCCGGAGGGGCCGCCGATCTGGATGGCTTTCAGTTTCTTGCCGTTGGGGATCCCGCCGCCGATGTCATAGATCATCTCGCGCAGGGTGATGCCCATGGGCACTTCCACCAGGCCGGTGTTGTTGATTTTGCCGACCAGGGAGAAAACCATGGTGCCCTTGCTGTATTCGGTCCCGATCGAGGAGTACCACTCCGATCCTCTATTGATAATGACCGGCACGCTCGCCCAGGTTTTCACGTTGTTGATGACCGTGGGCTTGCCCCATAGTCCTTTTTGCACGGGATAAGGAGGCCGGGGATGAGGCTCGCCGACCTTGCCTTCGATCGAGGCCAGCAGCGCCGTCTCTTCCCCGCAGACGAAAGCTCCTGCGCCTTGGACGACGTGAACGCGGAAGCTGAGCCCCGAGCCAAGAATGTTGTCACCCAGCAAGCCTGCACTCTCCGCCTGCGCGATGGCATGGCTGAGGTGCTCGACCGCCAAGGGATACTCCGCCCGCACATAGACATAGGCTTCCTGCGCCTCCAGGGCATAGCCACCGATAATGATTCCCTCGATGACGCTGTGCGGATTGCCCTCGAGCAGGCTGCGATCCATGAAGGCACCGGGATCGCCCTCATCGGCATTGCAGACGATGTAACGAGGCTTGACCGGACTCTTGCGCAAGGCTTCCCACTTCATTCCAGTGGGGAAACCGGCTCCTCCGCGCCCGCGCAGGCCCGCGGCCTTGACTTCAGCGACAACCTCTTCAGGCTTAAGATCGGTAAGAACTTTGCCGAGTGCCGCATAGCCGCCGACCTTGATGTAATCGCGAATGTCCTTAGGATCGAGCTTGCCATTGTTGCCGAACAGGATGCGCTTCTGACCGGCGTAGAAGGGCACATCGTTTTCGTGCAGCACGCGCTTGCCGGTGTTGGGGTCCTTATAAAGGAGCTTCTCGACCGGCTTGTGACCATTGGTAACGCTGTTCACGATGTCTTTCGCGTCGCTCAGCGAGACACCGTTGTAGAAAACTTTCTCCGGCCAGACGATCATGACCGGGCCTTTCTCGCAGAATCCGTGACAGCCGGTACTCTTGATATCGATCGTGCCCTTGAGCCCGCGTTTCTCGATTTCCTTGTGGAGAGCGGCGAGCACGTTGTCGGCGCCCGAGGCCTTGCAACCGCTCCCCGCACAGACCGAAATGCAGGGCCGCGAAGTCTCGCTGGCCTCCAGGCAGAGCTGCAGTTCCTTGATTTCGTGGGGCGACTTAAGCTTTAGCATGGCTTGCCTCGTCGGACTGCGCCGGGGCGGCCGGCTCAGTCTTGGCCTCATACTTCTTCAACATTCCCCCGACCTTGGCCTGAGTGAGATGGGGATGGGTGTGGCTGTTGTCGACGCGAGCCACCGGCGCCAGTCCGCAGCAGCCGATGCAGCGCACGGTTTCCACCGTGAACTGCAGGTCGTCGGTGGTACCCGGTCCCGCCATCTTCAGGTCGCGCAGGATGCGATCGAGCACCCGGGGCGCGCCGCGTACGTGGCAAGCCGTCCCCAGACATACCTGAATCACGTGGCGTCCGCGTGGCACCAGGCTGAAGCAGCGGTAGAAGGTAGCCACCTGGTAGACCTCGGTCATGGGTACGCGCAGCTTTTGCGAGATCTTGCGCAGCACTTCCTGCGGCAAGTAGCGGTAGGTGTCTTGGACTTCCTGGAGAATGGGGATGAGGTTCGTGCGACGAGATTCGTACTGCTCGAGCAGCGGTTCCACTTTTTCCATTTCAACTTGAGGCATGGTGGCAACCTTCATTCGGGTTGTGCGTTAAAGGATCAAGACCGTGCTACTCCTTCGGACTTCGGCGCCAGATCGGCATTTGCGGATTCCAGCTATGCACGTCTTTCTGAAAATCGCTGGACTCCGGACGCTTGGCCCCCACGGAGGCCGGTTCCCCGGTTCCCATCAGTTCGGCCAGATATTTCTCGATCTTTTCCCGCAGGTTGCGGTCGGTCAGGATGCCGATCAATTCCGCGCGTTCGATCTGCGCGTGGCCCTGGCAAAGCGGACACTTGAGAAGATCGTCATTGGCCATGGGAAACTCCGCGGGCTCTCGTAGACTCCAGCCTTATGGCATTAAAGGCCGGAAGCGCGAAACCGGCAGTGACTCTTACCACCACGCAAAGTGAGGGTTCTCACAAGGCCGTGTGCGCCGCGGGCGAAGGCAGACGTGTTGATGCGGCAGAAGTTGCAGGAAGCCCGGGCAAGACCATGAAAGAGCCAAAAGTCCACATTGACATGGAGGCCAAAAGCACAGTAACGTTTTCCACAGCGGAACTTTGTCTTATGGCTCGCTGGCGTTGGGCGCTGCTCATCTTCGAATTGCTGCTGATCGCGCTGATCCTGGTTCTGCCTCAGGTGGATCTGCCGGATTACACCTTCCATGGCGGAACAGCTCCGATCGCAGCCAAAGCGAGAGTTTCCTCAGCCCCGTCCAGCTCAAGCGTTGGCATTGCCAGCCTCGGGGTGTTTCTCCCCAGCCGTACCTTGGAACTCACGCAGGAGAAGGGAAGGGCCGTCGGTTCCTCGGGGTCCGATGTCCTGCTCGCCCTGCTGTGCACGTTTCTCTGCTAGCGGTGTCTCTGTACTCCAACTCACCCAGAAATTCATCAGGTTTATAGGTTTTGCCCCGCGCGGGGCGTGCCTGCTAACTAAAGGGGTGCGCGGGGCACGGGGCAGCCGCACCAGTTGGGGGTGTGCACTGGGAATCCAATGGAAAGCCCAGGCCCAACTGTCGAGCGGCTGCCTCGCTTTGATTCAGAGGAACAGGTCTGCCTGTCGAAGGCGCCTGCCTGCGAAGAGTCTCAGCGCGGGCGGGCGAGCACCAGCGTGACATCGTCCGGCTGCTCGTTGGCACCGATCCAGTCATCCACGGCGGCGGTTACAATCTCGCTGATTCGTGCCAACGGAAGGTCGCGATTCTCCCGCAGTAGTTCGATCAGGCGTTCTTCTCCAAATTCTCCAAAATCATTTTCCGGTTCGGTGACACCGTCGCTGTAGGCGACGAAGATGTCGCCTTTACGCAGGGAAACCGATGCTTCCTCGTACGCCACATGGTCGAAGAGCCCGACCACTGTGCCGCCAACTTCGAGGCGCCGAATGGTTCCGTCTTCACTCATGATGATGGGAGGCAGATGACCTCCGTTGCTGTAGGTGAGCCGGTGGTTCTTGCCATCGTAGTTGCCGAGAAAAAGAGTTGCGTACTTTTCCGCCGGGGTGCTCTCGAAGAGCTGATGGTTCAACAAGGCGAGTAGGGCTCCTGGAGAGGCCTCAACCCCCTGCATACTGGTGCCAACCAGCATGCCTTGTCCGGTGGAAGCGCCGACTGCCACGGATTCCCGCAGAATGGGCATGCCTTCCATGCTGTAGGCGCGAACCGCCGAGTGAATAGTCGCCATCAGCAAAGCCGCGGAGATTCCCTTGCCGCTGATATCACCCACGGCGAGCAGCATGCGGTCCGAGGTCACGGCCAGAAAATCGTAGTAGTCGCCGCTGACCGTCCGCGCCGGCCGGCAGAACCCGTGAACTTCCAGCGATTCCAGTTCGGAAGTCTGCCGGGGAAACAATTGCGCCTGTACCTCCTGGGCAATGGCCAGTTCGTTTTCCAGGCGTTGCTTTTGCTTCTGTTCTTCGATCAGCTCCTGCAACGAAGTCGTCATCGAGTTGAACGAGGTCGCTAATGCCGCAAGCTGGTCCTGCGACTTCACCGGGATGCGGTGGCTGAGATCGCCGCGGTTGATGTGCTCGGTGGCGTCGTAGAGCTGCGCTACGGCTTTGGTCACGGTTCGTGTCAGGCGGCCGCCGATGAAGAGCGCGAGCACCTCAATGATGGCGAAGATAACGGCGATAAACAGCAGGATGTATTCAACGGCTTGGGCAAAATCGCCCAGGGCGCCGAACAGGCGTTCATAGAGCAGAGACGGCCGGGTCTGCACCCGCAGCACTGCGCCCGCCTGTTTCTTCTCGCCGCTTTGCCATTGCACCACCGGCAGGGGCGTCCCAAAGGTGATCTGACGATCGAAGAATCCGGTCGCGGGCGGCAGGCTTCCTGCCGTAAAGGTGGCGCGCAATCCTTCATCGCCGTTCTGCACATACGTGCCTTGCGAGCCCAGCGGATGGATCACGACGCCGGGCTGTTTCTGTTCGACGGCCTGCTTTTGCTGATCGACTTGAAAGGTGGTCGCATAAAGCGTGATCTCGCCAAGTTTGACGGCAATTCTTTCGGCCAGATCGCGGTCCAGCGGCTGACTGGAAACTACGGTGAGCGGACGGGTGTGTACCGGAATGGTTGTGGCCACCCGTAAATAAAGAGATTCGCCATCGCGTACGATTTCGCCATCCTGGGGAACGTGGCCGCCGGGAAGGGAAAAGGGTGGGGTCGCGCCGCACAGCGGCAGCGACTTTTGATCCCACCAGGCGCAGACCTGATGATGCGCCCAGAAAGGATCGCTCTTGCGTAGTCCTTCAAGCCCTTGCGAAACCGGGGTCTCGCCCCGATCCAGTTGCCCGGCCAGTTCATTCGCGATGGCGGCGTTGGCTGCGCCCATGCTGCGCATCTGGGAATCGAGCTCCGAGGTAACGACGAAGTTCGCGAACTGCCCGGAGAATAGATATAAGGTTGCGCCCGCCATTGCTACCAATAGCACCACCGGAATCACTCCGATGAACATGTAGGTCACGATGAGGCGGTTGCGGAGCCTCCAAAGAAGCCTTTTCTTAAGCCAGCGGAAGCCGACGATGCTGTACAGAACGATGACGATGAATGCCAGGAAGCTGACCCAGCCGCTCAAGCCATCCCCGTAGGCGGAATGGAATACTCCCAGAATCTTCTGTATCACGAACAAAAGCAGGTCGAGTCCCAGCAGGTACCAGGCAACCAGCGCCAGCTTGCTGGTGGGCAGCAAGCCCTTCTGGCTCAACCAAAAGCGCATATAGCGATACGAGAGCTGCATGAGAATAAGCTTAGATTATAAAACTCGGCTCAGACGTTCGCTGCCGTTTCCGCAGCTCGCTGCGGAACCGGACCCGGGGGGCGGAGTCCGCTAGAATACTCTCATGGCAAACCTGACTCTGGTCTATGGAATGCGTCTCCTGCCCGCCGAAGAGGTCCTGGAAGTCGGCGATGCCGCCATCAAGCTCAAGAACGGACGTGAAGCGCACGTCACCATGCACATCCTGGAGGGCAGCAAGGAAGAGGTCGAGAAACAGCTCAAGCTCAGCCTGGAAGCCTTTTTCGACATCTACCCGGAGATTTAAGCCGGCGCCGCACCCGCTGGCGCGCGGAGTCTCTGACGCCGGGGGGTGGGCTCCTGTTAAAATCCCAGCGTGCTCCGATCCATCTTCCTACTCCCACTGATCGCGGTTGCTCTCGCGAGCGCGCAGCAAGCGGCTCCTCCTTCCAACCAACCTCAAGTGAAGGTGAACATGCTGAACGTGTGTGCACCTTCGGCCGAAGAAAAGCAGGAGATCGCTTCGGCGCTGTCGATGATTCCCCGGCAACCGGTCTTTGGAAGGGATTTTGAAGTCGCCCGCGGACGCTCCACGCTCGAGGCGCAACCGGACTTTCTGCAAGCCGGAGCCAACGCGCAGATGAGCGACAGCCCTGATATTGCCGACTGGGTCAGGATGCGCAAAGAATTCGCCGCGCAGGCCATGTTCTTGAACGTTCAGTATTCGTTCAGCACCGACGCAAAGAACATGATCGAAACCCTGGTTTTCCGGGTGCGCGATCCAAAAGACCTGCTGGAAGTGACCATTGAAGATAGTGCTTCGGCCGTGACCAGTCCGGCGACGATGCTATCAACCAATACCCCCGCGAATCGCATCAAGCTGGAGCGCTTTGGAAAATCATCCGTCGTGCTGGCACGCTGTTATGCCTCGGAAGCCGGACCGGCACCCGACCAGAGCGCCTATGAATCGCTGTTCCAGACCGCCTCGGGGATTGTGGCCGACTATCGCCGGGGTCTGGGGGCGCGGCAGACGGTGCCCAGCGAACTGGCACGAGTGACCGGGGCGGGCGCTAAGCCGAGAGCTGTCAAGCATTAGCGGTTGGCCTGCAACTAATTCACAAATTCTTAATCTATACTCTGGACTCGCAAATCTATGGATATCCGTAAAGTCATTGTTATGGGCTCGGGTTGCTCGGGGCACACTGCCGCCCTCTATACAGCACGCGCCAATCTGAAGCCTCTGGTCATTGAGGGCCACGAGCCCGGAGGCCAGCTTTCGCTGACCACCTTGGTCGAGAATTTTCCCGGATTTCCCGACGGCATTCAGGGGCCGGAACTGATCGAGAACATGCGCAAGCAGGCGTCACGCTTTGGCGCTGAATATCATCTCGGTCATGTCAGCAGCGTTGACTTGAGCCAGCGCCCGTTTACATTGCATGTCGGCAAGCATCAGTTCCATACTGAGACCTTGATCATCGCCAGCGGAGCCTCGGCACGCTGGCTGGGTCTTCCCAATGAGCAGGCGTTGATTGGCCACGGCGTCTCTTCCTGTGCCACGTGCGACGGATTTTTCTTTTCGGGGAAGGAAATCGCGGTCATCGGCGGCGGCGACTCCGCCATGGAAGAGGCAACCTTCCTGACACGCTTTGCCACCAAAGTAACGCTGATCCATCGGCGAGAGCAGTTCCGCGCTTCGAAGATCATGCTCGACCGCGCCAAGACCAATCCTAAGATCGAATTTCTGACTGACACCGTGGTGGAAGACGTCCTCGATCATTCGAAGAAGGAAGTGACCGGGTTGAAGCTGCGCAATGTGAAGACCGATAAACAGTGGGAGCTCCCGGTCAGCGCCATGTTTCTCGGCATCGGGCATATTCCTAACGCCAAGGTGTTCGAAGGCCAGCTCGACGCCGATCAAGATGGATACCTGAAGACCACCAACAATGTCTTCACCCGCGTGCCGGGTGTCTACGCCTGTGGCGATGTGCAGGACCGGCGCTACCGCCAGGCGATCACTGCTGCGGGCACCGGCTGCATGGCGGCACTCGAAGTGGAGAAATATCTGGAAGAACATGGGCAGTAAAAGTGCAGCTCGCACAGCCTTAAGGAATGTCGCAAGGAGAAGCTATGCCTCAGACCTCATCCACTTGTCCTCATGTGAATGAAATTCGCGATGTTAAACCCAGCGGCAAGGGCTGTAAGGAGTGTCTGGAAATGGGGGATACCTGGGTTCATCTGCGCGAGTGCCTGATTTGTGGTCATGTGGGCTGCTGCGACTCCTCCAAGAATAAGCACGCTACCAAGCACTTCCACCAGACCAAGCATCCCATCATGCGTTCGTTCGAGCCGGGGGAGAACTGGCGCTGGTGCTATGTGGACGAAATGTTTCTTGTCTGAAATCCGGACTGCCGACGGCAAGCACTTGACGGGATTGGATGTACAGGCGGCGCTGGGCGCGCCTTTCCCGTTTCGGGACTCTGCGGTCAGCGGTGGTTCCTCTCGCGCACACGGAAGTATCAGTCAGCAAAAGTGACCTCCGTCATCTTCGTCAGGGAATACTTTCCCATTACTCTCTCCCTATCGTGAACACACGGCGCCAACTTGTCTGCAGTCTCCTGCTGCTTTGCTGGGCACTCGTGCTGGTCTCGCCGGCTGTGGGGCAGACGGATCAGAGCGAATCCAAGCGCAAGGTTGTCACCAAGGTGATGCCGGCCTATCCCGAGATTGCTCGCACCATGCGCATTAAGGGTGTCGTGCGGATCGAGGCGGTGGTTGCGCCCAACGGTTCGGTGAAAACCACGCATGTGCTGGGCGGCCACCCGCTGCTGGCGCAAGCGGCGGACGATGCCGTGCGGAAGTGGCGCTGGGAATCTTCAGGGTCGGAAACCAAGGAAATGGTCGAGGTCCGGTTCGATCCTGACAGCCGCTAGGATGTTTTTCCGCTCCGGTTGTGATCTCTGTCATACATCCTGACCCGCCGGTTTGTGGTACAACTTTCTGTGAACTCCATGCGCACGTACGTTCTTAGTGTCCTTATCTTGATCTTTTTGTCAGGTTTACCGTGCTAAGGGCGTTTTTCATCTCTCTTTCCGAGAGCCGCTCTTTGCGGGGGATTGCCGAACGCTCCGCGATCGGGCAGCGTCTTTCCAGCCGCTTTGTCGCCGGAACTCAGCCGGAAGACGTTCTTCGCGCCACGCGGGTTGTCAACCAGTCGGGACCTGGGGTCTCCATCGACAATCTCGGGGAAAATGTCACCAACGCCGACGAAGCCCGCCAGAGCGCACAGCTCTATCACCAGTTGTTGGACGAGATCGCCGCTCGCCAGCTCAGTGCCAACATCAGCCTGAAGCTCACTCACATGGGGCTCGATGTGGATGAAACGCTGGCCCGCGATCTGGTGACTGGGCTGGTGGCCAAAGCAGCGGCAATGCAACCGGCGAACTTCGTGCGCGTGGATATGGAAGGCTCGCCTTACACCCAGCGGACGCTCGACTTCGTGCAGCAGTTGCACGCTGTTCCGAGAAACCAGGGATGCGTCGGCGCCGTCATTCAGTCGTATATGCGCCGCTCAGAAGCTGACGTCGAGAAGTTGCTCAGTGAGCGGATCCGAATCCGGCTATGTAAGGGCGCCTACAAAGAACCCGAAGAGATCGCTTTTCAGAAGAAGTCTGAGGTGGACGAAAGTTACGTTCGCCTGATGAAGACGTTAATGAAAAGCGGCGTATATCACGGGCTGGCGACGCACGACGAGAACATTATTAAAGAGGCCAAAGCTTTCGCGACCCGCGAGAAGGTCGCCCGCGACGCCTTCGAGTTCCAGATGCTCTATGGCATCCGCCGTGACTTGCAGCAGAGCCTGGTCAAAGAGGGATGGAAGATGCGGGTTTATATTCCGTTCGGCACCGAATGGTACCCATACCTGATGCGGCGCCTGGCCGAGCGTCCGGCGAACGCCCTGTTCATCGCGAAAAACATCTTCCGGCAATAAACAGATGGAATGAAATTCGAGGGACCGTGGTCTGATGGTGGGGGCTGCCGTCTACTCTTCCGGTCCTTCGTTTTCTTTAGGACTTTCCGGCGGCGCCAGCGGCAGTTGTGAAGTTCCGCGCAGCAGATCGCGCTCTTGGGGAGTGAACTGACTCTTATAGCGTTCGGAGTTGATCAGTTGCTCGCGCTGGTCGGGAGGAGTGTTGCGCAGCTCTTGCACTGCCCCGCGCACGGCTTGCTGGCGATCGGGAGGCAGCTGGCGGAACTGCTGAAAGATCTCGCGCGCCTTGCCCTTTTGCTCGGGAGTCAGGTGCTCCCACGTCTCCATCCGGTTGAGGATGCGGTCTTGCTGTTGTGGAGGCAGGCTGCTGAAGTGCTGCAGTCTTTGCCTCAACTGCTGTTGCCGCTCGGGCGGCAGATTGCGGAATTGGGGGTCGTTCTCGAGCGCCTTCTGCTGCTGATCGGGAGGAAGGTCTTTGTAGCGGCGCAGCCAGTCTCCGGCATGGGCCTGGTTCTGGCGGCGGGCCTCAGCCCGCTGTTGCGTGCGCTCACCGCGGCGTTGTGCAGCGCCCGGAGTCGCTGCGCAGAACGCCATCGCCAAAGTGGCGAGGGTCAGCCCCAGATGGAATGTACGCCCTTTCACCTTCCCGCTCTCCCCGCAGTGACGGAGGCGCAGTCGAGCTGCACCTCTGCTGTCACCACCTGCGCCGCAAACTACGGATTCGCGGTCACGTCTTGCTGCACTTGCAAATCGTCCAGCTCGTCAAAATCCGAATACAGATCGTGGTTCTTCTCGAGCGCCTGCAGGTCGCCTACAGCGGTTCCAGGCTCTGCGACGTTCGTCACCATGGTCTTGGGTTTTTCCGGTTCGTTCATGCGCAACACCGTGACACTTGCCACCATAATCACCGCGAACGAAATCGCCAAGGCCGGTTTGCGGAACCACTGCATCCAGCCGGAAGCGGGTTGCGACATCTCTTCCCGCAGCCGCGCCTGCAGCCGGGTATCGAAGTACGGCGACGGCTCAGGCGCCTGCCACTCGTCGAGCAGGGCCATGGTCTGCCGGAATTCGTCCAACTTCAAGGCGCACTCCCCGCAGGTGCGCAGGTGTTCCTTCACATCGGGCGTGGGCGCGTCGAGTCCGGCGGCCAGGTCCGGCATCATTTCGCGAATGTCATCGCATTTCATAACCGCTTCCCCTAAACAAATTGCTTCAACTGTCCGCGCAGCGTTTCATAGGCACGGAACAGCAATGATTTGGTGGCCGACTCGCTCAGCTTCAGTACTTCGGCAATTTGGCGGTAATCCATCTGCTGATATTTATGCATGATGACCGCCGTCCTCTGCCTTTCGGGCAGGGCTTGCACGCGCTGGCGAATGGCTGCCAATCTCTCCCGCTTCAAAATCGTCTCTTCCGCGGTCGCCGCTCCATCAGGAACGTCGACGGTCAGCCCTGTTTCCTCGTCCGGCTCATCCAGGCTGACCATGTTCTCCGGACGCTCGTGGCGCGTATCGCGCGCATGGTTGACTGCCAAATTCGTTGCGATCCGGTACAGCCAAGTTGTGAACTTTGCGCTGGCCTCGTAGCTTTCGCGCGAGCGGTAGACGCGCAGGAAAACTTCCTGCGCCAGGTCTTCGGCCGCGCCTGCGTTGTGGCACATGCGGTACATGAAACTCACCATCGGTCGGCGATACTTCTGCACCAGGTACGCGAAGGCCGGTTCGTCCCCGGCTTTGACACGTAACATGACTTCCGCATCGTTGGTCGTGCCGGCGGAGGCAAACTCTGCCTCCAGGGAGGACGGCGCCCCCACTCCGGCGGCCATGGCAAGCATGCCGCGATCAATGGCCAGGCTGCTCACATCTGAGGAAACCCCATCCGGGCCAGAAAGTTGCGTCTTGTCGGGTTTGGCAGAGGCGCCGGAAGTCCCTTTTTCTGAAGGGCCTGCGGGGGACTTGGCGGGTTTGGGATCGGGCGACATGAGGGCACTTTCCGCACACCTCGGTCAGCCCAAAGGCTTGCGGAAACCCAGCCTATCACGCCCGCGATGGGCTGGAAACTGGTTCGTTTCCTATGATATACGAGGGGTTTGGGTGAGAGGAGCGGCGCCCACCGAAGGGATCTCCCTCGGGGCAATATCCGTCCCCGTGCAGGGAGGAGTTAGCGTTGCGCCTAAACCTTAGTAACCAAACCTATTGGCCGCGGGTTACAATCCCGCCGCTGCTCCCTTAGCCTTTCCCTGCGTGTGCTGGACGAAGGCCATATCTTCCTCTCGGATGTGATGTCTTAGCCAATCTGCCAGAAAACTGGCCACCCGAACCGTCAGCACCGACTTTCCACTTCGAAATTCGACCAGCAACCCGCTCACCTGGCGGGTCAGCGCAACGTGCTGGCTGCGGTGCGCCTCCAAGTGGGGGTATTGAGTCGAGGCCATGAGCGATTCCTCGGCGCGAAAGTGCCCGACGGTATATCGGGCCAGTTCCTCCAGCGTGGGACCCAGCACCTCCTTGCCCTGGCCGGTTGCCATGGCGTCGTGCAGGTTGTTCACCATGCGGAACAGTTCCTTATGCTGTTGGTCCACCATCTGGTGTCCGGTGCGAAGACTGTCATCCCATTGTGCGATGGGCATGGGGAGCTCCAGGGCCGGCAAATTTGAGAGCAGGAATGCCGTGCCAGGAAATCATCGGCAGGGAAAGGAGGAACCTTTAGGGCGCGGCGCCGGGCAAGTGCCGGCGTGAAAATCGAAAACAAGACCGCAGGAGAAGAAAGGCCCGCGAGCGGTCAGCAGTCTCTCCAGTCCTGCTGACCTTCGCTTCCTTCGCAACTCCTGCGGCCTTCACGGTTGGAGTTCCGCTGGAGAAGGGCAGCGCATCCAACCATGATCCTGTACAGAAACTATTCTCCCGAAACCACGGTCAAGGTCACATTGTTCGAGTTGTAGGTGACCGTGAAGTGCTCACTGCCGTTGATGGTCGTGCCGTTCACTTTGGCGAAGGTTCCGCTTACCGATTGGGCGGTAAGGATCTTGAAGGTGGCGCCCACCAGCGGCACAAAGTTGTTCAGCAGCTTAATGTTCAGGGTGCCACCGAGAGCCGCCGTGCCTTTGACGTTGAGGACGTCGAACTGTCCGGCACTTGTACCCGCAATAATGGCGTCCAGCGCACCTGGAGCAACCTGGGTGTAGGCTCCCGTGATCGTGAGCGTACCGGTGGTGGTTGTCGAGGCTGCAGGAATGACGGTGCCCATGGAGGTGACTGCCGCCTGCACGTTGCCGCGATTTCCCAGCAGCGATCCCTTCATGATCATCACCGATCCGGCCGCGGCGGGATCCCCGTGCTCATCCACGGTTGCGGAAGTGGTCAGCCTGCCCGTCACCACGGTCTTACCCCCGGTCTGGACGTAGTTCCCTCCAGTGCCCACCGTAAAGATGCTCTTCGTCCCGACAAGAACACTCCCCATGTTGGTAAAAGTGCCGGCCGAAGTGAAGTTCTGGCCCTGGTTGATGGTGAAGGAACCCGTCGCACTGTTGGTGTTGAATCCGGCCAGAGCGTTGGTGTTCGGGTTCAGGATTTGCGCGGCAGCTCCGTTCAGCGTGATTTTGGCCGCGTTGGTGTCGACGTTGCCGGGTAGGAGCAGAGTTCCCGTGACGGTGTAGGTGCCTCCGGTCAGTACACTGTTCGCTAGGTTGGAAAAAGGATTGGCATTCTGCAGGTTAACCGTGCTGTTGGCGTCTGCAATCAGGGTGCCTGCGTTCGAGAACGGGTTTCCACAACAGGAGCCGCCGCCGATGTAAAAGACGCCCCCGTTGGTGGCGTGGATGGTCCCGTTGTTCTGGATATTTCCGACGCGGTCGATCTGGAGCATCAAGTTGTTGCTGCCGGTTGGCACATTGGCGAGAATCGTCCCATCGTTGGTCACTACCGATGTCAGCACGATACCGCCCGTCCCTTCGATCGTGCTCTGGTTGTCGAATGTCCCGTCGGTGCCCAGGCTATTCCCGATGTCAGCATTGCTGTTATAGGAGTTGTCGGTACCATCGCCCATGGTGACGGTACCGGTGCCGGTCAAGGTAAGGTTTTCGCCGTTCGGGATCTGCAGGAAGACATCGCTGTTGCCATCCGTTGGCGGGAGAATCTGAATGTTCCCGGCGTTCATCATCGTTCCCTGCACCTGGAGATCTCCGCTGATGAGCGCCATCGCGCCGATGTTCGTGACGGTACTGGTCGTGCCATCCAACAAGGATCCGCCCTCGCCGTAGATCAAGCCTCCGCCCGAACCGTTGTAGGTCCCGCCGGTAATGGTCAAGCCGGAAGTCCCGAGAGAACCGACCAGTTGGACACTCGATCCCGTGCCGCTGGCCGAGATCGTGCCCCCCACATTGTTGATGGTCGTGCTGCCAATCTGCAGCACCCCGCCATTAGTGGCTTCAAGGGTGCCCGTGTTGGTGCTCGCGCCGGCACGGCCTAGCTGCAAGACCAGACTGTTCGGACCAACGGGAATATTCGCGTCAATCGTGCCGCTATTGGTGAAGCTGGTCAGATTCAGGATGGTGCCTGTACCTTGAATGGTCTGCTGATTGACCAGCGTCCCGCCACCCCAGCCGCCCTTGTTGTTATAAGCGTTGCTGGTGCCATCGCCCATGGTCACGTTGCCGGTGCCCATGAGGGTAAGAGTTTGCCCACTGGGAATGGTCAGGACGACTCCGTTCGCCGTCGGGAGAATCTGAAGCGTGCCCGAGTTGTTGACGGTTCCCTGGAAGCTCGATCCGCCCTGAGGTTCTGAAACGGCCAGCGTCCCCTTGTTAGTGATGGTGTTCCCATTCGTTCCGTCCATCGTGGTGGAGTTGCCCGCGTAAATGACGCCGCCCGAAGAGGTCGTGAACGTTCCGCCTGTAATGGTCTGGCCACCTTGACCCTCGTTGACCAGCGACACTGAGGATCCGGTGCCAACTGCCTGAATGGTTCCGCCAACGTTATTGATCGTGAGACTCCCCATCGCGATCTGGCCGCCATTGGTAGCTTCGATCACGCCGGTATTGCTCGAGGCACCCAGACCCTGGTTGCGTCCGATGACCAGCTGAAATCCGGGCTCGTTGCCGTTGATCACGCCGGCGCTGGAATTGTTGAAGGTCATGTCGAAGCTGCCCGCACCCTGGATCGTCGACATATTCAACAGCGACGCGTTGCCTCCGATAGCGGAGCTTCCGAAGGAGTTGGAGTTCATGATGATGGTTCCCGGGCCCGAAAGGGTGACGGCGCCGCCCGAGTTGAACGTCAAGACTGCCGAGCCGAATGACACTGGAGGAGCCAAGATAAGTTGACCGCTGTTCGAGAACAGAGATCCAACGATATTGAGGCTGGGACTGGCGTTCGTGACGGTTGGTATGGTCAGAATGTCGGAGCTGCCAAGGGTCAGCGTAGCTACGCCGCCATTGACGTTCAACGAAACTCCCGCTCCACCCGTTTGAATGCAGGCGCTGTCGCTGTTCCCCGGCACCTTGCCGGTGGACCAATTGGCGCTGGTGCCCCAGTTGTTGTCGCCCGCGGATCCTGTCCAGCTATCGGTACACTGGGCAGCTGCCGGCAAAGTGCTGGCGAGGCAAAGCAGGAAAACAAACCCAAGCAAGATGACATGGTTCAGACGTTTCTCCCGTGGCGCGGGGCAATTCATAGAATCCTCCTGGAAATCGCGGTCGCGTGCGGAACAGGATCCCTTCGACCGGCAGGGCCGTAGGGGGGGATCGAAGAAGCCGGATGTGCAAGGAAATGCAACTGCTTACGAAACACCCACAAACCCGAGATCTCAGCTATAATCCCGACGCCTCCCTCTCCCCACAAGGGACACGACCGGACACAATCGGGCATTTGCGGACATTCCGCCGGATTCGAGCTAAAAAGCTATGGAGCAGGAACGGCAATCCGGTTCCGACCGTCGTTTGGAATCCTGGAAAGAAATCGCTGCCTTCTTCGGTCGCGACGAGCGCACCGTGCGGCGCTGGGAGCGCGACAGTGCGCTTCCCGTTCATCGTGTGCCCGGAGGGACCAAGGGCAGGGTTTTCGCCTATGAAGGCGAACTGCGGCAATGGCTTAGCCAGCCGCCGAGCCAGTTGGATTCGGCCCCGCCGGCGGACGACGACTCTCCTTCACCATCGTCCTCTGCGGCGTTGACCGGTGCGGTAGTCTCCCCCGGGCGAAGCTTTCTCCCGAAAGGCAAGTGGCTGGTGGCTGCAATCCTGTGCCTGGTAGTGGCAGGATTCGTTGTCTATCGCTCCGGACATCGCCTCTCCGTGCATGCGTCTCCCGCAAGCTCGCTTGGCAATCGCGATCCCCGACAACCGGCAAACCCCGAAGCCCAGGAGTTTTATCTGCAAGGGCGCTACTACTGGACCCGGCGAACTCCTGAAGATCTGAATAAGGCTGTCGATCTATTCACCCAGTCGATCGTCCACGATCCCGGATATGCCCCGGCGTACGTGGGGCTTGCCGATTCCTACAATCTGCTGCGCGAGTATTCCGCCATGCCGGCTTCCGAGGCCTATCCGCGGGCACTCGCGGCCGCGAAGAAAGCGGTCGAACTCGACGATCAATCGGCCGAGGGGCACGCATCTCTGGCCTTTGTCGCTTTCTTCGGAATGTGGGATTTCGAAAGCGGCGAAAGGGAGTTCCGCCGTGCCATTGCGCTAGATCCCAACAACCCGAAGCCTCATCAGTGGTGGGCGAATGCCTTGCTTGCGCTGCATCGGCTTCCGGAAGCGGTTGGCCAGATTGAGAGCGCCCAGGCGCTCGATCCGTCTTCCAGTTCGATCTTGGCTGATAAGGGAAACATCCTGATGGTGGCCGGACGTCAGCAGGAAGGGATCGCGCTGCTGAAAGCCATGGCCGTGCGCGATCCGTCCTTCCGTTCCCCGCATCGTTACTTGCGGGATTACTACTTCCGGGTTCGCGATTACCCCAACTATCTGGCGGAGCTTCGACAGGATGCACTCACAGCTCACGATGATTCCGCGCTCGCCATTGCCGATGCTGCGCGGCAGGGCTACGCCGCGGGCGGAGAGCGCGGCTTGTTCAAGGCGATGCTGCAGGCGCAGCAAGAGCTCTATGAGCAACAGCGGCTCTCTCCCACCGACGTGGCGCGGACCCACACGGCCTTGGGGAACAACAGCGAAGCCTTGCGATACTTAAATCTGGCTTTTGACCAAAGGGACGGCGGATTGCTGTTTATTGAAGACCTCAGTGAATTTGAGCCGCTTTACAAAGAACCTGCCTACGGGGACCTGCTGAAGCGTATGAAGCTTCCGCCCCAAACCTCACAAGGGATGGTCTCGGCGTCCTCAGCGGTCTCCGACAACTCCCTTTATTACCACCACTGACGCCGGCGGCAATGCAAACTCGGTGTTTTTGTCGGCACTGATCTTCTCCCGCAGAATGGGCCCATCGGGATCCGCCTTTCCGTTGTTCACGATCACCACGGTGTTACGCGCGGCGTCTTCGGCGTGTGCCTCAAAACGAGTCCGCGGAGGCATCCAGTGGTACTGCTGACTGCCAAATGTCGCCGTTTCCACCTGGCCGCTGAATCCCGCTCCGTCGCCGAATGAAATTCGCACCTTGTGCGCGAGCTCCTGATCGCGGTTGACGGCCAGCACGGCCCACTCTCCATCCGGACGCTTCACCGCGTAGGCCGTCACCAGGGCGTGCCCTGCGCCATCATCCAGGTCACCGTGCGCCGCGAACACTTCGTGATCTCCGCCGTTCGGCTGCACCCATTCCAGGTTGATCAACTGTGCCACGAAGAATTGTGCCAGCGGTTGTTCGATCTTGTAATCGACATCGACGGTAAACATCCCAAAGGTTCCCGGAGATCCGCTGCATCCCGGCTCCATCTTGAGGGGAAGATAATGAAAGAAATAAAGTCCCTTTCCGCCTGACGTCAGAAACGATCCCACATAGTCAGCCAGCCAGATGCCGGCGAAAATGTCCTGGTAGGTTTCACTGGTGGCCCATGCCAGATTGCCTTCGGTGATGAATACGGGCATCTCTGCCGGAACGCCGTCCTGATGCCACACCTGCATGATGTGACTTACCAGCTCGGGCTCGTCATATAACACGCCCCACGGGGTGTGGCAGGGTTCGTAGGGATAATGTTCGAACGAAAAGAAAGCCAGGTCTTGCATTCGTCCATGCTGTTTCAAATAATCGAGAAACCGGCCCAGCCACGATACCCTCCCCTCGCCGTCGGGCCAGACTTCAATGTCTTTGTTGACGCCCTGGAACGATGGCCCGCCCAGCTTCAGTGCTGGATCGACGCGGTGCAACGCGGTCGCCCACTGCAAATAGAGTGCTCCGTAATCCTCCGGCAGCATGTACTGCCCATCCGCTTCTTCCCCCATTTCCACGTACGAAATCGGATACTTCTGCTTCTCGAGATAAGCGATCTCCGCGGCTGCGTCCTCGGGCGTGTCATAGAGCATGGCGACCGGAATCATCGCCGGCATTCCCCGCGTGACGCCGCTGGTGAAGAACAGGTCGAATCCCACCTGCGCTTGGGTAGTGGAACCTATGTCGGACGGCTCATGCCACGGATCGACCGACGAACAGTAGGTCGCGCTCTGCTCCTGATCGGGGGTGTGGCGCACCACGTCATGCAAGTCGCCTCCCGCCGTCATCATGCCCACATAGAGTTCACGAATCGCATAGCCGACACAATTTCGCGGGTCCGCATTTCCATCGGCATCGCAGGTATTCGAGGACTGCGTCATCCATATGCGGAGAAAGCGCACCGGCATGGCGCTCGAGCTCAACGCGATCGTTTCCACGCCACCCTTGCCGTGGTTTTGGATCCCCTGGGCAAAGGTCTGCCACACTCCGCGGGTTGCCGCTTTGATGGGATCCTCGCCCGTCCAGTACTGCACCAGATAGCGCGTGGCATACGGAGCCGCCCAGGCAATACGAAGAGTGTTGATCATCTGCACCTGCGCCAGATCAATCACCACCCACTGCGGGTGCAACTCATCACTCTCGCCCGTAAAACGCTGCGTGAGATAAGGATTGCTTTTCCAAAAATTGTTCGTGTCTCCGTCGGTAAGCCGCGAGAAACCTGCGTTGTCGGTGCCATCGTTGCGCGTGAAACCACGGTGCGGCAGCCGGTAGCCGTAAGAGTAGCGTATCGGCTCTTGCGGAGAGGACGCTCCGGTGAAGTATCCGCGGCCTCGAGAATCGCTCCAGGTGCCCACCGGGTTCCAGTGCCAGGCCTCGACCGCAAGCTCTGTGTTCTGGCGATACGTTACCGGCTGCCATCCGGAAGCGAGCGCCATGTCGAGATTGGGCGCGACCAGCCCGGTGTCAATCGCTTTCACCGGAATGCGATCCACACCCGCGCCCAGCGTCTGGTGGGGCACGAAGTGATTCACTGCATGAGTGGTATCCACCTGAATTGTCTGCGCCCAGGCAGCGGCGGCGAGCAGGAGCGCAGTACTCAGCCGGAGAGAAAAGGTTCGCACGCGATCCTCCTTTATTAAAACGATTCAATATCCTACACAGAGCCGGCAGCGCATGCAAAGAGAAAGCAGGATCGTGAGTTGTATTGGGGTTGCGAAGAATCGTGCGTAGCGCTAGCGTCCTCGCCGGCAATTCCGTTTTGTTACAATGTCAACACCGCACGCAGTGGGCGCTTAACTCAGCGGTAGAGTGCCATCTTCACACGGTGGAAGTCATAGGTTCGAATCCTATAGCGCCCACCATCTTTTCAACAGCTTACGAACCGCTATCGGATCACCTCCCTGTTTTTCAATAGCTTAGGACGCGTGGTCCGTCAGGCGATCCGATAGCGAAGACTGCTTTCAGCACTCTGCTAAGCTGCGGTCAATTCCGCGTCGAGACCGAGCCGCGATTGTTCTCGCCCAACTGAGCTTTCTCTGCCAGAAGCTGGTAAACACAGGTCGACTTAACGGTAGCGATCCTGTTTAGTGAGGGCATTGGCGATTTATCACGCGCAGGTGTCAGGGCCAGAACCAGGGAACAGAATCTGGGGCTCGCGAGAATATCCATTGACATGCAACAGAAATCCACTACCATATGGTTGTGGATCGACTGGGTACAACATTTGCGGCTTTGTCTGATCCAACCCGGCGGGCGATGATCGAGCGCCTCTCCCGTGGGCCGGCCTCTGTGCACGGCTTGACAGAACGGTTTGCACTCTCGCAGCAGATGATTTCAAAACATCTTGCCTACCTGGTGCGGGCGCGGATTGTGATCAAGACAAAGCGCGGACGAGAGAGTATCTGCACGCTTAGGCCAAAGGCTATAAAGACGGTCAGCGACTGGGCGATTAGCTATCGCCAATTCTGGGAAGAGAGTTTCGACAAGCTGGCTGTGGTTGTGAATCAAATGAAAAAAGCGGAGCTTAGAAATGACAAAAAACACGGCGACTGAGATGGAGCGGATGGTTATCACCAGAGTTTTTGATGCCCCGCGCGAATTGGTTTGGAAGGCGTGGACAGACCCGAAATATGTGATGCAGTGGTGGGGGCCGAAGGGCTTTACTGCGCCCGTTTGCCAGATGGATTTTCGCGTCGGGGGAAAATTCCTCTGCTGCATGAGATCTCCAGATGGGCAGGAGTTCTGGAACGCGGTTGAATACCACGAGATTGTTCCGCACGAGAAGATCGTTTCCTTAATGTATTTTTCGGACTCGAAGGGAAACAAGATTGATCCTGCGCAGCTGGGAATAGAACATGAGGCCATAGAGGGTGCGTACGACGTGACCATCTTTGAGGATCTGGGAAACGGCCAGACGAAACTCACCTTCATCGGAAATGAACCCATGGAGAGCGCGAAGAATAGCGGTCAATTCGAGGGCTGGAACGAGATACTCGATAAGCTTGCCGCAGTTGTTGCGGGGCTGAGGCAGGCGAAATAAGAAGCTGAAGCTTTGACGATCGTCATGCGCGAACAACTGAACGGAAAGCAAAGGCGGGCTATCTCGGAGACTCGGCTAAGGGCGGCGGAGGCTTAGTTGAAACCTGTCTCTCATCACTTGGCCGGATGGTCGCCTTTCCGGGCAATCGACATTGGCTCGGCTGTTGCCTGCAGGGCTTAGCACTCATCGAGTGCCACTTGAAGCGTGATTCGGCGGATTAGTACCGATAGACGAGCTTTTCGCTTTCAACTTCAGAATTGCGCCTTAGTGGAACGCAAGGGTGCCATCGGACCAGTATGGCACCGCGATTGGGACGGTCCGCAGCGGCGGCAGCTCTTTGTTCAGGGGGCTATCCGGTTTGTCGGGGTCCGGAAACCAGAAGGACGTGGAAGAAATGGGCGAGTTCGGATCACCGCCGTCCAATTCAGCAGCATCCTTCACCGGCAGGAAAAGCATCACGTGGCATAAATTGTGCGTATGGCCCAAATGACTGAGGTACGCGTCCTTGGACATCATATAGCTCAGCGCACCCGGCTCTACCGGCGGAATCTCCTTCTTCGCATAGGCCTCTTGGATTCCCGCGATGCGCTCTTTGACAGAGGTCACTCCAGCCAGCGTCATTTGCGTCAGCTTTTGATAAATCGGCAGGATCGACCGCACGGCCGCTGGATTGAGGCAAATCGCCCCTTTCTGCTTCGGACTCCAGACATCATAGAAGTCAATGCTGGCCGTCCATGACGGCCCCGCCATACACACAAAACCGTTCTTGCCTTGGATCGCGGTTTCCCAGCCGTTGGGCGTCAGCACCAGGACCGAAGCATCCTTTGAAATGCCCGCCGGCGCCGCGCTTCGCGCCAGCGCGATGGCCGCATCGCGGTCCATCAAATACTGTGAAAGGGGCAGCATCTTCGGGTAGGGCCTCTCTGCATCCTGTGCCCACGTACTTGCAGTCATGCTCAGCAAACTCACGAGCGTAAGCGCCCCCACGGCTACTCGGGCAGCAATCTTTTCCATTCGCATGACGCTCCTTTTCGCTGGCTTCCTGCCGAAGATGTGTCCCCAACTGCGCAAGGGTAGGCCCTGAGATGCGGCAACGGAAGGTCCAAACTCAAACCACTGCATTTGCAGTGGCTTGGGACGGCGTTGATCG
>Ga0335085_10002422_pt1 | contig 34921 bp, 32 predicted proteins | sample Lox_Sample_45_FD_206712 | JGI IMG/M metagenome (GOLD analysis project Ga0335085, IMG submission 206712) | Soil microbial communities from Loxahatchee National Wildlife Refuge, Florida, United States - Lox_Sample_4.5 | ecosystem: Environmental > Terrestrial > Soil > Wetlands | place: USA... | reverse complement strand
CCCTTGGTGCCGGCTGCCAGCAAAAGAGCTCCCATACTTGCGGCCTGGCCGATGCAGATGGTCGAGACCGGCGACTTGATATAGTTCACGGTATCGTAGATGGCAAGCCCCGCCGTGACAATGCCGCCCGGCGAGTTGATATACAGATATATGTCCTTATCGGGGTCGTCTGCCTCAAGGAACAGGAGCTGCGCTATCACCGTGTTCGCCACCACATCGTCGATGGGCGTGCCGAGGAAAATGATTCTGTCTTTAAGGAGTCTGGAATAAATATCATACGCCCGCTCACCGCGGCTCGTTTGTTCTATTACCATGGGGATCAGTGACATATCGTAATTTTCTCCTGACGTTATTCTCTGTTTCAATTATAACTCTTCTTTGCGCGAGAAAGCAAGAGACCGAGAGTCTTTTCCTGGGTGAGCGAGGATCTCAGGTTGTCCAGGCCTCCGTCGAGCGATTCATAGTATTTTTTGATCGCATCAATGGGCTGACCCGATGTCCTGGCCATCATCGCAAGCGCGGAGGAAACCTCCTGTTCAATCACTTCCACCTTTTCTTTCTCGGCGATGGCGTCGAGGATCAGCAAACCCCTGACGCGCTTCTCTGCCAGAGATCTATTCTCTTCACGGAATTTTGCGATATCGAATGATTTCACATCCATGCCTTGCCGGGCCATGCGCGTGGCCTGTTGGCGGGCCATGGCCTGCAGTTCACGTTCCATCATGCCCGGCGGAACATCGAAGGAATGTGCATCCACAAGCTTCGACAGCAGCTCCTCGCGCTGGGCCGAAGCTAGCTCGTCCCGTTTTCGCGCTTCGAGATCCTTCTTGATCCCCTCTCTCAACTCGTCCACCGACTTGTTACCGCCAATGTCCTTGGCGAATTCATCGTTCAGCTCTGGGAGGACTTTTTTCTTGATCTCCTTGAGTGTGACCTTGAAGGTTGCATCCTTGCCGGCCAAGTCCTTCTTATTGTAGTCCGTGGGGAAGGTGACCTTGATCTCCCGTGTCTCACCCCTGTTCATTCCAGTCAACTGGTCCTCAAAGCCTGGAATCAGAGCGTTCGTGCCGAGGGCCAGCATATAGTCGGAAGCCTTGGCGCCGTCTATGGGTTTCCCTTCCCGGTGGCCTTCAAAGTCTATGATCGCGGTATCATTCTTCTCGAGTGGCCGTCCTTCAACCACTTCGAGCTGTGCATACATCTCGCGGAGGCGGTCAACGGTCTGATTCACCTCGTCGTCGCTCACGGTGACGTCCTTTTCCTTCACCTCAATACCGTCGTATGTGCCGAGTACGATGTCTGGCCGCACCTCCACGGTGGCCGTGAAGGTAAGCGGAGATCCTTTTGTCAGCGATGAAACATTTTCGATCTCAGGCACGTCAACGGGGCTGAGACTATGCTCCTGCAACGCCCGAAGATAGGAATCGGAGATCAGCCGGTTCATGACTTCGGACCGGACCTCCTCTCCATAGTGCCTTTCCACGATTGCCTTTGGGGCCTTTCCCGGACGGAATCCGGGGATCTTGGCCTTTTTTGCCACATCTGCAATCGCTTTGTCCATCTCTTTTGAGACGGAATCCGGCGCAATCTCAATATTGAGTTTTTTCTTTACCGGGCTGATGTTCTCGACAGCTACTTTCATGATCTACCACCTTTGCTTAAGATTCTACGGAGTCTTTGAGTCCAAAGAATGTTTACCGCATGAAGACGTTCCGGAACAGGACTTTTAAAAAGGCGTCCTAGGGTGATGGCTTTATCCGCCACTTGACTCTTGTGTATTTGGTGCGAGAGGGGGGACTTGAACCCCCACGGTCGCCCACCAGATCCTAAGTCTGGCGCGTCTGCCAGTTCCGCCACTCTCGCCTTACGAACAAAGAGAGCAGTGAACGATAAGCAGCTCACGATCACGCTGCCTGCTGCTCACTGCTCCCTGTTTTTTTATATGGTGAGCCGTGAAGGAGTCGAACCTTCGACCCGCTGATTAAGAGTCAGCTGCTCTACCAACTGAGCTAACGGCCCATACGATCGATGCTAGAATCAGATGAAAAGCGGATTTATTATACTTATCTTATCATCTGGATGCAACAAGAAAATCAAATATTTAATATGGAAAAGCCAGACTTGTGGTTCTCTTCTTTATTAATTATTTTTTTATGGCGCGCCCGGCGGGAGTCGAACCCACGACCTTCGGCTTCGGAGGCCGACACTCTATCCAGCTGAGCTACGGGCGCAAACTAATTTCGGACAATGGATTTCGGAATTAGGATCAGGGAGTTTATAGCATCTCGTATTTCATTCTGCAAGCCACATTCCGCAATCAATTCTGGCGCGCCCGGCAGGGCTCGAACCTGCGACATCCGGATTCGAAGTCCGACGCTCTATCCAGCTGAGCTACGGGCGCGGAATCATGCCGTATAAACAGTGAGACGGCCGGAAAGGCCGTCTCACTCATGGGAAATTGGGGTGAGCGACGGGGCTCGAACCCGCGGCCACAAGGGCCACAACCTTGTGCTCTACCAGCTGAGCTACGCCCACCGTGTGAAACTAAATTTAATATTTGCAATGAAAAATTCAAAATAAACAGTGATTATATCATACCTTAAAATTTTGAACTTTTCTATTAAATTTTTTCGGATTTTATGGCGCGCCTGAAGGGATTCGAACCCCTGACCCACAGCTTAGAAGGCTGTTGCTCTATCCACCTGAGCTACAGGCGCACATGGGCTCGTTGAGCCTAGCTTACGGCTATGACCCGTCAGCCATGAATCATGAGCCGAAAACTGGTCGGGGCGAGAGGATTTGAACCTCCGGCTTTCTGCTCCCAAAGCAGACGCGCTACCGGGCTGCGCCACGCCCCGAAGTACATAACTGTATTATCATTTACCCCTAGCTTGCAGAGCTTATAATACTAACCCCACCGATTGTTGTCAAGCTATATATGTCCGAAGAATATGCATATTCCCCGTTTACCGGCGCAGAATTTCGCGATGTTCTCTGTCCGCAAGAACAGCTTTCCTCTTGAAATACGCCGAATTTTATACTATGATTACGCCTATGGAAGAGCGGATCGGGTCGGTGATCAAGTTTTTCGACAAAACATCCATCGCTGCAATCAAGCTGGATTTCGGCGACCTCGCTGTGGGCGATACCATTCGCCTCAAGGGTAGCAACACCGACTTCACTCAGAAGATCGAGACCATGGAGTTCGACCACCAGCCTGTCCAGAAGGCAACTCGCGGCCAGTTCACCGGCATCAAGCTCTCCCAGGCTGCCAAACCTTTTGACCTTGTTTACAGAGTCACCGGATAAAGCGCCAACCCAATGTTCATCTACGTCATTAAACGAACGCTCCTCATGATTCCCATCCTGCTCGGCATCACAGTGTTGAGCTTCGGCGTCATGCGGCTCGCACCGGGTGGACCTGCAGAGGCGCAGATGGAATTCTCCGCCAAAGCATCGGCTGAGGCCCGGGAGCGGCTCCGGAAGCTCTATGGCGCGGACCAGCCCTTCTACAAGCAGTATGCCACATGGCTCAAGAAGTTCGTGACCCTTGATTTCGGAGAGGCCTTCGCCGACGGCCGCAAGGTCAAGGATAAAATTCTCGAACGCCTGCCGATCACGCTGACGATCAACCTGCTCTCCCTGGGGCTTGTACTCCTCATAGCCATCCCCATCGGAGTCATGTCGGCAACACGACAGTACTCGCTCATTGATCGTTTCACAACGGTATTCGTCTTCGTAGGTTTTTCCACGCCCTCGTTCTGGCTCGCGCTCCTGCTCATCTACATGCTCGGTGTGCAATGGGGCGTGCTTCCGATATCGGGAATTCAGAGTCTGGACACAACCGGTCTTACGCTCTGGGGCAGGCTCTCGGACTGGTCCGAGCACCTGATCCTGCCAGTCTTCGTATCTGCCTTCGGCGGGCTGGCCGGGTTCTCACGCTACGTTCGGAACAACATGCTCGAGGTCCTGCGCCAGGACTATATCCGTACCGCCCGGGCGAAGGGGCTTTCGGAAAAAACAGTCATTTACAAGCACGCGCTCAGGAACGCGCTCATGCCGGTTATCACGATTCTCGGCCTCTCTCTCCCCGGCATCATCGGCGGCAGCGTGATCATGGAAACTGTCTTCGGCATCCCCGGTATGGGCCAGCTTCTGTACCAAGCCGTCTTCTCGCGTGACTACAACCTTGCCATGGGAATTCTCGTGCCGGCAGCATTTCTCACGATGCTCGGAAACTTCCTTGCCGATATCGCATATGCCTTTACGGACCCCAGGGTGAGACTTCGTTAGGACGGGATGCGAAGTCCGGAGAAAGACAAAAACAGAGCAGAAGAAATGAGAAAAAGCGAATCTTTCACATCCCAAACCCTTCATTACCTCATGAAGAACCGACTCGCTGTCATCGGCGGAATACTGGTGCTGCTCGTCTTTGTTCTCTCCATCTTCGCGCCCTTCGTTGCACCCTATAACCCCTCCGTCATCGACATCAAGTACATCCTTGTCGGCCCCAGCTTCTCACATCCCCTGGGAACAGACGATCTTGGAAGAGACGTCCTCTCGCGCATGCTCTGGGGCGGAAGAATATCCCTTGAGGTAGGATTCGTAGCCGTGGGGATTGCGACAATCCTTGGCGTTCTTTTGGGCTCGATCGCGGGCTACTACGGCGGCTGGATCGACAGCCTGATCATGCGTGCCGTGGATATCATGCTGAGCATTCCCACGATCTTCCTGGTGCTCGCCGTGATCGCCATCCTGGAGCCGAGCATCATCAACATTATGATCGTGATCGGCCTCACGAGCTGGATGGAGCCGGCCCGGCTCATCCGCGCCGAGTTCATATCGCTCAAGGAGCGGGAGTTCGTGATCGCCGCACGCGCCATCGGCGCCACCGACGTCCGCATCATCATGAAGCACGTTCTGCCGAACGGCCTATCTCCCATCCTCGTGTCGGCGACCATGGGCATCGGCGGAGCTGTCCTTATAGAGTCTGCCTTAAGCTTCCTTGGCCTCGGCGTTCAGCCACCTACGCCGAGCTGGGGGAGCTTGCTCTCTTCGGGCAAGGACAACATCGAGATCGCTTGGTGGCTTTCGGCCTTTCCCGGCCTCGCAATCCTCATCACAGTTCTCGGCTACAACCTCTTAGGAGAAGGCATCCGTGATGCCCTTGACCCAAGGCAGAGGGAATAGTTTGCGTATCACTTTCTGTACTTGGTTGTAGTTGCATCTTCTGGATCATTTGGTTAATATAGAGATTGAGCCAAAATCGTTAGACGGAATATCCAAAAAACTTCGTCCATACCCGTCAGAAACGGTTATCGAACCCATACCACCAAGGAAGGCCTGTCCTTGCACACCATCCCTCGGATCTTGCTGTTGGTTTTGCTTTTCCCGCTGTTTTCGCATCGCGGGCGTTGGGAAAGTCGTGGAGTGAAACGGGGGTAGTCATGCAGCAACTCATTCTGGGCCTTATTTACCTGATCTTTTTCTTATCCGGGGCAGCCGCGCTCATCTACGAAGTATTGTGGGTCCGCTACCTGAGCCTCATATTTGGAGGCTCCCACCTCGCAGTAACCACGGTCCTGTCCGTTTTTATGGGGGGTCTTGCTCTCGGCAGCTACACGATCGGCAAGAAGGTCGGCAGCTACAGAAAATTGTTGCGCCTTTATGGGTTTCTCGAACTCGGCATTGCCGCATCAGCACTTGTATTTGTGGCATTGATGCGCTTCTATCCAGTGTTTTACATACCGCTTGCCCAGATAAAAGATTCCTCTCCTATCTATCTCTCAATAATCCGCATTTCATTCGCCACAATCGCCCTGATCGTACCTACCACGCTCATGGGAGGGACACTTCCCGTATTGTCGAGTTTCATGACAAGACGTGTGCAAGGACTAGGCAGTCGCCTCTCCTTCCTGTACGGCTTTAATACCCTTGGGGCTGTAATTGGTACTGCCGCAACCGGCTTCTTTCTGCTACCCAACTATTCTGTCAGTGCTACCCTGATGATTGCGGTATCGATTAATGTTCTGATTGGCATTCTCGGCATCGTTCTGCAGGATAAGGCACAGACGGTTCTCGACAAGGCAGCCACTGGAGAGAAAGCGGAGACCGGTGACGCTATTCCATATGCCACTGTAACAGAAGAGCCGGAGAATGTTGTTCCGTTCAAGCTGGTACTTTGGGGTATCGGGGTGAGTGGATTCTGCGCCTTGGGGTATGAGGTGCTCTGGACGAGGATCCTCAGCATTGTCATCGGCGCAAGTGTGTACGGATTTACCCTTCTGTTGATGGCCTTCCTCGCGGGTATCGGTCTCGGGAGTGCCGCATACGGTCTATTTCTCAGAATATCTGGAATGATGCATAAAAAAATGGAAAATCACCCCCTGAGAGCCGTAATTGCTTTTGGCCTCGTGCAGGTGATTATTGGCGTGTCCGCCCTCGTCGTAACATTGCATATCAGAGAGTTACCAACGCATACAGCATTTGTGTACGATTATTTTCATAATATCCTTACGGGGATTCAGCCGTTCAAAACCAGTCAATTGGCCAATTTTGTCCTTGCATTTTCTTTCATGTTTGTGCCTGCCTTCTTCATGGGTGTCGCTTTTCCGCTGGCCGGGAAGATTCATGGCCAGTATAAAAAAATAGTCGGCCATGCAGTAGGAGAGATCCTGTCATATAACACTGTCGGAGCTATCCTCGGATCAGCCGTCAGTGGTTTTGTCCTCATCTATTTGCTCGGCATACAACAGTCCCTGCAGATAATAATCCTGATCAACATCGGGTTCGGACTGCTCGTGATGGCGAGTGTTAGGGGGAGAAAGTCGCTGAATTGGGGGGTATCCGGCGCAGTGGCTATTATCGCACTGGTACTGGTCTTAAATCCCAACCTATGGCGATTGTGGGATCCGAAATTTTACGCAATATATCAATCCCAACTCCTCGATTGGTACAAAAGCCCGGAAAAGATCCAAGAAGCCCTGGCAAATAACGACGTTCTGTATTATGGGGAAGGTATCCAGTCAATCGTCAGTTCTATCCAGTCTGGGGGAAATCAGTATTTTATAACCAACGGCAGGGTAGAGGCATCGAACAGGGACCAGGACAGGCAGTGTCAGTACACATTGGGCCATCTGCCCATGCTGCTCAACAAGAACCCGAAGAAAGTGTTCGTGCTCGGCACGGGGAGCGGCATGACCCTGGGGGCGACTTCTGTTCACCCAAGCGTCGAACAGATAACGCTCGCTGAGATCGAGCCAAAGGTGCTTGGTGTGGCAAGGACGTTCGGTATTTACAACCACTATGTCCTGGATAATCCAAAAGTAAAGATCGTCTTCAACGATGGCCGGAATTTCCTGCTGACCACGCGAGAGAAGTTCGATGTTATTACTGCCGATCCGATCCATCCATGGTTTAGCGGGGCGGGGTATCTTTATTCTGCCGAGTATTTCAAGCTTGCCGCAGAGCATCTTAACCCCGGCGGAATCGTTTGCCAATGGCTGCCGATCTATGAACTTACCGAAGAAAATCTCAAATCCGTCGTCAAAACCCTGCGTGAGGTCTTTCCCTACATCATGGTATGGCTTACCCATAATGATGCAGAACTTGTCGGAAGCAACTCCCCCATCGTAATTGACGAAAAGGACCTGGCGCGGCGGATCAAGGTGCCGGAAGTCCAACAGGATCTGGAACCGGTCAAGATGGGGTCAGCCGAGGATTTCCTGAGCTATTTTGTGATGGGGAACGAAGGCGCAAAGACCTACAGCAGGGGGGGAAGGATCAATACCGACGATAATCTGTATCTCGAATTTTCTGCACCCTATAGTAGGGGTAAGATGAGTCTTATGGGGATGAATGTAGACAACCTCGTTAAGTACCGGGAAAGCATTCTCCCCTATCTGGTCACCCCTCCTGATGAAGTGAGCCGCGTGAGACAGAAAAAAATGTGGGAAAAGAATATGAAGGCAGCCATTCTGGATGATCAGGCGCATGTCCTAAATCTGGCCGGACGCTTTGATACGCCAGAGTATCAAAAATTAATGACCCAACTGGATACCACCTACCCAACATATGCGCCATGGAGGTTTTTGAGAAATGAAATACCTGATGAAAATGGAGGAACACCAAATCTTCTCAAGCAGATCGAGTTCGGTCTTGTGAACGAAAAAGGAGAAACAATTAAAGTCCAGTTTTCAGCGGTCATCATACGGAGCAGCAATGAAAGGGCGAGTGTATTTTTTGTCGATAGTAAGTCCCGTGTCGTTTTCGGGAGATTAAGGGTCCGGGGCGCGAATAGAGAAGCATATGTTGCAACCGTTGTCGATGATGTGTTGAAAGGCGTCCAGACACTCTATGACGAGGAGCGGAAAATGACGGTTGCCTCTGGAAAATCATACCCACCCGCAACCTCTCTGCTCCCCAAAATCAGGTATCTTGTCGAATTAAAGGTGGATCAGGAGAAGATGTAAAGGACCGTCAACCTTGTTCTTTTCATTACGGATCTTCTGTGCTACCATTGCTTAGCGATACTAACGGCTGTCACGAAAACCTTCAGTCATCTACACAAGAAGAGCTTAAAAACGAGGACCTCATTTTAATAATAATTACGCTGCATTATCATTATATTGGTAGACCTGAAAGGACGTCGGTGGAATGTGAATGACGAGTTAAGGGAACGGATTAGCGGGATACTTCGGGATCTCAGAACGGGTAAAGATCGACGACAATCGACTGATCCAAATTACATGGGGCCTGAACGGAGAAGTGGGAAAGACAGGAGAACTGATTTGAATGACGAGTTGACGAAACGGATCCGGGGATTACTTCGGGAGCTTAGATCAGGTAAAGATCGACGGCGATCGATTGATCCAAATTACAAGGGGCCTGAACGAAGAAGTGGAAAAGACATAAGATCCTCAAAATGAGAAAAACAGACCACTGCTGGAGGACTCACCCCCAGGGCAGGCTAAAGCACATCCTCCAAAATTAACGGCAACTGAAGGCATCTAATAATATGCGCATACAGACGATCTTAGAATCTCCTGGAAAACTCCCCAAACCACTTCTTACGCTCATCGGGTTTCTCGTCGTATTGACGATCGGCAGCCTTGACTCCATTACGAGCTATGACATTTCCATTTCAGCTCTCTATCTTCTTCCCATTATTATGATCGCTTGGTTCGAGGGAGGAGTGCCTGCTGCCTTACTATCAATTTTCAGTGCTGTCATCTGGGCCCTGTCTGATCTGGTGTCCGGACATCCTTATTCTCATATCGCTGTTCCCATTTGGAATGCCATAATGGTGCTGGGAATGTTTTTGATCGTTGCGTATTCCATTACAGCCCTAAAGAAACTAATAATAAAAGAGCGTGAGCACGCCTCCACCGATGATTTGACGGGCGTAGCGAACATCAGATTCTTTTATGAGCAGGCACGTGCTGAAATCGACAGATCGGCGGCATCCAAAAAACCCCTCACTCTCGCTTATGTCGATATAGATAATCTAAGACACATAAATGACACACTCGGCCATATTGCCGGCGATTACCTTCTCCATGAAGCAGCACAAACAATGAGGTCAACATTGCGGTCAGCTGATGTCATTTCAAGACTTGGAGGTTCCAAATTTGCAATCCTTATGCCTGAAATAAAGAATGAGGATGCTACCTCTATCATTTATAAAATTCAGGAACGTCTTCTGGATATGGTGGAACATAACGGCTGGCCGGTAACGTTCAGTACAGGTATTGTTACCTGCAACGGCCCGATATATACCATAGATATGCTGATTAAAATGGCCGAAGATCTTATGAATGCTGCCAAGGAAACCGGCAAAAATATGGTGAAATCTAAAATATTGGATTTGTCATCGTCTGCCTCTTAACAGCCTCGGTTGCCCGATGGACGTCCTCCATTGCAATGCCGAACAGAGAGTTTGAATATTTGCATACCTGCCGTCCTCCCCGCTGTCCCTTCGTCGCTTTGACGCGTTTCGAACGGACCAAATATCAGGGTAATTCTTCGGCAATTGCCAAAATAGCCGGACTGCCTTCATCGTAAGAGATACGATAAATTCGGAGAAATCTCACCAACATCACCTTAGCATGGGACGCCTGACTTATAAGTAGCAACCGTGAATTATTCAAAACAGCAATTTTACGATGTAATCATCATACCGGCATCGTTGCTTCCCTTCCCAGCCTCACATTCTTCCTGCTCGGCAAAAAAGGCTATAATATTCTTATGACCATCGTGTTCATCGATTACACGCATCTCTATTACACAGCGATCGCGAAGACCGGCGTCCCTCCGGCGAGAAGCGGTAAGTTCGTCCAGATCAGACACGAGTCCACGGAATATCTCGTCTTCTCGCCCACAGAGTTCACGAAGTATCATGCCAACATCGTTGAGCGGTTCTGTCTCGACAGGGGAGTCGAAGGAGGCTATGACTCCGGGGGCAAGCATTACGACATCTCTGATCGCGCGTGGATCGTGGCCGGCGGCGGGAAATACGAAATAGATACGGATAAGAAGACCATCAAACTCTACGACAACTCCATGGCCTATGGGAAATTCGACATCCCGGGACTCCGTGGTAAGATACATTCCCTGCCTGAATTCCATGACTTCGGGGTCCGTATCGAATAGCTCGCTACTGCTTCTTCTTTACTATTGCTTGCTGCCTCGCCTTCTTCTTATTCGCTCGATACCTATCGATAGCCTTTTCGTGCGCACCATAATCATTCGAGAAATAGTGACTGCCATCCCCCTGGGCCACGAAGAAAAGATAGTCCGCAGGCTCGGGATAGAGCGCAGCAAGGATCGCACCCTGACCCGGGTTTGCGATAGGGCCGGGAGGAAGGCCCTTGTGAAGATAGGTATTATATGGAGAATTCCGCCTGAGATCCTGCGCCGTGACATGGGTGACCCACGCCTTAGTGCCGTAAACAGCGGTCGGGTCCGCCTGAAGTCTCATGCCCTTCTTCAACCGGTTGTGATACACTGCGGAGATGAGCTTCCGTTCTGAAGCCACCTTGGCCTCTTTCTCTACGATCGAAGCCAGAGTGATAATCTGCTGTTCGGTAAACCCGAGTTCCTCCGCTCGAGCGCGATAGCTGTCGTCAAAAACGGCCTTGTAGCGCTGGACCATTTTTTTCGGGACATCTTCGATCTTGATGCCTTTGGGAAGATAGTAGGTGTCCGGGAATAGGTAGCCTTCGAGCGTATCAGCATCAATGCCGAGGGAATGGACGTATTCCTTGTTCTTCACCAGTTTTATGAACTCCTGGGGGTCGGAGATGATCGGCGTGTTTGAAAGCGTCCATCCGATCTGATAGAGATTATATCCTTCCGGTATCACGACCTCGTACTCAATAATCTTGCCTTTTCTGAGGGCCTCCAGCACCTCCCACATGCTCATGCTCGTGCTCAACCCGTAATAACCTATGCGTACCCTGCGGCTGATGCCCTGAAGCCTTCCGATGATCTCGAAATACCCCCGGTAACGGATAATGCCTTCTTTCTGGAGCGTGGCCGCGATGATTTTAAAACTCATGCCCTCCGTGACCTCCACTTCCTTCCAGACCTTTTCCTTTGAAGGCGGGACAAACAGTGCCGTATAAAAATGGATCATGACGGTCAGCATGCCCGTGGCAATAAGGAACGACGGCCACGGGTGTTTCCTGACCCATTCTTTGATGCCCTCCCATCGGGGAATCAATGACTGTTTTGGTTCATTCTTCTGCACGCGCAATCCTTTTCTACAACTGCCCTGACCGCAGGATGCCGATGAGTAACCAGATCCCCAGGAGCGCTGCGATCACATACCCGATCAGACCGAACATCGGAAGCCCGAAGAGCACCGGCCCCGTGCCCGCATGAATGATGATGGATGACGATACAATTATGGCCGCGGTCATGATGCTGAACGAAAGGCGGTTGCTCGATCTGTCAAGGTCACGGATGAAATGATTGAGATCCTCGTGGTGTATATTCACCCGGAAATCGCCACGCATGAATTTCCTGAAAGCCGTTCTCATCTGCCGCGGCAAGAGTGAAAAGGCATCGGTGAAGTCCACTATGTTCTTTCTCAGGAGTTCTGCTGCCCTTAACGGGTTACGCCGCCGGCGGATGAGTTCTGCCACGTAGGGCTTCGCCGAGTCGAAATAATTGAATGCGGGGTCGAGCTGCTTCAGGATGCCTTCGAGCGTAATGAGCGCTTTGTCCATAAGATACAAATTTTGCGGCATCCTCAGTTTGTGACGGATGAGGATATGAGTTACTCGGTCTACGTAAGCACCGAAATCTATCTGTTTCACCTGCATGCTGTAGTAGGGTTCCAGGAGTTCGGCGAGGTCATCCTTCATCTCACGCTGAAACTTTTCTACATCCACCGAATCCTCGGACAAAAACCCGAGATTCACGTATTGTCGGACAAGCGCGTCGTAATCATGCCCCGCAAGGGCGAGGAAGGTGTTCGCGAAGTGTTCCATGTTCTCTTCCGTGACCCGGCCCATTATGCCGAAGTCCACGAGACCAAGTCTCCCGTCAGAGAGAACGAAGATGTTTCCGGGGTGGGGATCCGCGTGGAAGAAGCCGTCCTGCAGGACCATCTTGAAGAATGCGGATGCCCCTTTCAGGGCAATGTCCTTTTTGTCAAATCCCGCCGCATCGATCCGATCGAAATCGTCGATGCGGATGCCGTCGATCTTTTCAAGTACGAGCACCCGCTTGCCTGAAAATTCGGTATATACCTGGGGGATGTACAAGACATCGCTGTGCTCGAAGTTATTCCTGAGTTGAAGAGCATTCGCTGCTTCGATATTGAAATCGAGCTCCCTGTTTATGGTGCGCGCAAATTCATCGACGATTCCCGGGATGTTGTAGGGTGCCATTTCCGGAACCCGCGCCTCGATAAGGTCGGCGATACCCCGCATTATGCTGATGTCCCGCTCGATAAGCCGGTCGATATCCGGCCGCTGCACTTTTACCATGACCTCGCGGCCATCAAGCAGCCACGCCCGGTGGACTTGGGCGATGGACGCAGCAGCCACCGGAACATTATCAAAATCCTTAAAAATGGAGTTGATCGTCGCGTGCAGTTCTTGTTCGATGATCTTCTGCGCTTCCGCGGTAGGAAATGGTGCGACGGAGTCCGTCAATTTCAACAGCTCTCGTGCATATTCGATGGGCAGCATGTCCGGCCTGCACGCCAGGACCTGCCCGAGCTTGATGAACGTCGGCCCCAGATCCTCGAACATGAGCCGGAGACGCTCGGGAGCGCTCACCCGGTGCTCAAGAGATGGGGGCTTTTTGAACGTGACGATGCGCCTGCCGAACGATACAAAACGCTGCAGGCCCATCTGCTCCACGAGATGGCCGAACCCGTGGCGTGACGCTACCGCAATGATCCGTCCGATCCGCGGGATGTCACGGAAATGTCTTCTCCTGAAGCTCAAAAGAGACATTGGCGTTGCGAGGCTTCGGGCTATGCCCCGCCTTTCCCTTCGCCTCCCTCAAGCTTCGTGAGCCTTGCGGAGATGTTCTGGAGCTTTTTCTCTACTTTCTCGATATCGTCGCGGGACGGGATATTGAATTTCTCAAAGGCGGCCCCCATGGCATCCTTGATCTTGTGGTCCATGTCCTTCGTGCTTTCCTCGGCCTTGGAGACCCATTCCTTTACGAGCGACGCGCCCTCGCTCTTTGAAAGCTCTCCTGCCTTCACCAACTCCTCGACGAACTCCTTGGCCTTTTCCTGCGCGCCAAGCCCTACCAGCATAGCCTTCTTGATGATATCTGAAACCGTCATGTTATCCTCCTTCCTGGGATATCCCTCTTTCGCACGCATTCCTTATGTTTTTTTTATTATAGCATACAACGCATCGAGCGCAGCATCCAGTTTCGCGGGGTCTTTTCCTCCGGACTGAGCCAGATCGGGCTTGCCGCCGCCCGTACCGCCGAGAATGGCCGCCATTTCCTTGATCATCTGGCCGGCGTGAAACCGGGACGTAAGGTCTTTCGATACCATCACGATGATACTTACCTTCTCGTCCTTGACCGAGCCGAGTGCCAGGATGCCCGAGCCGAGCTTATCCCTAAGCTTGTCGCCAAAGTCGCGCAGATCCTTGGGGTCCATGCCGTCAGCGCGCTTTGTGAGCACCTTGATCCCGTCGATCACCTGCGCACCACCAACGACATCACCGGCTTGGGACGATTGGAGCTTATGCTTGAACTGGTCGAGCTCCTTCTCGAGACCCTTGACCTGGGCCACAAGCTTCTCAACGCGCGGGACCACATCGAGGTCCGATGCCTTGAGCAGTTGGGCAATATCCATGATGCTCTGCTCCTCGCGCTTGAACGCACGGTACGCATGCCTGCCGGCAACGGCCTCTATTCTCCGGACGCCCGCGGCGATGCCCACTTCGGAGATGATCTTGAACACTCCGATATCGCCGCTTGCATGGGTGTGCGTGCCACCGCAGAGCTCTTTGCTCACGTCTTTGACCGTGACCACCCGCACCCGGTCGCCGTACTTCTCATCAAAAAGCGCCACAGCTCCGGAAGCGACCGCCTGGTCAATGTCCATCACAATCGTCTCAACGGGGTGGTTCTCGATGATGTGCTCGTTGATGAGTTCTTCGAGCCTGTTCAGCTCACGGTCCGTGAGCGCCGTATAGTGTGCAAAATCGAACCGGAGCCTGTCAGGCGCCACAAGCGAACCCGCTTGCTTCACGTGGTCACCGAGGACGTACCGGAGCGCAGCGTGGAGCAGGTGCGTGGCAGTGTGGTGTCGTGCCGTATCGCCCCTGCTCTCCTCGTCCACGCGCGCGAGCACCGTGTCCCCCACCTTGAGAGTGCCCTTCTTGAGCCTGCCCCGATGAACGATAAGATCTTCGTATGGTTTCACCGTATCGTTCACCGAGAACTTCGCGCCTTCGCCGAGCACGTCGCCTTTGTCTCCCACTTGGCCGCCCGATTCGGCGTAGAAGGGCGTACGATCCATGATTAGCTCGGCCTCGTCACCCTCACGCACCTCGGTGACACTTTTGTCTCCCTTAATGATAGCAATAATCTGGCCGTTATCTTGAAGTATATCATAACCCGTGAAGGCCGGCTTGCTAATGCCGCCAGCAACTTCCTTATAGACGGGCTTGACCTTGGCCTCGCCTGAGCCGGCCCAAGCCGCCCTAGCCTTGACCCGCTGCTCCTGCATGGCCTTCCGGTATCCCTCTTCATCAAGCTTCAGGCCCATGTCCCGAGCCATATCCGCCACCAGGTCGAGGGGGAAGCCGAAAGTATCGTAGAGCTTAAATAGCACGTCGCCGGGGATCCCGTTCTTCTTCTCGGCCTTGATCGTGGCTACCGTTTCATTCAGAAGCGCGATCCCTGAGGTGAGCGTTGTCGCGAACCGCTCCTCTTCGAGCAGCGTGACCTTGGCAACGTGTTCGCGGCTGTCCACGAGTTCGGGATAGGCCTCGCGCATCTCATCAACGACCACTCCTGTAAGCTTGTACAGGAACGGTTTTTCGATCCCGATGAGTCTACCGTAGCGACTGGCCCTGCGGACCACGCGCCGAAGCACGTACCCCCTTCCTTCGTTCGAGGGAAGCACGCCGTCGGAGATCAGAAAGGTCATTGCCCTGAGATGGTCGGCGATCACCTGGTACGAGATGTCCGCCTGCTGGTCCTTGTGGTACGGCACGCCGGCAAGCGCTGCGATCTGTTTGATGATGGGCTGGAACAGGTCGCTCTCGAAATTGCTTTTGACGCCCTGGACCACGGCAGACAAACGCTCGAGTCCCATGCCCGTGTCGATGCTCGGCTTGGGCAACGGTGAAAGTGCTCCCGACGCGTCCCGGTTGAACTGCATAAAAACGAGGTTCCAGATCTCTAGATAGCGGTCGCAGTCGCATCCTACGGCGCATTCGCCCTTCCCGCATCCGACCTCAGGCCCCTGGTCGAAGATGATCTCGGAGCACGGGCCGCAGGGACCGGTGTCTCCCATCTGCCAGAAATTATCCTTCTCGCCGAGACGCACAATGCGGTCGGTAGGGACCTTGGCCACTTCCTGCCAGAGCCGGAATGCCTCGTCGTCATCCTTGTAGATCGTTACCCAGAGTTTTTCCTTCTGAAGTCTGACAACGCTCGTCAGGAATTCCCAGGCAAAGGCGATCGCTTCTTTTTTGAAGTAATCGCCGAACGAGAAGTTCCCGAGCATCTCGAAAAAAGTATGATGTCGGGCAGTATGGCCGACATTCTCGAGGTCGTTATGCTTGCCGCCGGCGCGCATGCACTTCTGACTCGTCACCGCGCGCTTGTACTCACGCGTTTCATCGCCGAGGAACACGCTCTTGAACTGGACCATGCCCGCGTTCGTGAACAGCAGTGTCGGGTCGTTCCGGGGAACGAGCGCCGAGCTCGGCACGATCTTATGCCCCCGCTCCGCAAAGTAATCTAAAAAAAGCTTCCGCAAATCGTTTGCCTTCAAGTCTTACTCCTTAACCGGAAATAAAATTAAAATAACCACAGATGACGGATGAAGGCGGACGGATACAGTTTCAAGAATGATTAATCTCGCATTCAGGAATTATATCCGTAATGAGCCGTGTCGTCGAGAATCGCGCCCGCTTCTGATTACCTGTGGTTTCAACCTCGATCTGTGTTTATTAAAATTTGACGAATCACTGCGAACGAGAACCCTTTTCTTTCGAGGAAACCTGCAAGCCGCCTGCGCCTGGTTTCGCGATCGAGGGTTCTCATCGTCAAGAGCTTCCGCTCGGCGGCCCTTCTCGCCGTTTCGAATTCGAGATCAGCGGTCAGAACGTCATCAAGCGCCCGACGGACGGTTTCCCGGTCAACGCCCTTATCTCTCAGTTCCTGCTCAATCCTGCGCCTGCCGAGTCCCCGGAGCCTTACCCTGCTCTGCGCCCACTGGTCCGCGAACTTTTCATCGTCGATGTATCCGAGCCGTATCAGGTTGGATAGGACTACGCGAACGGTGACATCACCGAATCCCTTGTCACGCAGCTTTTTCTCAACTTCTGAATAACTTCTTGGCCGGTATGAGAGATAGCGGTAGGCGATGTTCTTTGCTTGGGAACATTCATTGTCATTCTCTTCGCCCATGCACAGCGTCTCCGCATCAGTCCCCTTATTTGTCTCCAAACCGGTCGATTTTGAAGTCGCTGTCCGTCGAGGTTCCCTTGTACTCCCGTGCTTCACCCTCCTTCTGGGTAGAACCAGGAGCGCCTCCCGGCTTTGAAGCCGTTCCTGCAGCCGGCTTGCTTGCCGTTTTTCGCCGATCTTCCTCTTCCCATGTGAGATCGCTCGTTGACTGGATGCCCTTTACCTTGAGCGCAAAGTCATCCGGGTTGCTCGCAGTCATGCTCGCCTCTTCATAGGTGATCACACCCTTCTTGTACAGCATGAGAAGCGACTGGTCAAAGGTCTGCATGCCGTAGTGGGTAATGCCGGCTGCGATGATCGACGGTATCTGGCGGGTTTTTGCATCATCAATGATCGCCTCCCGCACCGACAGGGTACCGAGCATCACCTCTACCGCCGGCACGCGTCCACTGCCGTCCGCCTTAGCGACGAGCCTCTGCGAGATGATCCCCTTGATAACCGAGGCAAGCTGCATCCTCACCTGTTTCTGCTGGTAAGGGGGAAAAACGGTGATGATACGGTTGACGGTTTCCGCTGCGTCCAGGGTGTGCAGGGTGGAGAGCACGAGGTGGCCCGTCTCGGCTGCGGTCAGCGCCGTAGAGATGGTCTCGAAATCCCTCATCTCTCCCACGAGGATCACGTCAGGGTCCTGACGCAAGGCGCTCCGGAGAGCGTCGCCGAATGAAAAAGTATCGCTGCCGATCTCGCGCTGGTTCACGATGCTCTTTTTATCTCTATGCAAAAATTCGATCGGATCCTCGATCGTGACGATGTTAGCCGTTCTGGACGTATTGATGTAGTCGATCATCGATGCCAGGGTCGTGGATTTACCGCTTCCCGTCGTCCCGGTCACCAGGATCAGACCGCGTTGCTCCTGTGCGACTTTCGTGAGTACGGTGGGAAGCATGAGATCCTCGAAATTCAAGATCTTCATGGGAACCTGCCGGAAGACCATGCCAACACTCCCGCGCTGCTGGAACACGTTCACGCGGAAACGACCCAGCCCCGGCACGGCATAGGCCATATCGAGTTCGTTTTTTTCCTTGAACTTAGTTTTCTGCGTAGCGTTCATGATGCCCATGGCAATGGTGAGGGAATCCTCTTGTGTGAGCCTCTTCTCAGCTTCGAGCGGAGTCAGCTTGCCGTCAATCCTGAGCATCGGCGGCACCCCGACCTTGATGTGCAGGTCGGACGCGCGTTTTTCAAAAGTCATCTTGAGCAGATCGTTCAGATTCATTTACGCCTCCACGTGCTTCTCGGACTTCTGGCCCTTCGCGGCTTTTCCTCCGCGCTCTCCCTGAGGTGCGGCATCCTTGTCCCGGGCTGAAGCGCTGCTCTCCGACGCGGCGCCAACAGCCGTGAGGCCGGCAGCCTGCCTTACTTTTTGCTCGATCTCGGAAGCCATGTCAGGGTGCTCCAGGAGAAATTGTTTCACATTCTCCCGTCCCTGGCCGATCCGCGTGCCGCTGTAAGAAAACCAGGCACCGCTCTTCTCCACGATATTCTTCTCCACGCCCATATCGATGATCTCGCCGAGCTTGGAGATGCCTTCGTTGAACATAATATCAAACTCCGCGGACCGGAATGGCGCGGCAATCTTGTTTTTTACGACCTTGACCTTCACCCTCCCCCCGGTCACATCCTCGCCTTCCTTGATGGCTGAGACCCTGCGGATGTCGAGCCGCACCGAGGCATAGAACTTCAAAGCGTTGCCGCCGGTAGTGGTTTCGGGATTGCCGAACATGACGCCGATCTTCATGCGGATCTGGTTGATAAAAATGAGCGTCGTCGCGGACTTGCTGATCGCGCCTGTGAGTTTTCTGAGCGCCTGGCTCATGAGCCTCGCCTGGAGTCCCATGTGGGCATCTCCCATCTCGCCTTCGATCTCTGCCCGTGGCGTGAGCGCGGCCACGGAATCGACCACGATAACGTCGATGGCGCCGCTCCTAACGAGGGTCTCGGTGATCTCGAGCGCCTGCTCGCCCGTGTCCGGCTGTGAGATTAGCAAATCATCAGTGCGGACCCCCAGCTTACGCGCATAGACCACGTCGAGCGCATGCTCGGCGTCGATAAAAGCCGCCTGGCCCCCGGCCTTCTGCGCCTCCGCGATGATATGGAGCGCGAGCGTGGTCTTGCCGGAGGATTCGGGACCGTAGATCTCGATGATCCTCCCCCGTGGCACGCCGCCCACGCCGAGGGCGATGTCCAGGCCCAGGGAACCCGTGGATATCGCGGGAATGCCCGCCGGAACTTCCTCTCTGCCCAGGCGCATGATGGAACCTTTGCCGAACTGTTTTTCGATCTGGCCTACCGCCAGTTCCAGCGCCTTCAACTTATCCTTGTCCACCATTATGGATCTCCTTTCGCCGCTGCGCGGCTCGCCAGTAGCATTGAACTTTGAATGTCGAATTTTAAGTTTATTTCAGACTTACCCTGCCGAGTTCCGTATACACCGCACCCGACGGCTTGATGTCGCTCTTCATGAGGCTGACGTGGTCCACATCAAACTCGGCAAGCCTTATATCCTTGATGCTGTCGATCGCATTCTGCCAGGAATATCGCGGCCGGAGGTACTTGATCCGCGCCAGCGTGAGATGGGGGGAAAAGGCCCGCTCCTCCCGGTCAAACCCGATAGCTGTCATCGACTTCTCAACCGAACCCTGAAGTGCTGAAAGCCTGTCAATATCGCCAGACACACCAAGCCAAACCACACGGGGATTCTTCGGGTTCGGGAAGGCACCTGCCCCGGCTATCTTCAGCCGGAACCTGCTCGTGGCTCCGGCAGCTTGGACCAGGGCGTTTTTGATCTCCTCGCTCCTCGCCTCCGGCACCTCTCCCAGAAACTTGAGCGTCAGATGGATCCCCTCAGGCCTGGTCCAGCCCGCATCGGCGCCGGAGCGCTTGAGCTCGTCCTGGACCTTCGCCATCTCCTTTATAATCTCAGCAGGGATCTCTATGGCGATGAAAGTACGCATATCAAATACGGAATGAACACGCAATCAGCAAATCATATTTCCCTGGAGTTTCTGTTCCGCGTTAACCAATCAGGTGCCGTCTCACCATGTCGAGGGCCATCTGGGATGCCTTCATGCGCACGTGCTCTCTGTTTCCGAGAAACCGGTGCTCATTGGTCTTGACTCCCTGGGCGCTCGCAAGCGCGGTGTACACGAGCCCCACGGGCTTTTGCTCGGTGCCGCCGTCAGGGCCGGCAATACCGGTGACCGAAAGCCCGAGGTCCGTCTTCGCGGCCTGCCGGATGCCCCGCGCCATGGCCGCCGCCACCTCACTGCTGACCGAGCCGTAGCGCTCAAGCAATGCTCCCGGGACACCGAGCATTTCCGTCTTCGCAGGATTGCTGTAGGTCACGGCTGCACGCTCGAAATACTCTGAGCTTCCGGCGATGTTCGTGATCCTTGCGCCAATCAGGCCGCCTGTACAGGATTCTGCGACTGAGAGCTTAAGCCTGCGCTGTTTGAGAAGCGCGCCCACTACTTCTTCCATCGGCTGGCCGTCCACGCTGTATACGGCATCGCCGAGCTTTTCCCGTATCGCCGTCTCGGTGCTGTCCACAAGCGACTGAGCCCGCTCGGCACCGGTCTCGCTGGCGATGATGCGGATGTCAACGCCCGTCTCTTTTGCCGTAAGTCCCACGGCTGGCGCCCCGCGCTTCATAATGTCCTGTATGGCCTGATTTACTGCGGACTCGGACACGCCGCAGGTGTGCAATATCTTGCGTCTGATGAATATTTTGCCACCGAACCGTTCTTCAAGAACCGGCCTGAGCCCCTCAAGATACATGGCCGTCATTTCCTTGGGGACACCGGGGAGGACGGCGATGAACGTGTTCTCCTCATCAAGAAAGAAACCGGGTGCTATGCCAACGGGGTTCTGGAGGAGCCGTGCGCCCGCGGGGATCAATGCCTGCCGGTCGTTCGTGCTTACGTACTCTCTGCCTCTTCCGGAAAGCTTTGCATGGATGGCCTTATAAGCGTCCTCGTTCAGCACCAGGCGCCGCTTGACGATCTTCGCGATTACCTTGCGCGTAATGTCGTCCTCGGTTGGTCCAATCCCACCGGTGACGATCACTGCGTCGGCCCGATCCATGGCCCTGCGGAGCGCCTCTTCCATGTCTTTCTCATCATCGCCGACAACGGTCTTGAACGCCGTCACCAGGCCGACAAGCAGGAGTCCCTCCGAAAGGAAGATGGAATTGGTCTCCGGCACGCCTCCTGACAGAAGCTCGCTGCCGGTTGCTATGATTTCAGCACGCATGGGCAATCACCATTCTCACATCCTGCTGCAATCGCGAACAATACGCAACATTGTATCATCACGGTGCGCTTACAGTCAACGAAAATTGACTTTCACAAGAGCTCATACACCCAAATTCTCCCGTCATTTCGCATCTCTTCAGCCCTTTTGACAAGCCGTTTCTTATGAAGGTTCAGAAGCCGGGTGCCGCTCGTGTTCGCCTCGAGCTTCCTGCCGTCCGAGAGATCTTTAGATGTGACCGTTCTTCTCTTGACTATGAAATCGAGCGTGTCCCTGAGATAATTATTAAGTTCCCCCAGGACTATCCTTTCCCCGTCCCGCGTCTCGGCCATGACCGCAAGGTCCTTGCGTTCGAGAGCCACCTCGATGTTCTCCTTCTGGTTTTCGTTCAACCCCACTAAGAGAAAATACTTGTCGCCGTACTCTCCGCTGAGGAGCCGTGACACGAGCTTCGCCACGATCTCATCGGCGCAGGAATAGTCGATCACCCCGATCTTTGAAAAATCGAGGGCAATCACCGCGCCCTCGTGTTCCTTTTCGATGTCCCGCTCAATCCGTTCCCGAATGGCCTGGCCGGAAGGCCGTGTGACGAGGTTGTTCGAGCTGAACTTGAGCTCTTCTCTGAGGAGTTTAAAAAGGTCGTACTTGGCCATTTCCAATCCTCATCCTTAATCTTCCTTCCCCAGCCCAATATTTTGCTATGGTTCAATTGAATCAATTGAACCATATTTTAAGGGTTTTGTCAAGGAAAATTTTAGTGTAAGTATTCCTGCCTAGATTCGCGCCTTGCGCGGGAATGATGTGCGAATAGGTTTTCAGGAACAGAAGGTTCGCCCTCGTCATCCCCTCTCCTCAAAAGGCGACGGGCTAAGGCGAGAAAGCTAAACTTCCGGAAGCAGGATATTGATCTGCGAGCCGGGGAAGGCTATGAGATTTCGCTCTTTCTCGTTACCCCAGGCCCATTCGGGAATGAGGGATAGCTTTGCTGTGCCTGATCGGATGGAGAGCTTGCCCTGCCATTGATTGACGAACCTGCGTACCGCAGCCAGGCCGTGGCCGCGGCCCTCGTCCTCGTAGCGGGAGGCGCCATGCAGGAGGGCCCGTTCGATTGCATCTATGTCGCTTCGCAGTTTGAACCTGCCGGCAAGTGACTTGCGGAATCCGATTCCAATGTCCATGACCGCGATCTTGACCACGTTCCTGTTCAGGTTCTGGAACCGGTATTTCTGGATGCCCACGAATCCTTTGTTCTCGCTGTGCTCGATGATGTTCTGGCAGACTTCAGAGAGGGCCACGATGAAGCCGCTGATCGCTCGGTCGTCGTAGTGCAGGTGGGTAGCGAGGATGGCTTGCGCACGGTCTCTCACCTTTCCCGCGATGAGATGGATGTCGTCGGCCTTTTCGATGGGGGTGATCTCGAGGAGCACGTCTGAGTCCGCGCTCCGCTGATATTTACCGAAAATATCCGGCGATGATGGCTCGAGGGTAAAATAACGCCGGGCTAAGGAAAAGAAATCCATCCGTTCGAGGTACTTGAGAACCTCGTCAAACTGAGGAAGGATGACGACCTTCCTCACGTCTTCAAGCATGCAGAGTTCGCCGATTTCGAGGAGTGCCAGCATCCCGTAGGGGTCAATGAAAGTCGCCTTGCGGAGGTTGATCTCTTCCGAACGGATAAAGGACTGGAGGGTTTGCTCAAAAGTCTCTTCGGTTATCTGCGTCATTCAGTCGAGCGCACTGCAGCGTGGATGGGAATATGGCTGTTTATCATTGCTATCAGGTAATTCCATTGTTTCACCTTAGGCGAAAATAAAATGCTGCGGCCTGGAGCACAAGGTTCGTATATACTCCGGCTCCGATGTCGTCGACCATCACCCCGGCGCCTCCGTGGATATTCTGGAGCCTCTTCAGGGGATAAGGTTTTATAATGTCAAACACCCGGAAGAGGAGAAATCCTGCAGCAACAAAGCCCCACCTCTCCGGAACCATAAACATGGCCACAAGATAACCAGCGATCTCGTCGATCACGATCGAGGGGCTGTCCTTGCGGCCGAGGAACAACTCTGCCCGACCGGCGGTCCACATCCCGATCATAATGACGATGAAACAGACAACCAGATAGGATGCTGGAGAAATGGCTCTCATCCACAGGTAGAGGAACACCCCAATGAGTGTACCAGCAGTCCCCGGCGCAACAGGAAATCTCCCTGCATATGCGCCCTGTGCAATGAATATGATGACCGCCTTTTTAATCCTGTCCATCTGCCCGTATTCGTTAATATTTTTGAGCATTTTATCATCATGGAACGCTCACAGTCAAGATTTGTTTTGATTGAGACGAACTAAGGAAATGATGGCAACGCGGAACAGAGGGAAAATGCGGTCCATGGCAGGGGGAACAGTAAACTCCGGTAGAAAAGTTAATTCTCTAACGAATGCCGGCGGTGGATTTATGTCGCCCTCGCCAAGGAACGATGTGCATCGCCGACGAGAGCCAGCGGCCTTCTCTCATGGAGTTAGGATTCTGAATGAAGTGAGGTCTATCTATTCTTTACTAACACCGCCGAGCGGCACGCCTCCGTCTGCCCCCTGCGGAATACAGCATCTGATGGCATCGAAGGCGAGCAAGACCCGCTTTTCCCTCTCGGCCTTTTCAGGCGGGAGCGGGACCAGGCTGATACCTGAAAGCATCCGGCGTATCTGATCTTTCTTCGGGATTGTTTCAAACCCTTCGCCGGTCATCTTGCCAGTAACACCGTCAAGCACGACGGCGTTCATCGGATCCATGACCACGGCCACCGGAATCTGATAATCACCAAGCACCCTCGCAGCCGCAACAACGTGGCGTTCCCTCGAGTTAAGAGACCCCGCTGCGCATTTTATGACCATGGAGATCATGCCGTCCACGGAAATGAGAAAGTCCACGGAAGACTTTACAGTCTCCGAGCCGAGAACAACATCAAAGACGACGTTCTTTCTAATATCGCCCGGGAGATATCCTTTTTCTCCAAGCAGCATCTGCTCTGCGATCTTTCTGACCGCCGCGGTCATTTCCTCGCCGTCCTCGATTTCCTGCTCAAGGATGGACAGTATCTTCTTCTCGCGTGATACAAAATCATCTTCCACAGTATACCCCTATTTCTTCTTCCCTGTTTTCCTGCCTTTGGCCTTGCGGTCCGCGGTCTTCTTTGTTGATTTGACCGCCGCTTTCTTCTTGGCCGACTTCGGAGCAGTTTTCTTGGCGGCCTTTTTTTTCGGAGAAGGTTTCGAGGCGGCTTTCCCCGTAGGCTTTTTCACTATCTTCCGTGCTTTTTTCTCCGGCTTCTGCGTTTCCGCGCGCGACGGCAGCGCGGGTTTCGCAAGTGCTGTTGTTCCTGACGCGGAAGTCATGGAGGGAATCTGCAACCGACTTCCCGTCAGAATGCCGAGAATGTCACGCTCCCGCACGAGTATCCGCTCCTCACCGTTTATTTTATAAGTCTGTCCGGCGTACCGTTCGTAGATAACATGTTCGCCCGGTTTCACGCTCGTAGGAATGAATTTACGTTTTTTCCCTTCTTCCTTTTTCTTTCCGCGCTTCTCTTCTTCATACGCCCCCGGTCCGACCGCTTCAACCACTCCTTCCTGTGGCTTTACTTTCGCCGTGTCAGGGACATACAGTCCACCGGCGGTCATCTCATCCCCTGTCGAAGGCAGTATCACCGCCCAATCGTGCAATGGTCGTAGCTTCATCGTATTCCTCCTCTGCCTTAAAATGATTGTATTTATTATACGAAATAATATGAATCCTGTCAAAGATCTCGTGGTCTGTGAAAAGCAAAGACTTCTCTCCTGACGTTGACATCCTCCCCGCCCTGAAGTGACGGGGTTTTACGGCGCAGGTGATAAATGGAAAGAAAGAATTTTTTCACTGACAAAATAGTTTAGAATGATTATAATTTAAGTATGAGGGACGTTAAGAAAATAATCCGAGAATTCTCAGTCCTGTCGTTCTTCTTGGTCTTGGGCTTTTTGTTGCTCTTTTCGAGCGGTCTGCCCGGGAATGCCGGAGCCAGGACGACAGCCCATTCGTTATGTCATCTTGGGCACACGAGTGACGTTTTGATACCATGGAATTGCAGGCGTCTTTTGAAAGGTGAGACTCTCGAGGGCCTGTTCGGAAACAGGTGGGAGGACGTTGCCCGGTTTAACAGGATAGACAGGCGTCATGTATATCCGGGAATTTATCTGAAAATTCCCAAACAAATCGATGATATACGTGATTATACGCCGATGCCCCGTCGCTACGAAATGGCAGTGTCTGAGGAAAAATTTATTCTCATCGATCTCTCCGAACAGTTCCTCGGAGCTTATGAATATGGGCAACTAATATTCTCCGCTCCTATTGCCACGGGTGCGAACGAGAATATGACCCCGGTGGGAGAATTTAGGATCACCGCGTACAACAGGAAGCATAAATCGTCATTATATTCTATGGAGAACAAGGACGAACTCTATCCGATGACCTATGCGCTCAGGTTTTATATAGACAGGGACGGAGTTGGATACTGGATTCACGGTCGTGACCTGCCTGGCTATCCGGCATCTCACGGATGTGTTGGGCTGTACGATGAGACCATGCAGTATGCGTATTATAATTATCCAGAAAAACCGGAGCTCGATGATGCCCGGATACTCTTTGAGTGGGTCACATCATCGTTTCCCGACGATGGGGGATATCACACCGTGCAAGACGGCCCCAGGGTTTTGATAGTTGGTCAAGCACCAGGAACCAGACCGCGTTCGAAGTAAAAAGTGAAGAAATTTCTGAATTGTTCTTTTGGGTTTTTCCGGACACTGAAATAACTGCTACATCCCATGGATGTGCGCGTTTTTCTTATTACCAGTATCTGACGCGTCCGGTATCGATATGAACGAAGTCAGGATATTTCCCGACGCCGCCTGTATAAAAGGACTTTGCCAGGATGGCAAGCTTATTGTTGTAGACATTTGGGATGCGGAAATCTATTGCACGCGCCTGGAGATGAAGACTGTCTTTTGCTACTCCCCTTCCCGTTCTCCGTAAATATTCGTTATACGCAGGCGAGCGGTACCCTGAAATTATAAGAACCTCTTTATCTCTTCCTGTAACGTCCTTAATATCACAGAGAAGGTCAAGAACCCTGACATCCATAGGCTTTATTTCGTTAGAATAATGGCACCGTAATAGGTTATTAATCCTGTTAATAGCATCCTGATCATACATGCCGGAGGAACAATATTTTATATCGAGTCTTTCGCCTGTATGGATATTGTAAAGGTTAAGCACTCTCTCTTTTTTATCGAGAGCAAAGACATTCTTGGTATAGCCGGAAAGAGTAACAAGAGCCAAAGTCTGTAAAAATGTCCTTCTTGTTATCATATTCTTATAACCCCTCCACTGCTTCTTCTTACTAGATCGTTATGTACATTATTATAATAAACTTCAATATCATTAACTGTGATTCAAGTCACAAATAAGTGAGACAAGAAACCCGAAGGATCCGTGAATACTTGAGCACCAACATACAATGGTTTTTATACGCTTTCACGTTTCCGCACACATGAAACTATGGTGGATTACTATACCATGAAATGGGGATATTATAAAATATTTCTCCAGTTCAATCAGACTAAAGTATTTCATTTTGTACATATCAAAGCATATCTTCTCAATTATATTGACTTATTGCTGTTTAATCCGACTTTCTCGTGCTTTGTTAGGAAATCTAAAAAAAGGGAGGCTGGCCAATCCAGCCCCCTTTTTTAATGTCACAAGTGTTATTCTTGTTCTCTTCGGCACTAATTTATCGTGAGAGATTGTATCGTAGCCGTACTACTGCCAGAATTGACGCTAATACCAGTCCAGATCGCGATTCGTGTCGTAATCGTTATTCCAGGTGCCGCACCGCCAATCAACTGTGCCAACGTGTAACTACCCCCACCTGGATTGAGAGAAGTAAAAATACTGCCCGTATTAAGACTGAGGACATTATTCGTGGACTGAGGACCAAGAATATAAGCATCGCCCGCCACGCTGCCATAAACGGTGCCGGTCCAAGTAAAAAATTCTCCGTTGCTATCTTTATCGAACCAGATGTTCACGCCAATCGGGTCAGACCCTGATGTGGTCGTGATTTTAATACTATTTAAGTCTCCAAGCATCCCGACAAAGATGTAGAAACCGCAATCAGCATAAGCCGGAGAGTTGTTGATGGTTAATGTTACTGAACCATCGGAGTTGTCCATTTGCAGCGCCGTACCACTATTTCCCGTCGGCACACTAAAGGTCACTAAAGACCGAATGAATTGAGAGCCATCGTTTATGGTGTAGTAATCTACTAGGCTCGCAACCGTCGCGGCTCCAGAAGGCCCCGGCGAACCGGCTGGTCCCTGTGCACCGGCTGATCCTGATGAACCGGCAGAACCTTGTTGGCCACTGCATCCAAAAAAAGAAACTGCCAGAACTAGTAACACGACAAACACCCTGTTACATCTTTTTTTCATACGTCCTCCATTCTGGCCACGAGAAATTGTAGCAGAAACCATGGTGGATTAAGCCTCAAAAGCGTTTTTTTCATGAGTTCTCCCGTGCTATTTATATCTGTCAGCGCTCTTTATGTACACATTCAAAAGCAGGTATCTTCTCGGTTGAATTGTCTAAATGCTTTAGCGATCTCTGCCCTTGAACGCGGTCTCAGGGCTCGAATGAGGCGCAGTCAATGGTGCTGACGATAAGGGAAGCATAATCAGCTCCACTTTCATCAACATCCGATACTTGGCGAAGCTAAACCCATGATAGACACACTCAACAATTTTATCTTTTTTTCATCTCCGTTCCATCTTATTAGCGAACTGCTTCGACGGTCAGAAGTACCAAAAAAAACGCAAAGCCAGACCTGCGACGATGACGGCGTGGTTAGTGCATCCCGTTTGTATGAAAGGGCAATTCCGGCGATGGTTATGTGAACACCGATGATCCAACCGATCATCAGGATTATGAAGGACCTTGGAGAGGAGAGGAATCTGATAGGCAGGAGTGACGAGAATTGTTTGATTTCTGGATGTAACTTTAATTGTCTCTAAGAATGGAGACTACAGAGGCACAGGAAGAAGGCTACGTCGCATGCTTGAGGCGCTCCACTCTCATATATACAGCTAGATGGCAACGTGCTCACGTGGGAAACCTCTTGGCAGCGCGCGCACGCGCCTTGATGGCTTCTTCCGCACGGTTCCTTGGCGGTGCGTTCGTCTGAAGCGAGCTCAGGAGGTTTCTGGAAATCATCGCTATGTCGTCAACAGCCGCAAGGAATGCGGCTTCGTTGATTTTCGATGGTTTTTTGAAGCCACTTACTTTTCTCACGAATTGTAATGCGGCCGCCCGAACCTCTTCATCCGTCACAGACGGTTCGAAGTTGAAGAGGTTTTTTATATTACGACACACAAGCGATACCCCCCAAGCGTCAGAGCTACCCAACGGTCACGCGGCCAGCGCGCGTTTTGTGAATACGGTCGCTCTTCAAATTGCGATTCAATACCGCTTATTTCTTCAGGATGACTCCTTCTTGTCGGCCGCGAATATGTATGCAAAAATGGCCACAGCAACTACCAGGGATATTTTTACAAAGAGCATAAGCACCTTGATGATTGTCCCTGGAAACTCAATTGGAAGGTCATGCCATACGATCAGGGCTGAAACAGCAAATGCAATAATAATAATAAGGATCTGTTTCCAATTCATGGCTTATCTCCACGTTGAAATCGCATCTGTCCAGAATAAGCAATTTTTAGAAGCCGTCTTTGCCGAACTGTTACCTGTCGGTATACCGCTACAAATGACAGGTCCATAGCCCTTTACCGCTTCCTTGCTATGTTGGTTTCAACCCATGCGGCAAAGGCTTGCATGAACTTCGTCACAAATTCCCGGGGCGAATCATTGGCGAGATCACCCCGCTCATTAAAGAGATCCTTAGCATTCCCGATGTATGCTTCGGGCTGTTGCATGGCCGGCATATCCAGGAACACCATCGATTGTCTCAGGTGGTGGTTCGCGCCAAAGCCGCCGATGGCGCCGGGCGAGACGCTCACAACAGCGCCTGGTTTTCCAGCCCACGCGCTTTTCCCGTAGGGACGGGAGCCAACGTCGATAGCGTTCTTGAGCACTCCAGGAACGGAGCGGTTGTACTCAGGGGTAACGAACAAGACCCCGTCGAACTTCTTCAAACGTTCGCGGAATTCGGTCCAGGCAGATGGCGGATTGCCGGTGTCATCGAGATCTTGATTGTAAAGTGGCAGCTCTCCGATCTCGATAATTTCGAGACTGAGAGAGCTAGTCGCAAGTTTCATCAGGGCCTTTGCCATTTTGCGGCTGAATGATTCCTTGCGAAGGCTCCCAACAAGAACGGCAATCTTTTCCTGCGCCATGGAATATCCTCCCTCATGGGTGGTTTTGCAGAAGTGTACCGCAATCATCATGACTGGATCGCTATCGACTCCCCACATCGGAAAACCGATCGGTTCACGCTCCTGTGGAGACTGAAAAGACCACGCGTTGTACGGCAATCGGATAGAATCCGCCACTTTTGGAAGTCACCGACTCAACGCTACACAGAGCCGCATAATTCCGCGTCACTTGCTCAAGAACGCGCTCTTAAGCATGTTCAGCGCCTCACCCAGCTTGCCTGCCTCCGGGAGTTTCCCGTTTGGCGTCAGCTTGTCTATTATCTGGGGGAGCAATTCTGATAGATGTTGCGAAGCTGCGTCCTTGGATATGCCCACCTTCGCAGCGATCTCCTGGATCTTATCGGACCCAAGCGCCTGCTTGATCTGGTCGGGAGAAATCGACTTGTTCTCTCCGGTGCCTATCCAGGAGGAGATCACATCGCCCAATCCTTTGCTCTTGAATGTTTCGACAAGACCGGCAAGTCCCCCCGTAGCCGGATTGTTGATGAGGTTCATGGCGTGCTCAAGCATGTCGTTCACGTTGCTGCCGCCTCCCAGTTTTGCCGTTAATCCCTCTTTGAGTTGATCAAATAAGCCCATGGCATCCTCCTTGTCCTACAAATAGTTCCCGTGTGCTTCGATTGGTAGACCCTATCGGACTAAATCGGCAGTGAATAAGAATTCTGCGAACGCACGTAGATAGACAATATTGAAGCATTCTCCGGCGATTCAACACCGCCGGAGGATGTCACCGCTAGCTGACTTTTTTTCTACTTTGACTTTGACTTGGCCTTCCCTTTTTCCGCCTTGACCTCTATGCTTGCTGCCTTCATCTCGTACTGGATGGTCACCTTGGAACCCACTTTCAGGTCACCGGTAACTTTCGTACCGGCATCGCGGGCGATTTCCCATTTATCTTTGCCTTTTTGCACCGTGATCGTGTCGTTGGTTAATTCAAGGACCGGCCCTGTTACCTGATATGTCCTCATACTGCCAGCAAATGCCAGGGAAGCTACGAACAGCGATGCCAGTACTGCGATCAACAGACGCTTCATGTCTTAACCCTCCTTTAGAGTAGAATTGTACACGTCCCTCAGAATATGAGGATTGAAATGCCCCGGTACATCAACGGACCGTGATCATATCCTTGATCTTGTCATATGTTTTCTGCTTGATTCCCTTGACTTTCATGATATCTTCGGTCGTATTGTACGGCCTGCCGTCGATAATGGCCTGGGCCTTGGTCGGGCCAATTCCCGGCAGGGCATCGAGTTCTTCCTTGGTCGCCGTATTAATGTTGACAAGCTGACCAGGCGCGAGCTTCGATTTCGTCTTCTGGGCCTTCTCAGTCGCGGCCTTCGTTTCTGACGATGCTTTCTCGGACATTTCAGCCGCTGACGGCATTACGGCAGGGGCAGCTGCGGCTGCGCCAATGGTGACCTTATCCTTGATGGCATTGATCTTCTTGTCGCTCATGCCCTTGACGCTTTTCAGGTCATCAATACTCTTGTACGGTCGTCCCGCAATGATCGCCTTTGCCGTCGATTTTCCTACCCCCGGAAGAGATTCCAGAGTCTTTTGGTCGGCACTATTAAGATCAATGAGTGCAGCCGCAGTTTTTCCGGATGTTCCCGCCGCTTTTGGCATTGCGGCAGGGGCAGCTGCGGCTGCGCCAATGGTGACCTTATCCTTGATGGCATTGATCTTCTTGTCGCTCATGCCCTTGACGCTTTTCAGGTCATCAATACTCTTGTACGGTCGTCCCGCAATGATCGCCTTTGCCGTCGATTTTCCTACCCCCGGAAGAGATTCCAGGGTCTTTTGGTCGGCACTATTAAGATCAATGAGTGCAGCCGCAGTTTTTCCGGAATCCTCTGCGTCCGTCTTTTTCTTTGCGTAGGAATCTGTCGACATGCCTAGTACCAGGACTGCCAAAATAGCGGTGAAAATGAATAAAAAAAGAACCTTTGAAGTACGTAAATTTCCCCCTTTTTCCCACATACGCGTTATGCTCCTTTCTTGTGATAGTTATCACGATCGAGGTTAATCATTAAACTAAATTTGTCAGGCTGACCATTATGTCTGCAAACAGGCAATTCTCTGTCAATCATTTCTCGCCTTTGCCATGTATCATTTCTCTTCCCGGCTTGATTCCCGACAGAACCCTTCACAGAGAGAAAAACTGAATACGTTTCACTCAAGAAGAGACTCTGCTATGAATATGATGGGCCTTTGACGCTCATCTGATGATCATTTGGCCATTGCCTTCTTGATCACCCCGATGATTGCCATGAGAACGCCGCCACCGACTCCTCCACCTGCAATGCTGCTTACGATACTGCCAATATCCATGCCACCCCCCGATGCCTGGGCAAGCCCCAAAAGCCCGAGCAATTGGCCACCAATACCTCCGCCCAGAATACCCGCAAGAGAATTGCCGACAGTGCCCAACGATAAATTCTTCATGAATGATCCTGCGATGTTCCCGCCAACAGCGCCGCTTATTAATTGCACGATCAAATTCAGCATCCCCGTACCTCCTTCCATGTCATGGATCAGTTAAGACAGTTCACTAGCAGCCATTCTGCATTGTAAGCATTTAGAGCACGATGACCTCCTTTCTCTTTCACCGTTCCGAAAATATCTGTCTACGAAACGATTACGCTGTTGCTACCTGAGAATGCCAATTCCGTGAAACAGTGACTTTGCGGGGGGAATGCCTGTTTGCCTCTTCAATACAGTTTATGCAATCAAGTATAGCATCTTTTGTCATCCTATCCCCTCCGGACAAATAAATGAAGCCTTTCGTCTTACAGATGAGCCAGCACAATATAACGATAAACTGCAACGCAATCGAAAGGGCTATGAGGGTATGCAAAATTTTTGTACAAACAGGACATCTCTATTTTAAGTTGACCCATATGCGTCCAACGGTTGTATTTGCTTACTCTCTCTGCTATCATTTATTGGTATGTGAACATAAATCGAAGAGGAGGTACGAGTATGCGGAAAAGCCTGGTCAGTATATTATTCGGTTTTATCGTTATTGCGGCGTTGGTCTCGAATGCGCAGGCACAGATGTACGGTGGCATGGGGGAAAAAGGTGGCTGCATGGAAGAAGGCGGCATGATGGGTGGAATGGGATACCGGGGCATGGGCATGATGCACGGCATGGGCAGCATGCATGGCGGTGCGATGATGATGGGTGATGAACATCCCATGTGGAAACTCCTCATGAGTCTCGGTCTCGATGATAAACAGAAAGATGCTCTCAAGGCGCTGCGCAGCAAGACGATGAAAGACATGGTAAAAAGGAGTGCGGACTTGCAGATCGCCGGCATAGAGCTTAAAGACCTCCTCGACAAGGACCCGGTGGACATGAAGTCAGTGGAGGCTGCGGTGAGAAAGAACGAGTCTCTCAAAACGGAGATGTTTCTTGCTCATATCAAAGCGCATGAAGAGATGAAGTCCATACTGACTCCCGATCAGAGGAAGCGGCTGAAGGAGATGATGGAAGCGGGTCGCGGAGCAAACTGCGGCATGATGGGCGGCGAAGCAGAGCGCAAGGACATACCGATGCACGAGCATATGCACTAAGAGTCCAGAATGCCATGCGAAAAAAAAGGAAAGTTCCGGAGGGAGTCACACTACCCCGCCGCTTTAACGCGGCGGGGTTTTTATATAGTTTTTCCGGAGTCTGAAGGGGCATGCGCCGTAACCCTGAATCGTGTTCTTCCGCGCAGTCCGCAATTGAAATCTTTTACCTTGTCCCCTCGCCCTTGCCATTTTTTATTTTAGAAGTCATTGAGAATAACCGGAGCTCACTTATTGGGTTAGTTGCTGGATTATTTATAGTGTTATGAGAGCGGCCGGCCAGGAGTTCTCGAACGATAACGTAACAAGTGCCTCACCATGTATACTTTTACCACGACGACAAAGAGTGGCAAAGCGGATTTATCCATGGTATCATATTGCCGGTCTGGAAGCGTTCTCATGGCATTGCTCACAGCATTCACCGCTGTTATTCTCTTGTAAGGAACCATGCAAAACAGCGTCAAGAACATCGATACAGCCAGCAGCTCGTTCGGCAACATGCAGCGCACAGTTTTCCGGGTGCTCGGCGCCATCAGCTTTTCGCATTTTCTGAACGACATGATCCAATCGTTGATCCTTGCGATCTATCCCTTGCTCAAGGGTACGTTCCAGCTCACCTTTGCGCAGATCGGTTTGATCACACTGACCTATCAGGTCACCGCTTCCCTTCTCCAGCCCATGGTCGGATTCTACACTGACCGCCATCCGAAGCCACACTCCCTGGCCTTCGGCATGGGCTGCACTCTCGTTGGCCTCCTGGTACTGGCGTCAGCGCAAAACTACGGAACTCTGCTCTTAGCCGCGGCGCTTGTGGGCACCGGCTCGTCGATCTTTCACCCCGAGTCGTCGCGCGTGGCCCGCATGGCCTCAGGCGGGCAGCACGGGCTGGCCCAGTCGATCTTCCAGGTCGGCGGGAACACCGGAAGCGCGATGGGACCGCTGCTTGCAGCATGGATCATCATACCGCAGGGACAGAAAAGCGTGGCGTGGTTCTCGCTCGCCGCTCTTCTTGCTATTTTGGTCCTGTGGCAGGTGGGCACTTGGTACAAGCGCCGCCACTCAAGCATCGGCCATCAGCGAAGGTCGCATAATGGTCTGCACCCGACCTTGCCGACGCGCACGGTCGTCCTGTCGATGCTGATTCTGCTGGTGTTGATCTTCTCCAAGTATTTTTATCTGTCTAGTCTCAGCAGCTATTATATCTTCTATCTAATACACCGCTTCCACCTGTCCGTGCAATCGGCGCAGATACACCTGTTCGCATTTTTGTTCGCTGTGGCTATTGGCACGGTCATGGGCGGTCCTATTGGCGACCGCATCGGCAGAAAGCGCGTGATCTGGTTCTCGATCCTGGGTGCGGCGCCCTTCGCGCTTGTCATGCCGTATGCTAATCTCGCATGGACAGGCATCCTCGCTTTCATTATCGGGC
>Ga0335085_10002421_pt1 | contig 34932 bp, 26 predicted proteins | sample Lox_Sample_45_FD_206712 | JGI IMG/M metagenome (GOLD analysis project Ga0335085, IMG submission 206712) | Soil microbial communities from Loxahatchee National Wildlife Refuge, Florida, United States - Lox_Sample_4.5 | ecosystem: Environmental > Terrestrial > Soil > Wetlands | place: USA... | reverse complement strand
CAGCTCGCTTTCTCCTCGGCCTCGCGCCTTCGGGCGGCTGCCTGAGGGTCAGTGATAATGTCGACCCACTTCGGGTCAGGCACTGCCTGGGCGTCGTAGTTGTCATGCCAGTTCCACTTGTACGGCGGTGTTTGAGGGTAATCCTTCGGCGAGTCCTCCCAAGTCTCCTGGCGGCCGAGCGGCGTGATGTCGAGGTAGCTCCAGGTGCTCCCCATTGCCTCGTCGCCGCGGTTGTTGATGAAGTACGTGCGGAACACCCGCTCGCCGTCGCGGGAAAAAACGTTGTGACCGTGCCATTCATGGACGCCGAAGTCCAAGTCGAAGCTGTCGGTAATGGTGTACCAGGGCATCTCCCAGCCCATGCGTGCCTTCAGGCGCGCGATGTCCGCTTGCGGCGCGCGGGAAGCGTAGACCAGCGTGGTATCGCGCGCGTTCAGATGGGCCAGGTGGGCGACCTGATCGGCGCCCAGGGAACAGCCGCGGCAGGCGTGCTCCGGCCAGCCGAACACCCCGGGCTCGAAGAAGGCGCGATACACGATCAATTGAGGGCGGCCCTCGAACAGATTGAGCAAACTTACTTTGCCCTTGGGTCCGTCGAACTGGTACTGCTTGTCCACCGCCATCCACGGCATCCGCCGGCGCTCGGCGGCCAGCGCGTCACGAGATCGGGTCAAGGCCTTCTCCTTCACGAGTAGCTGCTGGCGCGCAGCCTCCCACTCCGCCCGCGATACGATTGGCGGTGCGTTCATCTCGAGATGCCCTTGTTGCTTGTCCCTCTCTTTGTTTGTTGCCATCTTATTTCTCCTTGTTATTCTTTGTCCTTGTTATTCAGATTCGGGATGATTTCGTCTGCTCCGTTCTTCTTGCGAGAAACTTTCACAGCCAATGCTGCCAGACCGCCGGTAGAAACCGCCCCGGCACGACTAATCCCACGGTTGCCAAACAGAATGGACACATTGTTCAACTCCTGGGTGGCCAACTCGACCGTTAAACCGCCTCTATAAGATGACGAGTAGAGTTTGGTGATTTCGACAAAGGAAAAATCAAAACTTAGCCCCGCCTTTGGAGCAGAAACCGTCTCACTGCGGGGTCCTCGGTCAGACCAATCGCCCGGTCGAAGGCATCCAGAGCCTCAGGTGTTTTCCCTAGCCGTTGCAACAGGTGAGCGCGAACCGCCCAGTACGGCTGATAGGCGGAGATATCCTCCGGGTCGATCCCATCCAACGCTGCCAGCCCTGCTTCGGCCCCATTCGCTTCGGCTACAGCCGCGGCGTATCCAGTTCGCGTGCCCAGGGTCGGCGATATCCGGATCAACTGTTCATAGAACGTCATGATCGCGTTCCACTGAATCGCCGCTCCGCGCCCGCTCGGCATGTACCGACTGAATTGCAGCTTCGAGTTGAAAACGGCCGATGCGACCGCGGCTGGCCGCTTCGGCGAGACGGCGTTCTGCCTCTTCGATTAACGGCATAGACCACTGCATTGAATCCTGCTCCGAAAGAGGGACGTACCGGCCATCCGGCCTCCGCCGCGCCATCCGGCGGGCTTCGCAGTGGAGCATGAGAGCCAGCAGACCGTGAACCTCAGCCTCCCCTGGCATCAACTGCAGAAGCACCGGCGCGAGCCAGATCGCCTCCTCGGCCAGATCCCGCCCGCGCCGGTCAACTCCGGCCATGTCGTCCCATCCGATCCCGAAGGCGGCGTAAATCGCATCCAGCACCGCGTCCAGGCGCTGCGGCAATTCACGCTGCTGCGGGATTTCAAACCGAATCCCCCCATCGCGGATCTTCGTCTTGCCACGCACCAGGCGCTGCCCCATGGTGGTGGGCGAACTCAGGAACGCGTGAGCAATGCGCGCGGCATCCAGGCCGAGAATGGTCTGGAGCATGAGCGGCGTGTGTATCGCTGGATCAATGGCCGGATAGGCACACACAACAGCAGTTTCAATCGTTCATCGGGAAATTCCGGCGACGAAGTCATGTCCCTGGATTCCTCTCTGAGGAGCGCGAGCGTGGGTTCGCTGGCCTCGGCTACCTGCCGATGGCGCACAAGATCTATAAAAGAGCGGCGCGCCACCGTCAGCAGCCACGCTTCTGGATCTTGTGGCACTCCGTCTCGCGGCCAGGTTTCGAGTGCTGCTATTAGCGCATTACGGAGAGCATCCTCCGCGCTCCCCACGTCGCGTGTGTGCGAGGAAAGGTACGCCACCAGGCGACCGTAAGACTCGCGAGCCACACGCTCGATAGTTCGATGAGTGGTTCGGTGAGTGCTCTCTGGTTCGCTTCCACTCATCCGGTGACTCGACGCTTGAATTCAGGCGAAACGGGTCGGACCTCCACCGCACCAATCGAGGCAGCTGGGCAGCGCGCCGCCTATTCGAGCGCAGCGTCCAGCGAGGGAAGCTCCAGGATTGCGAATTCCCCCAGTTGCTCCTTGGTTTCTGCGAAGGGCCCATCCTGTACACGCCGCTTTCCATCCTTTAGTCGCACCGTGGTTCCGGTCTCCGGGGGGTGCAGTGGATCGCCGCCGATGTAAATGTCGGCCTCGACGAGCGCTTTGTGGTAGGCCCGCCACGCACCGAGGTAGGTATTATTGCCGTCCGCATGCCGTGCCGCAAAAGCTTCTGGTGATTCGAAGATCAGCAGGGCGAATTGCATCATCTTTTCTCCTTGGGAAAGATTGTGAGCGCCTGTGGGCTCCTCAATGTATGACGGATGAGACGCGCCCGCTTCGACAGACTTCAGGAAATTTCGATGGTTCCGCGGGCCGGATCTTCCCCGCGAACCCGCCGAGGTTGGAGGCTATTGGAGCTCCCTTTTGCAACAATGCGCAAGGGTTTGCACGAAGGCATGGCCTCAGGCCGCGGGAGGTACCCATAAGTGCCTGTGCAGTAATGACGTGCGCGTCCTCCCTTTTGGTGCGAAACCTGCAGTCTGACCCTAAAGATGCCCTTGGCTCCCCCATGGTTCACGGGCAACAGGGTACGAAACGACCATAGTGGAGGAGCCGAATTTGTCCAGGGATCCCGGATTTCTCAACGACCTCAAGTTTGTCAACGACCAACCATCGACAGGCGACACCGGCCAGCACGAGAGCGAACTCCAGGCGGGTTCTGATGCCACCGAACTAGCAGACTTGTTCGCCCCGCTGCCCCCCGGAGGAGAATCCCGCCTCAATGAGGAATTAGAACAAGCCTGCATCGCCACGGGCGCCAGCGGCGCAGCCATCGCCCTAGTCCGGGAAGAGAAAATCGTCTGCCTCGCCAGTACTGGCTCTTCCGCCCCTGATATCGGGGTATGCCTTGATCCTCACAATGGACTCTCGGGTTCTTGTGTCCAGACTCGCCAGCTCCAGCGTTGCAGTGACACGGAGACCGACCCGCGAGTTGATTCTCAAGCCTGCCAGCGACTCGGAGTCAGGTCGATAGTCGTTCTGCCCCTGATGGACGGCAACGAGTTGTTTGGGATTGTCGAGATCCTTTCTTCGCGACCGAATGCCTTCGATCAGCGTGATTTGGACACCTTAAAGGCCCTGACTAATCGAATTGTCGAAAGTAGAAGAAGGAATTGGGTAACCGCCGCAGCCGTGCCAGGCAGCGAGCCTCTGTCTCGCCTGCACCAGACCGAAGAGCAGATTCCTCCAGAATCGGATAGGAAACGCACGCTCAGGAAATATGACATTTGGACGCCGATTCTCGGCACACTGGTGCTTGGTGTGGCGGTATTGCTGGGAATCTTGATAGGTTGGCGGTCTGGCTGGAAAGCCGCAACCAAGTTACGCAACCGTCCGGCGTCCTACCAAGCGAAGGCCCCGTCTACTCGTGCAGAGCTGCAGCCAAGCTCCGCGTCGACGGTAGAGTGCGGACAGTCTGCCTGGGCCGGTCCTACAACTGAGGCCCCGATTGGTGGATTGACTGTCTGTCAGGAGGGTCGGGTGATCTTCCGCTTGCCGCCTCCGGTGCCTTCACCAGCCCAGCAGCCACACTCCCCACAACGTTCGCTGAAAATAAAAAGAGAGCCCGCGGCGCGCTGAGCTACAAGTCTCGGCGGCTGCAGGAGGACACAATACTATGACTTTGCCCAATGAGAAGCAGGTACCGGAGACCAAAGATTCGTTCAAAGGTGATGCCGTGCATAAGCAGCGCCGGCAGATGCTGGCCGCACTGGCCCTGCTGCTCGTCGCATTGATGCTGGTGGTGAAAAAGGACCGCAACTTTTGGTTTCCACCCGCACCAGCACCGCAATCGGGACCAGAGCCATTAGAGGAGGCCCAGTCCCAAGAGGCAGCCGCCGTGTACCCAGCGGTTCCCGCACAACCGAAATCGAAACTGCCCACGTCGAAGAAGACTGCGGCAACGGAGTCAAGCTCAGCCTCCGCATCGGCACCTGTGGTGACGAGCCGAACCGTGCTCCCTCCGCTGGGAGTCGAAGTGGTGACTGGGAACGATCACAATAACGTCCAGGCAGGCAGCAATTCAGTTGAAGTCGACCTGAGTTCCAAAGCGTCAACCGCTTCCACTCAGGTGTCTTCCGTCCAACCGATGTCGAATCCGGCAGGTGTGACCAGCGCCGCCGAGCGAGTCCATCTTTCCCCGGGCACCGCGCAGGTCCTTTCCCACCGGGTGGAACCCAAGTACCCCCTTTTGGCCAAGGAGATGAATATTCAAGGCTCGGTCGTGCTGGAAGCATTGATCGGGCGGGATGGGATCATTCAGCAACTCCGTCTTCTTAGCGGACCCGCCATTCTTTCCCGGGCAGCGCGGGAAGCAGTGAAACAATGGCGATTCAAGCCCTACCTGGAAGCCGGTCAAGCCGTGGAAACTCAGGCCCGCATTGTCGTGAATTTCAGCATCTGGACTCAAGATATCAACACTTCAGCGAACTCAGCGGGCGCGCCATAACCCAGACTGCTGTGCGGTCGCTCGCCGTCAAGCTTCTCGGCACCCATCCTTAGCCCAGCGATAGTTGTTTCTCCTCGTCAAGATTGGCCAGGAAAAGTATCATCGCCAGAGCCACACGAGCTCCAGCAGTCCTCTTGATCCGGTGAAGTCGGCGATAGTCTTCGCCCTGGATGAAAGGTTTGCGCCCTTGGGAAAAGGGGTTGGTTTTGTCGCTGCGAGCACTAGGAGTGGCCGACGATTCCGTTGATTTGCGTCTAGTCGACATCGGATGTAGTCAGGAACGCAGCAGGCGTGTGTCATCACCCGCTTCGATCAGTCGCCCCTCAAGGTGCCGCCACCGCCGGGTGGAGGCAACTACATGAAAGCCCAGGTGTGCCGGCCGTTTATTCCCCAGATTTTTCCTGGCTACCGGTGCTATCTGTATCTGGATTCTGACTGCTGGGTCCAGAAGAGAGTCTCTGGACGTAGCTCTGGCAGCGGCGCGCAATGCGCCCGAGCGAGTGGTGTTAGCGCCCTTCGTTGACTACAGCTATTCCTTCAACTACGCCTCCGCAGAAGAGGAGAACTACCTGCGCTTTCTGAGCTACTTTTACAATTGGTACTCGGCCAGCTACGGAAGCGCGGTTGCAGAGCGATGGAAAGGGCGGGCCCTGTTTAGTAGTGGAGTCTTCCCCATGACTGCGCGTTGTCCACTCTGGGAAGCCTGGGCTGCGGAACTCGAAAAAAGTATATGCCCGGGACTACTCAAACGCTGCGGTGGCCTTCCACTTGGCAGAGCAAACGGCCCTGAACCACTTGATCTACTCCACCGGGGCCTATGCTCCATTGGAGGCGACCTACGACTACATTGCCACGTTGGAGCCGCGGAGCGCGACCCGGGCAGCGGTCAGGTAGTCATACAGTATCCGCCCCGGCGGGCGGTCGGAACTGTACATCTCAGCTACTCGAGCAAGATGATGCAGTCCTATTTGGAGAGAGGGGCTGCTGTGGGAGCGGGGAGCCTATTTGTCGGAAAAGGAGACCAGAGAGCTGTTGCGGACCGCTCACTACTGACCACTCTTGATAAGTCCGAGCGCAGGCCCGGCTCTCAGTCGTCATCGGAAGGCATCGGTTCTCCGACGATGTTGTAATACACATTTTTCGGCTTCTTCGGCTTAGCGGGCTCAGCTGTTGGTGCGGATGGGGGCTTCGTCGGGGCAGGGCTTGCGACGGCCGGCGCCAGGGAAGGTTTTGCGGCCGCCTCTGTTACTGGCGCCGCTGGGGAAGCGACTGCCATCGGTTGCGATGGCGGTGCTGGTGCCACTGGCGGAGCCGGAGAAACAACAGCGGGTACAGTTGCGGCGACCGGTTCTGTCTTCGTCACAGGCGTTGCGGGAGTGTATGGCGAAGGAGTTTGGGTCAATGCTGCCGTCGAGGCGGGCGGAGGAAACACGCGCGCAGGTTCGGCTGCGGCGGGAGCCGAACTCTTCACGGTGTTGATCGTCTTCGCCGGCCGCCCCTGGAAGAAATAATTCAAGACTGCCGCCACCAGCGCGGCAACCCCAAATTCCAGCACGGAAACGAACAGGTCCGGATAGTCATAGGGCCGCTGGGTGAACGACGTCGGCAATCCCGAAGATTGACCCATGACATCTCCCAGCCAGGGCACGACCACATTGTTCATGACCGAGATGATCAGGCCCCAGATCGCCTCGCCCAGGATCACCGCCATGATGATCCGGGCGATCCATCGGCGTGTGTCTGTCGCCTCGGACATGAAGGGTTTCACCGCCTGGTCCATGATTCCCCGCCTTAAGAAGATTGTTACACAGCGGCCAATGGCGCGAAAGCCAGCCGAAGCGCCGATCGCAATTTGAAATGCTCACGAGACGTTTGCGGCTCGAAGCATGGCCAACTTCGAAGCCTCGGCAAACTTCCGTTGAAGTTGTCGCGCCAGGGGATACGCTAGTCTCGCCGCGACCTGCCGTGGCCGGGAGAAGGCGAGGAGGTCGTACCAGACCTCATCTTCGTGGCGTCTCCATTCAACTGTGAACCGCTCCTCGCCCCTCTCGGCATGCTCCCACAGCGTGCCGTAGGCAAAACCGAACCGCCTGATGGGGCCGTCCTCATCGACTACGTAAACAATGCGGCAGGCATTCAGCGAGTGGAACCCGAAATGATCCACTGAAACCGCTACTTCGGTTCCCACCTGTATCGGAGCGTGGGGCCAATACAGATGCAGCCACGGGATATTGAACATTTGCCACCCGCGGATGGCCGCGACGGCTCGAGGCCACGTAGCCTCGCCCGCTCCCAGTTGGATCCGATTGTGGTCCAGGTTGTAGCCGGGCGGAATGTCACCGGCCGACGCGCTGACTTCGGGGTACGAGAAGCGCGACCTGCTGTGCTTGGCAATAAATCGCCGGACTTGGTCTTCCGATGGTGCGGTCAGGCGGAACAATGCGGACCCTTTACTCGCTTCCCGACATGCGCACTTCGTAAATAGTCGGCAGCGCGTCCGAGTTGGTGCGAACGAAGCTGCGGACCAGTTCGGTGCGAGAGAAGTGGCCCAGACTCAAGAGCCGGATGCACTCGTCAGTGGCGCAACTCTCCCATGAAGATCGCTTTCCCCAGGGAAAACAGGTGGCCTCGATCACGCGCACCGGAAGCTGCTCCTGAAATCCGGATTCAATTTGCTCCCGCAGCCAGCGCATGTAATCCAGCTTCTCCGCGATCGCGATTCTTGGGTCTCGCCGGATCACCACGCCGGGATAATCGGGGACATCGGCTCTTAAGGTGTGGATGTGCCCGTGTCCTTCCACCAGAATCTCGACGTCGAGTTCCATCAGCCGTTCCAGGCTGACCAGCCATTTGTGGCTGTCAACGTCGGGGTTCGGAGTGGCAAAGTAGCTTCCCATGAAAGCATCGCCGGCCAGCAGCAACTTCTCCCTGGGGTCGTACAGTACGATGTGGTCGTCGCAGTGGCCAGGAGTACTTACAACCTGCAACTCGCCGGCGTCTGTATCCACCTTCTCACCCAGAACCTCGAAAGGCGGCCTCAGGTCCGGTGGCTGACCGATTATCGCGGCGCGTACCCAAGGCAGCTTTTTAAACGGCGTGAGGAACCGGGCGGTCATCTCTGAGACGTAGATCGGAGCCCCGCTAATATCAGACAGCCAGTTGAGGTTGCCGACGTGCTCCTCATGGGCATGGGTGGCGACAATCTTGGTGATCTTCGTCTTGGACCGGCGAAGGTGCCGCGCCAGAGATCGTCGCATCTTGGGCGAGCCCGGATCGATTGCGATTCCCTTGTAAACCACCGCGGTAAACAATTCGCCAAAGAGCAGCGGGACAGTGTTGGGGAGAATCCCGTTGAGAAAGAAAATAGTCAGCTTGCCGTTCAGCAGGTCCAGCCGCTGATGATATGTCCGGGCGAAGATTCTGGTCCGTTGCGCCGCCGCGGTGATCGCGGCCCACACCACCAGGGGCAGGCGAATGAAAAAGCCGAGTGTGTAACATGACCAGAACGCGTCCAATCGGGCTTGCCGGCGTACCGTTTCTGGTTTTGCGACGCGACACGCGCCACCGCGACACTTGCTCAGGGCATATCGGTTACGGGCGACGAACCCGTACAGCAGCCGTCCCACGCTACGGAAGGGAAACCATTGCCCCACCACGCCGATAAGCCAGGTGGCAGGGAAGAGCCGCGCCAAAGCAGTGACTGCGTCCCATCCGACATGGATTTCGCCGTCAGGAGTGACCACATGCAACTGGCGGAGACATTCATCCAGCTTGAGCCGGGAGTCAACCGAGCCTAAGGCCTCTGCGTCGATGGGCAGGCCGACCGTCTGGCTCTTGCCGTCGAGAGTCTTGAGCCACGAAACGCAAGCCTGACAGATTTCGCACTGGCCGTCGTAAAGCACCCGGTAGGCGGAGGCAGCATGAGTCTTCTCTTCAAGGCTCTCAGCCATTTCGGGGCTTGATTGGCGCATAACTCGCGGGTCGCTATCGCCATGTTAGGACAGATTGCGCCCGGCCAGTCAAAAAAAGGGCTGACAGAGTCAGCCCTATCACGCTCTAGCCTGATCAGCGCCCTAGTCCCTGGCAGTGACCAGGGGCATACTTACCAGGTGCTCGCTGAGGAACCAGACTTGCAATTCATTGGTGCGCAGGACGTCGCTGACCGCCAGGTCGTTGGTGCCGTCGTCACCCAATTCGTCGGCGCGCTCCGCCAGTTCGCGGCACTGGCGGATGATGATCTTGTGGGCATCGAGCAGGCGTGAGATCTGCACCGGCACTTCTTCGCGTCCACGCGGAGGCCGCGCGATGCGGGTAGTCTCGGCCACGTCGGCTGCCATGGCGATGCTCAATCCGCCCAGCAGTTGAATGCGCTCGGCAATGGTATCGACCAGTTCCACCTGCTCGTCGTAGTGCTTGTCGAAAAGAAGATGAAGCTGGTAGAAAGTGGGTCCGGCCACCTGCCAGTGCGATTTCTTGTAGAGATCGCGCATTGTCATGGTGTCGGCCAGGAGTTGGTTGAGGTGTTCGGTCATTTCCAGACGAACCGGTTCTTCGAGTTCCAACGGCAGGGCGTGGTTCACGGTGCCGTACTGCTGGATTACATCGGCGCGCTGGTCAAAGTGAGGTTGGGCGCTAATGCCGCCGTTGTGGCCTGCGGTTTTCTTCGACATCGGAATTCTCCTCTTTGAATTTCCTGATACAGCCCTTATTAGATGTTGGTGAAGGAGGTTAAGGGTAAAGGTTGCTGGTAAGATTTATCCCAGAGAGCGGATCGAATTCTTATTATAGCGCTTGCTAAACCGGGGTGACCGCTCAAAATGGCTGGTCCCCCTGCTCGATTTCGCCACTCATCCAGGTGCCAGCAAAATTCCGCGCAATTGTCTATGATGGAGACTTTGGCATTTGTTGATGGAGAAAACCAGACGTGGCTGAGACGCAGACCAACGGAGTGGAAGTTCTCGAAACCCGGGAGTGGCTGGATTCGCTGGATTATGTTCTGTCGCAGGGCGGACCGGAGCGGGCGGGGCGTTTGCTGCAGCAACTCTCGCTGCATGCGCGCCGCGCGGCTGGCGTAAATCTTCCCTTTACCGCCACCACGCCGTATCAGAACACGATCCCTTCCCGGCAACAGCCGCCCTTTCCCGGCAGCCAGGAGATGGAGCGCCGCATCAAGAGCCTGGTGCGCTGGAATGCGCTGGCCATGGTGGTGCGGGCCAACAAGATCGAGAGTGGCATTGGTGGACACATTTCCACTTTTGCCTCCGCCGCCACGCTGTACGAAGTCGCATTCAATCATTTCCTGCAGGCGCGCACTGAATCCGGCGACCGCGACCTGGTTTACTTCCAGGGCCATGCCGCGCCCGGCATGTACTCACGCGCCTATCTGGAAGGCCGCATTGCCAAGGAAAAACTGCAGAATTTCCGTCGCGAACTGAAAGAAGGCGGTGGCCTTTCTTCCTATCCCCATCCCTGGCTGATGCCGGATTTCTGGGAGTTTCCCACGGTCTCGATGGGGCTGGGGCCGATTCAGGCGATTTACCAGGCGCGATTCATTCGTTATCTGGAGAATCGCGGGTTGAAGAAATCCACCGGGGGCAGGGTCTGGGCATTCCTGGGCGATGGCGAGATGGATGAACCGGAGTCCCTGGGGTCCATCACCCTGGCTTCGCGCGAGCGGCTGGACAACCTTGTCTTTGTGATCAACTGCAACCTGCAGCGCCTGGATGGACCGGTGCGCGGCAACGGCAAGATCATCCAGGAACTGGAGGCGATTTTCCGCGGCGCCGGCTGGAACGTGATTAAGGTCATCTGGGGCAGCGACTGGGACAGCCTGATCGGCAATGACCGGGACGGAATCCTGGTCAGGCGCATGGGCGAGATTACGGACGGCCAGTATCAGAAATATTTTGTCGAGAGCGGCGCCTACTTCCGGCACAACCTGTTCGGCAGCGATCCCCGCCTGCTGAAGATGGTGGAGCATCTTTCCGACGAACAGCTCTCCCGCATGCGGCTGGGCGGCCATGATCCCATTAAGGTGCATGCCGCCTATAAAGCCGCCACGGAGCACAAGGGAGCGCCCACGGTGATTCTGGCCAAGACCATCAAAGGCTACGGACTGGGCGAGGCCGGCGAAGGCAAAAACATTACGCACCAGCAGAAGAAGCTGAACGAAGATGAACTGCGCGTATTCCGTTCGCGCTTCGGAATCCCCATCGCGGATGATGACCTGCAGGATGCACCCTTCTATCGACCGGCCGACGATAGTCCGGAAATTCGCTACATGCAGGAGCGCCGCAAGCAGTTGGGCGGGTACTTGCCCGAGCGCAAGGTACGCTCCCAGCCCATTGCTCCGGTTTTGGAGACTCATTTCGAGGAATTTTACAAAGGCACCGAAGGCCGGGAAGTCTCGACTACCATGGTTTTCGTGCGCCTGCTGGGAAAACTGTTGCGTGATCCCGAAATTGGCAAGCTGATCGTGCCCATCATCCCGGACGAGGCCCGCACCTTCGGCATGGAGGCGCTCTTCCGCCAGGTGGGAATTTACTCCAGCGTGGGCCAGCTCTACGAGCCGGTGGACATGGACACCCTCCTTTATTACAAAGAGGCGAAAGACGGGCAGATTCTGGAGGAAGGCATCACCGAGGCCGGTTCCATCTGCTCCTTTATCGCCGCCGGCACAGCTTACGCCAATCACGGGATCAACACGATCCCGTTTTTTATTTACTACTCGATGTTCGGCTTCCAGCGCATCGGGGACTTCATCTGGGCCGCCGCCGATATGCGCACCCGGGGCTTTCTGATCGGCGGGACTGCCGGACGTACGACTCTCGCCGGTGAAGGTCTGCAACATCAGGATGGTCACAGCCACGTGCTGGCTCTACCTGTGCCCAACCTCCTGGCTTATGACCCGGCGTTTGCTTACGAAATCGGCGTCATCATTCAGGACGGCATCAAGCGCATGTATGTCGATCAGGAATCCATCTTCTATTACCTGACCGTCACCAACGAGCCTTTGCCCATGCCGGCCATGCCGGAAGGAAAAGAGGTTCGGGAAGGCATTTTGAAAGGCATCTACCGCTTCCGCACCTCCACCCGGAAGGATGCCAAACTGCGCGCCCAGCTCTTCGGCAGCGGCACCATCATGTACGAAGTGCTCAAGGCGCAGCAGATTCTGGAAGAGAAATACGGCGTAGCCACGGATGTATGGAGCGTTACCAGCTACAAGCAGCTCTATCGCGATGGCAATGACTGTGACCGTTGGAACATGCTGCACCCCGGCGCAACGCCACGCGTGCCTTTTGTCAGCCAGGCGCTGAAAGATGCACCCGGCGTCCTGGTAGCAGCATCGGATTATATGAAGGTCCTGCCGGAATCGATTGCCCAATGGTTGCCTCGGCCGCTGGTGGCGTTGGGTACCGATGGATTCGGCCGCAGCGAGAGCCGGGTGGCGCTACGCGATTTCTTTGAGGTGGACGCGAAGCACATCGCGCTGGCCACGCTGACCGCGCTGGCGCGCGATAAGCAGATCAAGCCTGAGGTGCTGCGGCAAGCGGTGAAAGATTTGGGAATCAATCCGGAAAAAGCGGATCCGGCAAATACGTAAGGCGTAGCGCCGCCGTCCCGGCGGCTGTCGTGGGGGCGTCCCCCTCCACCTCCGACGACAAGATGCCCTCGGGACAGCCGCGAGACGCGGGCGCTACAGTCAGCTCACCTTGGGAGTGAATACTTAGTGACAGAATTCAAGCTTCCGGAACTCGGCGAAAACATTGACCAGGGCGACTTGGTCAGACTGTTAATCTCGCTGGGGGCGAGCGTCACCGAAGGGCAACCGGTGATGGAATTGGAAACCGACAAGGCGGTCGTCGAAGTGCCGTCTTCGGTTACCGGCACGGTCAAGGAAATCCGGGTGAAGGAAGGCCAGAAAGTAAAAGTCGGCCAGGTGATCTTCACTGTGGAAAATGGGACGGGCGTCAAAGCCAAGAGTGTCGAGACCAAGGGTGCCGAGAGGAAGGCTGCGGAGTCCAAAGCGCCAGCCGAGAAAACGCCTGCAGATGATCCCGCGCCGGTTGCCAAGGCTGCGGCGCCAGCGCTGACGCAGGCTCGAACTGATCCTGCTGCGCCAGCCCCGGCGGTCAGCGGCGCAACCGACTTCAGACTGCCGGAACTGGGAGAAAACATCGATCAAGGCGATCTGGTGAGGCTGATGATTTCCCCGGGCTCCAGAGTTTCCGAGGGCCAGCCCGTGATGGAACTGGAAACCGACAAGGCCGTAGTGGAAGTGCCCTCGTCGGTAACCGGCACAGTGAAAGAAATCAAGGTCAAGGAAGGCGAAAAGGTAATAGTCGGCCAGGTGATTTTCACCCTCGAGGGCGGAGCTTCGGCGCCGGAGAAGGCGAGGCACGCACCGGTTGAACACATTTCCGAACAACATGAGGCCCGGCTGTCATTGCAGGCCGCGATCCAGGCCGAGGGAAAAACCGCGGCCCAGGTATTTCTGCCCGACCAGCCCCAGCCCTATGCGCCAAAACCTTTCTCGATGCCTGAACAGCTGGGTAAGGTGGCGGGGACCGAGCATCGCGCACCCGCGCCCGCCGCGCCGCACGTTCGCCGCCTGGCACGAGAAATTGGCGTTGACATTTACGAAGTCAAGGGCACCGGCCCCGCGGGACGCATCAGTGAAAACGATGTGAAGGCATATGCCAAATCGCGGCTGACGTCGGCTGCGGCGGCAGCGGGAGCGGCACCGGGGCGTCAATTCGCTCAACCGGAACTGCCCGACTTTACCAAGTTCGGAAAAGTAGAACGCGTCTCCATGCGCGGCGTGCGGCGCAAGACCGCCCAGCACTTGTGGGAAGCCTGGACCACCATTCCGCATGTCACCCAGCAGGACAAAGCCGACATCACCGAACTCGAACAGTTGCGCGCCCGCTTCGCGCCCAAGGCGCAGGAGGCGGGCGGCAAGATGACGGTGACCGCGATCGCTTTGAAAGTCTGCGCCTCGGCGCTGAAAGTTTTCCCGCAGTTCAATGCCAGCATCGACATGTCCAGGGAAGAGATCATCTACAAGCAGTACATCAATATCGGCGTGGCGGTGGACACGGACCGCGGACTGCTGGTCCCGGTGCTGCATGAGGTGGACAAAAAGAACATTGTCGAACTGGCGGCCGAACTGACCCAGCTTTCGAAGAAAGCCCGCGACAAGAAACTCGCGCCGGCAGAGATGGAGGGCGGGACTTTCACCATCACGAACCTGGGCGGCGTCGGCGGCACCGGATTCTCGCCTATCGTCAATTTTCCTGAAGTGGCGATTCTCGGGCTGTCTCGTTCCAGCATGGAGCCGGTTTGGATGAACGGCAAGTTCGAGCCCCGGCAAGTATTGCCGCTTTCGCTCTCCTACGATCATCGCCTGATCGACGGCGCTGATGCGGCACGATTCCTGCGCTGGATCGCGGAAGCGTTCGAGCAGCCCTTCCTGCTGTCGGTGCAGGGTTAGAATGAAAAATCTTAAACCACAGAGGAGACTGGGACGCACTGAGGTAATTTTCTTGCATTTCTCCTTCCCCCCTGTGTCCTCCGTGGCTAACGCCTTTCTGACCGAATGACTGAAATTTCAAACTTACACATTGCAGTAGTGGGCGGCGGGCCGGGTGGCTATGCCGCGGCATTTCTGGCCGCCGATCTGGGCCTCAGAGTCACGCTGATCGATCCCGAAGCCAACCCGGGCGGAGTCTGCCTCTACCGCGGCTGTATTCCATCGAAGGCCTTGCTGCACGTGGCCAAGCTGATCGAGGAATCACGCCACGCCAAAAATTGGGGGATCGAATACGCCGATCCTAAAATCGATCTGTCCCGCTTGCGCTCATGGAAAGAGGGCGTGGTCAAGAAACTGACCGGCGGCCTGGGCATACTTTCGAAGCAGCGCAAGGTGGAATACATTCAGGGACGTGCGGCATTCGAGAATTCGAATAGGCTGCGCATTTCGAAGGTCGGCGGCGGCGATGACAGCCTGACTTTCAATCGCATCATCCTGGCGACCGGCTCGCGGCCTGCGATGATTCCCAGTCTGAAGTTAGACACGCCGCGGGTCATGGATTCAACTTCCGCGCTGGATTTGAACGAGGTGCCGGGCACTCTGCTGGTGGTCGGCGGCGGCTATATCGGCCTGGAGTTGGGCACCGTGTACGCTGCCCTGGGGTCGAAGGTTTCCGTAGTCGAGATGCTGCCCGGGCTGCTGCCCGGCGCAGATCGCGACCTGGTCCTCCCCCTGCACAAGCGGATCGAAAAAAGTTTCGCTTCCATTCTGCTGAATACCACGGTCGCTGCCATGAAAGAGGAAGGCAACGGCATCCGTGTGACTTTTGACGGCCCCGACGTCAAGGAACGCGAGCAGGTCTTCGACAAAGTTCTGGTGTCGGTCGGGCGCAAGCCAAATTCTGACATCCCAGGTCTGGAGAAGACGCAAGTCCAGCTCGGCGCGCGCGGATTCATTCAGGTGAACCAACAGTTGCAGACCAGTGATCCCGCGATTTACGCGATCGGCGACGTGGTGGGCGAGCCCATGTTGGCCCACAAGGCCTCGCACGAGGGACGCACCGCGGTCGAAGCCATCGCCGGCCACAAAGTTGCATTCGAACCGGCGGCCATTCCCGCTGTGGTATTCACCGATCCCGAGATCGCCTGGTGCGGTCTCACCGAAACTCAGGCTCAGAAAGATAGCCGGGAAATCAAGGTCGCGAAATTTCCCTGGGCCGCTTCCGGCCGGGCCATGACCCTGGACCGCACCGAGGGTATGACCAAGCTCATCCTCGATCCTCAGACGGAACGGGTGCTGGGCGTGGGGATTGTGGGGGCTGGCGCCGGAGAGCTCATCTCCGAAGGCGTGCTCGCGGTAGAGATGGCCGCTCTGGCCAAAGACATCGCCTTGACCATTCATCCGCATCCAACGCTCTCTGAGACCGTGATGCAAGCCGCCGAAGTCTTCTTCGGCACTAGCACTGACATCTACCGGCCGAAGAAGAGCTGAACTCCTCGGCCGAGTGTGGAGCGGACACTCCTGTCCGCCGCCTTTGACTTGGGACTTCCATTCGTGGTTCCCATCCAGGAGCAAGTCAAGAGCGGCGGGCGAGGGCGCCCGCCCCACACACAAGCGTCCGCGCGTACATTACAATGAACGTTCGTCGCATGCGTCCGGTATCTCAAGAAGCGCGCAGGCTGCTCATCACCTTTGCGGTAGTGTTGGCGATGGTGCCGCAGGCCTCGGCGTACCAGTTGGCAGGACAGTTACCGTCGGCTCCCGGCAATGCGAAGACGTCCGCGGCCGATCCACTCGGGCGCACCACTCCCAGCGGCACCTTATATGGATTTCTCCAGGCGGCACAATCGGGAAACTATTCCATCGCCGCGCAGTACCTGCAGATGTCCGCTGCCCGGCGTCAGAGCCAGGGAGAGGACGTTGCTTCCAAACTGAAACTCGTGATCGATCGCGCCTTTACCGGCGACCTGCGGCAAATCAGCAATCAGCCGGAGGGCACTCCGCAGGAAGGAATGCCCCTCGACCGGCAGCGCGTTGGAAATCTGAACTCGGGCGACGTCGATGTTCCCCTCATTCTTGTCCGCGTTGTTGACCCTGAAGCTGGAAAGATCTGGCTGATCTCCAACGACACCCTGGCCAAGCTGCCCGAGCTATACGAGCAAGCCGCCGTCCACCAGGTGGAGACGCGTCTTCCCCAGATCCTGGTGATTCACCAGTTCGCAGGTCTCCCGCTATGGCAGTGGCTCGCGGTCCTGCTCGCGATTCCGGTAGCCGCTCTTCTGGGATGGCTGGTGGTGCAGTTCCTGCGGTTACCCTGGTACTTCTGGGCGCGCTACCGAAGGCATGCCGTTGCCCAGGCGTGGAATTCATTTGCGCGACCGCTGTGGTTGGTGCTAGGGACGCTGGCCCACCGCATTCTGATGGGATACGTTCGTCTTCCCGTGCTGCAGAGGCATCGCTACCAGCAGGTGGCTGGAGTGGTGGCGATCATCGGCGCCAACTGGCTGCTCTGGCGAGTCCTCCGGGAAGCACTGCGCAGCGTGCGGCAGCGCGCCGTTCTTTCCGGACGGATGGGTACCAGCTCGCTCATGATTCTGGGCGAGCGTGTGCTCAAGGCCGCCATCGTCCTGCTGGCGATTTTCGCCATCCTGGGTACGCTGGGCTTTAACCTCAACACTCTTCTCGCCGGAGTCGGCATCGGTGGCTTGGCCATAGCGTTCGCGGCGCAAAAGACGCTGGAAAATCTCTTCGGCGGGGTTTCGGTTCTGGGCGACGAAGTCATACGAGTTGGCGATTTTTGTCGCTTCGGCGACAAGTCGGGCACTGTCGAAGACATCAGCCTGCGCTCTACCCGGGTACGGACCGCGGACCGCACCCAACTTTCCATCCCCAATGGTTCGCTGGCTACGATGACCCTGGAGAACTTCAGTCGGCGCGACAAGATTCTTCTCAACACCAAGATCGGGTTGCGCTACGAGACTACTCCTGACCAGATGCGTTACGTGCTGGTGCAAATCCGTCGTTTGCTGTACGAGCATCCCAAGGTTGAGACCGAAGGCGCGCGCAACCGTTTGATCTCGTTTGACGAGAGCGCGCTCAGCATGGAAATTTTTTGCTATATCCTCACCCAGGATTACGGCGAGTTCCTGACCATCAAGGAAGATATCCTGCTGCGCATCATGGATATCGTGGACGCTGCCGGCACCAGCTTCGCCTTCCCGTCGCAAACCGTTTATCTGGGGCGGGACACGGGCCTGAACAAGGAAAAGGCAGAGCTGGCCTTGCGCCAGGTGCAGAAGTGGCGGGAAAGCAACCAGCTGCCTTTTCCGGATTTTCCGCCTGCGGAGATTTCTGAAATCAGTAACACGCTACCTTATCCGCAGCCGGGTTCCGCGGTCGTGAATGGAAAGGACGAGGCACGCTAGGGCGAAGCGTCCTCCCGGCTGCCGCGCCTGCCCAGAAGCCTTACTGGTGGCCCGTCCGGGTGGGCGGCCGCTCCCTCTCCAGTTCTCGGAGGTGCTGGAACAATCGATGGTCTAGAGACCTTCGAACGGGAAATTCCCGCGGTGGGCTCGGACAGGCGGATGTTTTCCGGTGAGCACGTTGTTCCAACGACTACGCATTCCCCAAGTCAAAGAAAACGACGCGGATTCCGGATTGCGTAGTGGGTCGAGCCTGGCCACATCAATCGCCCCTCCCCTCTCTTCGAGATTCTGCTTGAAAGGGCAGCAGGCACGGGGCCGCTCTGGTGCCCACAAATTACTACAGTAACTTGCTGGCCCTGACTACCCTACCTACCATTAAACACTATGAGTTACCAAGCGCTCTTATTCTGCCCGGATGAAAAAACGGCCCGCGTGGTCAGCCAGGTATTAAGCGAACTCGAGTTTGTGGTTGACCCCTGTCACGAGCCCTTCGCGGCAGTGAAAAAACTAATGGTCCAGCACTTCGATGCGATTGTCGTGGACTGCGAAAACGAGCAGAATGCGGCCCTGCTCTTTAAGAGCGCACGCAACTCAGGTTCAAACCAGGCGTCGCTGGCAGTGGCTGTAGTAGAAGGACAGGCGGGAGTGGCCAAGGCTTTTCGCCTGGGCGCGAATCTGGTTCTGACCAAACCCATTCATGTGGAGCAGTCCAAGGGCACGCTGCGGGTTGCTCGCGGTCTGCTGCGCAAGGGACAGGCAGCCAAGCCAGCCGGACTTCCAGACTCTGCCGAATCGCCGGCCATGGCCAAGCCGTTTACGCCCGCGCCCTTTCCGCCGCCACAATCGCTCACGCCGGCGCATTCCGTCAGCGCTTCGACTTTTGAGTTGGATGCGGAACCGGCGCCGCAACCCGATTTGGTGGACGCGGCGTTGCTCGAGTACATGCCAGACTCTGCGCTCTCGGGTGCCGAAAAATCACCGGGGAATGCGATCGACTCCGATCCCTCGAAGCAATATCCCTGGCAACCGCGCAAGCCCATGGCTGAGCCGATGGCGTCGACCCTGCGCCGGGCAGCGGAAGCTGCGGGAAAATCCGAATTTGATGCTGCGGCTCCGAGTCAGGCGGGAGCGCCGCAATCCCGCACAGGCGCCGCCGCCGCGCCAGCCCGTGCCAAAGAGATTCCGTCCGCGGGCTTCAAGAATCTGGGTTTGGAACCGACCGCCAGCGCGATAGCGGTACCCTCTACAGAAGAAATCAGGGAGATCAGGCGGATCGAAGATCCATCCGCCAGCGACGGATGGAATTCGAACTCCGTTCCGGCGGCAGCCGAAGAGCCCAGCTTCAGCTCTCTGGACGATAGCCAGGCTGCCAAAGCGGGAGGCAGCAAAAAGACCCTGCTGGTCGTGCTGCTGCTACTTGGACTCGCGGCAGCAGGTTATTTCGGCTGGAGCAAAATGCAGTCCGCTCATCCTCAACCAGCGGTGCAACAGTCTGCAGTTCCTGCAACTTCGGGGACGGCTGCGCTGCCCCAACAACCTGGACCTGTGACGCCAGAGACTCAGCCCGGCGCCAGCGAGGTAGTGACGCAGCCCGATCAGGGCTTGAGCGGCACAACCGTCACTCCCTCATCCAAGCCTTCGGCCGCGGTAGTTGTGCAAACTCCCGGAACCAAGACTTCGGTTCCGGCCAAAGCGGCAACGGAAGATGAAATTACGGTCGTCGATGGACCCGCGACGTCCACGACGACAGAGTCAGCGCCGGCGTTGATAGTCCAGAATGGAACTTCAACCCGCCCGCAGGCCGAGCCTGAAGAGCAGGAGCCGGTGCAAGCGCCGGCGGCAATCAGTATCGCGACCGGCACCAGCAGCAAGGCGTTGTCTGGTCTGGTGAACACAACTGCGATCAATGCCAGCAAAGCACCCCAGGAGACACTGAGAATTTCACAGGGAGTTTCGCAAGGACTGATCCTCAAGAGGGTGCAGCCGGTTTATCCCGAGCAAGCCCGGCAGATGCGTCTGGAAGGCACGGTCGAGCTGCAGGCGAACATCTCCAGGTCAGGCAGCATTACCGGCGTCAAGCAGCTAAGTGGGGACCCGATTTTGGGACGCGCAGCCACCGATGCGGTTCGGCAGTGGAAATACAAGCCCTACTTCCTGAATGGCGAGCCGATCGAGATCCAGACCCAAATCACGGTGATTTTCAAGCTCCCGTAGGAGACTGCAGTAGAAGAGTTCCCATACCAGCAAGAGAACTCCTGGTGTCCTTTGCGGCTTTTCTTAGCGAACATTGCGGTCTAAGATTTTTGAACAACCTGGGTGCCCCACGCCCTTTACCGCACAGGCAGCGGAGAATGCCTCAAAGTTCGCAAACTAACCTTCGAAAACCTGCCTCTCCGACCCTCCTAGCCTCCGAGTTATAATCAAGAGATGCCCACTCGCCGAAATTCACTTCTGTGAGGTGGCGGACCGACTTTTATGGACTTCAAGCTAGTCAGCGACTACACACCGCGCGGTGACCAGGCCACTGCTCTAGAGGCCCTGGTTCGGGGTATCTTCGATCGCGAACAGCACCAGGTCTTGTTGGGCGTGACCGGGTCGGGCAAGACCTACACCATGGCCAAGGTGATTGAGCAGGCCAACCGGCCCTCGATTGTGATGGCTCACAATAAGACCCTGGCGGCGCAACTCTATCACGAATTCAAGAGCTTCTTCCCCCATAACGCCGTGGAATATTTCGTTTCTTATTACGACTACTACCAGCCCGAAGCATACGTTCCCGCCGCCGATCTTTACATCGAGAAGGAAGCCACCATCAATGACGAACTGGACAAACTGCGACTTTCCGCCACTCGCTCCCTGTTTGAGAGGCGCGACTGCCTAATCGTGGCTTCGGTGAGTTGCATCTATGGCCTGGGCTCGCCCGAAGCGTATTACGGCATGCTGCTGTTTCTGGAAAAGGGCCAGAAAATCAGGCGCGAGGACATTACCCGCAAGCTGGTCGAAATTCTCTACGAGCGCACCGACGGCGATTTTCGCCGGGGCACGTTCCGCGTGCGTGGCGACGTGATCGAAATCTTCCCCACGTATGACGACATGGCGTATCGCATTGAATTGTGGGGAGAGGAAGTCGAATCGCTTTCGCAGATCGACCCGCTGTTCGGTACGGCAAAACAGAAATATGCGCGCCTGCCCATCTATCCCAAGACGCACTATGTGATGAAGCCGGAGACCCGGTCGAAAGCCCTGCAGTCGATCCGCGAAGAGCTGGCATGGTGGGAAGCGGAACAGGAGAAGCAGGGTCATCTGGTGGAAGCGCAGCGCGTGCACCAGCGCACCATGTACGACCTGGAGATGATCAAGGCCATGGGTTACTGCCATGGCATCGAAAACTACTCCCGCCACTTTACCGGACGCCTGCCGGGCGAGCCGCCGCCGACCTTGCTCGATTACTTTCCCCGCGATTACCTGATGTTCATCGACGAATCGCACCAGACGGTGCCGCAGCTGCACGGCATGTATCACGGCGACCGCTCGCGCAAGGAAACGCTGGTGGAGTATGGCTTCCGCCTGCCCTCGGCGCTCGACAACCGCCCCTTGACGTTTGAGGAGTTCGAACATCGCATGAACCAGATCATCTACGTTTCCGCCACCCCCGGCCCCTACGAACTGACCAAATCTGCGGGCGTAGTGGTGGAGCAAATCATTCGTCCCACTGGGCTGGTCGATCCGCCCGTTGAAATTCGGCCGGTGAAAGGACAGATTGACGACCTGTTGCACGAAATTCGCGACCGCGTGGGGCGGGGCGAACGGGTGCTGGTGACGACCTTGACCAAGCGGATGGCTGAGGATCTGGCCGAGTACTACAGCGAAGTAGGCGTGAAGTGCCGCTACATGCACTCCGAAATCGAGACCCTCGAGCGGGTGAAGATCCTGCGCGATCTGCGCAAGGGCGAGTTCGATGTCCTGATCGGCATCAACCTGTTGCGCGAAGGGCTCGATCTGCCCGAGGTGTCGCTGGTTGCGATTCTCGACGCCGATAAAGAAGGTTTCCTGCGCTCGGCCGGCTCGCTCATTCAAACCATCGGCCGCTGCGCCCGCAACCTGAATGGCCGCGCCATTCTTTACGCTGACCGGCAGACCGACTCCATGAAAAAGGCGCTAAGCGAAACCGACCGCCGGCGCGCCATCCAGGTGGCGTACAACGAAGCCAACGGGATCACGCCGGAGTCCATCATTCGCCCCCTCGAAATGTCGCTGGCCAGAATCATCGAGGCCGACTATACCGATCTCACCGACGTCGAAGTCGAAGGCGTGCCCGACTTCAAGTCCCAGGAAGAACTGGACGCTTACATCAAGAAGCTGGAAAACGACATGCGCGAGGCGGCCAAACGCTTTGAATTCGAGAGAGCGGCCAAGCTCAGGGACACGATCAAAGAGCTGCGGACGAAAGAATTTCTGTTCGTGTGAACCCGAGGATCAGTGTGGCGCGGGCGCCCTGGCCCGCGGCTTTAGCATGCATCGCAGAAAAACACCGGGACTACCGCCCCGATTTCGCCGCCAAAGCAATCGCCTTCTGGTAAAGGTTGTAGCCGTCCCTGACCAGAGGCTGAAACTTGACCTCTGAGGCCGGCAGCTTTTCATTCTCTCCCAGGAACAAATACCCGCCTGGTTCCAGGTACAGATGCAGGCGTTGTACCAGCGTCATCCGCTGTGCGGAAGAGAGGCGAGGCAGCACATCCATGCAGAAGATGCAGTCAAATTGCCCAAGGAAGGATGGCTTGGCAAGGTTCATCGGTGAAAACCTGACCAGATTGCGCAAGCGGGGCTTCACCAGCAAATGATCGCCTACTTTCGCAAAATACGGTTGCACCAGGTGAGAAGGAATGTTCGTCAGAGCGGCTTGCGGATAAAGCCCGCGCTCTGCGGCCTTGAGCGCCTGCCGGCGGATGTCGCTGGCGACGATATTCACATTCCAGCCACCACCATTGCAGTTCACCACTTCGCACACCGATATGCCGATGCTGTAGGGTTCTTCTCCAGTGGAGCAACCCGCACTCAGGATGCGAAGGCTGCGGGGATGTTCCGGCTTGCGTTTTTCCAATTCGGGCAGGGCCATGCTGGCCAGGGCCCGCAGAGCTGCAGGGTGCCGGAAGAAACAGGTCTCGCCGTCCAGCAGGTGCTCTGCGAGAAGTTCGCATTCCGTATCGGAAGATCGAAGCTGCTCAAGCAACAGACCGGCTGAAGCGATGGGCTGCGTGCGCAGGACTCCCGACAGAGCCTGGGTCAGCTTCTCAGTCGTGGTATCGACCAGGACGCCGATCTGGCGCTCGAGGATGAGCCGCAGCTCGGAGAGTTCCTGCTCGCCAACGTCCACGTTCGCCTGAAGTTTGTGCATCACCACACTCCGCCGCTCGAAGCAGAGAGATCGAGTGTGCGCTGGGGTTGGCGCTATGAGGGGAGTTCGATTCTTTCCCGCCGCCTAGGAATTCGCGGCGGCAACCCGGACCCTGGTCCTGGCTTCGTTTTCCGCCTGCTGCTCGACCGCGTTCAGTTCCTTCTCGATCGAAGAAAAGCGCTGCAGTATTTCGTGCATGCGCACGGCCATGTTACGAATCGTTTCAATCTGTGAACGCGATGTCCCGGAGAACGATTCCGGTTCCAGCAAAAGCAGCTCGGAGTTTCCCATCACCGAGGTAAGGGCGTTGTTCAGCGTATGCCGTACATCCAGCATGTAGCGGCCCAGCGCGGCCTGCCGTTCCAGAGCTTTGCCGGCCTCCTCGGCCCGGTCGGCACGGGCCCTGGTCTGGCCGTGCCGCAAGATTTCCATGGAGACCAGAACCAGCGCATCCAGCCAGCCTTCCTGCTGTTGCAAGACACTGACACCCGGCCGCATCCGGCCGCTCTTCTGTACCGATTGCTGGCTGACGAACAGCACTGGGTTGCCGGCGGTTCCAAGGGAGTTGAAAACAGCGGAAAGACCTTCGGGGCGTACCGCGCCCACAATCGCCATATCGAAACCGTCGCCATCGATATCGCGACAGATGTCTCCCCTCATCAAGGTAAAGGCCGGCGCGTTCGCTTCGCCTTGCCAGCGGTCCATCACGGCACGCGAAAAGTCAGCGTCATCTGAAATTATGAGTACCGTGGCCTGGTCCAAGTTCCGCTCTCCGTTCCTAATCCTGAAGCGATGATCCTGAAGCGATGATTCTGCGCTGGGAAAATCGTTGCTTAATTCTTTTCGTCATCCCCTGGTTCAAATTGAGCAGCAGAAGAATCGTGGTCCCAATCCGGCGCGGCGGTCACCTCGAACTCTGCAACCTCTGAGCTGGAAGGAGCAAACTGCGCAGCCGCAGCGACTGCTGCCTTGGCGCGGCCAGGCGCCGGCGGCGGCAACTTCACCGCCTTCTTGGTGGTGCGAGACAAGGCGGCATCCACCACGTTGCGCAGATCGACCAGCATGCGCAACGGGCTGCCGGAGGAGTACTCGGCATGGAACATCACCTTCCAGGACTGGCAGATCATGCGCAGCCGGGCCACAGGCTCGTCCGCTGAGAATTGGGCCGAGCGGCAATCCAGAGTCTCAACCCCGCGCGCTTCCAGTTCGCGCAGTCCATCCAGAATCGTGTTCAGGTCCTGATGCATCAGCCGGAAGAAGACTCGCCGCATCAGGAAACTGAAGCGGGTGAAGGTCACCATGGCGATGGGTTCGAAGTAGTCGTCTCCCGCGGAAACCTTGAGCTTTCTGCCTTTGTCCAGAATGCCGCTGGTCAGCAGTTCATTCAGGCTGTGGCATCCATTGGCCGACTGAATGAAATCTTCAATGGGGTCGAGCCATGAAGGCTGTTTTAGATCAACGTCTCCCAGGACTGGTTCCAGAGTCTGGGCCACATAGCTAAGATCCACGTCGGTGTCTTCCAGTCGGGAAGGCGCACAGTGGGAAAAGAATTGGACCAGCAGGAAATCGATCTTGTCGCGGTCCGAGTCCACCCGGGTGATCCGGTTGAGATGGTGCTGCAGCAGGGTTTGCAAACCTTCTTCACTGGTCAGACTTGTGGTCTGAAGGAACTGCCGTAACTGATGGACCTGGATCTTCTGGTCCATTTCGAGAAACCACTGGCGGGCTTGTTCCACGGACTCCTGCGGCGGATCTTCCATGCCGGATTCCAGATCGGGGCAAGGAGGCAGTTCGATGACGAACTCGCGCCCCAAAGCGTTGTACAGAGGATGGAGCAGGCGCGCTTCGCGCCACTCCGCAGCCAAGTCAAGCTTTTTCGGTTTCAGAGTCATGGTTTCACGATCCAGTTGGAAACTTCCTGGGTAAAGCGGGCAGCCACGGCGGTGCGCCCGCTGGTATATTGCAGCGCCACGACGGAGGCTTCGGCGTCCAGCGTGCCGTCGGAATTCTGTACTTTCAGCCGGTCGGCAAATTCCAGGGGCAGGGTCGAGGAGAACAAGACCTCGCGCGGTGTACCGAATTCGATGACCGTGCTTTCGCTACAGTCTTTTCCGTCCCCGGCCACCCGGGTCAGGCGCACCGGGATACGCACCGGACTGGCCTCGGGAAAGAACCTCGCCAGCTTGGCGGTGCAGCTCTCCTGCCGAACGCGTGCTCGGCCCGTGGCCTGTGTGGACACTGCGAATACCTCGGTTTTCCAGGGTCGACGCGGCCCGGGTCCCCGGGCCTGCCGGTTAGCATGGCAAGGGCACCCGGACCGCATCGGCAAGTGAGAGTGCACTCTCGCAACCAAAGTCGCCGCCCGGGAATATTTTACGTAAGATACTGATTGAAAGGCGTTTATGTCGAATGTCGAACGAGGACCGGGAGCGACCTGGCGGTTCGTTGTCTCAGAATGAAACGCCGTCTCACAGCGCCTCGTGTGGGTCGGATACTCCTGTCCGACGCCTTTGACGTTGGTCTTGTCCCGAACATTGATCGTGGATTGTGAGCCGGCTCGTCGACCAGATGTGAACTGGAAACCTGCAAACCCCGAAATCCAGAAATCCTTGCCCCCGAAACCCAAACGCAAAATCAAAGCGTCGGACAGGAGTGTCCGACCCACTTGCGCACTACTGCAGGGCTTGGAGTGGAGCTGGTACTTCCCGGGCTCCGATGTTGTAGCGCTTGAGCTTGCGATAGAGCGTGGCCCGGCTGATGCCCAGCATCTTTCCGGCGAGGGCTTTGTCCCCTTTTACCTGTTCGAAGACGCGTTCGATGGTGGCGCGTTCGATGTCCTCAAGATCGGTGGTGCTAAGTCCTGATGACACAGAGTCGCCGCCCGGCTCGGCCGGAACCGCCGCCGTGATGGAGGATGGGAGATCATTGAAGTCGATGGTCCGGCGGTCGCCCAGGGCGACGCCGCGCTCGATGCAATTCTCCAGTTCGCGCACATTCCCCGGCCAGTCATATTGCAGCAACGATTTCATTGCTGCGGTGGTGATCTGGATCGACCCGCCACGAGCGTAGCGCTCCAGGAACCAGTGCGCCAGCATGGGAATGTCGGAGCGGCGTTCCCGCAGCGAGGGCAGATGCACGGTGACCACGTTGAGGCGGAAGTAGAGGTCCTTGCGGAAGGTGCCGTTACGGTATTCCGTTTCGAGATCGCGATTGGTGGCGGCGATCACGCGCACGTCGACTTTGATCTTCTGATTGCTGCCTACCGGACGAACTTCTTTCTCCTGCAGGACGCGCAGCAGTTTGGCCTGCATTTCCTGCGGCAGTTCTCCAATCTCGTCCAGAAAGATGGTGCCGCCGTTGGCCGACTGGAACAAACCGGTGCGCGCTCTTACCGCGCCCGTAAAGGCGCCCTTCTCGTAGCCAAACAGTTCACTTTCGATCAAGGTGGGGACCAGCGATCCGCAATCCACCGCGACAAACGGTCGTTTGGCAAAGGAGCCGCGGAAGTGGATGGCCCGCGCCACCAGTTCCTTGCCGGTACCGCTTTCTCCCGTGATCAGGACCGGCGTGTGCGTGTCCTTCAAACGCGAGATCATGCGCAGCACGTCCTGAATTTTCGCGGACGCGCCCACAATACCATGCAGTTCAGTCTCCGTGTCCATTCGCTCGCGGAGGAACTCGTTCTCTTCCACTAGGCGCACTTTTTCCGCCATGCGGCGCAGGAACAGCCGCAGTTCTTCCAGCGGGGAGAAGGGTTTACTGATGTAGTCGTAGGCGCCGAGCTTCATGGCCTGCACTGCGGTTTCCACGGATCCGTGTCCGGTCATGACCGCAACTTCGGCGCGCGGCAGCATCTTCTTCACCTTTTCCAGAAAGGTCAGGCCGGACATGTTGGGCATCACCAGGTCGGTGAGAATGATGTGGGCGGGCTGTTCTTCCAGCAGGGCCAGGGCCGATTCGCCGCCGTCGGCTTCCAGGCAAGTGAACCCGAGGGCTTCGCCCACGGTCATGCACAGCTGGCGGATGCTCTGCTCGTCATCAACAATCAGGAGGCGGATTCGTAGGTCTTCATTCACAGGGCTTTCCCCATTGTTTTTTCGACTACTGAAATGAACTGCTGGACCCGGAAAGGCTTCTCGACGCAGGGAGCGCCGGTTTCGCGCAGGGTGGCCACGGTTTCTTCATTGGCAATATCGCCGGTGATGAAGACGATCCGGGCCGCCAGCTCGGGACGGTATCGCGCTACCCAGGCGTGGACATCGGCGCCGTTCACGCCTCCCGGGGTGCGCATGTCGGAAACCACACCCAGAAATTCTCCCGACTCCAGCAGCCGTAAACCATCGGCGCCGGATTCGCTGCACACCACGGAGTAGCCGTTGCGCTCCAGCGTGGCTCGGACGTAGGCCATGACGGCGGGCTCATCCTCGATGAGCAACACCGGCAAAGTTGCGGGTTTGGTGACGGGTTGTGTGGTCATCGTTGTTTCACTCCGGCGGCGGCCCCAAGAGAGGCCGATTCTGGCGTTGCGGGTAGGCGTACCACGAAGGTCGCGCCCGGCCCGGGGCTGTTATTTTGGCAAAGAATCTCGCCGCCGTGCTCGTGCACAATGCCGTAGCAGATGCTCAAGCCCAGGCCGGTCCCCTTGCCCACTTCTTTGGTGGTGAAGAAGGGATCGAAGATGCGATCTGGGTGCGAGATTCCGGGCCCGTTATCGCGAAACGAAATTTCAGCCGACTTGCCTATGCGCCTGGTTGCGATCTCAATCCGCGCCGGACGTCCGGTTTCACTTACGGCGTCGTAGGCATTGTTCAGGATATTCAGGAAGACCTGCTGCAACTGGTGCGAGTCTCCGACCACGCTGGGCAATTCCTGATCCAGCTGTTCAATGACTTCCACTCCGTGACTTTGGAAATCGTAGGAGCGCAGTTGCACCGTCCGTCGCAGAATGGGATTGAGGTGCAGGGCCTTTTTCTGCGGCGGCATCTGGCGGGCAAAGCTGAGCAGGTTCTGGACAATCTGCTTGGTGCGCTGGGCCTCCTGCAAAATCACACGCATGTCCTTGCGGGCGCTCTCCGGCAATTCAGGATTGTCCATCAGCAGGTCGGCAAAGCCGAGGATGGCGGTCAGCGGATTGTTGACCTCGTGAGCGACGCCGGAAACCAATTGTCCCACCGCCGCCATCTTCTCGGCGTGCATCAGCTTCGATTGCAGGCTGGCGGCGTCGGTCACATCCGTCATCACCACCACCAAGCTGATGACGTGCGACTGCTCGTCGCGCATAGGGCTCAGGTTGACGGAGAAGTGTCCAATTCTTCCATCGCCACGAAGAATCTGCAATTCAAGATTGTCCACCTGGCTTCCCGCCAGGGTCGCGCTCAGGGCCTCGGTGAGAATGGTGCGCCGGGCCGGCGCCACCAGGTTTTCCAGGGGCAGTCCCAGCAACTGCTTCTGCTCGTAGCCCATGTCCTGCCAGCGCCGGTTGGCATAACTGATCAAGCCGGCGGTGTCTGCCACCAGAATCAGACTCTGGGTGTTGTTCAGGATCTTTCCGGAGAAGTCCCGCTCCCGCTGCAACTCCGCCTGAAAGTTTTTTAGCCCACTGATATCGAGCATCAGGCCGCGGAACTGGATGACGTGCCCCTGATTGTCTCTCACGGCAAAGGCATTGATGAGGACGTAAACTGCGGACCCGTCGCGGCGGCGCAGGGTCTCTTCATGGTTTCGCACCACTCCGTGCTCCTGCATCTCCTGAGCAAGTTCCTGGTGGCGCTCGGGCGAAAAATAAACCTGGGTGCGAACGTCGGCTTGCAGCAAGTCCTCCCGGCTGTTGTAGCCGAGCATGCGAACCAGGGCATCATTGACTTCAATAAAGCGGCCTTCGGGTGTCGAGAAGAACAGCCCCTCCTGAATGTTGTCGAAGAGTTCGCGGTACCGTTGTTCCACTTCCAGGCGGTCGCTGATGTCCTTCAGCACGTGGATGGTCTGCATGCCCTCGCTGCTGGCGCCGTGTACCCGCGAGGTGGAGACCAGGTAGGTGCGCTCCAGCACGGGATGGACGTACTCGTCATCCCCCTCGCTGGTGCTGCGGCAGAAAGGGCAAAAGCGTCGCGGCGGGACCTCACCCGCGGCCAGCAGGGCTGACATATTGACTCCGATGAGAGCCTGCGGCTGCACCCCAATGAAGTCGGCGAGGGAACGGTTTACGCGCAAGACGTTGCCGGCTTCGTCATGGGCCACGATGAAATCGCTGATGGCATCGAAGATTTCGATCCAGTGGCGGTTGGCTTGGTCCATGCGGGTGAAGAGGCGGGCATTCTCCAGAGCCACGGCGGCGTGGCCCGCGATGGCCTGCAGGACATGCCTGTCTTCTTCGGCCAGCAGCTGTTCGCGATCTCCCAGGCACAGGACCCCGACCAATTCCGACGATGCTCCCTGTAAGCGGACTAGGGTGCCATGGCTTTCACCCAGTTCCGCCGCCAGCGCAGGACCGAACAATTCGGTTGCGGGGGCGGAGACAATCCCGCTTGGGTGCCGTGAAAGCGCATCTTCGATGGCATGGCTGAAGCGGCGCAACAATGAGGGTTCCTGAATCTCCCGACCATCCGCACCCTGCAGGATCAGGGTTTCCAGGCCGGTCTCCTGCTGCACGACCAGCGCCGTCTGCTGCGCACCCAGGATATCCGCGGCGCGGCCTACAAAGCTCCGGGCAAAGTCGGGAAGTCTCAGGTGGCCGTTGAGTTCCAGGGCCAGCGCCATCAGCGACTCCGCCCGGCGGCGGTGTTGTTCGGACTGGTGGAGGTTGCGGGTCACCTCCAGGGCGACCGCAACCTGCGCCGCCAGAGCGCGGGCACGCCGTACCTCCTCCTGCGAGATGCCGGTGCGGTCGAGCCGGTCCAGAACCCCGAACATGCCCAGGACTTCGCCTTTGGTATCGAGCAGAGGGACGGTCAACAGCTGCCGCACTTCGAACTTACCCAGTATTTCCAGGTTGGCACCGGGGACGTTGGCCGGTTCGTCCGACCAGAAGACTTCCTTGTTGAGGAGGGTTTGGCTGGCGGGTCCGGTGGGAAACAAGAAATCCACCTTCCGGGGATGACCGTTTTCCGCCGCCCAGCGCACGTGAAACACGCCGTTTTCCAGCAGCCCGATGAAGCCGCGTCCGAAGCCCAGGAAGTCAGCGGCTCGCAGCGCGAACTGTTGCAGGAACTCATCCAACTGACCGATAGAGCCGAGCTCGGCTGAGATATCGACCAATTGATGAAGTTCGTGGGCCTGGGCCCGGGCGGTGTTGTAAAGCTCGGCATTCGCCATGGCCACTGCGGCAAAACCGGTGACCACGGAAATCAGCGATTTTTCCTCGGCGCTGAAAACTCCATCCTGGCGCGGATAGACCAGGACCGCGCCCTGGCTGACCGAGGTGCGAAAGGGCGCTGCAATCAGCACTCCTGGAGGAACCAGTTCGCCGAGAGCGTGCGTGGCGGGGTCGATCGCCACGCTGATGGGTTCGCCCGCAGCTACGGCCCGGCTGGCCAGGTCGGCAGCAAATTGCAGTCCCCGGCGATCGTGCCGTGCCCGCACCGAAGCGGCCAGCTCCGGCGGCTCAGCTGCGACCGCCCGCAGGCTGAACGCGCTCCCTTCCCGCAGCAGCATGCAGACCAGGCGGGTGCGCAGCAGCACACGAAGCCGGTCCGCGACCGCCTCGACCACGGCAGTGGACTCGGGGGCGGCACGGAGGGCTTGCGCTACCTCGGCCAGAATCTTGGTTCGCCGGTGTTCCTCGCGCGAAACCAGGGTAAGGCGGTTGGCCTCGAGCAGACTGCCCAACTGTCCTGCCAGAATGGTGGCCTTGGCCGCCAAATCGGGATTGAAGAAGTCGGGATCCGAACAGTGCAAAAAGACAGCTGCCCCGATCGAGTCGTTACTTACAACCAAAGGAGCGGCCATAATGGAGCGAGCGCCGAACTCCGCCGCCATAAGATAGCGAGTCGGATCGAGTTGATTTTCGTACACCGTCTTGCGCTGACGGAGGGCCTCAACCGCGATGGCCACCGAGCTTTGGCTGGCCTTGACCCTGGTTCCCCGGAAACGGTCAGCCATCAGCCCATCGGCTTCTGCTCCCAGCAACTCGTCGGCGGAAATCCGTTGCCAATAGTAGGCCCCGTCCACCTGGAAGACTTGGCGTGTGGCCTGACAAAACAGCCGAATGAGCGCCTGGGCCGGGGTGCCTTGCGCGGCCGCTTCAGAGAATTTGAGCAGAAGACGCTGGAATGCATCGTCTGAACCCGGACTACCGCGCTGCACTGCGGTCGCGTCTTCAGCGGACAAGGTCAATTCGTCACCGTCCAGCCCAGTCTCAAATCCACAAGTGGTTGATATACAGCAGATTAGACTTACATTCTCAAATTGAGTCAAGCGAATTAAGGATTCAGGTGCCGAGATGGTGAAATCGGGTTTGACCCATTAATCTGTCTCACCCTGAGATGGCACGGCTTCGATGAGACGATTCTAAGCCCAGATCAAGGCCGAGAACTAAACCCTACGATCAAAGATAAACATAATAAATAAAATGAGTTACAAGCATAATCCCGTTCTGGGGCGTGCGTTTCTCGGGCTGGCATCGGCATTGCATTTGAAAGCATGGGAAAGTCTTCCCTTGGTAGGAGAGACCCGTGTGCTTAACGACGACAGGACGGTGGTTGCTTAGTGCAGCGCTGGGGCTAGTGGTGATGGCGGCAGGACCGGGGCTGCTGGGTCAGACTGCAAGCGCCCAGGAGGGCGTGAAGACCGAAGAATTGACGCGCAAGCCCAAGACCAAGGTGGCGCCAGTTTATCCCGACGTGGCGCGCCGCATGAATGTCTCCGGTACCGTGCGCCTGTCGGTTGTGGTCGCGCCTAATGGCACGGTGAAGAGTTCGAAGGCCATCGGTGGCCACCCGGTTTTGGTGAATGCCGCCCTGGACGCCATGAAGCATTGGAAATTTGAACCTGCCCCCACCGAGAGCAGCGGAATCGTGGAATTCAAGTTTCAGCCTCAAGACTAGTTCGAGTGCGCAGCGGTGCGCCCGCGAAGCGGTAGCGCGGCAGCAGAGAGCGGAGGGATAGCATGACGATCGGCAAGAAACTTTATTTGAGCTTTGGTGCGGTGCTGGCCATGGTCGTGGTGCTGTTTGCCGTAAACCTGGCAGCCGTATTCCGCGAGCACAGCGCCAAGGCGGCTGCCTCGCAGGCCCTGCAGCTGGCGGATGCCACCGACAAGATCAGATTTCAGATGATGCAGAACCGCCTCTATTTGACCAACTATCTGCTCAGTGGAGACAGCCGCGAGTCCGACCATGTGAATGATGGCGTCCACTCCCTGATTGACCGCATGCAGAGCACTTTGGTTCTGGCCACGTCCGAGCAACAGCGAACCGCTCTGGCGAAAGTGCAGCAGACGGAACAGAGCTGGGCCCGCGACTTCGCTGAGCCGCTCATGCAAAAGCGCAAAGATGTGGACCAGGGAAACTCCACCGTGGCCGAACTGCAGATCTTCTACCTGCAGAAAGATGCGGGATCATGGGTAAAGAGCTCCACCGAATATCTGGACCTGGCCGATGAGGAAAGCAAGCGGGTGCTGGAAGAGCGGCGCAAGAGCGACGATTCCGCCAGCAACTGGACCATCGGAATCGCGCTCCTGGGTACGCTCGCGGCGCTGGGTCTGGGGAGCCTCATTGCCTTCCGGACCGCAAAATCCATAACCGAACCGCTCACCGACCTGATGAAGGTCACCAAGCAGATCGGCACGGCGGGAGATCTGGACCACGAAATCGATATCAAACGCGAGGACGAGATCGGAGAACTTGGCCGGACCTTCAACGGCATGGTGGGCTACCTGCGGGAGATGGCATCGGTCTCCGAGGCCATCGCAGGAGGAAATCTTTCCGTTGAAGTCAAGCCGCGCTCCAAGGATGACACCCTGGGCAACGCTTTTGTGCGCATGGTGGATGGCCTGAGAAATCTGGTGCGCAACGTACGCGATGCCGCATCGCAGGTGGCCAGCGCGTCCAGCCAGGTGGCGGGCGCGTCCGACGATTCCGCCAAGGTCAGCCTGCAAACCGCCTCCGCCATCGACGAAGTCACCAGCACCATGCACGAGATGAGCGTAAACGTGCAGAACATGGTGAAGAACACCCAGACGCAGGCTTCGAGCGTCAGCGAGACTTCCGCCTCCATCGACCAGATGGTGGCGTCCATTCAACGCGTCGCGGATACCGCCAAGGTCCTGCTCGACATCTCGAACCGCTCGCGGGAGGAAGTGCACAGCGGCATCAACACCATGGAGAAGGCCACCGATGGCCTGAACAAGATCAACATCACCATCCGTTCTTCCGGCGAAATCATCGACGTGCTGGGGCAACGGGCCGACGACATCGGCAAGATCATCGAAGTCATTGACGATCTGGCGGAGCAGACCAACCTGCTGGCTCTGAACGCCGCCATCGAAGCGGCGCGCGCCGGGGAGCATGGCCTGGGATTCGCTGTGGTCGCCGACGAAGTGCGCAAGCTGGCGGAAAAATCGGCCCAGTCCACCAAGGAGATTTCCGAACTCATCCAGAGCATTCAGAAGGAGGCGCGCAAGGCGGTCGAGAACATGGACCGCAGCACCGGCATCGTGAACGATGGACTCGGCCTGGGACAGGAACTCAACGCCGCGCTGCGCAAGATCTCCAATGTGGTGACCGAGGTTTACAAGTTTGCCCAGGAGATTGGCGCCGCTACTAACGAGCAGTCGCACGGATCGTCACAGATTGCGCGCGCCACGACTCGGCTCAACGAAATCACGCACGAGATCAACTCCGCGGTCGAGGAACAGGCGTCCGGCGCGCAGGCGGTGGTCAAAGCCATGGAGCGCATGCGCGAACTGGTGCAGCAGACCACTTCGGGCTCGACCGAGCTGGCGGCCTCGGCGGAGCAGATGTCCAAGATGTCCCGCGAGCTCCTGGATGCCATGCACCGTTTCGCCCTGGAGCAGGCGGAACGTGGTCCCGCGCACTACGAAGAGCGTGCGGCCGGCAACGTCCGGCGCGCCGCAGCTGGCGCCCGGGCCTGAGGTCCAGAGTGCACATGACCCCTGAATTGCACATCGTCGGATTCCAGGTGGGGCGCGAGACCTACGGTGTGCCCATCACCTCTCTGCACGAGATTGTGCGTGTGCCCGAGATCACGGCTGTGCCTGACGCGCCTGACTACATGGAAGGGGTGATCAATCTGCGCGGCAAGATTGTCTCGGTCATAGACCTGCGCAAGCGCTTCGGTGAACCCAAGACTGCCTTAAACCGCCGCAACCGCATTCTGGTGGTGGAACACGGCGGACGGCTTTCGGGATTGATTGTCGATTCGGCTTCGGAAGTCCTCAAGATTCCGGCGAATGAGATCGAGCCCTCTCCGACAACCTTGCAGGACGGCGGACTGAACTGCGTGACCGGACTGGGTAAATATCGCGGCCGCCTGATTGTCCTGCTGGATATGGCCAAGCTCCTGGATAGCGGCCTGGGCCGGAAAGAACAAGTGGACGGGACAAACAGCCAGACCCGCAGCGCAGCCGCTGCCAAGTAGCAACAGTCCTGGGGCAAGGGAAGACGCGGAACTCATGGGCACATCCAGCATACCTGCGCAATTTACCGAGGCGGAACTGAAGCTG
>Ga0335085_10002420_pt1 | contig 34937 bp, 32 predicted proteins | sample Lox_Sample_45_FD_206712 | JGI IMG/M metagenome (GOLD analysis project Ga0335085, IMG submission 206712) | Soil microbial communities from Loxahatchee National Wildlife Refuge, Florida, United States - Lox_Sample_4.5 | ecosystem: Environmental > Terrestrial > Soil > Wetlands | place: USA... | reverse complement strand
CAAATTCAAGGTCGACGTCATTTACCCTGACGACTTTCCTTCCATTGACGTCGATTACCTGCTGATCAAGGAGGTCCCGCTCGAGCAGAAATAGGCCTTCGGTACCAATGGCCGCCAACCACTCGCCCGCAGCGGTCGTCGCCCGGATCCCCCCGTTGATCGCGGATACCGATCCAAACGGAAGCAGACGGTTGCCGGACTTGGTTTTGACGATCAGGGATGCGATTCGCGACCGGTCTTCCTGGGGGGCGAGAGCGATCTCGCGTACGCGTCCTGCCGCGCCGGACGGATCAAACACGGTGGCGCCGAGCAATTCGCTGAGAGCGAGTGTCGTCATCGGGTTGAGAATAACCGACCCACGCCACCTGCGGCACCATATTTTCGAAATGGCGATCCGTTTCGTGCTTTCGGCTTCCGGCCCAGATGCCTCGTTTTCCAGAAAGGGGAATGGCGGATGCCTAAAGCCCCATATACTGTAGTGTGCGTCTTGTCCTCGACATCTTCGGCCAAACTCTGCGTACCCTCTGGGCACACAAACTGCGTTCGTTCCTCACGATGTTCGGGATCGCGTGGGGTGTCTTTTCGCTTCTGCTGCTGGTAGGCCTCGGAGAGGGCTTCCGCTCAGGAAATCGCAAACAATTCGACTCCGTGGGAGAGAATGTGATCTTCATCTGGTCCGGCCGCGCCCCGGTCGTGCAGGGAAGCTTCACCGCGTTGCGCCAGTATTACCTGACGTATCGCGACTATGAAGACATTCTGGTGAATTGCCCTGGAGTAGGTGCGGCAACTCCCGTGATCTCGCGTGGCGACATCCGTGCCGTCAGCGATTTCTATCAGGCTGGGGGACAGATTAATGGCGTTAAGCCCGACTTCAACCGCATCCGCTACGTCCCCCTCAACGAAGGGCGCTGGATCAATAGCATGGACGAAGAGCAGAACCGGCGCGTGATCGTATTGGGAGACGAGACGCGTCGCGTCTTGTTCCTGGGCCGCCCCGCGATCGGAAGCTCGATCCTACTCAACGGCACCAGGTTCGAGGTCATCGGCACGCTGCAGCGGGTAGGGCATGGCGACAATAACACGCAGAATCTGAAGAACTTCATCCCGTTCAGCACCATGCATCAATACTTCCCCCCCTTAAACGCCGGCGAAGATCCTGATGTTATCTCGCAAATCAACTATCAGCCGCGATCGCGCTCTCTGCACGAAACGGCAAAACAGGAAGTTCATCGGGTCGTCGCACGGAATCACGGATTCAACCCCAACAATCCCGACTCGTTTGACGAATGGGACACGATAAAAACCGTCGATCAGATCGGCAAGATCTTCGACGCGATGAACATGTTCCTGGGTAGTGTTGGGCTGGTCACGCTGGCTCTGGGAGCGATTGGGATCATCAACATCATGCTTGTCGCCGTGGCGGACAGGACCCGAGAGATTGGCTTGCGCAAAGCGGTTGGCGCCACACGCGGCAGCATCATGTTTCAATTCTTCGTCGAGGGTGCGTTTCTCACGCTGCTGAGCGGTGGAATTGGTATCGCGGTGGCTGCCGCGGCGATGAAAGCTCTTTCCCAGTTGACTCTGGCGGACGGCTTTGATCCGCCAAAGCTTGTGGCATCAACGGCACTGTTGGCGGTCGGATCCCTCAGCATCGCAGGTGTTGCAGCGGGCCTCTACCCCGCGCGACGCGCGGCTCTTCTCGAACCCGTGGAGGCCTTGCGCAAGGAATAGCCATGCACCTTGATCTCTTCAAGCAAGCGTACGGCGCAATGCGGCACGATGTCCGCCGCACTCTGCTCACCATGGCGGGAATGGCATGGGGTATCGCGACGGTGGTGCTCCTACTTGCCTATGGCAACGGTTTTGGTAAGGCCATTGAGACCATCTTTCAGAGCTTCGGCGCCACAGCCGTCGGAGTCTTTCCGGGACGCACATCTCAGCAAGCGGGCGGCAACAAAGCCGGAGTACAAGTCCGCTTCACGAACGACGACATCGAATTGCTGCGCAACAATCTCCCACTCTGCCGCCACGTCGTGCGTATGTCACAGAAAGACGCCACGGTTCAGAACAATAATCGCTCTTTTACCTTCCCCGTCATGGGACTGGATCCACAAATCCAGGCTATCTGGAATCTCGACATTGCCGATGGCCGATTCCTCAATGATGCAGACAATATGCAGCACGGACTTTATGCCGTGATCGCTTCGGAGGCGCGCGACAAGCTCTTTTCGGGGATGCCGGCAATCGGCGAGTCGATCCGCATTGATGGCGTCACGTTCGAAGTCGTAGGAGTGGGTGCACCGCGAATGCAGGAGGGCGATAACGATAACAACCGAGTTGTCTACATTCCGTACAACTCAATGGATGTCCTCAAAGACAATCACTATCTGGACGGGATCTGGCTCGACTCAGTCGGGCTTGACCACGACAAGATGGACAAAACCATCCGCGATACGCTAGCCACCGCTCACAATTTCAAGCCCGATGACCATCGAGCGGTCTTCGTGTTCGATGCGCAGAAGCAGTTGTCACAATTCGGCATCATTATCATCGCCCTGAAAGTCCTTCTTGCAATCATCGGTTCGATGACACTGGGTATTGGCGGTGTTGGGCTAATGAACATGATGCTTGTGTCGGTAACCCAGCGGACTCGAGAAATCGGTGTAGAAAAAGCCCTAGGGGCACGTCGGCGTCACATCTTATTTCAGTTTCTGGCGGAGGCTTTGGTCATTACTGCCGTCGGCGGAGTGCTGGGAATTATGCTGTCGTACGCCGTGTCCATTCTGGCCGGGCGTATTACGTTCTACAGCGCAATCGCCAAGAACGCTGAAGTCGCCGACATTCGCCTGATCGTCTCGCCGATGATCCTGTTGGTCGCCACGACAATCCTCGGGATCGTAGGGGTCGTCAGCGGGATGGTTCCGGCTGTTCGTGCGGCCAATCTCGACCCGATCGAGGCTCTGCGGTACGAGTGATTCGACTTTCTCAGCGTCGTCGACGGCCGTTCTCGGCGAACTCTGCGACTAAGAACCGGACGAAGGAGATGGGGCCATCTGCGAACGCCTGTGAATCCCGGTACCGTCTGTGGTGAAATGGTTTTCGTAGAATCGTCCCATGTCCGATGACGTTCTATCCCGGCAACCACCGAAGGCCGACGCGCGGCTCACGTACGGGTCAGACCCGAATCAATTCCTCGACCTGCGACTCCCTCCTGATAAAGGCACGCCCTGTCCTCTTTTAATCAACATTCATGGCGGATATTGGCGCGCGAAGTATACCCTCGATCACGCGGGACACCTGTGTGCAGCTCTCACTGCCAAGGGGTTGGCCACTGCGAACCTTGAATACCGCCGCGTCGGCAATGAAGGCGGTGGATGGCCCGGCACATTTGCCGACATTCGATCGGCCTACCAGTTTCTGATTCAGAACGCGCACAGGAACGGGTTCGATAAACAAAGAATCGTTGTGATGGGGCATTCGGCTGGTGCCCAACTAGCACTCTGCCTCGCCGCCCATGAATCTTCACTCGCGGCCGTGATCTCCCTGGCGGGTGTCGTCGACTTGCAGCGTGCCTATCAACTTCATCTCAGCAACGATGCTGTGGTGAAATTTCTTCGCGGGACACCAACGGAGGTACCGGACCACTACCGCGAAGCCGATCCCATGGCCTTGTCCGTGGTAAATACCCCTCAATGGCTTTTCCACGGGATTGCGGACGATGTTGTGCCTCCTACATTCAGTCGTGACTACGTCGATCGTAAGCACAAGCGCACCGGCAAGGACACAGAGGACGTTCACTTGTTGGAGATTGCTGACACAGATCACTTTGACGTGATCGATCCGCTGAGCAAAGCGTGGAAGCGGATTGAACAGACGGTTCTGGAGTTGGCTGTATAAAAATGCAACAGTGACGGAATCGTCGAATTCTTGCTTCCGCTTACCTTTCTTCACTAGAATTACGGCAACTTCCAACACAGTCTCTCGCGTCGCCAAAGCGACGCGAACATGCTTGGGTCTCATGCCATCTACACCTTCTCTGCAAGTGCGCAATATTTTCAGCGACTCGACGCCCTACCGCCTGCTGTTTGAATACGGTATGGACGGAATGATGTTCACGGCTCCCGAGGGGAAAATTCTCGACGCGAATCCTGCGGCATGCCGCATGTTTCAAAGGACCCGCGAAGAGATCATCGCCGCCGGGCGAGCAGGCCTAATCGACACTTCGGACCCCCGCTTACCTGGCTTACTCGCCCAACGGCAGGAAACCGGAAAGGCCTACGGCGAGTTGAATGCCCGGCGCAGGGACGGAACTCTCTTTCCAGCGGAGATGTCGTCAGTCGTTTTCGAGGATGCAGAAGGCAACTTGAGGACTTGTCTGATTATCCGAGACATCAGCGAGAGAAAAAACGCCGAGCATCAGCAGAAGGAACTGATCCATGAGCTCAGGGAAGCGCTGTCCAAAGTCAAGACGCTGAGCGGTCTTCTGCCCATCTGCGCCTCCTGCAAGAAGATTCGTGACGAAGCTGGCAATTGGCATTCGCTTGAGCTCTACGTTCGCGATCACACACAGGCCGATTTCAGCCACGGAATCTGTCCCGATTGCCACGCCCGGCTCTATCCCGGACATTGACACGCTTCGGACATCCCCATACGATTTCTCGGTCCCAGGGGAATTCACAAATGCTGATTCGTGCGCACCGGGTTTTCGTATTTCTGGCCACCGCCGCACTGTTGGCGACGGCGTCATCCGCACCACAGGCGGATCCGAACCGTTACATTGCCGATGTCAAGGCGCTCGCTTCGCCGGAAATGGAAGGCCGTGGTGACGGCTCGAAGGGCCTGACACGGGCCGAGCATCTGATAGAAAAACGCTACCAGCAACTTCATCTTGCTCCTGCGGGCGCAAATGGGTATGAGCAATCATTCAGCGTCATCACCGGCGCGCGGCTGAAGAACGACAATCGCTTTTGGTTGGAAACGGGTGAGCGGAAGCAGGTTCTCAAAGTCGAACAGGATTTCGTTCCCTTCAGCTTCTCATCCTCTGCCCAGGGTGGAGCGCCCTTGGTCTTCGCCGGCTACGGAGTCACCGCTGACGAATTTCAGTACGACGATTACGCCGGCCTGGACGTTAAGAACAAGATCGTGGTCGTGCTTCGCTATGAGCCCTCCGGATTTGCCCAGAAGAGCGGCAATCACGGATTGACGCAGCACTCTCAGCTCATCACCAAAGCCATCAATGCAAGGAACCACGGGGCCCGAGTCCTGATCGTCATCAATGGCAAGCTCGGCGATGGCGAGGAAGATTTGCTGACGCGTTTCGGCAGCGTCAGCGGTCCGGAGAATGTCGGAGTCGTGATGATGCAGGTGAAGAATGCGCTTGCAGATGGTTGGTTTCAGGCCGCCGGAAAGACTCTGAAAGACGTTCAGGACCAGATTAACTCCAGCACGAAGCCGGCATCGTTCGATTTTCCCGACTCGCTGCGTGCCTTTTTCAACGTCGACATCGAAACCACGCGTGCGGTGGTGAACAACGTGCTTGCGTGGCTGCCCGGGCAAACCGACGAGTACGTGATCATCGGCGCGCATTACGATCATCTCGGCCGTGGAAACTTCGATTCCCTCGCGCCGTCTCAAATCGGACAGATCCATCCCGGCGCCGACGACAACGCCAGCGGCACCGCAGGAGTCCTTGAATTGGCACGCCTGCTCGCGCCGGAGCGCGGAAGACTCAAGCGCAGCATCCTCTTCATGAATTTTGCAGGAGAAGAACTGGGATTACTTGGCTCCGCTGAATGGGTGAAAGAGCCGACCCGCCCACTGAGCAAGGCAGTAGCCATGATTAACATGGACATGATCGGCCGTATTCGCGACGACAAGGTCTACATCGGCGGCGTTGGAACAGGATCGACGTTCAAGTCAGTCCTCGAGCAGGCGCAGAAAGAGGCCCCCTTCAAGATCGAGTATTCCGCTGGAGGCTATTCTTCCAGCGATCACACTTCATTCGTCACGAAAAAGATCCCCGTGCTCTTCTTCTTCTCCGGACTGCACTCCGATTACCACAAACCATCCGACACGTGGGACAAGATTAACAGCGCATCGGCCGCGCGACTGCTCGACATGGTTGAGAGCGTGGCCACACAGTTAGCCGATACTGACCACCCACCAACATTCCAGGTTGTCACGGAAGAAAAACCTGCCGGGGGCGGAGGAGGTGGAGGCTACGGCCCTTACTTCGGCTCAATTCCGGACTTCGGACAAGTCGAGAATGGGGTGAAGTTCTCTGACGTGAAACCGAATTCGCCTGCAGCGAAAGCAGGGCTCAAAGCAGGAGACATTCTTGTCCAGTTCGGTGATAAGCCGATCAAAAATCTCTATGACTTCACGGATGCCCTCCGCCGCACCAAGGTTGGAGACGTCGTCGAAGTCAAAGTCCTGCGTGACGGGCAACCGGTCACCGCCAGCGTGAAGTTGGAGCAACGCAAATAGTATGTGCTAATCCGTGTTCATCCGCGTGAATCCGTAGCCATGAAGTCGCCGGCAGATCCCTTATAATCGTCGGTCATCCTGAGAGGACCCATTGCCCTTCGACGACCTACGCCAATGGATCACCGCACTTGAGCGTGCCGGCGAACTCAAACGCATCAACACGGAAGCTGATCCGATACTCGAAATCCCTGAGATCACGGATCGTGTTTCGAAAGGACGCGACGCGAAAGGCAATCCCGGAGGTCCCGCACTTCTCTTCCAAAATCTCAAGGGTCATCCCGGCTCACAGCTTCTGATCAACCAGTTCGGTTCTGACAGACGTATGAAGATGTCGGTCGGCGTCGAATCCTACGATGAAATCGCCTCCCGCATCCGCATGTTCATGGATGTGAAATCACCACAGGGATTCCTCGACAAGCTCAAGATGTTGCCCCTGCTCACCGAGGCTGGGAAGTTCTTTCCTCGTACCGTCCCGAAAGGCCCCTGCAAGGAAATCATCGAGCGTGACAACTTCTCACTCCTCGACTTCCCTATCCTGCAATGCTGGCCTAAGGATGGTGGACGCTTCATCACTCTGCCCTGCGTAACGACTCGCGATCCGAAATCGGGCAAGCGCAACCTGGGCATGTACCGCATGCAGGTCTATGACCAGCGCACAACTGGCATGCACTGGCAGCGACAGAAGAATGCGGCGGAGCACCAGCGGGAACGCATGCGCGCGACAGTTGAAGGTAAAGCTGCAGCAGTGGACATAATGGCACGATCCTCAGGAGGCAGCATCCTGGCCGAGGGAAGCCGCCCCTCCGGCAAGATGGAAGTCGCCGTCGCGATTGGCACAGATCCTGTTGTGACGTTCTGTTCGATTGTCCCGGCACCCCCTGAGATTGAGGAATACCTTGTCGCTGGGTTTCTGCGCGGTGCGCCCGTCGATCTCGTCAAATGCGAAACGGTCGATCTCGAAGTTCCAGCCACAAGCGAGATCGTTCTGGAGGGATACATCAACCTCGACGAACTCCGCAGTGAGGGCCCCTTCGGCGACCACACCGGCTTTTATTCGCTGGAAGACCTCTACCCTGTCTTCCACGTCACCTGCATCACACACCGCAAAGATCCGATTTATGCCGCCACGATCGTGGGCAAGCCCCCGCAAGAGGATGCGTACATGGGGAAAGCTGTCGAGCGCATTTTCTTGCCCATGATGAAGCTGACCATCCCCGAACTTGTTGACATCAACATGCCCATCGAAGGCGTGTTCCATAACCTGATGATCGTCTCGATCAAGAAGTCTTATCCTGGTCAGGCGCGCAAGGTGATGAATGCTATCTGGTCACTCGGACAGGCGATGTTCACGAAATGCATTGTCGTGGTGGATGAAGCCGTCGACGTGCAGGATCTGGCAGATGTCACGCTGAAGGTACTCAATCACATCGATCCCGAACGAGATATTCAATTCACGCTTGGGCCAGTCGATTCGCTAGACCACGCCAGCAGGTTACCTGATTACGGATCGAAGATGGGCATCGACGCCACGCGCAAATGGAAGAGCGAAGGCTTCACGCGCCCCTGGCCCGATGAGATCGTGATGGATGCGAAGACGAAGGCACAGGTCGACGGCAAATGGCAGGCACTCGCGAAGGAATTGGGGCTGGAGTAATGTCCACTAATTCTCGACTTTGATCTTTGCGAGAATCTTCACGGGTTTCAGATCCTCGGTCTTACTCACTGCGATGCGCACTGGAGTTCCTTCCGCATAGCGCTTCGCGTCCTTAATCATCTTGACTACGTATGCCGGAAGACCGCTCTTGGTCGCAGCCGCCACCGCCTTATCTCCGATGATGAACGCGGCTATGAACGACCCGAATCTCGGTCCCATGTAGACGATATTCCTGTTCTTGAGCTGCAAGCGGAGAGCCCACCCGTATTTCAAGCCGGACGAGTTCCACTCCTCGCCGTCGAGCTTCAACTCTCGCTTCAATTCCGCGACGAGTTGGGTCCACAGGGGATAACTCTGTCCCAGTGCAGCTTCGACCGCTTTCTGGGTCGGGGGCTCTGCCTGTCCCGTGAATGCGTTCGGTGAAGCGTTTCCAGTTTGCTTCTTAGCTTTGCTCTTCAGCGCCATAGTCCCAACGTCCTCGCTCCCCATACCGATCCCACGGCAAACAATGCCATGAACGCTACGCCGATCGCTCGATCCGTTACTGCACTTTTGCTCCAGGCCTGGAGCACGGCGATAGTTCAGACGAAAAACAATGCGATGGCGCCAACAGCAAGAATCTTGAGAAACATGATCACTCCAGGTCCCGAAACTCTCCAGGACCGTCTATGTTGCTCAATATCTCCTCATTACGCTGTGACAACAGTCACGTCGAACGGGAAGGATCGGCTGAATCTTCGACTAAAGAAACATACCCGGCACACTTCAGGACCGGAAGGCGTGGATACTTGGGATAGGTCGGGTCCGTCGCCGAGCGCTCGCACAAATAGAAGATGGATCCACGATCCGATTCCATCTTGCGCATGAAACTGCAGTCGGCACACAGCCCCACACGGGGAGCTCTTGATCCATCCAGTGGCTCGGTCACCTTCCCAGAATAACGGTTCTCGGGCAGTCTGACGCGTCAGTGCGGGACGCATCTGCACCTCTTTCGGTATACTGACTGAGACATGCCGGTTCTGAAAAATATCGCCGCGATCGCCAAAGGCATGAGCATCACCTTTATGGAGATGTTCCAGCCGACGATCGTCGAGAACTATCCCGACGGGAAAGGGCCGCTGCGCGGCGCGCGTATTGAAGCCCGTTTTCGTGGAGCTCACGTGCTGCAGCGTGACGAAAACGGCTTGGAGAAGTGTGTCGCGTGCTTCTTGTGCGCGGCTGCGTGTCCCTCGAACTGCATTTATATCGAAGCCGCCGAAAACACCACTGAGAACCGCGTGAGTGGTGCTGAACGGTACGCCAAGGTCTACAACATCGACTACAACCGCTGTATTTTCTGCGGATATTGCGTCGAGGCTTGTCCGACTGACGCCATCACGCACGGACACGGATTCGAACTGGCTACGTTCAACGCTTCCAATCTCGTCTACCGGAAGGAGATGATGCTGGCCCCCCGGCCAGCACATATGGGAGCCAACATCGTTTTCAATCAGGCCGACGTGAATGGCGGGGCGCCGGCAGAAATGGTACCCGGAAGCTGAACTTCACAGAGTTCGAGATCGATCACGCCGGTCCATCAGAGACCGGCGTTCGTGTATGGGGGACTTCCTGGCCACCGGATTAACGCGGATGAACACGGATCGAGCGCAAGAAATTGTGCATTCAAGCTAGAAGCTGGGGACTAGCAGGTAGAAGCTCAAAATGGCTGACTTCTTACGAACTGTGCAGGAACGCGTCGTCATCTACGACGGCGCGATGGGGACCAACATCCAGAAGCGCAATCCCACTCTGGATGACTACTGGGGCAAAGAGAATTGCAGCGAAGTTCTGGTGCTGAGCCGTCCCGACATTATTCGAGAGATCCACGCCGATTTTTTCCGGGTGGGTTGTGACATCGTCGAGACCAATACCTTTGGTGGTTCGCGGATTGTCTTGGGGGAATTTGACCTCGGCGACCGCGTTCACGAGATCAATGTGAAGGCGGCGCAACTGGCGCGCGAAGTCGCACAGCAATTCTCGACGAGGGACAAGCCGAAGTTCGTCGCAGGATCGCTTGGCCCTACGACCAAGCTTCCCTCACTTGGCCACATCGGCTTCGAGGCAATGGTCGCCGCTTACGAAGAGCAAGCGGTCGCACTGATCGAAGGTGGAGTCGACGTTCTTCTTATCGAAACTGCCCAGGACCTACTGCAAGCCAAGATCGGCGTCATTGGAGTACTCGAAGCGCTCCGCAAATCCGGCAAACGCCTTCCGGTCACGGTACAAGTGACGCTGCAAGAGTCCGGGACAATGCTCTTAGGCACCGAGATTGGTGCTGCGCTGACTGCGCTCGAACCCCTCGACGTAGATGCCATCGGACTGAATTGCGCGACTGGTCCGAAAGAGATGAACGATGCGGTTCGTTACCTGGCGCTCAATTCAACGAAGCAGGTATCGGTACTTCCGAATGCAGGCTTGCCGCAGAACGAGGGCGGACATGCCGTCTACAAGCTCACGCCACAGGAATTAGCTGACTATCACAAACACTTCGTTCAGGACTATGGCGTGCGCATCGTGGGAGGATGCTGCGGGACTACTCCAGAACATCTGAAAGCCGTCGTCGATGCAGTCTCCGGGGTCGAACCTGCCAAACGTGAGGTGAAGCGTGCCGGCGCCGCGTCAAGCGCTTACACGACTGTCCCCCTCGATCTCGAACCCAAGCCGCTCATCGTCGCCGAGGAGATGAACACGACCACGCGTGTCGATCATTTCCGCAAATTCGTCCAGGGCAAAAAATACGACGAGATCCTCGCGCTGGCCAAGAAGTTGGTGAACGATGGATCCCACATGCTCGATTTGTGCTGTGCCATTGTCGGCGAAGACGAGAAGGGATACATCACGTCCATTCTCGAAAAGATCGCCACGCGAGTGCCTGCACCAATCCTGGTCGATTCGACGGAGGCCGATGTCGTTGAGGAAGCGCTGAAACGCATTCCAGGCCGCGCGATCATCAACTCAATCAATCTGGAAGATGGTGAGAAGCGCACGTCAAAAGTCCTGCCGATGGCGAAGCGTTACGGCGCCGCTGTCATCGCCTTGACCATCGACGAAGAAGGCATGGCTCTGACTGCGGACAAGAAGGTCGCGATCGCGCATCGCATTCACGACCTGGCCGTAGACAAATACGGGCTCGATTCAACGGACCTAATCTTCGATGCACTGACTCTGCCCATTTCTACAGGGCAGGAAGAGTACCGCACCGCGGGAATCGAGACACTGAAGGCGGTCGAGCGCATCAAGAAAGAACTGCCGAACGTCAGAACCATTCTCGGCGTAAGTAATATTTCGTTTGGGCTCGATGCCTATCCCCGCCGGGTTCTGAATTCGGTTTTTATGCACGAGGCTGTCGACCATGGCCTTGACATGGCCATTGTCAACTACACGAAAATATATCCGCTATACAAGATTCCTCATGAAGAGGTTGAACTCGCGCGCAAGCTGATATTTCGCGACGAGTCAGCCGGCGACCCTCTCCAGGTTTACATGGCGCACTTTGCCGGAATGAAAGGCAAGCCTGCTGCGTCGACTACGGCGCATGTCGACACGCTGTCTGTGGAGGACAAGCTGAAGTTTGCGATCATTAATGGCGAAAAATCCGTAGGAGAGGGTAACCACAAACAATCGCTTGAAGTTCTACTTGAAGATGCGCTGGCAAGTTATTCGCCGCTCGAATTGATAAACACGGTCTTGCTTGATGGAATGAAGACGGTGGGAGATCTGTTTGGTGCACGCAAGATGCAGCTTCCCTCCGTGCTCGACTCCGCCGGTGTCATGAAGCAGGCCGTCGCCTATCTCGAACCGAAGATGGAGAAGAAAGAGGGCGCGGCAAAAGGCACGATCGTGCTCGCCACCGTGAAGGGCGACGTGCACGACATCGGCAAGAACCTGGTCGACATCATCCTGTCGAACAATGGATTCAAGGTCATCAATCTCGGCATCAAGCAACCGGGCGATACGATTATCCGTGCAGCCCAGGAGCATCAAGCCGATGCCATCGGCCTCAGCGGCCTACTGGTGAAATCCACGCTCGAAATGAAGTACGTCATCCAGGATCTCGAACGCCAGAAACTGGAATTCCCCGTAATCTGCGGTGGCGCGGCCCTCACGCGCAAGTACGTCGAAGATGATCTCCGCCGCGAATATACCAACGGAGTCTTCTATGCTGACGATGCCTTCGCTGGTCTCCATATCATGGAAGACCTCGCGACCGAAAATGGCGCGAGAGAAGCAAGGCTGCAGGAAGGGCGTACAGTCAAGGAATATTCCAAAGCGGCAGCGGTCGACGAAGAGACCGGACCAGTCTTCACCGAACGCAGTCCAGTGGTGACCGATGCTCCGAACATCCCGACACCGCCGTTCTGGGGTGTGCGCGTCCGTAAGGACTACGATCTGCGCGAACTATTTCGTTATATCAACGAAACCGCTCTTTTCAAGAATCAGTGGCAATTGAAAACCGCGTCGCAGTCCGATTACGTGCGGCTTGTGGACGAGAAGTTCCGGCCCATCCTGCAAAAACTGGAGGATGAGGTCTTTGAATCCGGACTTTTCGCGCCCGCGGTTGTGTATGGATACTTCCCCGCCCAATCCGACGGAAACAACGTAATCGTGTACGAACCTCCGAAGGCAGAAGCGCGCCCCTGCGGCACGCACTGGGAGGAAGGCCTTCTCGAACTTTTGCGCTTCACCTTCCCGCGCCAGAAGGAGGGCCGGCGCCTGTCAATCGCAGATTTCTTTGTGGCGAAGTCTTCGGGCAAGATGGACGTTCTTGGCCTGTCTCTCGTCACAATCGGCTCGGCAGCAAGCATCGAAACGCAGCGCCTGTTCGAAGGCGGAGAGTATACGAAATATCTGTACCTCCACGGGCTGAGCGTAGAAACCGCTGAGGCTCTAGCCGAGTACCACCACAAGAAAATTCGCGCAGAACTGGGCATTGCAGGAGAAGACGCACGCGAAATCCGGGACTTGTTCCATCAAAAATACCGAGGGTCGCGGTATTCCTTCGGCTATCCTGCCTGCCCGAATCTTGAAGATCAGACCAAACTGTTCGCTCTACTAAAACCCGAAGAAAATGTAGGCGTGCGGCTCACCTCCGGCTTCCTGCTGGAACCGGAGCAAAGCACTTCGGCCATTGTGGTCCACCACCCCGGTGCAAAGTATTTCGTTGTATAGAGATCAGTACCAGCGGATGACGTCCCAGCGCAGCTCGGCTCCATGACTTTTTACAAACTGCAGACATCGCAGTGACAAATCAGGGCAGCAAGAGGAGCAATATTTGGCGCAGATCCCCTTCCGGGATCGCAGACTTCAAGCCTTCCGTCACCGGGAAGGACTGAGGAAAAACTGGCGCTCGTACCGCAGGGGGTGCGAGCGCCGTTTTGTTTCTGCCCTTCCGGCGGTGCTTGCCAAGGCACCTCCTCGCCGACTGAGTCAAGCCTTTCCGTTTCAACTGTTACAATTTTGAGCAAGGGCCAGTTGACGAAAAGCAGGGGTTGACTGATCCGTCCAGCGCCATGAAATGTCCTTTTTGCGGATTTGCCAATGACAAGGTCGTGGACTCGCGGGAAAGCAAGGAAGCCGAATCGATCCGGCGCCGCCGCGAGTGTCTGAAGTGCGGTAAGCGCTTCACCACTTATGAACGGATCGATGAAATCCCCTACATGGTTGTGAAGAAAGATGGGCGCCGGGAAAAGTTTGACCGCCAGAAGGTGCTCAATGGCCTGCTGCGCGCCTGCGAGAAGCGCCCTGTCCCGATCAGCAAGCTAGAGCAGATCGTAAATGAGGCCGAATCGTTTGTCATCGAGTCGCCCGAACGCGAGCGCAAAACCAGTGAACTTGGCGAACTCATCATGAACCGCCTGCGGCGCTACGACAAAGTTGCTTACGTGCGCTTTGCCTCGGTGTATCTCGATTTCAAAGACGTAAAAGAGTTCATGAATGAACTCAAAGACCTGGTGAAAACGAAGACCGGATAGCAGCCAGGGATCTGAGCCCAGGATTCAGTTTTCGCTGGCCCCTGACCTCTGTCCCCCTTCTCTCTCAAGGAATGATTCATGAGTCATAAAGTAACCCTCATCCCCGGCGACGGCATTGGACCCGAAGTGAGCAAGGCAGTGGTGCGCATATTGGAAGCCACTGGCGTGAAGTTTGAATGGGAGACGTTCGCAGTCGGTGCCGAAGCTTACGAGAAGTCCGGGGAATACATCCCGAAAGATCTGATCGAGTCGATTGAACGTACACGCGTTGGCCTCAAGGGTCCGGTCACCACGCCGGTCGGAGGTGGTTTTTCCAGCATTAACGTTGCGCTCCGCAAGAAGTTCGAGCTTTACGCGAACTTTCGCCCAATTCGCAATCTTCCTCACATTCCTACGCGCTACCCGGATGTCGACCTGATCATCATTCGTGAGAATACCGAGGGGCTCTACTCTGGACTCGAGCACGAAGTGGTGCCTGGAGTGGTCGAGAGCCTGAAGGTAATCACCGAGAAGGCTTCCACACGTATTGCCAAGTTTGCCTTCGAATACGCCCGCAAGAATCAACGCAAGAAAATTCATGCCATTCACAAGGCCAACATCATGAAGTTGTCCGACGGCCTTTTCCTGCGCTGTTCTCGCGCTGTGGCCAAAAATTATCCCGAGATCACATACGCCGAGCATATCGTCGACAACGCGTGTATGCAGCTTGTGATGAATCCTTACCAGTACGACATGCTGGTGATGGAAAACCTATACGGCGATATTTTGTCGGACTTGTGCGCAGCATTCGTGGGAGGACTTGGATTCGTTCCCAGCGCAAATCTTGGCGATGAGTGTGCCGTCTTTGAGGCAGTGCACGGTTCGGCGCCGGACATTGCAGGCAAGAACTTGGCGAATCCAACGGCGTTGCTGCGGTCTGCGCTATTGATGGTGCGTCATCTTGGGGAACATGCAGCCTCCACGCAGATTCGCAATGCTCTGGAGCGCGTCTATCGCCATCCCGAAAAGCTTACGCGCGACATCGGCGGCAAAGCGGGAACGTCGGAATTTGCCGACGCGGTGATTGAGGAAATGCAGAAAGCAACGACTAAACCTGCGACCGTCTGAAGCAGTCGTTGATTTTTTATTGTTGATTGTTGATCAAGAAGCCAAACAACTCGGCTGCGCTTTTCAATCAACAATCATCCAATCAACAGTTCACTTCCGCTTCAGCGCTTCGGTAGTGTGCGAACGCTGACTTTTCATGACAGCACTAGTTATCCGCGCTCATTCAGTTGCCCAGAAGACGAAAGTCGTCACACTCATTCTGCTTCTCCTGCTCCTGATGGCGATCGTCTGTTGGCCAGACGTCGCATTGGTCTGTCAAAATACGTTTCGGGAGAACCCGGTTCGCTTCCAGAACCTCGAGATCAGCGTTCCAAGGCGCTGGATGGTTTCGGAGAACAACGGTGTACTGAAGACGTGGAAACCTTGTTTGACGCGCTTTTGTGAGTCAGCGGAAGCAGAGGTTTCAATCAGCATTCTCAGAAAGAGCGTAGACGATACGATCTTAAGAAAGAGCATTGAAGGAGTGCTAGGTAGGTTGGGTTTCGAGGATCAGTCGCCGAAGACGGTCCTAGCAAATGATGGCGTTACAGAATGCTTGGAGTCGAGTCACGGTCGCCCTGGATTGCAGCGCATGGCCGTTTGTTTCAATTCGACGCTCGGTTTCACGGCGCTCGCCGGGGAGACTCAAAAGGGTGCGATTGAGGGCTACGGAATAATAGCTAGTATTCGTAAAGCTAATCGAACTAGCGAGTCACTCAAAAAGTAGACAAGCACCAGAACCTCTATTTACGTTTCAACGCCTCCAATTCCTCCAGCGTGCGCGGCCAGTCCGAGCCCAGCAGTCGTGACAAGCTCCGGTCCGCAAGCACCTTCCCTCCGGTCTGACACCGCGCGCAATAGTTCGTTTCTTTGTCGGCATAGCGAATGCGTAAAACCTTGTCTCCGCAACGAGGGCAAGGCATTCCATACCGCCCGTGCACGGCCATATCCGGACGGAACGCAGTCACGCCTTCGGGAAATTCTTCCTTCGCTTCATTGACAAGTCGATCGATCCAATGCTGCAGTGTGCCGCGCGTTGCCGCAAACAACCGCTCCCATTCCTGCGGATTCAACTTGGTCGTGAGCGCTACGGGCGACAACTGCGCGGCATGCAGAATCTCGTCGGAATAAGCGTTTCCAATCCCGCTCAGCAAGCGCGGATCAGTCAGCGCCCGTTTTAACGTATGGTTCTCGGAGGTTAGCACGGCACGAAACGAGTCGAGGTCCGCTGTGAACACGTCAATTCCGCCCGCGTCCAGCGACGCGAGATTATCCTCGCCTCTGATGACATGCAGCGACGCGCGTCGCTTGCTGCCGGCTTCAGTTAGAGTGAGCGAGCCGTTCGGAAAATCGAATGACGCAAGATTCTGCCGTCCGCCGAGCTTGCTCTCGCGCTTCTTCCAGTGCAACCGTCCAGCAATCATCAAGTGGAGCACCAGCCACAAGTCGCCTTCCAGCCCAATCGCAATACGCTTCCCAACGCGGCGTAACTTCTCAACAATACGGCCTTCCGCGCTCGACAAAGGAGGTTCGACCGTCCGCAGTAGAAACGGACTGCCCAGCCGCACGCGCTCCAACTTCTGTCCCAGAATGCGCGACTCCAGCGCAACGACGTAAGCCGAGATGTCGGGTAGTTCGGGCATCTCTAGTCAGGCTTGCACGCCTCTTGCGAAGTTTGCAATGCCACGCGAAAAATGCGTGTTCCAATCACGGCAAGTCACCCATTGACTCTCACGCGCCGTTCGGAGTAAAGTGCCAACCGTTCTGGGGATTCTGGGGAAATGACGCGCACAACACGGCGTGTGGGGATAGTTCTCTTTCAGCTCGGCGGACCCGACACGCTGGAAGCGATCGAACCTTTTCTTTACAACCTGTTCTGTGACCCGGATATCATCGACTTCCCCTTCGCCAAACTGGGCCGCAAGCCGCTCGCCAAACTGATTTCCACTACTCGTGCACGAAAAGTGCAGCATCATTACGCGACCATCGGCGGAGGCTCGCCGATCCGTCGCAATACAGAGCGTCAGGCCCGAGCTCTCGAAGAGCAACTCCGCGAAGAGGGTATCGATGCACACTGCTTCGTCGCAATGCGCTACTGGCATCCTTTTACGTGCGAAGCCATCGAGCAGCTCCAGGGAGCCGAAATCGACGAACTCGTGCTGCTCCCTCTTTATCCGCAATACTCTTCAACCACGACCGGCTCCAGCCTGAACGAGTGGCATCGGCTTGTCAACGACGAACTGCCCACTCACACCGTGGAAGCTTTCTACCGACATCCGGCCTATCTCGATTCGGTCGCCGAAAAGGTAACCGAGGCCCTCTCCCGCTTCTCCGATCCCCGGCGTCCTGAGATCGTCTTCAGCGCGCATAGCGTTCCGATGTCGGTGATCGAGAAAGGCGACCCATACCAGCGACAGATCGAAGAAACCGTGCAATTGCTGATGCGGCGCGGCGGATGGGGCAACCACCATCGCCTCTGCTACCAGAGCAAAGTTGGCGCCAGCCGCTGGCTTCAGCCTTCGCTTACGAACACTCTTCGACAGATGTCGTCCGAGCAGATTCGCGAAATTTGTATCGTACCCATTGCATTTGTTTCCGATCACCTCGAAACTCTTGGCGAGATCGATCACGAAGCGCGGCATTTGGCAGAGCATCTTGGATTCACGCAGTTTGAAATGAGTGCCGGACTCAACGATTCTCCAAGATTTATACAAGCGCTCGGACAAATCGTTCACCAAGCCCTGGCGCAAGAAGTACCCTTATCCATGCCGATTCGCAGTCATGGGAGGCGGTTGGCGGAGCCGCCGTATGCGGCGGCCGCCGGGTTAGATTAGGCCAGGTAAGACCAAGCAAGAGGAGGGATACATGGCGGAGTTGGAGACCGGCAAGGTCAATCCGAGTCCGGAAGCGGCCAAGACGCCGGCCAAGCCCGCAGTCGATGCCACCAAATACGTGGGCACGCCGGCGGTGGGCACCTCGAAAGCAGCTGCAGCTGGGGGTATCGCCGGAACGGCGCCCTCCACTGAAATCGATCGTCATCGCCGCCGCTTTGTCTGGACCATGGTTACCGGATTTCTAACCGCGTGGTTTCTCGCTTTTTTCCGCTTCTTCCTTCCGCGCACCTTGTTCGAACCAAACACCGTTTTCAAAATTGGATATCCCTCGGAATTTGCACTCGGAGTTGACACCAAGTTCCAGCAGAGATATCGCATCTGGGTCGATCGCACGCCCGATCGCCTGTTCGTAATCTACGCGCGCTGCACCCACCTCGGCTGCACGCCCGACTGGAAGCCAAGCGAAAACAAATTCAAGTGCCCCTGCCATGGCAGCGGCTACGACAGTGAAGGAATCAACTTCGAAGGTCCGGCGCCAAGGCCGATGGATCGTGCTCACATCGAACTTGCGCCTGACGGCCAGGTCCTGGTCGACACTTCGAAGCTCTACTCCTGGCCTAAGGGACAACCCTCGCACTTTAACGATCCCGGAGCATTTCTGACCGGCGTATAGGGCACGCTTCAAATGGCTCAAATCACCAGATGACTCAATGACTGAATCCCAGGAATCATATGCCTGAAGAAAACAAGAGCGACGGAAACAGCGGCAACGGGAAGAACGGTGGCAAAGTTGGAGTCCTTGAAAAAGTAACGACCACTGTGAAAGAGGACATTCAGGCCCTAAAGACCGACATCCCTGCCAAGGTCAAAGAACAGGTCGAAGGCCTGAAAGATCCGACGAAGACGCAGGTCTATGCGTCGATCTTCCGCCATAAACATGACGACACGCCGCGCAATCGCGCGCTGGGCGTGCTTTCGAACGTCTTCCTCCACCTGCATCCAGCGAAGATTAATCGCGATGCCGTGCGCTACAGCTACACCTGGGGCATGGGCGGGATCACCTTTTATCTGTTCATCATCCTGACCTACACTGGCGTTCTGCTGATGTTCTACTACCACCCAAGCAAGGTGCAGGCCTTCCGCGACGTGCTATACCTCGAGCACGACGTTCCCTTCGGAAAGATTCTGCGTAACATGCACCGATGGGCCGCACACCTGATGGTCATCGGGGTGTGGCTGCACATGTTCCGTGTGTTCCTCACCGGCTCCTACAAGAAGCCGCGCGAATTCAACTGGAACATCGGAGTGCTGCTCCTGGTATTTACTTTGCTGCTTTCGTTCACGGGATACTTGCTGCCCGACGATCAACTCGGATTCTGGGCCGTCACGGTGGGAACCAACATGGCCCGTGCCACACCGCTGCTGGGCCATGAGGGACCATTCGGTCCTCAGTTGGGCATGACTCCCTACAACGATGTACGCTTTGGCCTGCTCGGCGGATCGATCGTCGATGCCAACGCGTTGCTGCGTTCTTATATCTGGCATTGCATCGGCATCCCGATCGTGGCCAGCGTACTGATGATCGTCCACTTCTGGCGGGTGCGAAAAGACGGAGGCATCTCCGGCCCGGCGCCGGTCATGTTGACCGAGGAAGCTGACAAACCAAGAAGAGGGCCAAAGGCCGCGGGAGAGTGAACTTATGGACTGGCGACAACTCTGGGAAATTTGTTCCGCCCCCGACAACGTTCCTATCGTGGGCCTGATTCCGTTGCTCATCTTCTACATCTACCTCGCGTGGAAACAGGCGCATGCGAATGACGTGCTGATTGATCAACTGGAAGCCGATCCCGCACTGGCCAAGACGCACCACCGCAAGACTTGGCCGTTCAAGCCCGGGTGGCAGAAGGAAGTCCACGTCTGGCCCTTTCTGCTGCGCATCGAATTTCTCGCCGCAATCATCGTGACGATCATCCTCATGGTCTGGTCGATCACACTCAACGCTCCACTCGAAGAACCCGCCAACCCGAATCTGACGATGAACCCTGCGAAGGCTCCCTGGTACTTCCTCGGCCTGCAGGAAATGCTCGTCTACTTTGATCCATGGATCGCCGGTGTCGTCATGCCTACCATGATCATCATCGGCCTGATGGTGATTCCTTACATCGACACGAACCCGCTGGGCAGCGGCTACTACACGTGGAAGCAGCGTAAGTTCTCGATCGGCACGTTTCTTTTTGGCTTCATCATTCTGTGGGTCGCGATGATCATCATTGGGACGTTCATCCGCGGCCCAGGATGGCAATGGTTCTGGCCCGGTCAGACGTGGGATCACAATCGCCTGATCTACGAGGTCAACCGTGACTTGCCCGACATTTTCGGGATTACATCGAACTTGGGCAAAGGCATCTTTGGCGCGATTGTCGTGGGCGGCTTCTATGTGCTGGGCGGCGGAGCAGTATATTCCCTTTTCCGTCGCAAAATGCCAAAAGACTTTCAGCGCATGAGCCTGCTGCAATTTTCACTGATGGCATTTCTGTGGCTCACCATGGTCGCACTGCCGCTGAAGATGGCTCTGCGCCTGCTGTGGCACATCAAGTACGTGTGGATTACACCGTGGTTCAACGTTTGAGAATCGTCGCCGGTCGTTAGTCGTTCGCCAAAAATACAAGACGCCAACGACGACGGACCAACGACCAACAACAGCTTTCGGAGGAACTGGTGCCCGACAAACCGATCCCCGAGCAGGATCCAATCACGAGCAAATCGTACGCCGCACACTACGTGATCGCGACGATCATCCTCATCCTCACACTGTTTTGGGCTTTGTGGGACGAGGCCTGGGGCCAGCGTCCGTGGAAGGCTTTCCAGGAAACGTGGAGGGTCCGCTACTCTGCCTTCCTGAACACTGCGCGGTCGAAGTCGCAGGCATCCGAAAAGGATGTCCAAAAGGATCCCACGTATGCTGAGCTCTCCGCGGCGGTGAAGAAAGCATCTGACGATTCCGCCGCAGCGGCGAAGGCCGCGCGCCAAAAACTCGACGATGCGAGCGCCAGGTTGCTGGCGGTTCAAAGCGTCTTCACCGACCGCCGCGCCTACGTTAACGCCCTGACCTACGAAGAGGAAACAGCTTCAAGCGCCTCGGCCAAAAAGAGCAAGCAAGACGAGATTGACGATTACAAGAAAAAAGAAGCCACGGTTGAATTTCCCGACGGCAGCAAAAAGTCATTCAACTTTCCGAAACTCGAGGAAACTTACAACGAAATACGCGACGAGCGTACCCGGCTCAGTCTCGAACTCGGCGATGTTCTCAAGCCGGTCACTGATGCTCGCGCCAAGCTCGATGAGTACGTCACCGATCACATGGTCGATCTAACACCGGCCCAGATCGATGGCCTTAAGAAGAAGGCTGCCGACTGGGATCCCACGATTGTTCAGATCAACGTTGCGGAAGCGAACATTGTCGATCGCTGCGAATCCTGCCACATGGGCGCACGCGAGCCATTAAAGATCACGCCCGCGGCGATGACTGCGAAAGGCAGCAAGAAGCCGGACGACTACGCGAACGCGCTTGTCAGTCATCCCGAACCAGAATTGCTGAGAGTTCACGATCCTGAAAAATTCGGATGTTCCCCGTGCCATCAGGGCAACGGACGCGCCACCACCAGTATCGAAAAGGCTCACGGCAATTATGAACACTGGCTATGGCCTTTGTTCCCGAAGGAAAACGCCCAGGCCGGATGCCAGACCTGTCACTCTGCCGACATGGTTCTCGCCAGCGGCGACGTACAGTTCGAGACCATCAATTCCGGTAAGGACTTCTTCCGCCAGCGGGGATGCAACGGCTGCCATCGTTATGAAGGCTATGATCGTGAGCCCGAAGACTTGAACAACATCGGGCAGCAGATCAAGCTGATCGAGACCCAGAAGAAAGACAATGTCAAGCAGGCAGCCTATCTGATGAAACAGGCTGATGCCGCCGAGTCCAACGAAGAAGCCAACAAGCTCAATACGCAGGCGGTTGATCTCCGCGTTGCCAACAGTAAGCTCGATGGGCGCCTGCAACAGCTCGATTTCCAGTCCCACAGCCTGATGCAGGACATGAAAAAGATCGGGCCGAACCTGAAGGACGTTCGCCTTAAGCTGAACAAGAATTGGATTCCCGTGTGGCTGAAAAAGCCCACAGACTTCCGTCCCACAACGAAAATGCCGAACTTCCGCCTGAACGATCATCAGATCCAGGCGATCTCAGCGTATATCTGGCAATCCGGGTTCACTGATGCCCTCCCCAAGCACAAACCCGGCAACGCCGGACACGGCAAAGAGCTGTTTGAGACTCGTGGATGCCTGGCCTGCCACTCCATTGGTGAAGGCAGTCAGATGATGGGTGGAACTTTTGCCGCGAACTTGACCCGAGTCGGCGAAAAGGCCAATTACGACTATCTCGTCCGGTGGATTCACAATGCCCGCGAACGTACGCGTCCGTACTGCCCCTACGAGAAAAAGGATATCGGCCCCGAGGACTACGCGAAAAAGGGTCTTCCTTATCAGTGGGATTTGGCACACAGTAAATGCCCGAACGACGGCCACGAACTGCAGGTGCAGAACATGACGGTGATGCCGAGTCTGCGCCTGAGTCCGGAGGACGCGGAGGATATCGCGACCTACCTGATCTCGCAAAAGAAGCAGGAGCCTTCCTCGTACGCGAATGCCGCGTTCATGGACGATCCCGCTCTGAAGGAAGAAGGTAAAAAGTGGGTGCGCCACTTCGGTTGCGCAGGATGCCATGAGGTCGCAGGCTTCGAAGATGAAGGCCGGATCGGAACCGAACTCACTTTCGAAGGCTCGAAGCCGATCGAGCGCCTCGACTTCGCGCTCTTCACCGAACCGGCTGCCCGTGGCGGGAAGGACTCCGAGCCGATTAAAGACAAGGAAGATCTCGCACGCCTTCCCGACGGTCCAGCAAACAAGCCCTGGTATAACCACAAAGGATTTTTTGAGCACAAACTCGCCGAGCCCAATGTCTACGACCAAGGCAAGGTAAAGAGTGAAACCGAAGCTTTACGCATGCCCAACGTGCACCTCACAAAAGAACAGGTGCTCGATCTCACCACATTCCTTATGGGCAGCCAGGAAACTTCCCTACCCCAGAGTTATCAATACAAGCCTGGAGATGCGCGCCACGACATTCAAGAAGGCTGGTGGGTCGTCAAGAAATACAACTGCATGGGATGCCACCAGTTCATCCCCGGCCAGCGCACCATCCTGATGGGTATGCAGCAGTATCAGGACGCGCAAGAGCAACTGCCGCCCAAACTTCTGACCGAAGGCGCGCGGGTCGATCCCGAATGGCTGCGCAAGTTCCTCTCGAACCCCGCGCTCAGCACAACCGATACGAACCGCAACGGCGTGCGCCCCTATCTCAAAGTCCGCATGCCTACGTTCTCATTCTCTGACAACGAACTGCGCAAGCTCGTCCGCTTCTTCGAGGCCTTGTCGCAGCAGCCGTTGCCGTACATTCCGGAGCAGGTCCCGGTGCTCACTGCGAAAGAAACCGACATGGCGCGCAGCCTGTTCTCCAGCACTGCCGCACCGTGCCTGAAGTGCCACGCAACGGGCGACCCCGGACACGACAAGATCGCCACCGCACCGAACTTCCTGCTGGCAAAAGAGCGCTTGAAGCCGGACTGGGTCGAGCGCTGGATCACTGACCCACAGGCTGTCAGCCCGGGCACATCAATGCCCTCTGGCCTCTTCAAGCAGCAGAACAGTCAATGGATATTCGCCGGGCCGACGCCGCCTACATTCAACGGCTATGCCGGCGATCACCGCAAACTTCTCACGGACTATATCTTCCAGTTGACGCCGGAAGAACAACGCCGGGTCGCAGCTTCCATGCCTCGCGCCAAAGCATCAGTGGAACGGCCAACCGAGCGCAAACAGGCGACTCGGGAATCGCATCCTACGGTGAGCGGAGGTTCGCGGTAGAATTCACGGCAGAAACCACGAATGAGTTTGAACGTCTAACCAGAAAGGCGACATCATGAATAAGAAGACCAGTTGGATGTTAGTCGCCGCCATTTGCGCACTGCTTGCGCTGGCGGCATGCAGCAAGAAGGAGGAAGCGCCGGCCCCTGCAGCGGAGACTCCGGCAGCAGCTCCCGCAGCCACTCCGATCGATCCCTCGACCGTAGCGACCGTTAACGGCACAGTGAAGTTCGATGGAGCCGCGCCGAAACTAGCGAAGATCGACATGAGCCAAGACCCCGGCTGCAAGGGAGCGAATCAGGCCGAGACGGTCGTGGTTGACAATGGCGATCTGGCAAATGTCTTCGTCTACGTGAAAGACGGCCTGGGAAATCGCACGTTCGACGTGCCCAAAGACCCCGTGGTGCTCGATCAGAAAGGATGCCAATACCACCCACACGTTCTCGGCGTCATGACGGGTCAGACCGTGCAGATTAAGAACGACGATCCCACAACACACAACATTCATCCCACGCCCAAGGACAATCGCGAGTGGAACGAATCGCAACCGCCGTCCTCCCCCGCTCTGGAAAAGACTTTCGCGCGTGAAGAGATCATGCTGCCTGTGAAGTGCAACCAGCACCCGTGGATGAAGATGTATGTCAACGTGGTGAAGAGCCCGTTTTTCGCCGTGACGGATAAAGATGGCAAGTACGAGATCAAGGGGCTGCCGCCGGGCGACTACACAATCGCATTCGTCCACGAGAAACTCGGTGAACAGGATCAGAAGGTCACGGTCGCCCCGAAGGAAACGAAGACGGTGGACCAGTCCTTCAAAGCCGCAGGAATGTAGCGAAACTCTGAACCCGCCGGGGCGCGGTGGAAGTCGAAGGGCGGGGGCACCTTGTCCCCGCCTTTCTCTGCTAAAATACCGCGTTGGTCGGAGCAGGATGCGTCGGCAATTTTCCGGCCAAGGGGCCCGATTCTGAACTCCCTCGCCACACCTTACAATCGCGCGCACCACACCTTCGCTGTTTTCATCGCCTGCGCAACCCTCATCGTCATCACCGCTGGGGCTCTCGTCACCAGCAACGACGCGGGTTTGTCAGTACCCGACTGGCCTACTTCCTTTGGATATCTGGTAAAAGTGCCGCACTTCGTTGGCGGCGTGCGCTATGAGTGGACCCACCGCATGCTCGCCGGATCGCTCATCACATTGACCTTGAGTCTCGCGATCTGGACCCTCCTGGTCGAGAAGCGGCGCTGGCTGCGCTGGTTTGCCATCGGCGCGTTTTGTACAGTGGTAGTGCAGGCGGTGCTCGGCGGACTTACGGTGCTGATGTTTCAGCCACCATTGGTTTCCACTGCACATGCTGCCGTCGCCCAGACATTCTTTTGTATTGCTGTAGCGATCGCACTCTTCACCGGGCGCCGATGGGTGGAAGAACCGCCCCGGATTGAATTCGACCAGCGGCGACCGAGCCTGTTCACCTTGACACTGCTCTCCATCTTCGTCTTGTACGTACAACTCTTTCTTGGCGGGATGTTTCGTCACCACGGAATGAGTTGGTGGCCGCACGCCGTGCACGCTGTAATCGTCTCGTTTGTCCTCGCATGGACTGCCGTTCGCGCACTGACGGTGTATCCCAACATAGAAGCGATCCGCCGCCCGGCGATCCTGATGCTCTCGCTGGTGATCGCGCAACTGTGCCTCGGCTTCACTGCTTTCCTTACGCGCGTCTCTTGGGGCCACGATGCGGTTCAGCCAGAGTTGCCTATGGTCATTTCCACTGTGACGCACGTCGCCGTCGGCGCCCTCTTGCTGGCCACTACCGTGATCCTCGCAATTCAGGTCTGGCGCCACGTGCCCGTCGCCTTCGAGGAAAGACTCCAGCAGCCGGCGCGGAACCCTTCGGCCGCATAAGAAGCTGTTGTTGACTGAAACCACGACTGACGAGGTTGTGGGTTTCAATCAACATGATCAATCAACAATCATTAATCAAAAGCGCCGTTCCCGCGCGGGTTGTCGTAAACTGTTACATAGTCCCCGGGGTTCTCTTTGGTCACGAAAGCCGCCGCGCTAGATGATGTCGTTAGTGTGGACCGCGCGTCCGCCGCACCCGTCATTTCCGTACAAAATCTTGTTCATCGCTACGAAAATCGTACGGCGCTGAACGGAGTTTCCTTCGAGGTCCGCCCGGCGGAACTCTTCGGTCTTCTCGGTCCCAACGGCAGCGGCAAGACCACGCTCTTCCGAATCCTGTCCACTCTAATGGTTCCTACATCAGGCCGTGCCTTGGTAATGGGCTGCAACGCGGCACAGAATCCCTCGAGTCTTCGCCGCCAGATCGGCGTCGTATTCCAGGCTCAGAGTGTTGACCCGAAGCTGACCGCCTATGAAAATCTCTGGCATCAGGGACACCTCTACGGCCTGAAAGGATCCTCGCTGAAGAAGCGTGTCGAAGAAATTCTCGCCCGCGTCGGTCTTGCCGATCGTGCCAAAGAACGGGTCGAAACCTTCTCCGGGGGCATGCAGCGACGCATCGAACTCGCCAAAGGACTGCTCCACCACCCCGGCGTCTTGCTGCTGGACGAGCCAACGACCGGCCTTGACCCGGGTGCCCGTCGTGATCTCTGGCAGTACCTGCAAGTTCTTCGTGATGAAGAACACGTCTCCGTATTGGTCACCACGCACCTCATGGAAGAGGCCGAGCGCTGCGATCGCCTCGCGATTATGAACGAAGGCAATTTGGTCGCTCTCGGCACGCCGGCGGAATTGAAGAGCGAAATTGGCGGAGACGTCATTCTGCTCGACGCCGCCCGCGACGCTGAGTCCCTGGCTCTGCACATCCGCAATCGCTTCCGCGTCGCAACCACCGTGCTTGGGAATCAAGTCCGCATTGAGCAGGAAGCTGGTCACCGGTTCGTTCCTGACGTTGTCGAGTCATTCCCCGGCGAGATTCAGGCCATCTCCGTCAGCAAGCCCGCACTGGAAGACGTTTTCATCCACCGCACGGGCCACAAGTTTTGGAGTGAGAATCCCGATCCCGATTCTCAGGCGATCGATCAAAAAAAGAAAAAGAGGAGGTAGCTTGCGTCCGATGATCTTGGTGCTTTCTCTGGTACTCGGTATAGTTCCCCTGATTGGCATCGTATGGATCTTTGTAAGCGGCATGATCACCGTGTCGCCCTTCTCCGCCACCGTTGACGGGCTATTCATGACGCTCATTCTGCTCACCCTTTCCGGATGCTTCTTGCTGAACGCATTCTGGGAAGCGAAAGATAAGGGCCTGATCGGCAATAAACAAGCCCCGGCGAAGGCACCGGCGGCCAAAACGACTTAACCAATGGCAACGCAGTCAGTAGCAATGGCACGACCGACGAGTCCCACTTCAGCCGGAGTCGTATTGCCCGCCTTTACACTGTGGTGGCGTGAAATCGTCCGCTTTTACCGCCAGCCCGGACGCGTGGTCGGCGTGCTTGCGTCGCCCCTGGTCTTTTGGCTGGTACTCGGCTCCGGATTCGGCACCTCCATGCGTTCGGCTCCCGGCGGGGATCAGCAGCACTATCTGGACTACTTTTACCCCGGCACCCTCATTCTGATCGTGCTCTTCACCTCGATCTTTACCATGATGTCGGTGATTGAAGATCGCAAAGAAGGATTTCTGCTTTCGGTCTTGGTTGCTCCGGTACCGCGCACCGCGATTGTGCTCGGCAAGGTTCTCGGGGGAACTACACTCTCGGCGATCCAGGGACTGATGTTTCTGATCTTCGCCCCATTCGCCGGGATTCACCTGCATGCGCTCCAGGTCTTCATGGTCGCCGTGGTTGTGTTTCTGGTTTCGTTCTCGCTGACTGCCCTGGGCTTCGCCATCGCGTGGCCTATGGATTCTTCCCAGGCCTTCCACGGAATCGTGAATCTATTCCTGATTCCCCTTTGGCTCTTGTCCGGAGCCTTGTTTCCGCTGACCGGTGCGTCCACTTGGATTCGCGCCGTTATGTACCTGAATCCGCTCACATACGGCGTGGAGGCGCTCCGCTGGCTGCTCTACCCGACTCAGGACACTGGCTTCGCCATCAAATCGGCGATGGCCACCCTGGTTCTGTTTTCCCTAGTGATGTTCGGATTCGCGCTTCTGATGGCCAACCGCCGGACGACGAAGCCTGCAGCTTGACCGAGAACGGATGATCGCCGAACAGTACGCCTACTTCCCCGCTCTCAACGCCAGCCTCAACGGCACCAGTGCCGTGCTGCTACTGACAGGCCGCATCCTGATCGCGAAGGGACGGATCGCCGCGCATCGCATCTGCATGATCGCGGCGGTAGTTGCTTCGCTACTTTTCCTGGGATGTTATTTGTACTTCCACGCAAAGGTCGGTAACATCCGGTTCCTCGGCGAAGGCTGGTCGCGACCAGTGTATTTCTCGATTCTGACCTCGCACACGATCCTGGCGATGGTGATTGTGCCCTTGGCCATCATTACTCTGAACCGAGGCCTGCGTTCCCGCTACGACAAGCACCGCGCCATCGCCCGCTGGACTTGGCCCCTGTGGATGTACGTTTCTATCACCGGAGTCATTGTCTATTTCATGCTCTATCAATGGTTCCCGCACAGTTGAAGTGGCTTTAGTTTCGTTCGCGGCCTGGGTGGTTTGAGGATTTCATGTCGGTCCTGAAGTTAAAAATCGACGTTTCCGGCACGGTCGGGGACGAGGCTTGGCGCGAAATCCGGCAGTTCGATCAGATCCAATCCGCCGACTTCGGCCCGCAATTCGGCAGTGGAGGCCACTGCAACCACCCTCCCGACACCCCTCACGCCAAAGGCGAATGGATTGGCGCCGAAATCCACCTTCAGACACCACTTCTTGCCCAATACGCCATGTCCCACTACCTGGAACAGGAACGCGTTTTGGACGCCGATGTGCAGTGACCACCGTGGGACCACTTAATTTCTCCTCGGTATTGTTAACCAGTAACCCCCGGTAGGCGTTATACGAATAGCGCGGACGGCTCAGACCGTCTCCAAGGAGCAAACGTGAACAGTGACGTCATTTCCTTTATCTCTGTGCCCGCCATGTTCGGATGGATCGCATGGACCATCTTCAGCACGATCCGGCGGTATAAGATCGCCAAACTGCAGGCCGATGTGCAAGCCCGGCTGCTCGAAAAAGTCAGTTCCAGCCAGGACTTGCTCGCCTACGCCCAGACCGAGGCTGGCCGCGAGATGCTTGCATCGTTGAAGGTCGAACGCCACTCGCCGCACACCCGCATCATCGGAGCTCTTCAGACCTCGATCGTAATGATCGCGCTCGGCGCGGCCTTCCTCTTCCTCCGCGGGCGCGTTTCCGGCACAGAAGAGGGGTTTCTCATTTTCGGAACCCTTGCCACGATGCTCGGCATCGGTTTTGGCCTTTCCGCTGTCGCTTCGTATTACATGTCAAAATCGTTCGGTCTTCTTAATGGCAGCCGCTCGTAACCGGCTCTCAAACACGGCGCACATCCTCCTTTGATGAATCTGGAACTGATATCAGCGGTCGACGCAGTCGAACCAGAAACACGTGGTGGGCTCAATATGAATGAGTCCACCTTTCGCGCATTCTACGAACAGACGTCGCAACCACTACTTCGATATCTGACGTGCATCACGCGAAGGTCCGACATGGCCGAGGACCTGCTGCAAGAGGCTTACAGCCGCATACTCACCGCTCGATTACCTGCGATGGACGAGCATCAGCTACGTAGTTATTTGTTTCGAATCGCCAGTAATCTCACATGCGACCGATGGCGCCGCTCGAAAGAAGAGTCTTTGCCCGATGATTCTTCCGAGATGCCGGGTCCTGCCATGCACCTTGATCGCGGGCTTATGCTGCGTCAAGCCTTTGACCGTCTCACGGCGCGCGAAAAACAGCTGCTCTGGCTCGCGTACGTCGAAGGCTCGGACCACAAAGAGATCGCCGAAAATACGGGACTACAACCGGGAAGTATTCGCTTGCTGCTGTTTCGAGCTCGTCGCAAATTGGCAGAGCTGATCGGGAAGAAAACGGCCCTGCCAGGAAGAAACATCAATGAAATCTGATTTCCGCAAAGCTCAATCCTGCGAAAAAGAACAAGCAGTCGGCATCGCCCTCCGCAATGGAACGATTCCGCCGGACCTCCTCCCACATATCGGCAGCTGCGCGGTTTGCACGGACGTCGTAACGGTCTCTGAGTTCCTTTTGCAGTCGGTCGCCTCGGAAAAAATCCACGTGCCGGACGCGGCCCTCGCCTTCCGCCGCGCCCAACTGGCTGCCAGGCAACAAGCGGTTGCCAAGGCCACGCGTCCGATCCGCATCGCTCAATTCAGCGCCGGTGTTGCGGGGGTCCTTGCGCTGCCTTGGTTCTGGCACATATTCTTGAATTCGCCGTTCTTGATACCCTTCCTTGCCCACTTCTCTTGGAGGATGGACCGCTCGTTATCCGACGCGCTAACGGGTATTGCTCTGTTCAGCATTGTGGGCAGCCTGCTTTTAATCAGCGTGAGCTCATGGTACGTCCTGCGCCAGGAATAGCCAGAGCCGTCCCTTGAATATGCCGCATCTGCTATAGTCCTTCACTGGACATGTCGGCCGAACCTCAGACTTCTCCTCAACCCACTGATCCGCAAACTGTCCCGAAGTCTGCAGCTGCGCCGAAGACCAAGCGCAGCATGTCCCGCACCCAAAAGATAATTTTCTTCGCAACAGGATGGCTGATCGTCCTGATGCCGTTTCTGTTCTGGTGGAACACATGGTTCGGACGGCACCTCTCCGACCAGCAACTTACCGAGTTCTTGCACGACGAAAAGAAGCCCCGCCACATTCAGCATGCCCTGGTGCAACTCGGCGACCGCATGAGCCACGCCGATCCAAAAGCCAGGGAGTGGTATCCCGACCTGCTTCGTCTGGCCAGCCATCCAGTGGAAGAAGTCCGCAACACAGATGCATGGGTCATGGGCCAGGACAATTCCGGCTCTGGCTTCCATGAAGCTCTGCTGAAGATGCTGCAGGATTCTTCGCCGATGGTACGCGGCAACGCTGCCCTCTCCTTAGTCCGCTTCGGTGACGCCGCTGGACGCCCGCAGATTGTGGCCTTGTTGCAGCCTGCTCAGATCACCGCACCGGTCGATGGAACCATCATCGACGCGGATCGCCCGGGTACCGCGATTCATCAAGGTGGACTTGTGGCGAAGCTCTCTTCCCAGGGATCCACTCAGTCCGTCGACATCCGCTCCCCAATTCCAGGCCGCATCCGGTCAGTGGCGCAGACCGGAGCAAAGCTCGCAAGCGGAACTGAAGTTGCCGTCGTGGACCCGGGCGCAGAGCAAGTATGGGAGGCCCTCCGCGCGCTGTATCTGATCGGCCAACCCGAAGACCTGGCTGCAATCCGCCCTTACGAGCGCGACGTTCCAGATGTGTCGGATGATGTTCGAAAACAAGCGGAAGAAACGGAAAAAGCTATTCAACAACGAAGTCAACACTGACTTTTCCAAGTCATTGGCGAACTGCACAACGAGGTCGGCACCGCCTCAAACAACCGAACTAACCACAAGCGCGTGAGCCCCAGCATAGCCCACATCACCCTCGTCGTCCGCGACTACGACGAAGCCATCGCCTTCTTCACGCAATACCTCAATTTCGAATTGATCAAAGACGTTCCCTCAAAAGATCGCGAAGGACGAGACAAACGCTGGATCCTAATCTCTCCCCGAGGATCCCACGGCACACAAATCCTGCTGGCGAAAGCCTCGAATGATGGAGAATCTTCTCGCATCGGCAACCAAACTGGCGGTCGGGTCTTTCTGTTCCTACAAACAGACGATTTCTGGCGAGACTACAAAAGCATGAAAGAGAACGAAGTGAATCACAGAACCCAAGGAAGAAGAGTACGGAACAGTAGCGGTCTTTGAAGACCTCTACGGAAATAAGTGGGACTTACTGCAGCGGAAGGAGGAACTCTGACCTAGGAGCCAGAGGCTGCTAGATCGACATCACTCCTACTTCCTTCTCGACTTCCACGGTATCGACCATTGCAATCGCGTCCCACGGACAGCCATCCAGGAAGCAACCATCCGGGCCCTTGCTGACGCACTTCTTGCATCCGATGCAGAGAATCGGATCGACTTGAATGCGTCCGAACGGCGGGTGGTCCTCGTCCGGCACCCAGAACATGCAGTCCTCGACCGGGCAGTACTCGACGCACGCGGGCGATCCTGCGCAGCCGGTACAGCACTCGGTGATCACTGCTAATTCTTTAGGTTTCTTCTTGCGCGGCGTGGCAAGGCCTTTGGACTTCGGTTCAAACTTAAGCTCGTCGGGAACCATCCCGATGGCCTTGGTCGCTCCCCCAGATGCGGCAGGCATGCGTGGGGAATTATACCGCAAAATGGCGGCGGATGCCCCACTTCCGGGCGGCGCTGCGAACTGGGAACTGGCCGATTTCACTCGTTCAAGTAATGCAAGATTCGTTTCAAGCCCTCTGCGAATTCATTTGCTGCCGTGATCAAGCTCAACACTAAATACCCATCTCGTGGAAAATCATAGAAATGTCCGGGATGCACGAGGACCGATTTCCCTCGCACCAACTCAATCGCCAATTCCTCATCCGACCGCGTCACCGGAACGCGCAACACGGCGTACCAGCCACCCTCGACCTCCAGTCTCTGACACGCACGCTGGCTGGCGAGGTGTCGATCCAGTTCTGCTAAGTTCGCGCGCACCCGTTCCATCAGCTGCCTCTGAACGTTCTTTCTCTGTCCAAGCAGCACTGGCACCGCCCACTGGACTGGAGCATTCATCGAGAGGTAAGTATCGGCAATTACCTCGAGCCGTGCCATTGCGACGGCAACCTGATCCTCAGGCCCACTAATCACCATCCAGGCAACTTTCATCTGCGGCAGGGCAGAGATCTTTGAAAGCCCGCTCAGGGTGAATGTCAGTACTTCGTGGTTCGAAACAAAGCTCGATCCTCGCAAAGTACCGCCGGGGTGGTCGAGTCGATAATCCAAAAACACCTCATCCACAATCAATGCCAAGCCATGCGCACGGCAGAACCTATTCAGCTCCTCCATCTCCGACGCGTGCACGTAAGACCCGGTCGGATTGTTTGGATGCACGATCACCATACCCCGGGTCCGCGCCGTCACGACCTTCTCCATCGAAGGAAAGTCCATCTGCCATCCGTGGTCATAGATCAGCGGATACGGCACCAGCTTTACGTCCTGCAGGTCCGCCAGAAACTCAAACAAGGGATAACTCGGCTTCGGTACCAGAAATTCATCTCCCGCGTTGCATAAAAGCCGGAACACGTAGGAATACCCTTCACTCGTGCTGCTGGTCAGCACAATCCGTTCTGGATCAACCCACGCCCCTTTCACTCCGCCCAATTCGCGGTAATACCCACTCACCGCCTGTCGTGCGGACATTAGTCCCTTGGCTTGCGGATCGTAATCCAGACTCTGGCGTGAACCGAACGCACCTAGAATTTCCCTCGTGTCATACTCCAAGCCAATACGCGTCGGGTTCGAGGCCGTCAGATCAAGAATTTTCGCGCCACGCGCACGCACTTCTTCCACCGCCTGCGTGAACCGGTTTTGGGTCAGACGCCAGTTCGTGCGATCAGAGAACATGGATGGATTCTATGAGAAAGGGGGGACGCGCTTCGAATGGATTGTTAACTGAATCGGATCGCAATCAAGTGGGAAGTCGTAGGTCAGAACGATTCTGGTCTTCTTCAACCTTCCCTATCCCTGCGGCACGCCGAACAAGTTCTTCGCCGATTGCGGCATCTTCTCAGGACTTATTGTTTCCGGAGCGCCAGTGCGCTGCAGGTTCGGCCAGTCCCGGATTCCCACTCCCGGGCATATCAGCCCCTTCCCCGCCGGGATGAGCAATTGGCGAAGAGTCTGCACGCCGTAAAACAAACCCTGCCCGGTGTTCGCTGCCACAATCAGGTGATCCTTATCGGAAAACAAAAGATATCCGTTCTCGCCGACCGCATCATCGGCTCTCAGCCCATTTCTAGCCAGGAATCGCCGTACCCTCACATCCTGCAGGCGTGCCAGCATGATCGCGCCGCCTTCTGCCTTCCCGGCCGCTGTCCCGAGGATATCGAGTTGCAGCCCCGACTGATACTGCACCTCTTCGGCAAGTGTTTCAGCTGCAATCCTGTCCTCCGACTGATGCCCCAGTTGAACGAAGATCTTCGTACTCGGCCCCACCCGGAAGCCGCCTTCGCGCAGTTGCACTTCTTTCGGCTGCGGTTCCAGCTTCAAACCGGTTCTTGTCCCCGGATCATTCCCGAACAATGCGGAAGCCAAAGCCAGCACACAACCCGCGATCGTCAATATCCGCTTAGTCATTTCAATCCTTGGTCTGGGAAGCAGTCTCCATTTTACGTGGCGGACTGAACGAAGAACACGCAAAACGATGCCCAACAACATAAACCCGGCACCCGGCGTGATTCCTCGCTTGAATTTTCCATACCGACGTCAACCCTCAAATGCTTCCTTATTAACCACATACGGCATTTTGGTGACGTCTCCTCCGTAGTTGCCCTCGAGCACGTCGATGAGTCCCTGCGCGCACCGCCCAGCCATCCCCTTCTCGGGATCGGTCGACAACCGTGTGATCCGTGCGGCACTGGCAAAGTGCGGCATCAACCGGCACCGGTCTGCGATCGCAGGATCGCGGAGCGGCGAATCCATCGGCAGAGGCTCCTTTTCATAAACATCCAACGCTGCACCCGCAATCCATTTTTCCCGCAAGGCACGCGCCAGTGCGGCTTCATCCACCACAGGCCCGCGAGACGTGTTGATCAAGTACGCTGTCGGTTTCATGTGCGGCAAGGTCTCTTCGTTAAAGAGATGATACGTCGGCGTCGAGCTC
>Ga0335085_10002419_pt1 | contig 34938 bp, 30 predicted proteins | sample Lox_Sample_45_FD_206712 | JGI IMG/M metagenome (GOLD analysis project Ga0335085, IMG submission 206712) | Soil microbial communities from Loxahatchee National Wildlife Refuge, Florida, United States - Lox_Sample_4.5 | ecosystem: Environmental > Terrestrial > Soil > Wetlands | place: USA... | reverse complement strand
GTTTCGGGGTCGACGCGCATGAAGGCCGGTACGGCGCAGAAGATGGTCTTGAACATGCTCTCCACCGGAGCAATGGCGCGGCTGGGATATGTGTACGGTAATCTGATGGTTAACGTTCGCCCGAAGAATAAAAAGCTGGTGGCACGAACCGTGACGATCGTACAGAAAGAGTCGAGAATCGAGCGAGAGGATGCGCGGCGCGTTCTGAGGCGTTCGGGCAATAGTGTTGCAGTGGCTCTTGTTATGTTGAACGGCAAGGTAGGCCGGCGCGAGGCGCAGCAGGCGCTCAAGGAAGCGGGAGGCAATGTTCGACAGGCGATTCGCTTGGTCGGAAGGCCCGACCGGACGTGCCCTTTTGATTAGGAGTCCCGCGGGTCCTTGAACGTTTCCCTCGCTAGAATGGGTTCGCGGGTTTCAGGTAAGGATTCGGTCATCTATGGATAAGTTTGTAATTCGTGGCGGCAATCCGCTGCTGGGCACGGTCCGCGTGAGCGGCGCAAAGAATGCTGCTCTTCCGGCGATGGCGGCAGCACTGCTCACCGAAGACACGGTAACTCTGGAAAACATTCCTCAAGTACGCGACATTGAGACCACACGAAAACTGCTGGCTGCCATGGGAGCGGAAGTGGAGCTGGGCTATGGGCGCGCGCATCACCGGACGACCCTTTCGTGCCGCAATTTGAACTCGCCTGAGGCTTCCTATGAACTGGTGAAGACCATGCGTGCCTCAACCCTGGTCTTGGGTCCGCTGGTGGCCCGCTGCGGGCGCGCGCGGGTCTCTCTGCCGGGAGGATGTGCCATCGGCGCACGGCCCATTGATCTTCACATCAAGGGGCTGGAAAGGTTGGGGGCGAAAATCACTCAGGATCACGGCTACGTGGAAGCGAGCGCTGAACGGCTGAAGGGCGCGGAAATTGTCTTTGACAAGATTACCGTAACGGGGACGGAAGACCTGCTGATGGCCGCTACTCTCGCCGAAGGTGAGACCGTCATGCAGAACTGCGCCCGCGAACCGGAGGTAGAAGATCTTGCCCGCCTGCTGAACGCCATGGGTGCGCGTATCGAGGGAGCCGGAACTCCCACGATTTACGTGAAGGGTGTTTCGAAGCTGCACGGGGCCAAGCATCGCATCATTCCTGATCGCATTGAGGCGGCGACCTTCATCATTGCCGGGTCGATGACAGGGGGAGACGTTCGGGTGGCGGGGTGCGACCCTAAACATCTTGGAGCTCTGCTCCAGAAGTTGAACGAAGTAGGCGTGAAGCTGGCGATCAATGGAGACTCCATTCGAGTAATGGGCGATGGCCCATTGAGGGCCGCGGATATCAACACGGAGGAATATCCGGGATTTCCCACCGACGCGCAGGCACAGTACATGGCATTGGCTACCCAGGCCGAAGGGACATCAGTCGTTACCGAGAATATTTTCGAGAATCGCTTCATGCATGCGCTGGAGATGGTGCGCATGGGAGCCAACATCAAGATCGAAGGACGGAGGGCGATTGTGCGCGGCAAAACGCCACTGAGTGCGGCCGCGGTGTTAGCTTCCGACCTGCGCGCGTCTGCTTCGCTGGTGCTGGCGGCGCTGGTGGCCGATGGAGAAACCATCATCGACCGCGTTTACCATATTGACCGCGGCTACGAACAGATTGAGGAGAAGCTGAAGGGAGTAGGCGCCGAAATTCGGCGCATGGGAGAGATTTTTCCCAAACGGCGCGGAGCCACCTTGTAGGAAGCCTCCGCGAGCGACCGAAACTAGCGGTGCATGGAGCTCACGAGAAGGCCCACCGTACTGCTGGCTGCGATGACTCCGAAAACCACAATGATGGCTCCCAAAAGCACAATCTGTACGGTTTCTCCGATACTGCGCTGGTTCGGCTTTGGAGCTTCAAAACCGGCATAAACGTTTGCTTGCGGCATCAATCACCTCATACCCCCGTGAATGTGGGGCCAGCGGTAGATTAAGGGAGCAGGGGCTGGAAGGCAAGGAGTCGAAGTGCTCTATCCGCGGGAACACGGTAATCCGGCAAGACATCAGGTAAATATTGTGTTTTCAACACAGTAAACGCAGAACCTCGGGGATAAGCAGAAAGCCCCTCGGCCTGGCCGGCCGGGGGGCTCTCGAGCAAATTAGGAGACTGTTACCGTCTCCAGCGCGGCCCGTAATAGCCGCGGTAGGCGTAGTAGCGGGGATACCAGTGGCCGCGAATCCAAACGCCTGGTCCGGGGTAGACGTAGGCGGGAGCATACACATAGGGTCGGGGCGGCCCGTAATACGCGTAAGGAACCGGGTGCACCACCGCATAGGGGCGTGCGACCACGGGGCCAATACCAACTCCTACCACCACGCCAGCATGCGCTTGCGAGGGCGTCATCACCGTGAGTGCCGCCGCTAATCCCAACATCGCAAATAACATTGATTTCTTCAGCATTTCCGCACCTCCGAACCTCTGCACATAGAAACACTTTCAGAGGGGGAAAGTTGCTGGCGACAAGTGCTTGGTTCCGGCCCGGTTACGCGTTAGGGAATTGAGACCACGGAAACTGTGCCGTCCGTCATATTGACTACGTAGGCAAGGCGAGTGAGCGGGTCGTAGTCGAGGCCGAGTGGAAACTGCCCTACTGGAGTTCGGCTCTTCACGCTGAAGTTCGTAGCGTCGATCACTGCCAGATCGTTCCCGTTTTCTTCCGTGACCAGCGCATACCTGGCTCCAGGCAGGTAGACGGCGCCGAAGGGACGTTGAAGCCCGGTGACGGTTCCGAGGACGTCGCCGGTGGAGGCATCAATGACTTCAAATTTTCCGGCGTTGGTGTCAACGACGCCGAGGTGATTGCTCTGCGCGTCGGCGGCGACAGTGACTGCCCCGGTCAGATCCAGCGGCAGGGTGTTGACGATCGTGTTGGAACTGCCGTCGATGACCGTGATGTTGGGCGTAAAAGTAGCGGCGTAGATGAGATTGGTCTTGCTGATCACGTTGATGCCAAAGCTGCAGTTGGGGACCGACAGGGTAGTAGTGATCTTGTTGGTCTTGCCGTTAAAGACCACGAGGTTGTTCGACGGATTGCAGATGTACACCATAGCGGTCGAGGGGTTTACCGTTAGCCCAGTGGCGACACCGGATTTACCAACCTGGAACTGCTTCACCTGATTGGTGGCACCGTTGATGACAGAAAGCTGCTGCGTGGACCCGAAGACGCCGACATAGATGCGATTGGCGTTAGAGTTTGCGGCCACCGCCTGAGGGAAGCTTCCCACCGGATCAGTATTGATAACCGTGTTGCTGGAGCCGTCGATGACCGAGACCGAATTGCTTCCGGCGTTACTGACGTAGATTAGGTTGCTCTTGCGGTCGACGGCCACCAGGGAAGGAGCGCTCCCGACGGGGATGGTGGCGACGACGGTTTGCGCAAGGGCGGTGCACGTCAGCAGCAGTGTCAAAGCAGGGGAAAGAAATAGCAGCTTTTTCACGCGGGGCTCCTCAACATTCGGATTGAACGGCCCGCCAGTATAGGCCGTCCCAGACACACAGGCCAAGAGAGGAAGGACTGCGGTCTAACGTACTCGCATGCTGTTGAGCATCTTCTCGTAGGTGGGCCAGAGCGCCTGGAAATCAGGATCAGGAGCGACGAAGACCATGTAGAGGACGACTCGATTCTTGCCGGGAAACGCGACCAGCCTGACGCGTTCGCGTAAGGGTTTTTCACCTTCCCGCACCGGCGAAGAACCAAGCCAGTCCAGCCTTCGTGCCGGGCGTCCATTGAGCATGAACGCCTGGGGGCTATTGGCAAGAGTCAGGCCGGGATTGGTCATCTGGATGTCAGTGGTCAACTCGCGCAGTGCGTCATCGAGTTCGTTGCTGCGAGTCTGAGGCTCAAAGCCGCTGATCATTACCCCGTAAGCGATGGTACCGCTTTGCGCGCCGCCGTCGGGAGAGATGGAGACGCCGTCACGCGCGTCGCTGCCGATCTGCCAGTGATCGGGATATCCGATGGTAAAGGCGCTGTGCTGAAAGATTTTGAAGCTCTGGCTGGCGATATTGGCGGTGGCAAGGCGGGGCATGTCGGGGGCCGGTTGGGTAGCAGCGTTTTCAGGTCGGGCATCCGACAGGGATTGTTTGGCGGCTAAATACTCGGGACTATCCAGCGGCTTGTAGGTCTTCGCAGGGAATCGCGAAAGAATGTTGTTGATATCCCGCGCACGATTTCCCGGATCAGGATGCGAAGCAAGAAACTGGGGGCCGTTCTTTGCTCCAGATTGTTCTTTTAGTTTGTTGAAGAAGGTGACCGCGGCATGGGGATCGTAGCCCGCATCGTACATAATCTGGGCACCGACCATGTCGGCTTCGGTTTCTGCGTCGCGCGAATACTTCATCATCACGGTGCCGGCGGTGAAAGAAATTCCCATTTGACCGAGTGCGCCAGCCCAGCCACCCACGCCCGCTCCCAGCACGCCACCAAGAATTGCCAAAGGCAGCTGTGCTTTCATGGCGCGGCTGGCCTGGCGGGTGGAGTGACGCATAACGACGTGGGAGATCTCATGGCCCATCACGGCAGCCAGTTGCGATTCTGACGCAGCTTCGATCAGCCCCGTGTGTACGTAGATAGGGCCGCCGGGAAGCGCGAATGCGTTGATCGATTTCTCGCGTACCACTTTGAAGGTGTAGGGGAACTTATATCCGGGCGCTTTCGCGGCCAGCGACTGGCCCAATTGGTTCACAAACTTTGACATCGGATGGTCGGGGGGCAACAGCTTCAGTTTTTTCTCGACTTCCGCGACACTCTGGCGCCCTATTTGCACTTCCTGATCGATGGTATAGCGGTTTCCCGAGGTGGGATTTTCGGTGACACGGCCTTTCTTGGGATCAACGTTGGCCGGAGCCAGCGTCGAAAGCAGGAATATCAATGCCAGGACGCGCGCAAGATCACGGAAAGCGGGAGAGGTCGTATTCATAGAGCCTCGAAACAGAGCGCATTTTACTTCGCCAGGGGCTTGGTCGCGGGGGGCGCTTGATCACAGGATAAGCGCCGCACCCTGCCGCTCAGGAAGTCGGGTGCCGCGAGAAATTTGCGGAAGATTCGAGCACCCGAGAGAGGCAGGCCTAGCCGGTGCTTTTCGCGGTGGTCGAGTAGGCGAAACGATAGAGCTGCGCGTCAATCTCTCGCCGCAAGTCATCCCAGATATTTTCCGGCATGGAGAGAAAAGTCTTCACGATTTCAGGGTCGAATTGCCGCCCGGACCACACTCTGATTTCTTCGCGAGCCGCAGAAACGGACTGCTTTGGCCGATAGGGGCGGTCGGAGGTAATGGCATCAAGGGTGTCGGCCACCGAGAACATGCGCGCGCCAAGAGGGATCTGATCGCCCTTCAATCCGCGGGGATACCCAGTGCCATCCCATCGTTCCTGGTGGGAGTAAACGATCTCCGCAGCCTCGGTAAGGAATGGAATCTTTTTCAGGATCTGGTAGCCGCGGTAGCAATGCTCGCGCATGATAGTGACTTCTTCCGCATCGAGAGCGCCGGGCTTCCGCAGGATGGCATCGGGAATGGCCATCTTGCCAATGTCGTGCAGGAAAGCGCCTCGGGCGATGACGCGAATCTGCTCGGAGGGCAATCCCAGGGCGCGCGCGATGGCGATGGTAAAAGCGGTAACCCGTTTGGAGTGGCCTTCGGTTTCGGCATCCTTCAAGTCGAGGGCATCGCCCAGAGCTTCCAGCGTAATGTCGTAGGAGCGCTCCAGATTCCCCATCGCCTTGCGAAGCTGTTCGGTGCGCGCCGCCACCAGGGACTCGAGCTTAGTTTGATAATCGCGGTTTTCGAGCTTGAGGCGCCGATTTTCGAGTGCACGGCGGACAGTAGCCAACAACTGCTCACGCTCAAAAGGCTTAAGCAGGTAGTCGTAGGCGCCATTGCGGATGGCCGCCAGGGCCACGGAAATATCGTGGACGGCGGTCACCATGACCACGGGCATGTCCGGATAGCGTTCTTTGGTGCGTTCGAGAAGCCCTATGCCGTCAAGGTCGGCCATCATCAGGTCCGAAAGCATGAGCTCAAATTCCTCGCCAGAATCAAGCAGGGCAAGGGCTTCCAGTCCCGAGGCGGCTTGGCGGCACTTATAGTTCGAAGCCGTCAGCATGGAGGTGACAATCTCGCGGATTGGCTCCTCATCGTCGACAACCAGAATGCGATCAGATGGCATGTGTCAGTTGAGTCTAATGGGAATTTTACCGTAGTCCGAGGTTTCCAAAGTAACCTTCTGGATTCGGAAATGTCACCAAAGGTGCAGGCCGCCGTGCTATCAAAAAGGGGAGTACCGGCCTCGTTCGGTTGCTATGACGACTTCGATCCTGGGCATTTGGTATGCGGTCGGGGACCTTAGTGTCCCTAAGCTGATGGCACAGGAGTCGGCGGCGCTCATCATTCTGGCCGCCTCGCTGCTCGTCTTCCGCACCTTCCGCGAACGCTATCTCCTGGTCTGGATCCTAGGCTGGCTGGCCTATTTTGTCTCGCGCTGGACGCTCCGCGGCAGTCCGGTTTGGTCTCGCGACCTGATCGCCGTCGCACATGCCGAATTCATCTTGGCCGTTTGTTTGTTCGCCGCGTCGGTTTTCCTGTATACGCACGCTCGAAAGTTCTTGAATGCGCTGCTCCTCATTGCCGTGGTGTTGATGGGCTTTGCGGCGGCACGAGCCGTCCTGTGGCCACAAATGTTCATGCCGCGGGTGGCGCTGGAAGTTTCCTACCGGCTGGTTGCGCTGATAGCCGCGTTTCATTTGATTCGTTACCGCTGGGGTCGCGGCGAGATTGGCCCTTGGCTCCTCGCACTCAGCCTGCTGCTGCTTCATCTGGAATGGGCGCCGTTGAATGTGCTCATCCCGCCAAGTCTGGGAATGATGGCGGATCTGATCCTCGGCATGAGCATGGTGCTGGTAGTGTTCGACGACTCCAAGATGCGCACCCGCCGGCTGGCGGTAATTAACGCGCTCACCACCACGATCACGCGCTCGCAGCAGCACGGGCCGATGATGGCGACGGCTCTGGAGGAATTGAAGAACCTGATGCGAGCAAAAGCCGCATGGTTCCGGTTGCTGGAGGGAGACAATCTCGTCATTGCCCAGCAGATCGGCTTGTCGCCGGAGTTCCTCCGCGATCGCAGCCTGATTCCCATCGACAAAACGGTGGAAGAGGTTTTGCGGGAAGGCGTACCCACGGTAGTGAAGACGGCGTCTGCCACCGACGCGATGCGCCCGTACCTGAAGCAGGAGAAGTTCAACCATGTCGTGCTGGTTCCAGTGCTTGGCAAAAAGTCGCCGATTGGATTGGTGACCCTGGGCAGCCGGCGGCGATTCTCCTATGCACCTGACGACATGGAGTTCCTCGCCACCAGCGCCCACCAGTTGGGATTGGCCGTCGAGAACCTGCGTCTGGTGGAGCAGATTTTGCGCTCCCATCGGCAGTGGAGCAATACCTTTGATTCCATTCAGGACCTGGTGCTGCTGCACGACTCCGAGTTCCACGTGATGAAGGCGAACCGGGCCCTGCTGCAGAGGCTTGAGCAGTCGCACTCCGACATCGTCGGGCAGCCCTGTGAGACCGTGTTGCCGCATGATCGTGGCGAATGGAAGGCGTGTCCGTATTGCCGCGGATCGGAGGAGCCCTTCTGGGAAGGAGCCGACCCCTGCTTCGGTGGCTTCTCCATGGTCTCTACTTCGTCTTACACCGAGCAGAACAGCAATCAGCGGGGGACGATTCACGTCATTCGCGATACCAGCGACCGCCGGGTGGCCGAGGAGAAGTACCGGCTTCTGTTCGAACAGGTGCAGGAAGGCGTTTTTGTGGCCACGCCGGACGGGAAGTTGCTCGACTGCAACGACGCGTTTTTGCGCATGCTCGGTTACAACAACCGCGAAGAACTGGCCGCGGCGAACGTGGATACGGACTTGTATGCCTCGGCCGAGCAGAGGGACGTGTTCCGCCGGGAAGTCGAACTGCACAACTACGTGCGAAATTTCGAGGTCACACTGCGGCGTAAAGATGGCACGCTACTGACCGCAATGGAGAGCAGTTTCGCCACCCGCGACAGTTCGGGCAAGATCGAGCGCTACCAGGGCTTTCTGCTCGATATGACCGAGAAGAAGCGGGCGGAAGATGAGATTCGCCGCCGGAATCGCGAACTGAACGCACTCAATGCCATGGCCGTGATCGCGACGCAGTCGTTTGACCTGGATGAGATTCTCAATCTCACGCTGCGCCAGGTGATCACGCTGCTGGGCGCCGAAACCGGCTCGGTTTATCTCGCCGACAGCGACGAGACCACTTTCCGGCGGCGCGCCGGCTGGGGACAGCGTAGCGCCGATCGCGCTCGTTTCTCGGAAGTGAAGCTGCCGGAGTTCGGGGACCTGGTCACACGTTCGCGTACCGAGGTGCTGACGCCCGAATATCTGCCGCACCTGCCGCCGGTGCTGGCGGATTTCATCCGCGCCGACAATCTGCAGTCATGGATCTGGGTACTGTTGTGGAGCAAAGAAAAACCCATCGGCATCATGGGCATCAGCAGCCGCGAGACGCGCGAATACAGCAGCAACGATGAAAATCTGCTGGTTGCGATCGGACGGCAACTGGCCACCACCGTTGAAAAGGTCCGTCTTTACGAAGAAACCTGCCGGGCCTACGAAGACCTGCGCCGCACCCAGGAACAGCTGCTGCAAAGCGAGAAGATGTCGGCCGTGGGACAGTTGATTGCCGGTGTGGCGCACGAACTGAACAATCCCCTGACGGCTATTCTGGGTTACGCGCAACTGCTCGAAAGCGAAGACTTGCAAGACCGCGCCAGCGACTTCGTGAAGAAGCTGTTTAAACAGGCGCAACGCACTCATCGTGTAGTGCAGAACCTGCTCTCGTTTGCACGGCAGCGCAAGCCGCAGAAGCAGCAGGTGGATATCCGCAAGGTCGTGGAAGAGACACTGGCGTTGCGCGACTATGATCTGAAAGTAAATGACATCGCGTTGGAGTGTGAGATTGGCAAGAACGTGCCCATGGTGGTGGCCGATCCTCATCAGCTTGAGCAAGTGTTTCTGAACATCATCAACAACGCCGTGGACGCCATGCTTGAGACCGGCAGCGGAGGAAATCTCAAGGTCCAGGTCTACGCCAAAGATCAGCATGTTTGCGCGGAATTCCGTGACTCCGGACCGGGTATCAAAGAGCCGAATCGCATCTTCGATCCTTTCTACACCACCAAGTCGGTGGGCAAGGGAACCGGCCTGGGATTAAGCATCTGCTACGGAATTATCAAAGAGCACGGAGGCGACATCTCGGCTCACAACTCCAAGGATGGCGGGGCCATCGTCGAAGTACGCTTGCCCGCCGCCGAGCAGAGTGCGCTTCCCGAGAGTGCCAACGCGACGCCGCGCAGGGAGTTTGCGATTTCGGGGCGAATTCTGCTGGTGGAAGACGAAGAAGCAGTGCTCGAATTTGAGCGCGACGTTCTGACCGGGGCGGGGGCTGAAGTCGTCACGCTTATGAGCGGCGATGCCATGAAAGCGCGGCTGGAGCAGGAATCGTTCGATGCGCTGATCATGAACGGCAAAATGCCCGGCGGCTGGAGCGTTCCCGAGGCGTATCGCTGGATGGAAGGGAATGCCGCTGGTATGGAACGGCACATCCTGTTTACGTTCTCGAGCCTGCCAGAGCCCGAGATCCGCGCGTTCCTGCAGGAGAAGAATCTGCCCTCTTTGGTGAAACCCTTCGAGGTTGCCGACCTGATTGCACAAACGCGGCGCCTGATTTCGAAGGCCCAGGCAGCCGGCGCCAGCTAGAAGGCCTTATAGCGCGTCTTTCAGCATGCGCGTGAACTCCCTTAGAAGAGCCTCGTTGCGGCGATACCAGCGCCACTGTCCTAACTTGCGAGCCTCTACCAGTCCGGCTCGCTTCAATATTGCCATGTGATGAGAGACGGTGGGTTGCGAAAGCTTCACGCGCAACTCGATATCGTGCGCGCAAAGCCCGACGTTTTTGCCGATGGAGCAGGCGTCTTTCTCCTTGAGGGCCTCGAGAATTCTGCGGCGGGTAGGCTCCGCAATCGCCTGTAACACGCGATTTAGCATCTGTTCGGAATTGCTCATGACTTACCAGAAGTAAACCGTAGATTGATCCCTGTCAATGTTAGGATTTTAGGGTTGCCGTGGAGCTTTTAACGCGTGTATGACATCAGAGGCGGGGTTTCTGAGGTCTACGGCGATGCTTTTTGAAGGCAGCGAGCGCAAGCAGCGGGAACGAGAAATGAAAGCGGCGGGCCGCTTGCCTCCCGGACAGTCCCTCACGCTGAAATGGCCGGTTTTGCATTATGGGTCGGTGCCCCGTTTCGATCGGGAGGGGTGGGATTTTCGCGTCTACGGACTGGTAGGAAATCCGCTGACGTTATCGTGGGCCGAGTTTAACGCCCTGCCCAAACTTGAGCGGACAAGCGACTTCCACTGTGTTACTCGCTGGAGTCGCTTCGACAACCATTGGAATGGAGTCGCATTCCGGGAGATTTTAGGGCGAGCCCGGCCTCTGCCCTCAGCGAAGTATGTTCTCGTTCACGCGGAGCAAGGATTCACCGCCAACATTCCGCTGGCCGACCTGGATCAAGACGAGGTTCTATTGGCCACCCACCACGACGGGGAACCGCTCTCGGGCGATCATGGGTATCCGCTGCGGCTGATCGTGCCGCACCTCTACGCCTGGAAGTCCGTGAAATGGGTGCGTGGGCTGGAATTTTTGGACCACGATGCTGCCGGCTTCTGGGAGCAAAACGGATACCACATGTACGGGGACCCCTGGAAAGAGCAGCGCTATAGCCGCTAGAGCTACTTCTTGAGAATCGGATTGTAACCGTCTCCCACCAGTTTTGCCCGCATCGCCTCCGCATCCTTGACGTCGGAGTAGGGACCCACCTGAACGTGGAAGAGCTTGTCGTTTGAGGATCCGTTGGCGCTGAAAGCCGGGTACTGTTTTTTCTTAAGGGCATCGACTAACGCCAGCGCGTCTTCTTGCTTGGTCACGGCTGCGACCTGGACGAAATAATCGCCAGACGTCATCGCCGGCGGAGCGGTGGGCTCAGGGGCGGCGGCAGCCTTTGTATCCGTGGAGGGAGCGGGCGTGTCCGAAGCCTTACTCGCAGTCTCGGTGGGGGGCACGGGCGTGTCGGAATCCTTCTGCCCGACGGCTTTATAGTAGGTGAGGTCCGAGGGGGCGCTGGCGGGCTTTACAGCCGAAGGGCGGGCAGCGGGGCCAGGGTTGGCCGTGGAGGGCTGCAAGTCAGCATTTATCGGTTTTACGGAACTGCGGCCGAGGGAAAAACCGGTGCCGAAAAACACCGCGCAAAGCGCCACCAGGCCAAAGAACAGAACCAGCATCTTGCCCGTGCCCAGCGTGATTTCGGTGTCCTGAGATTTTGCCATGTAAGCCTCGATTTAGGTTCCTTGCGTTTCGCCTGCCGCTTTGGTCAAAAGTTTCTGGATTCCCGGGAAGAAATCCACAGGTACGGGGAAGATAACCGTGGTGTTTTTCTCCACGCCGATTTCGGTTAGTGTTTGCAGGTAGCGGAGTTGCACGCTGACAGGTTCGGTAGCCAGCAGTTTTGAGGCATCCACCAGCCGTTGTGCGGCCGAGAACTCGCCCTCGGCATGGATGATCTTCGAGCGCTTCTCGCGCTCGGCCTCGGCCTGCTTGGCCATTGCGCGCAACATGCTCTCCGGCAGGTCGACCTGCTTGACTTCGACATTGACGACCTTCACCCCCCAAGGCGCAGTGTGAGTATCGAGAATGCTCTGCAGGCGAAGGTTGATCTTGTCGCGGTGTGCCAGAAGTTCATCGAGTTCCTGCTCGCCCAGGACAGAGCGCAGCGTAGTCTGGGCAAACTGCGAAGTCTGATAGACGTAGTTTGAGACCTCGACGACGGCCTTGGTGGGTTCAATCACGCGCAGAAAGATGACCGCGTTTACCTTCAACGTGACGTTGTCGCGCGTGATGATGTCCTGCGGAGGAACCTCAAGGGCCTCCTGGCGCAGGGAAACTCGGACCATGCGATCCACGGGCGCGAAAACCAGCACCAGGCCCGGTCCTTTGGCAGTATGAAGTAAACGGCCTAAACGGAAAATGACGCCGCGTTCGTACTCCGCCAGAATCTTGATGGAACTGAGCAGGTAGAGGACGAAAATAATTAAGGCGATTGTGGTGAAGCCAAACCCTAGTTCAAACACCGCGCCTCCAGTGACATCACAAGGGTGTCCTGAGGCGGATTGTACCGTAAATACGCCCCAGAACGCTGTGCAGGAACGGTGAAGGGGAGTGCCTCGCGGGATTCGCGCGGGCCTACGTTCGTGCGGCCTAGGCCGGGGCATTTGCCGGCTGCGGGGACCCGGCCGAATCGACCAGTAGCTGCAATCCGTCCACCTGACGCACGATCACCGGCTCTCCGACTGAAATAGGAGTGCTGGCGACGGCATCCCATAGCTCGCCATGAACGAAGACCTTTCCCGAAGGCGACAGTGCCGTTCGCGCTACACCAACCTCCCCGATCAGGCCCTGGATTCCGGTAACGACTTTGTTGTGACGGGCGCGCAGGGCGACACTCATGAGGAAGACGGTAATCACGCCCATGGGAATGCTGATGGCCAAGGCCGTCATGAGGTGTACCCGCATTTCCGGAATCGGCGCATCCACCAGCAAAAGACCGCCAAGCACCATGGTAACGATGCCGCCGATCGCCAGCACGCCGTGTGTGGCGAATTTGGCCTCCAGTGCGAACAGAATGAACGAGGCGAGAATCAGCCCAACGGCGGCAAAGCGTGTCGGAAGCAGATTGAGCGCGAAGACGGCCAGGAGGATGAAGATCACACCCACCGTTCCGGGCACCACTGCCCCGGGGTGATTGAACTCGGCGTAAAGAGCAAGGGCGCCGATGGCAAGCAGGATGAAGGCGACGTTGGGATCCATCAGGTAGGCCAGGATCCGTTCCTTCAGCGTCATCTCGTAGATACGGACGGGTTTGCCGGCTAGTTGCAGAGAAACGCTTTGTCCGTTGAACCGCTTCACCGGCTTGCTTTGTATTTGCTGGAAGAGGTCCTGTTCATTGGAGGCTACGTAGTCGATCAGGTGATCGTTGAGTGCTTCCTGGTCAGTATACGACTTCGATTCTCTGACGGTGCCCTCGGCAACTTCGACGTTGCGGCCGCGCTTGGAAACGATCGACCGCATGAGGGCGGCGGAATCATTTTCAATCTTGGTCTTCATAATGTCGTCCATCTTGGACCCGCCGAGGGTTACGGGATGCGCGGCGCCGGTGTTGGTGCCTGGGGCCATAGCCGCGATGTCGGCGCTCTCAAGGATGAAGAATCCGGCCGAAGCTGCTCGGCTGCCGCTCGGCGTGACATAGATGATGACGGGAACCGGGGACGCCAGGATTTTCTCAATGATTTCCCGGGTGGAATCGAGCAGTCCGCCGGGAGTGTTGAGCTCGATTAGCAGGGCCTGGTCGTGCTTGCGGTTCGCCTCGTCAATGGCACGGTCAATGTATTCCTCGGTGATCGGCTGGATCGTGTCGTTGACGACGATCTTGAGGACGTCAGCGTGCGCGGCGGTGGCGAGGAGTGCGCACAGGAGCGTCAGGATCCAGAGGCGAAGGCTTTTCATGGTTGCGGCAGCGGCTGCGCTTTCTCCGCAAGCTTGGCTGCGACGGTACGTTTCAGCGCCAGAGCCTGGCCGTTGTCAGGGTCGAGGCGAAGCGCCTGTTCTACATTAGCGGATGCGCCCTCAGTTCTATTGTCGCGCAAATCGAGGCGCGCCAGAAGCAGATACATATCGGCGGAAGGCTGAAGACGAAGAGCGGTAGAGGCCTCAACCCGAGCGCCGGAGTAGTCAGTGTTGGTCTCAAGCACTCGTGCCAGACCGGCATGGGCGGCGGCATTGGAAGGATCGAGCGAAATAGATTCGCGGAACTCCTTCTCGGCCTCAGAGACAAATCCCTGACTGAAGAATTGTCGTCCCCGATCGGCGTGATATTGGGCGTGAGTTCTGGGGCTGGTTTTGCCCAGGCGCTGTTCCGCGGCTTCCCCGAGCTTGAATGCTAACTGGCGAAACGCCGGTTCACCGTAGTTCGTGCGGATGCGCTCCAGCGGGAGCCGGTTGTTGGCAAGCGGCCGCTGTTGAATCCGGTTGGTGGTGTCGTTGCCCACGGAACTCAGCAACGATTTCGCCTCGCTGTCGTCTGGTCTGAGGTTCAAAACCTCGTGCACCTGGCGAGTGGCTCCCGCCAGATCGCCGGCGCGATAAAGAGCAACCGCCAGATTGAAGTGATAATCGGGATCATTGGGATCGGTTTCGCTGGCCTTCTGAAACGATTCTGCGGCAGTTTTTTCGTTTCGGCGAGATTGCGCGACTCCAAGGTTGTTGTAAACCTCCGGGAGCGGCAATCGAGCCGCCACAAATTCGAACGCCGACTCGGCGCGCTGAAAATCTCCCTGATAGTAAGCCGCAAGACCCAAATAAAAGTTAGCCTCCCGTGCCAGGGGATCGCTTTGGGGCACGCGCGCCAGCGCAGACTCCGCCTGATCATATTGACGCTGTTGATAGTAGGTCTTTCCGAGTTGCAGCAGGGCTTCTGGATAGGCGGGATTGAGGCGAACGGCTTCGCGGAACCGCTTGATTCGATCTTCAGGATTTGAAGAAGTGACTCCGCGGATGTAGTTCTCGAAAGCATCCAGCCGGATCGGCGGTGCAGCTGCCAGAAAGTTATCCTTAGAAACCGCGAGGCTGGGGTGGAGGGCGTGAAGTATGTCCCAGGCGAGTGCCGTTTCGATCTGAATCAGTTGCACCAGTTGGCCGGATTCGGTCAACTCCGCTGACAGCCGCTCGCGCCGCATGTCAAGGAGCCGTGCCTTCGTGGTGAAAATCTGGCCGTCGAAGGTATAGGACCCGATCACTACCACATCGGCGTCAATCTGCTCGGCAATCCGATAAATGGTCGCGTGGGACGGGTGAACATCGGCAGGAATTCCCATGCGATCGTAAGCGCGCAAGCGGTCCGCGCGGCCCAAGACATAAAGGTCAGGGGCAACCAGGCGCTCCTCGAGCAGTTCCGGAAAGGACTCACCGATCCACTCGAGCCCCGGAGCACTCGAGCGGTTCTCAAAGGGGACCACCGCCAGCGTCTGACCGCCGGGACTGGCGCTTTGCGCAAGCGCGGAAGTAGCGGCGAGAGCGAGCAAGAGAAATACTGCAATCCGGCCGAGGCAATTCAAAGCAATTCAATTATAGCTACTGCGAACGCGACATCCGTGACCGAATAACCCTCAGGCCCGTTTCTTCTCGGCGACCCCGGTTTCTTCGCCCAGTTCCGACCAACTGGCCAGTTCCTGATCGCCGGTGATCAGCCGTGCTCCGCGTTCATACGTGAAATAGGACCATGCCCATTGAATCAGCACGATGACGCGGTTGCGAAAACCGATCAAAAAGAAGATGTGAATGAACAACCAAGAGAGCCACGCGATAAAGCCGGAGATATGGATTTTGCCAAACTCCGCCACCGCGGCCGCGCGCCCGATGGTTGCCAGACTGCCTTTGTCGTGATAGTGAAAATCCTCTCGCGGTTCGCCCCGGAGATCACGGGCGATGTTTTCTGCCACGGCGACCCCTTCCTGCATCGCTACCGGTGCCAGACCAGGCAAAGCCTTACCGCTTTTGTCTTTGAGTGTTGCGAGGTCGCCAACGACAAAAACCTCAGGGTGCCCGGGAATACTCAGATCCGGGTTGACCTGCACTCGCCCAGCGCGATCCACTGGTACTCCCAGTTTCTTGCCGAGCGGAGAGGCCGCGACCCCCGCGGCCCATAGAGTTACGACAGAAGGAATTCGCTTTGTTCCAATTACAACCGCCGCAGGCTCAACATTCGTGACCATGGCGGAAGTGTGCACTTCAACGCCAAGATGTTTGAGTTGCTCCTCCGCGCTGCGGGAGAGGTCCTCCGGATAAGCGGGCAGAACGCGCGGACCACCTTCGAGCAAGAGGATGCGTGTGCTCTTGGGATCGATGGTATGGAACTCATTGGCCAGTACCTGTCGCGAGATTTCAGCCAGCGTGCCGGCCAATTCGACACCGGTTGGGCCACCGCCAACAACCACGAAATTTAGAGGCACGTGGCCATCGCCGGAGGCCGCCTGCCGTTCTGCCAGTTCGAAGGCGAGAAGGATCCTCCGGCGGATTTCGAGAGCGTCTTCGATTGTTTTGAGGCCTGGGGCCATCGGTTCCCAATCATCATGGCCAAAGTAAGCGTGGCTGACGCCGGCGGCCACGACCAGGTAGTCATATGGGATCTCATCCTCCGCTACTCTCACGATCCTACGGGTCAGGTCGAAATCGTGTACTTCGCCTAACAAAACCTCAACATTCTTGCGGCCGCGCATGATCCAGCGGATGGGGGCCGCGATCTCTCCCGGCGAAATGCCAGCCGTCGCCACCTGGTAGAGCAAGGGCTGAAACGTATGATGGTTGCGCCGGTCAATCAGAGTGATGTGGACGGGATAGCGCGCCAGGTGGCGGGCGCAGCGTAGCCCGCCAAAACCGGCGCCGATAATGACCACCTTTGTGCCCTTGTCGTTCATCGCTCCCCTCGCTATGATCCCAGCAGTCCCCGAAGCTGGAAGATGCATCTCATCTTCAGAAAGAGCTCCTAAACTGTAGATTCCTGCGATGGCCTCTGAGTCGAAAAGTTTTCCTGGAATTCTGCCTTATTCCGAGTCCGTGAATGCCCAGGGATCCTCGGTTTGGTCGCTATGTGTACAGATCGTCTTGATTTATGGGCTGATCGTCTTTGACTCCTGGACGCCGGAAGGCCGGCTGAAGGCTGCGCTGATGATGGGCACGGCCGGTCTGGTGCTGCTCTTGGCTGTTGCCGGCCGATATTCCGGAAAGGAAATGGGCCTGGGCATTCCGCCATTGCGGGGATCGTTGATCATCATTGGACTGGGCCTATTGATCGCAATTGGCCTGCCTGGGGTCGCGTCTCTGGCCGGCCTCCGCTATCCGCCGGTGAGAATCGTTCCATGGCGCGGCGCCTGGCAATATGCAGTTTGGTCCTTGATGCAGCAGTTTGCGCTGCAGTCTTTCTTTTACCTCCGGCTTGAGTCCTTGTTCGGGAGCCGCCGCGCGGTCTATATCGCCGCGGTGCTATTCGCCAGTGTGCATCTTCCCAGCCCGGTGCTGACGGTTGCAACTTTGCTGGGAGGCTTCTTCTTCTGCGAGATGTTCCGTCGCTATCGGACAATCCTCCCGCTTGGCGTGGTTCATGCCATCCTTGGCCTGGCCATCGCCGCCAGCTTCTCTGATCGTCTCCTCCACCATATGCGAGTCGGAATCGGGTATCTCGCCTTTCGCTCTTGATCGCGCCCGCAATCAGGTAACATGAACGCCTTGGTGGCGCAGGCTTGAAATCCACGACCGAACTCGGCACGAAATCAGACTTCTCTCATTCCTCCAATCCTGGCTCGGCCGGCTGGACGCAGTGGTTCATGCCGTCCATCGCCGACCTGCTCTTCCTGCTCTTGCTGATGAGCCTTTCGATAGGAATCCTGGCACCCCGGCTTCTCGGTGATGCGGGGACAGGTTGGCACATCGTTAATGGGCAGCTCATTCTTCGGGACCATACGATCACCCGAACCGATCCTTTCTCCGCCACGATGAAGGGGCAGCCGTGGTATGCCTGGGAGTGGCTCTTCGATCTTGCGATTGCCCGCATCCATCAATGGGCTGGTCTGAACGGAGTGGTCTTTTTCGCGGCTACAGTGATCGCGGTGACATTCGCGGTGGCCTTTCGGCTGGCGTTGCGTAGAGGTGCATCGGTTCCTGTTGCCCTGATCTTGCTTGTGCTGGCCATCGCTTCGTCCGCCATTCATCTGTTTGCCCGCCCGCACATTCTCAGTTGGCTGCTGGCAGTGGTCTGGTTCGAATGGCTGGACGCGTCCGAAACGAATTTGGCTCTCGGCCGGGACCACCGCTTGTTCTGGCTTCCCGTGCTCACCCTGTTCTGGGTCAACGTTCACGGCGGTTTCGTTCTGGGTTTCGCGTTATGCGGCATCTACTTGTGTTCCGGAATGATGCGCTACTGGCGCACTCGAGAATCAGGAGAAAAGGTGCTTCTCCGTGGGTGGCTGGGCCGGTTGGCGGCGGTCAGCGGAATTTCTTTTCTCACGGGACTCATCAATCCGTTTGGCTACAAGCTCTACCTGCATGTCTTTCAGTATTTGTCCGACCGGTTCCTGATGAACCACATTGACGAGTTCCGCTCGCCCGATTTTCACGGGGTGGCGCAACAATGTTTCGCGGCGTTGCTTCTCGTAGCCATGGTCAGCGTGGCCACGGGGCGACGAATGCGTCTCTCCAGGTTGCTCGTTCTGCTCTTTGCCGCTTACAGCGGGCTTTATGCTTCCCGTAATCTGCCGGTCTCTTCGCTGCTCATCATGTTGGTGATTGCTCCTCAGTGTTCTGAGACCCTTGCCCGCGCAGCGGATAATTCAATGATTGCGACTTGGCTAAGGCGATTTCTAACGTGGCAGAGGGGATTTGCCCAGCGTGTGGGAGAGCTGGAAAACAGGATGAGAGGCCACCTTTGGGCTCTTGTGGCCGTCCTGATCGGGACCGTGGTTTGTGCGCAGCAAGGCCAATTAGGTTCGTACCAGATCATGCGTGCGCATTTTGATGCCAAACGCTTTCCAGTCGGTGCAGTGGACGAATTGGAAAGGCGAGGGATTCGCGAGCCGGTCTTCAGCGAAGATTACTGGGGCGGATACTTGATTTATCGCCTGTATCCGCAGAACCGGGTCTTCGTAGATGACCGGCATGATTTCTACGGTGATGCATTCCTTAAGCGCTATCTGAAAATCATTCATGTGGAACCTGGCTGGGAGCAGGCGCTGAAGGAAGTGAATCCAACCTGCGTGCTGCTGCAGCGCGAATCCACACTCACAAATATTCTTAAGGAAGTGCCACAGTGGACGGTTGTTTATGAGGATCAGACAGCGACTCTATTCATGAAGTCGAGCCCGTAGGCCTTGGTGAGGATGCCTGCGCTATCGCGTATCGATATTGAAGCCCAGGATCGCGGTTACTTCGACTGGCTCGTCTCCCCGAAATGCCGGACGGAACTTCCAGTTGGGCAGGGAAGCCAGCACTTTGCTGGTCATCTCGGCCGAACCCGGCTCGAGCACCTGCGTTCCCTTCAGTAGCCCTGAGCGGTCGAGGGTGCATGCAATCACCAGCCGCGAGGGCCTGAAGCCTGGGGGCAAACCTCCTCGCACCTCGACTCGCATTGGCTCGGGAGAAGACAAGTCTTGCCCGTAGGTATGGTGCTCTGAAGTGGGGTCTGCGAACTGCATGACCGCCGGGCCGAGCCCGGTATCGAGATAGATGGTGTAAACTTTATCCCCCTTGAGCACGCCGTAGAAGTTGAACGCCCCTCCGGAGCGGGAGGTAGCCACGACCGTAACCCCGAGGCCTGTTTGTTTTCCTGCCGTACCGGATCTTCCCGTAGGATCAGGACGGCCGCTGTCGGGACCGAAGCTGCCGAGTGTGATGATGTTGTTACTGCCTCCGCTTACGGAAACGCCGGGGACAGCCGGCTTGCCGTTCGTACCGCTGCCAGCTCCGCCTGGACCGGGATAGGGAGAGATTCCTCCCTTTGCCGCCAAATCGGCTCCCCGCCCTTCCCCTTGCGTGGATGCTCCCGAGCCTGGGCCCGAAAAGCCGCTTCCGGGGCCAGCACCGCGCCCGATTCCGCTACCACCACCAGAGCCCCCTAGGCCGGGTGTGTTTCCGCCGGCTGGGGACATCGCCAACGAACCAGCACCCCCTCCGTTAGGCACTCCTGCTTTCGATCCGGGCTGGCTGGAGACCACGACGCCAGTGCCGCCCCCGCTGCCTCCCGCGGTGCTGGGCGGCGCAGCGACTGAGCCCATGTCAAAAGGCCCGCCTGATCCGGTTCCTTTGTTCCCATGCCCGTGCCCACCTCCCGGACCCAGGGCGGCGGTGTTCGGTGGCGGAGCTACCACTGTCGGGGTCCCAGTTCCGCTAAGACCCCCGGCAGGGGAGGACCTTCCACCCAATCCAGAAACTTGGACCGGAGGAGGAACCACCGATGGATTGCCAAGACCGTGGATGTTCTGTTGTCCCACCACCGCTCCAGAGATTTGGACGGGCGGGGCGACGACCTTTACGTTGCCGAGGCCGGCGGGTCCGCGCGACTGTTCGCTTAAGCCGGAGGCTTGTACGGGTGGAGGAATAATTTGTTGCTTCCGCCAGTCTCCCGGACCGAATCCCGGGCCCGATTTTGCAATGTTCTCACTCACTTGTGGCGGGGGGGCAACTACCGTGGGCGCCGGCAATGTGAGCTTGGGATTCAGGTTCGTGATCTGTTCCGGTGCCGAAACAGGTGGTGGAACCACCTGAACGGCGTGATTTCCCGGCAAAGCGAGAGCGGGCAGATTGCGCATTTGCGGGGTCGGCGGTGGCGCAACAATGGTTGCGCTAAGCGCGGGAGCAGACTTGAACTTCGCGCGCTCCGCGTCGGGGGATGGAGGCACGACCGAGTTTGACAACTGTGGCGCTCGCAGCGAGGGCCGCAGACCTTCCGCTGGTGGTGGACCCGGAATAGCCTTGTAGGCGAGGAGGTTGGCGACTGCGGAATCGGAGGCGGGCAAGTTGAGCTTCGGTGCGTCCACGACTTTTTCGCGAAGGGACTCCCCGCGCGCCACGCGAATCGTCTGGCTGCGGTGGTGCGCCTCGCTTCCGCCGGCCAGTCCGCTGTGCCCGGCTTTCGCGCCGCCGTTATCTTCGGTGCGCGGTAATTCGTCACCCGAATAGTAGATGATGTCGTACTTGGGAAGTGGAGGCGGCGTTACTGTTCGTAGGGTGGAGAGCTTTGCGGGAAGAATGATGATGCCTACCAGTAAGGCGGCTTCGAGCACCCACGAAACCAACATACCCCGATAGGGCAGCAATCCCGTGCGGGCCTCGCCCGCCAGACGCTTGGGAGATTTTCGCAGGGCGGGGCCCACCGCGCTCAGGAACTCCTGCCACGGTGAGGACCACTCCACCAGAAGTTTGGGCGCGTCGTTCAAACCCTGCTTGCCTCCGGTTTAGGACCCATCGCGATCTCCAGCTCGTCTCCGACGCTAGTGCCACTTTGAATCAGCGTATTGGGCGGCAGTTCGAGAACCGATACTGCACGCAGGCGAAGCGGTGCCATTCGCCAAGGTGCGAGGTTTTGTTCCACGTGCACCACGACTTGCTGCTTATCGAGATAAAGCACGTCAATCGGGAAACGCATAGCGAAAGTGTGTACCCCACGACAAGGAACGATCCAGAGGGCCTTACCTGAGGAAAAACTGCCAGCATCCCGGCCCATTAGGCCCCGCAGGCGCGACCAATGGGTATCGGCCAGGCTCAACTCGGTGGCGAGAAAAGCGCCCCGAGTCCGGTTGAAAGCGTAGCCTGTGGAATTTACAGCCGGCATGACCGCACCCAGATTCGATCCTTCCTTCTACCGTATCAGTGTCCGGTGGCGGGCAGCAACGTTCGGAACAACTGAATCACCGCAGGACCCAAGGTTACGAAGATGATGGAGGGGAGAACGAAAATCACCAGGGGGATAACCATCTTGATGGTTGTTTTCGCCGCTTGTTCTTCCGCCCGCTGCCGGCGTTCGGTACGCAGCGAGTCGGAGTGCACTCGCAGAGCTGCGGCGACGCTCGTACCAAAGCGGTCGGTTTGAACCAAAGTGGCGACCAAGGCACGAATGTCGTCGACTCCGGTCCGGTCCACCAGGTTGCGCAAGGCCTCAGCGCGCGGTTTGCCGGCGCGCATTTCAAGGTTCACCAGGTGAAACTCATCGCTCAGTTCGGGATGAGCGTGATGTAGATCTTCGCCAACACGCATCATGGCCTGGTCGAGCGCCAGTCCGGCCTCGACGCAGATCACGGTCAGGTCCAGGGCGTCCGGCAACGCCAGACGGATCCGCTGCTGCCGGTCGCGGATCATGCGCTTAAGGACAAATCGCGGAAGAAAGAATCCCAGGGCCCCGACGCTCACCATGAGCGGAATGGAACTAAACCCGGTGGCTACCACCACGACTGCCATACCGAACACCGCCAGCGCCACGCGGCTGCCAACGTACATGGGCAGGTGGCGCTCTTCACGAAAGCCCGCCTGAATCAGCCATTTGCGAGTGCGGGAAACCTCTGACGGCGAGAGTGGTAGAGCCTTGCTGAGCGGGTCGAGAGCCTGCTCGAGTCTTTCCTTGAACGCAGGTTTTTCCGGGACGTCCGCCTTCTGCCATCCCAACGCCCGCAACCGGGCGCCGATCACCGAGGACGGGGCGTAGGCGGCGGCGCCAAACGAAAACACCGCCAGCACAACGGTGACGAAGATGATGATGGCAAGCGCGGTAATCAACATGATGCTAAACCTGTATCTGAATAATCCTGCGAATCACGAAATAGCCGAGCGTCTGCAAGGTAATGCCTGCCACCACCAAAACGTGCCCAATGGGGTCGGCGAACAAGGGCCGGATGAAACTCGGGTTCATCACCAGCATGCTGACCACGATGATCGGGGGCAGGCCCATTAAGAGCATCATGGTGAGCCGTCCCTGCGCGGTATAGACCCTCACCTGCCGCATGATCTTGAACCGCTCGCGGATGACATACGATAGATTATCGAGAATTTCCGCCAAATTCCCGCCCGTTTCGCGCTGCAACATGACGGCAGTCACGAAGAACTTGACGTCCACCAGGGGCACCCGGTCCGTCAAATTCATGAGGGCGTCGCGCACCGGTAGACCGAACTTCTGTTCCTCGAACAGCTTACGGAACTCCGAAGCGATGGGTTCGTTGACCTCGTTGGCGATCATCTCGAGAGCGACGGTGAAGGCATGGCCCGCGCGGACCGCTCGGGCTAAGGTATCAATGGCTTCCGGGAACAGTTCCTCGAAACGCTGAAAGCGCTTCGTCCGCTTATAGGAGATGAAAGAGTAGGGGATGATGCCGCCGATGATGAACCCCACCCAAGCCACCATCGGGGCCCAGGGAGAATTGCCCCCGGCCAGAAATGCTATCAACCCGAACGCGAAAGCGCTCACCACACAGATGAGAACCAGGTTGCCGGCGCGCATATTGATATCGGATTGGGCCAGCAACAGCTGCATATTCGAGATACGCTCCGAACGCCGCAGGAGATTGTCGAAGGCTGGGATCTTGCTGAGCATTTCATCGCGGACCAGGGCGAGATCTTCTCCTGGCGCCCGCTCAGCAGGTTTTTCCACCGAAGCCAGACGATCGCGGATCAGACGCGCGCGAGCCTCGCGCTGATCGATCAGCGCGCCAATCGCGAAAGCAATTCCGGCAACCACGACGAACACGAGGATGGCAATAAATCCTGACATGATGCGAAGAACTACACTTCCACTTGCGATTCGAACAGCGCCGGGCGCAGACGATATCCGCTGGTGGCCAGGCGATCCGCAAATTTGGGCTTGATGCCAGTGGCGCGAAATAGCCCACGCACCCTGCCCGATTCGTCGATTCCTTTTCGATCGAAGATGAATATATCGTTCATGGCGATGGAATCGCCATCCACCCCAACCACCTCGGAAACAGTAATGACTTTGCGGGTGCCGTCCGACAGGCGGGCGATCTGCACGACCGCATGGATCGCCGAGGCAATCTGCATGCGCACGGCACGCTCGGGGATGTTCAGATTAGCCATCGAAAACATGCTTTCGACGCGGGCGAGAGCGTCGCGCTGCGAGTTCGCGTGAACCGTGGTTAACGATCCCTCGTGGCCGGTATTCATGGCCTGCAGCATGTCAAAAGCTTCCTCGCCGCGCACCTCGCCCACCACGATGCGGTCCGGCCGCATGCGCAGGCTGTTGATGACCAGTTGGCGCTGGCGGATGGCGCCTTTGCCTTCAATGTTCGGCGGACGAGTCTCCAGGCGGACCACGTGTTCCTGCTTGAGTTGCAGTTCGGCTGCGTCCTCGATGGTGACGATGCGTTCCGAGTTCGGGATGTACCCCGAAAGCACGTTCAGCAACGTGGTCTTGCCCGCGCCGGTTCCTCCGGAGATCAAAATATTGAGCTTGCCCTTGACCATCGCGGAGAGCAATTCCAACATTGGCTCGGTCAGCGTCTTGTTCTCGATCATGTGACGAGCAGTGATGGGATCGTGCCCAAATCGGCGAATCGAGAGACAAGGCCCATCAATGGCCAAGGGAGGAATAATGGCGTTAACGCGCGAGCCGTCGGCCAGGCGAGCGTCCACCATCGGTGAGGACTCGTCCACACGCCGTCCCACCCGCGAAACGATGCGGTCGATGATCTGCATGAGATGCTGATCATCCTTGAAACTCAGTCCGGTGGGCTCGAGCTTGCCGGCGCGCTCCACGTAAACCCGATCGTAACGGTTGATCAAAATATCCGAGATGGTGGGGTCCTTGAGCAGCGGTTCCAGCGGACCGAGCCCGAAAATCTCGTCGAGAATTTCGCGAGCCAGGCGTTCCCGCTCCGCAAAACTGAGGGGAACGGCCTCGCTGTTGATGGTGTTGCGAATCAGCAGCAGCACTTCTTCGCGCGCCGTGTCGCTCTGCGTTCGCCCGAGTTTTTCCAGATCCAGGCGGTCGAGGATCTTGCGATGCAGGTCGGCTTTGACCTGCTGATACTCTGTTCGTTCAAAGCTTTGCAGATTCGCCATGTATCTCTCTAGACGGTCTTGAAGAGCGACCATGCTGAGCGCTTGACTTCATCATCGTTGGCGGTCAACAGCGCCGCCAGACCGCTGAAACTGCGTGCGATCTCCGTGTGATTCTGTTGCATGAGCGGCGTACCCCGGTCGATCGCAGAGGAAACCGCGAAATACTGATTGGGAATCTTCCATAACAGCTTGGCGCCGGCAGCGCTTTCGGCGTCGGTTTCGTTGAAACCAGGAATTTTGCGGAAGCGGTTTAATACCAGCTTCAGCCGATCGCGGCCGCCGGTTTCTCCGAGATATTGCTGCACCCGCGAGGCGCTCCAGAGGGAAGCAACGTCGGCATGCGCCACTAGCAGGACGGTTTCGGAAAGATTGCTGACCAGGCGCATCGTAGGATCCAAACGGCTTGAAGTGTCCACCACCACATAGCGGTAGTGGCTGACCAGCATGTCAAACAAGCGCGCGAACTCCGACGTGGATGGCTCCACGGCCGCTGGCGCGTTCATGCCCGCCAGCAGGTGAAGTCCCCCGGGATGCCGCGTCATGAATCCTTCCAGCAGCGACGAGTCAAGGCGATGCAGGTTACGCAGGGCGTCGGCCACGCTGAACAGCGGCTTGAGGTTCATGTGCAGGGCGGCATGCCCCAGCGGGCCCAGATCAACCAACGCGACGTTGCCATGCGCCGACTGGAGGGCGAGCGCGAGATTGACGGCGATCGTGGTGGCCCCGCAGCCGCCTTTGGCGTTGACCACCGTGAATACTTTCCCTCGCGCAGTTTCGCGATGCACTTTGCGCTGCGCCGCGGCCAGACGCACAAAGGCTTCCAGCAGGTCAGTTGTTGTGGTCGGACGCTCGATGTATTCGCGTGCGCCGGCACGCATAGCATTTACGATGACTTGAGGCTGGTTCATGCTCCCGATGGCAAACAGGGGAGCATCCTGCATCTCCTGACGCAGAAGTTCCAGGGCCCGCAATGCCGCGGTTACATTTTCCTGCGGAATGTCGACGAGCACGACATCCGGCTTGGCGGTTTGGATCCGGCGAACAATGGGGTCAGCCGCCGCTACCGGGTAGTTCGCGCAGGTGTGAACAGTCCGTGCCACGCTGGTTCCATCGACCAACACCTGGAGCACGGCGCGTTGCTCGCCATCCGCGGCCACGATAACGACTGATAACTCGGGCATGCTCTTGCTCGGCCCCCCAACATCCAGAAAATACTACGCGACCGCCGCTTATTTGCTGCCGCCCGACGGCTTCTTGCCATCGAACTTGTCCGGGTCGAGCAGCGGGATCGGGTTCTTCGGAGTGGCGGGCGGTTGCGCGCTCGGTGAGATTCTCCGCGCCGTGCACAGCACCATCAACTCCGTATTGCTCTTCTGCGCGCTCTTGCTTTTGAAAAAATTGCCAAGGATTGGGATATCTCCCAGTCCGGGGATCTTGTTTACGATGTTGGTCACCCGGTTGTCCATCAACCCGGCAATCACGAAACTCTGCCCGTCTTGCAGTTCGAATTCGGTGTCGGCGCGGCGTGTACTCAGAGCGGGGATAGTAAAACCCGAGATCGTGAGGGCATTCGCAAAATCAAGAGTGCTCACCTCGGGTACGACGCGCAAGTGAATGTTCCCGTTCGGCTCGATCAGGGGCGTGAACTTGAGCTTAACACCGAATTCCTTAAACTGAATTGTGACGGCAGTGAATCCCTGTCCCGGTTGCACGATGGGGAAAGGAAACTCGCCGCCTGCCAGGAAACTGGCCTCTTTGCCATTAACCGCGATCAGATTGGGTTCAGCAAGAATCTGCAGAACGTTTTTGTCCTGCAACGCCTGAATGACGGCACCCAGGTGAATATCTGGCCGGAAGACGAAAAGGTTCAGGATGTTGCTGATGGTTTGATTCGCAGTAGTGGGCGAAGTGACCGACTGGGGCGTCGTCTGGGTGACTTGTTGCGGACCAAAGCCGCCGTACTGCCCGGTCGTGATCGTGCCGATCGTGTTGGCGGCGCCGGTCGAAAAGAAATTCACCCCCAACTGGGTGAGCGCTGAGCGATCGACCTCGGCAAACTTGACCTCGAGGAGGACCTCTTGGGCCCCGACCGGCCCATAAGTCAGCACGTTGACCACATTGCGCGAATAGGCTTCGGCAATCATACCGGCGCGCTTGGCTGTATCCTCATCCGAGACATGCCCAGAGAGGACGATGGCAGAGCGAGACGGCGTTACCATGATCTGTTCGTCGGGGAATACGCGTTTTTCCTCTTCGGCGGCGGCGCTGACATCCACATCCACTCGTAGATCGAAACTGCGGGAACGTTCCAGTTCGTCCCAGATCAACAGAGAGACTTCTCCCGGCGCGCGTCCGTGGATCAGGATCTGCGTCGGACTGACCACCTGCGGATCAGCGATCGAAGGATCGGTAACCGAGACCCGTTTGAGACGTTCGGTCGTATTGATTAACAGCGACTTGCCCACCATGACGCGCAAGGGTGCTGCGCCAGAGGCTTCCGAAGGCGCTTCCTGTGAACTGGCGGCCGGACCTGCGCTTTCCGTTTGTGCTGGGGTGGCTTGGACTGGGGAAGGCGCTGGCGGCGGCGGTGCCTGCTCTTGCGTGGTGGCGGCTGCGCCCACACACACCAGAATGACTGCCATCATTCCCTGCAGCAGCCGTTCGGTCGTCATCAATATCGTTTCCTCGCTATTGCGGGAATGGACTTGCTCTAAAACTTGGTGACGTCTTTCTTTTCCCCCCGGATCACTTCGACCTCATAAACCGCTGGAGCAGTCGCGGTGGGCTGGGGAACTTGTGCTTTCTTCACTCTCGGATGCGGGGCCGTGGAGACGGGGGCGGGGGCCGAACCTCCTTTATAGAGGGCGTCCGTCCTCACCGCCGGGAGTTCCTCCTCCCGGGTATCGACGGGATTGCGAAGCGTTAGCTGAATATGTCCCTGGTTCCCCGCCAGAGTGAGTTTCTGAGCATCGTCCGGAGAAACCAGCAGCGTAATCACCGGGGCCGAAGAGGCCTCCCCCGCCGCGTTCCGTTCCAGCTTTTGGCCCGTCGCCAGCACGGCAACATTTTCCAGCACTGTTGTCGTTTGTTGTTCATTGGAGCCGTTAGGATTGCCTGTCAGCAGTACGTCGACGCGGGTGCCGGGTTGTACGAAACCCGCGACGGAAACAACCTCGTTGACTCGTACCGAAACTGCCCTCATGCCGGGAGGAATGAGCGACGGCATTCCGTAGCCGGCGTTGGCGCCGGCCAATTTTGTTGGCAGGACAAACTCACCTTGGGAGATGGGCAGCACGACGCCCCGACCTGCAACCTGGGATTTCTGCGAGTAATAATGTGGAGGCAGGTCGGTGGCCGGAAAGCGAACGACTTTCACATCCTTGTCTTCGATTTTCGAACCGACGGGCAAGTCCCCGTTCGCGACCACGACGTCGACACCCGGTCGATTGTCGACCGCTGCGCGATTTTGAAGATTGCGATAGACCAACAGGCTCACAAAGGCGCCTATGGCCAGCGCTAGAGAGCCGATCATTAACAGTCGGTTACGGTTCATCCGCTTACCTCAAAAGCAAGAACAATAACGAGCCATTCCCGGCTTCGCGGCGCTGCAACTCTATCGTCATTACTCTCGCCACAGGCCGAAAGCGATTTCGTCCTATCCGTCCATTTCATGCGGTATTCCAGGCCCAGGCCAGACAGATTGCCACCGCAACCAAGCCGACGTGATGCCGGCCGTCCGCAATTATTGAATCGAACTGGCTACCGATGAAAAGACATTGTTCGCATTCGTGCCGATGAGCCTGATCGTACCAACAACAATCACCAGGATCACCGCCAACATCACGGCATATTCCGCGATGTCCTGCCCATCATCCTCCGACCAAAGCCTGCGGAGAATAGCATTCATGTTACTGCCTCCTGCCTTCGGCCCAGCGGGTCCCGCCGGTCCGGTTCTATGCAGTATCGCCGCGCCCCGGGAACCCCGTCTCCAAGTCGCGTCCATCTCCTGCGTCTGTTTTGGTGAGAAGGGGAAGAGGTGCTCTCAAACCCCCCGCCCATCATACCCTGCCCCACCGCTTGGCAGAACGATAATTTGTTGCACACTGTGCGTGGGAGTCTACCAGACCCCTGGGGAATAGTCTCTAAGGGGGCGGCTTTCAGTCTATGCCGCCTGAACCGGGGGCGGCCGCCGGCCAGGACATTCGGTAGGGTCGGCTATTGAATAGAGCTGGCAACCGAGGAAAAGACGTTATTCGCGCTCGACCCGATCAGTCGGATAGTACCGACTACGATGGCCAGAATAACCGCCAGCATCACCGCATACTCCGCGATGTCTTGGCCGTCCTCCTCCCTCAGAATGTGGTGAAAAACACTCTTCATGTTGACCTCGTGACACCCGAAGTGGCAGGGGAGGGCTGCTCACTGCAAGTCACGCAGGTGCGAACTATCGTCCGGCTTCTCGTTCCGGCCAGGCTGCAGGCACCACTTCTCATTCTATCCTGTTGGCTATTCTGCACATAATGGAATTTGGCAGGGAGAATTAACGGCGGGGCAAAGGTTACTTCGGTAACGGTCAATGCCCAAGCCGGGAGGGATCCCGATGAACCAGAACCACTGCCTGAGAATCCTCGTAAGCCTCGCTCCATTCACCGCTTAGTCGCAGAGCGGCGAGTAAGGGCGCATCCGGCGGCAAGACCACGGTCTTAATCTTCCACTGACGAATCGATTTTTCCCAATCTGAACCGGTTACGTAGTAGGTCTTGGCAAAATCGTGCAGAAAATCGTCGCCATAGAGGTCGGCGCGCCCATCGATGTAAACCTGGTATCTGGGATAAAGATTCCAAATGAAATATCCGCCGAAGTTGTAGTGGTTAAAGAGCGGTTCCTGCAGGGGATGCCCAGCAAAATACGCTACAACGCCAGGAGTAAAGCTCTCGGCTTCGGTTTGAGCTTGATGCGCGACGGTGGTATGAACCCGGACCACTGAGAACACCAGGAAAGCGGCCAGGACAATCACGTTCACCGCGAGGCGGAGTTTCGAGCGTGGCGTGGAACTCCGAATCGCCCGCACCCGTTGGTGCCACCAATCTGCGCTCAACTCACTCAAAATCGGCACCGCCACCAGTACAAAGACTGAAATGTGACGCACAGAACGCAGCGCTCCGGCGCTGAGGACGATCAGCAAAACCAGGTCGCGCGGCCGTATGCGTTTCGAGGAAGCGGAAAGCAAGAACACCAATGCCAGAAGCATCAGGGCAAAGGGCACATATTTGGCCTCATGAAAATTCGGAGAGGCCCATTCCGCGATGTACTGCTGCATGGCTGGCGAGCGCAAGGTCTCGACCGGGTAGGTGTACATGCGAAATGTGTTGGGATTGAGCGGTACCACCGCAAGGCAAGCGAGCAGCGCGAGTGCGAGGTCCCTGAGCCTGTTTGCCCCGCGATTTCTCACCTGGCCGAGTACAGCTTCCAGAACTTCACCCACAAGAAAGAGCGCAAGCAGGCCGATGCCCAGCGCGAATTCGGCATGCAGATTGACCCACAAAACCATCAACGGGATCGTCCACCACAATCGTCGCGGCTGGGTTTCGGATCGGTCCAACAGAATGAGAAAGATGCTGGCCAGCAGGAGTGAAACGGTGTGCGGACGCACACCCCAGCCGGGCGCCGAAGCATAGGCACCCAGAATCAGAGCGACTGCGGCGAAGTACGGCTTACCCGGAGAACGCAGAAACACCAGCATCAGGGTGAGCGCAGTCATCGCGCCGAAGACCACGATCAGTCCGCCCCAGCCGGAGAAGCGGTACAAGCCGTACATCAACAGATCAGATAGCCATTCATGGTTCACCCAGGGTTGGCCGTTTCGGGTGAAGGAGTACGGGTCGGTGTGCAGCAGCGAGTGATTCTGCACAATCAATTGTCCGGTGCGAAGATGCCACCAGACATCGGGGTCGGTTACCGTGCGGCATGCCATGGCGAATAGTCCTAACGCCACCAGAAGGATCAGAACGCGTCGGGTCTCGAACCAGGCCATCACGGTTTCCACACAAGATGATACCTGAGCCGATATAGAATTTCGGTTCGCCCACTATGACTGGAACCAACGCGAGAAGAATGCTCGTGATGTTCTTCGCCGGCATGTTCTTGCTGCATGCGATGGTGTTTTGGAATCTGCGCGAAAAGGTGTGCAAGGGCTACCCTGATTTCGCCATCTTCTATACCGCAGGGACGATTGTTCGCCGCGGTTTGGCCGGTCGCCTTTACGACACTCACCTGCAGTTCCAGATTCAGCGGGAGTTCGCCGCGCAGGTGTACATTCGTCAGGGAGCGCTGCCCTATAACCATCCCCCATTTGAAGCTCTGCTATTTGCTCCTCTGGCTGCGCTTCCATATCCGTCAGCCTACGCAGTCTGGGACCTACTGAATCTGGGTCTCCTCTGTATTCTTCCCATCCTGCTCCGGCCACACGTGCCGCTTCTGCAGCGGCATAACGCAACGTTGTGGTGGCTCGCAATGCTGGCGTTCTTCCCGGTGTTTGCCGCGCTATTGCAAGGACAAGACAGCATCCCGCTGGTTTTGCTCTTTGCTCTTGCCTACATCGCCCTGAGAAAGAACCAGGAATTCGTCGCGGGCTGCTGGCTGGGATTGGGGCTTTTCAGGTTTCATCTGGTTCTTCCGCTGATGTTGATTCTCTTGCTGCATCGTAAGGGTAAGGCCCTGGCGGGGTTCCTGCTGGTAGCGCTTACCCTGGGCTTAATTTCAGTGGGTGTCGTCGGATGGCATGAGGCTTTACGGTATCCCGCCTATGTGTGGCAGGTTGAGAACTCCACCGGAGGATCTACCAGTCTGATTTCCGCCATGCCCAATTTGCGGGGCTTCGTGCACATGTTTCTCGCCTGGACTCCTCGGGTCGAGGTCGGAGTTTCATTTCTGTCGGCTCTTCTCTTGTTGGCGGCTTCTTTGCGGTGGGATTCATCCGGCTCGTCTCGCCGCTCCGATCTGAGCTTTTCGCTGGCTGTGGTCGCCACTACGATTCTCAGCTATCACGTCCTGGCACACGACCTCTGTCTTTTGTTGTTGCCTCTGTTGCTCGTCAGCAATCAACTTGAGCAGTTGCGCTGGATCGATGCCAAGAGGAAACTAGCCCTGCTGGCGCCCATGGCAGCCATCTACCTCAGTCCGCTCTTGATGCTGCTCTGGTTCCGTCTGGGCGAATTCAGCCTTGTCGCTCCCATCCTGTTGCTGTGGTTCTACGGAATCTCACGCGAGTTGTCAGGGCCCGCCGCTCGACCTCGCTCCAAAACCGCATGACTCGCCGATGGAAATCTCTCACAGCGGCCTATCTGCTGAGCGTCCTCGTGATGTATGCCAGCGTTTGCTGGAACACCCGGGGCCTGATCGCGGCAGGGCTGCCTGACTTCGCGATTTACTACTGTGCGGGAGCGGTGGTCCGTCAGGGGCTCGGTTATCAGCTTTACGATCCGGCGATCCGCTTTGAGGTGCAGGGTCAATTCGCCTCCGCGGTGCCGTTGTTTCGCGGACCTTTGCCGTGGACGCACCCTCCCTACGAAGCCCTTTTTTATCTGCCCTTCAGCGGATTTTCTTATCTCAATGGCTATCTGCTCTGGAACGCCTTCAGCCTGCTTCTTGTCGGAGGAACTCTGTGGCTGCTGTCTCCCTGCCTCGAGCAGGTGAAGAATCGTGGCCCCGCGTTGTGGTTGCTGGCGTTTGCCTTCTTCCCGATTTTCTTTAATCTCCTTGAAGGGCAGGACGGAATCGTCCTCCTGTTCCTCTACGCGCTGGTATACCGATCGCTGCGAAATCACCGCGATGCGCTGGCCGGAGCGTTTCTCGCGATCGGACTCTTCAAATTCCATCTCGTCTTGCCTTTTGTGTTCCTGTTGCTCATGCAACGAAGATGGAAAATTATCTATGGGTTCATGCCAGTGTCGATTGCGGCCGTGATCGTTTCTTTGGCGATCTCTGGCACGAAATCTCTTTGGGCCTATCCGCGGTACCTGTTTTATTGGGAAAGTTTACTAGCCAGCGGCACGGACCGTGTTCCGGCAAACATGCCTAATCTGCGCGGTCTGATGTATCTGATCTTCGCCCAGTGGCGATTCAGCCCATGGTTGGTTCTCACTCTCTCGTTGATCCTCTTGCTGCTGGTCGGATGGCTAGTTCGCCAGCGGCCCGAAAAGCATTTTGACCTGGGCTTTTCACTCATGCTGCTGGCGACCGTGCTGGTCAGCTATCACGTCACCTGTTACGACCTGAGTATTCTGTTGATTCCGGTTCTGCTCAGCCTGAATCGCTTGCTCTCAGCAAACCAAGGTCGGCGCGGCTGGATGTTGCTGGCGTCGTTATCCGTTGGCCTGATGTTTTGCGCACCGCTGCAGTTGTTGCTCTTGCTCCACTACAAGGGATTCGCGCTGATGGGCGTCGTCCTTTTGCTCTGGGCCTATGCTCTCGTCGACGACCGTCTATTGCGGGGGCAGAACGGCTACGGTTGGCTGTTCTCCAAGGCCCCTCATCAGTAGGACGATCAGCATGGGCAAGTAAATTGTAAGGACCGCGACACGCCCTACCTCGGTGAACGAATGAGGAATGTGGTACCAGCGCCAGAGGCCTGCACCCCAGCTTAGAAATGCCGTCCAGACAATCTCGCGCCGGGTCTTCGGAATCAGCCACAGAATTAGCATGTCGTAGAACCAGCGCTGGGGCATTAGCGCCATAAACAGAAGCAGGTGAACATCGCGATCGCGATAACGCCAGAGCGCCAGCAGCAGAAGGGGGCCTGGGATGACCAGCAGCGGAACGAAGCGGGCGTAGTTGTGAAAGTGGCTGATCCACAGGCGTGGCCATTGCGGCACCAGAGCGAGGCTCACAAGAACAACCAAGGCACAGGCGGCGAATCCCCGCTTACTCAGGTGCGTCAGAAATACGGGCAGCCCCAATTGGGGTTTGGCAGTCACCGCGGGAAGCAGCAAAGGGAAAAATGCACTGGCGACAATCAGAGGCGGCCACTGCGCCACCAGAAAGCCAGCCCAGTACGGATACGCCATGAAAACCAGGAGACGATGATAGCCGTGACGCGAGAGCCCGAAGGCCATGAGCCCTGAACTTACCCCGTAGAAGACCCCTCCTGCCACCTCCGGGCGCATCCACACAAAAGGCACGCCGAACAGGGCGCAGGTCAGGGGATAAAGCTGCATTGGGTTCGCGTAAGGATTGTGGTGCTCAAGCAGATCGTGGGCCGCTGCGATAGCCCAGCCGAAGTCCGCTGCACCCTGGTGAAAATGCGCGAGCAGGAACCAGCAGAACAGTCCGCTGGCCATGCCGATTGCCGCCGAAATGAGAATGCGCTTTCGCACAACCTTTGCCGCATAAGTTGTAACATGGCCTGCTCGCCTGAGGCGCGAGGCTGCCACTTTGCGTAATCGTGATTCCATCGGCGTCGGGCTGGCCCTTCTGGCTGCCACAAGCATGTGGTTCTACGTGCAGCGGGTTCTGATTCCGTACCAGAAAACCGATGCTGCCCTCCACAGCCGCCCGCGAGGAAACCTGTCGGATCTCTACCCTCGTTGGCTCGGCGCCCGAGAGTTGCTGCTTCATCATCGCGATCCGTACTCGGCGGACGTGACTCGCGAAATTCAAGCCGGATATTATGGCCGCCCCCTCGATCCCCTTCGGCCCAGCGATCCTCGCGACCAACAGGGATTTGCCTATCCGGTCTACGTGGCCTTCCTGCTCGCGCCCACGATTCAGTTTCCGTTTGAAACCGTGCAAACGGGATTCTTCTGGTTGCTCGGGTTGCTCACGGCGATGACTGTTCCTCTCTGGCTGCGCGTGATTAGCTGGCGACCGGCGTGCTCAACGCTGGCTGCCCTGTTGCTGCTGACTCTGGGAAGTTTCGCGGTGGCGCAAGGCATCAAGCTGCAGCAACTGAGTCTGCTCGTCGGGTTCTTAGTGGCTGCGGCAGTTGCTCTTGCCACCAGCGGCCATCTCGCTCTCTGCGGAATTCTGTTGGCTCTAGCCACCATCAAGCCACAACTGGCCCTGCCGATCGCTGCCTGGCTGACCGTCTGGTCACTTGGCGACTTGCGCAGGAGGGGGGGCTTCATCGCTGGCTTCTTCGTAACCTTGGGTTTCCTGGTCGC
>Ga0335085_10002418_pt1 | contig 34976 bp, 33 predicted proteins | sample Lox_Sample_45_FD_206712 | JGI IMG/M metagenome (GOLD analysis project Ga0335085, IMG submission 206712) | Soil microbial communities from Loxahatchee National Wildlife Refuge, Florida, United States - Lox_Sample_4.5 | ecosystem: Environmental > Terrestrial > Soil > Wetlands | place: USA... | reverse complement strand
GCCATCTCCGGCGCCGAGATCGTGATCTTCCGCGACATCGCGGCCGGCTTCTTCGGCACGGTCACTTGCAGCACGCCGTGCTCGTAATTCGCCACGATCTTCTCCGGATCCACGTGCATCGGGAGCCGGATGCTGCGCTCGAACGAGCCGGTCACGCGCTCCGCGGCGAAGACCCGGATCTCCTCGTTCTCCGTCACGTTGACGGTGGGCGTCTTCGTCCCCTTCACCGTGAGCGTGTCCTTCTCGAAGCTGAGCTCGACGCTCTCCGGCTTCACGCCGGGCAGCTCGAGCGACACGATGTAGGCATCGTCCTTCTCGACGATGTCGGTCGGCGGCAGCCATCCGCCGGCATTGCTCCAGGTCGCGCCGAGGAACCGATCGAAATCGCGATCCATCGTGAACGCGCGATCGAGCGTCGGGATGAGAGAGCGAACGGTCAACATAGGAACATCCTCCGCAGGCTTTGATGGTTCGGTGGTACTTGCTCGGGGCCCCTCTCAGCGGCCGCGAGTTCCGCCCGCATGAGTGGCATAGGGCGTGCCGCGCGATGTTTGCCAGAACGGCAACTCGCACCCATGCACCCGGCGCGGCAGGCAGGATGTCTCGCCGCGGCCTGCCAGAGTGCGCGCGCTCAGCGCGCGAGCGCGCCGGTGCTGACGATCGAGAGGGCGAGGCCGATGATCGCGCCCATGCCGAGCGTGGTGCCGGGTTTGCGCTTCGCCGGCGGCGGAGGCACGGGTTCCTGCGGTTCGGTGGGGGTCGGGATCGGGATGATGTTGGAGCGTGGCGTGCGGCGGGGCCGGCGCACGTCGGCGCCGTCGGTCACCCGATCAATGCGCAGCTCCTTCTCCGCGCGCGAGCGGCGTCCCTCGATCGGCAGCGTGCGCGGGCGCCGCAGGGAAGAGCGGCGCGGCCGCTTGCCGAGGTAGGCCCGCGGGACGCTCACGCCGGCGAGCTGCGCGGCGGGCGTCTCGGAAGCGCCGCGACGCCGTAGCATCGCGGTCGGCCGCCGCGCGACCTCTCCGTGCGGGTACTCGCGGATCACCGCGTGCGAGCGCTCCGCGGCCTCGAGCGGCGGCAGGAGCGCGCTCGGGCGATGCGCGGCGCTCTCCTCGTCCCGGCGCGGCGCGGGCGGCGAGGGATGCGTGGGGGGACGGGGCGTCCCGCCGGAGAGCGGCATGGCGAGCTCGACGACCACGCTGGGGTCGAGCATCGATTCACGCGAACGCGGCGGCTCGAGCGCGATGAGATCGCGACGCTCATCGCCCCCTCCGACGGCCTCGCCGATCCCGCTGCACGCACAACCCACGTGCGGCGCGAGGTCCACGAGCACGGGGGAGCGCGCGATCAAGCGCTCGGCGAGGTCCGCGAGCGCGTCGTCGGCGGCGAGCTCCGTGAGATAGTGTCCGCCCCCCGACTCGCGGAGGGCGCCATCGCTCGGGGCGCCCCCCGGCATCGAGAGCGAGCGGCGCCGGTCGGGGGGGATCACGCCCTCGAAGAACTGCGGCTGACCGGCGGGGCTCACGCCGCGCTCGCGGCAGAGGGCGAGGAGCTCGGCGGGGGTGATCTGCGCATCGATCGACGCGTCGCGCGCGCCGGGACAGGTCCCCGCGTACGTGATGTGCAGAGTACTGGCGCCGTACGCCGCGCGCAGATAGCGCGCCACCGCCACCGGCGGCGGCACGAGCGAGATCATCCACGGCGCGAGGTCTTCCCCGGAGCGGAGGAGCCGCTCGCGCACGTTCGGGCACGCGCAGAGGATCGCGGGATCCGCGCCGCGCGTTCCGAGCTCGCGCAGACAGGCGCCGGCGATGAGCTCGTCCCCCCAGGTGGCGGGGAACGCCGACGCGTAGCCCAGCCGCTGGCAGGCGTGCGCGAGCTGGACGGGAGTGGCAGGGAGGGCGGCGAAGACCGCGTCGGCGCCGAGGATGATCACCGAGGGCACCGTCTGGGACGCTGGCGCGCCGCGCGGCATCAGGGGATCGCGGTCCACTGGAGCACGATGAAGGATGCCACGGGCGGGGGCGCCAGTCCAGCGGCAGTGCGGGCGCGACTCGCCGTCGCGGCCTTGGCGCGCTATCGTCATTGGTCCGCATTCGGTCGGAGCTTCCAGGAGCGGGGGCAGTGTGATCGAGTCGGTGGTGGTGCGAGTTCCCGGATCGACGTCGAACCTCGGCGCCGGATTCGACTGCATCGGGATGGCGGTGGATCGATGGCTCACGGTCACCGTGCGCCGCGACCAATCGGGGAGTGCGACGCCGCGCGTCGTGCGTCACGGCACGCTCGACGCCTTGGCCGCGGTGCGCCCGGAACGAGACACGATCTTCCTCGCGTTCCGCGCGGCGTGCACGACCACGGGCACCGCGGTGCCCTCCGGCCTGATCTTCGAGGCGGACTCCGACATCCCCGTGGGACGCGGGATCGGATCGTCGGCGGCGGCGGCCGTGGCGGGGGCGGTGCTGGCGAACGCGCTGATGGGATTGCGGCTCGACGCGCGCGCGCTCGCCGGGATCGGCGCCGCGCTGGAAGGCCATGCCGACAACGTCGCTCCGTCGATCTACGGCGGCGCGGTGCTCGCGCTCCCGGGCGATCCGATCACGGTCTCGGCGCTCGAAGTGCATCCGTCGCTCGTGTTCGTGTTCGCCGTGCCGGACTTCGCGGTGGAGACGAAGCGCGCGCGCGCGGCGCTGCCCAACGTGGTGCCGCACGTGACGGCGGTGCAGGCGGCCGCGCGCAGCGCGGCACTCGTGCGAGGCCTCGCCACGGGCGAGGCGGCGCTCCTTATGGCGGGACTGGACGACGTGCTCCACGTCCCGCATCGGCGCGCGCTGGTGCGCGGCTACGATGTGGTGAGCGCGGCGGCGACGGCCGCCGGGGCGTTCGGGGCCACCCTCAGCGGATCGGGATCCTCCATCGTGGCGATCGCGCACGCGGATCACGCGCCCGCGGTGGAGAGCGCGATGGCGTTCGCGTGGCAGGAGCGCGGCATCGCGACCGAGACGTTCCACACGGGGCGGCGCGTGCGCGGCTACGAGGTGCAGCAGATGGTGGAGTCCGCGCGGCAGTGGCCGGGGTGACCTTGCGCGCGGGATAGATTCCATCATGACCCGCGATCGCGTCCTCCCCGAGCTCACCGCGGACGAGACCCGCCGCTACAGCCGGCATCTGCTCCTCCCGCCAGTAGGCATGGAGGGGCAGCGCAAGCTGAAGATGGCGCGCGTGCTGCTCGTGGGAGGCGGCGGCCTCGGCTCGCCGGCGGCGTTGTATCTCGCGGCGGCCGGCGTCGGCACGCTCGGACTCGTGGAGTTCGACACGGTGTCCGAATCGAACCTACAGCGACAGGTGCTGTACGGCGCCGCGGACGTCGGGCATCCGAAGCTCGAGGCGGCGCGCGAGCGCCTCGCGGACCTGAATCCGTTCGTGCACTTCGAACCGCACGCCGCACGTCTCAGCGCGGCGAACGCGCTCGACATCGTGCGCGCGTACGACGTGGTCCTCGACGGCACGGACAACTTCCCGACGCGCTACTTGGTGAACGACGCGTGCGTGCTGACGCGGCGCCCGTACGTGTACGGGAGCGTGTTCCGCTTCGAAGGACAAGCGAGCGTGTTCGGCGCGCCGGATGGGCCGTGCTACCGATGCCTCTTCCCGGAGCCGCCGCCGCCGGGCGCCGTGCCCGACTGCGAAGAAGGGGGCGTGCTCGGCGTGCTCCCCGGGCTCATCGGCGTGATCCAGGCCACGGAAGTGCTCAAGCTCGTGCTCGGCGCGGGCGATCCGCTGATCGGGCGGCTCCTGCTCGTGGATGCGTTGCGCATGCAGTTCCGCACGCTGCGGCTCGCGCGCGATCCCGAATGCCCGGCGTGCGGCACCCGCACGCTGCAGACGCTCATCGACTACGAGGTGTTCTGCGGCATGCGCGGTGGCGAGCCGGGCGTGCCGGAGATCACGCCGCGCGAGCTCGCGGCGCGCTTCGCCGCCGGCGACCCCCCGCTGCTCGTGGACGTGCGCGAGCCGCGCGAGTGGGAGATGGCGCGCATCGAGGGCGCACGGCTCATCCCCCTCGCCACGCTGGCGGCGGAGATGCCGTCGCTCGACCGGAACGCCGAGACCGTGGTGATGTGCAAGTCGGGGGTGCGGAGCGCCAACGCCGCGCGGCAGCTCCGCGAGGCGGGCTTCACCCGGGTGCTCAATCTTGCCGGGGGCATCAAGCGCTGGAGCGCGGACGTGGACCCTGGCGTGCCCACGTATTGAACAGCGCCGCGGAGGTGGTCGCGGCATTGGCGGTGTACGGCGCCGCGCGCTGGTGGTATCCGCGCGCGGTCGAGCGCGCATCGGCGGCGCGGCTCCCGACGGGCGCCGACGGCGTGATCCCCGGCGCGCGGCCGATCGAGCTCGCGCCGCCGGCGGCGAAGAGCGGGGTGCTCGTCCTCCACGGCTTCGGCGACACGCCGGAGAGCGTCTCGACGCTGGCGCGCGCGCTCGCGGCGCGCGAGTACGTGGTGTTCGCGCCGTTGCTCGCCGGGCACGGGCGCACGCTCCAAGCGTTCGCCGCGAGCGGGGGCGCCGCGTGGCTCGAGAGTGCGCGCGCGGGGCTCCGCGCGCTTTCGGCCCGGGCGCCGGTGGCCGCGATCGTCGGGCAGTCGCTCGGGGGCGCGCTCGCGGTCCTCCTCGCGGCGGAGCATCCGGAGGTCCGCACGCTCGTGCTCCTCGCGCCGTATCTCGATGCGCCGCCATCGGTGCGGCTGTTCGCGCGCGCGGCGCCCGTGCTCGGCGCGCTCGTCCCGTATCTCACGACCACGGACGAGCGCTCCATCAAGGACCCCGAGGCGCGCGAGCGCGCCCTGAGCTTCAGCGCCACCACGCCGCGCCTCACGCGCGAACTGGTGGGGGTGGCCGACCGCGCGCGCGCCGCGTTCCCGGCGCTCCCGCAGCGCGTGCTCTACCTGCAGTCACCCGAGGACAATCGCGTGTCGCCGCGCGTGGCCGAGCGCGCGTGCGCGTCACGCCCCGCGACGACCTTGGAGTGGGTGCACGACAGCGGACACGTGCTGAGCGCCGACTATCAGCGCGACGCCGTGGCGACGCTCGTCGCCGACTGGGTCGCGAAGGGCTAGGGGGCGCGCTGGATCGTGACCGTCTCCCCGGTGCGCGCGGCGAGCGCTCTCATGTACGTCTCCATCGTGGAGTACGTCCCGAACACATAACGCATCGCGAACCGGAAGACGGGATTCTGCACCGTCCCTTCCTCCATGAGGTCGACGTCGGTGCCGCCGGAGTCCGCGAGGAAACGGAAGCGCCACCGGCCGGTGAATCCGGCCCCGGCGGTCACGATCGTGCTGATGATCCGCTCCGGCGGGTCGGCCTCGGTGAACTCGTATTCGAGGGTGCCGTTGCGCGTCGTCTCGCGCCACACCGTGTGCCCGTTGCGCGCGGGCAGGATCTCGACCTTCTTCACGTCCTTCCGCCACGCCGGATACGCGGCCACGTCGCTCACGATCCGGAAGAGGGAATCGGGCGGGGCACGAAAATGGGCTCGCACCGAGGCCGTGTGAGCCACCGGCTGGCGCGAGCCCATGATGTACACGACCCCGCACGCTGCGACGAGCACGCCGAGCACCACGAGCAAGACCTTGATCATCGGCGACCGTCGGGCGGAGCGTGCGCGCGGCGGATCAGGTGACGCGATTGATCCAGTCCGTGGTCATGTCCTTCACCTTCTCGCCGGCTTCCTTACCGGTCTCCTTCGCCTCTTCGAAGATGAGACGCCCCGCGTCGATCGCGCCGTGGCCCATCTCCGCGGCGCTGGACTTCATGCGCTCCATGGAGGGCGCGAGCGCCTTGGCCAGCTTCTTCCGGCGCGCGCTCGGCTTGCGGCGCGGCGCTGCCTTCTTCTTCGCGACCTTGCGCTTCGCGGTCTTCTTGGCGGCCTTCCGCTTCGCGGGCTTCCGGGTCTTCTTCGCCTTCTTCTTCTTCGCAGCCATGAGAGTGCTCCCGATGGATTGATGGTTCCGGGCGCCGCGCGAGCGCGGCCGACGACGGGATTCTAGTATGCACGGCGCCCTGCCGTGCCGCTAGCGGCGAATGGGCACACGCGGAGGGGGGAGGGATATATTCGGGGTCCTCCCGTCAACCATCGAGGCTCCCATGCGCATCGTGCTCGCCACCGCCGCTCTGCTCGGTTCCGCCGCGGCTGCGATCCCCGCCGGGTACACGGCGGTGCCGGATAGCAGCTCCGCCGACATGTCGCAGGCGGTCTACACGGCGTCCGGCGCCGGCTGGGAAGTGACCACGGGCCCCGCGCACATCCTGTTCGCGGCGAAGGACGCCGCGACGGGCGTGTACGCCGCGCAAGCGACGTTCACGCAGCTGGCCAAGCCGAGGCATCCCGAGGCGTACGGGATCTTCATCGGCGGCTCGAACCTCTCCGACCCCGCCAACCGTTCGTATACCTACTTCGTGGTTCGCGGCACCGGCGAGTACCTGGTGAAAGTGATGCACGGCACCAGCACCACGACGGTCTCGGACTGGAAGGGGAGTGCCGACATCCCCAAGGAAGACGCGGCGGGGAAGGCGACCTATGAGTTGAAGGTGCACGTCGCGCCCACCGCGATGCACTTCTACGTGAACGGCAAGCTGATCGCGGAGATCCCGAAGAGCGCGTCGACGCCCACCGACGGGATCGCCGGACTCCGGATCAACCACAACCTGCACTTGATGGTCACTCCGATCGCCATCGCGAAATAGCGGTCGGCCCCGGCGGGCGCGCCGGCGCTAGCGCCAGCGCGTCGCGCCGTGTGGGAGGATCCACAGATCATCCGGCCGCCTCTTGCTGTCGGCCCATGCCTGGCGGGCGAGGACCGGCGGCTCGTCGATGGGCTCGTCGGTGAGGCGGAACGTCCCCCAGTGGATGCCGACCATCGCGTGCCCGGACGCGGCGCCCGGATTCAGGTCGCCGAAGGCGCGCACGGCGTCGGCGGGATCGAGATGCATTGGGCCCATGAACCATCGCGGCTCGTACGCCCCGATGGGCATGAGGGTGATGTCGAACGGCCCGAGCCGGCGTCCCACTTCAGCGAAGCCCGGGTGATAACCGCTGTCTCCTGCGAAAAAGATGCTGTGCGTTCCGGCGCGCACGGCGAATCCGGCCCAGAGGCGCTCCATGCGGTCGAACGGCGTGCGTCCGCTGAAGTGCTGCGCGGGGGCGCAGGTCACGTGAGCGCCGCCGACATCGACGCTCTGCCACCAATCGAGCTCCGTCACGTTTCGCACGCCGCGCGCCCTCAGGAGCGCCGCGACACCGAGCGGCGCGACCCAGCGCGCCTCGGGATGCGCCCGCGCCAGGCGCCGCACCGTGGTGGAGTCGAGGTGGTCGTAGTGGTCGTGCGAGAGGAGCACGAGATCGATCGGTGGGAGCGCGTCGAACGCGACGGCGGCGGGCACGAGGCGCCGCGGGCCGAGCCACGGCGTGGGGCCGGCGACCGCGCTCCAGATCGGGTCGGTGAGGATGTTGGTCGCGCCCGCCTGGACGAGCAGGGTGGAATGTCCCACCCAGGTGACGGAGCACGCGTCAGCCGGTGCGCGCGGCGTCGCGAACGCGGACTCCACGCGCGGGAGCGATACGGCGCGCGGCGCGGGGGGGCGGGGGGACTTCACGCTCTCCGCGCGCCACCGCAGGAAGTCGCGGAAGCGCGACTCGCTCTCGAGCCACGGATTGCGGAATCCGCCACCGGGGCGGTGGTGCGCGCGCGGTGGCGCGGGAGGAGCGACGGTCGTCATCTCGCGGCGCGAGGCAGGAGCGAGGAAGATATCATGGCGTGCGGCGCCGCGCGCCGCCGCAACGTGCCGGATGTCGGGCGCGTTATCTTTCCGCGCCCTTGGCTCGTGGACTTCCACCCCGGATCATACGTGTCGCGTTCCGCGTTGGCGCTCGCCGTCGTGCTCGCATCCGCGTGCGCTCCCACCGTGCAGTCCGTGGGCGCCGGACCGGACGCTCCCGCGCCTCAGAAGGTGGATTCGATCCCGGCCAAGGCGGTCGCGAAGCCGGCGAAGACGATGCCCGCCGCCGCTGTCCCCGCCCCCGCCAAGCCCGCAGCGCCCGCGGCCGCCCAGGCAGGTCCGGCGGCCGCCCATGGCATCGAGACTCCGGCCGACGCGTTCGCGCGCATCGATCGCATGGACTGGCCCGGGCCGAATCGCTACCGCTCCGCGAGCGGGCAGCCGGGGCCTGACTATTGGCAGCAACGCGCCGACTACGACATCGCGGTGAGCCTCGATACCGCCTCGCGCCGCATCGAGGGCCGCGAGACGATCACCTACACCAACAACTCCCCGGACACGCTGACCTTCGTGTGGCTGCAGCTCGACCAGAACCTCTATCGCCAGGGGAGCATCGGGAGCGCGATCAACGCGGATGAGGCGCGCTGGGGCGCACGCGGGTTCCGCGGCGGATTCGACATCCGGAACCTGACGGTGAACGGCAGGGCGGCGGTGCCGTCGGTGGACGACACGCGCATGCGCGTGAAGCTCGCGCAGCCGCTCCCGCCGCACGGCGGGAAGGCCGTGATCGCGATGGAGTTCGGCTTCCAGGTGCCCGATCACGGATCCGACCGCATGGGACGAGACGGGATGCTCTACGAGATCGCGCAGTGGTATCCGCGGCTCGCGGTCTACGACGACATCGTGGGGTGGAACACCGATCCGTACTCGGGGCAAGGAGAGTTCTACCTCGAGTACGGCGACTTCACGTACGCGGTGACGCTCCCGGCGGGCTTCATCGTCGCGGGGAGCGGCGTGCTGCAGAACGCGAGCGAGGTGCTGAGCGCGGCGCAACGGGCCCGGCTCGCGCAGGCGGTGCGATCGGACCGTCCGATCGCGATCATCGCCGCGGGAGAGGACAGCGCGATGGCGCGCGCCGGCGCCAAGACGTGGCGATTCCGCGCGCAGAACGTGCGGGATGTGGCGTGGGCCGCGGCCCCGGACTTCCGCTGGGATGCTTCGGGCTGGAACGGCGTGCTCATCCAATCGTTCTACGAGTTCGCGAAGGCGAAGGAGCCATGGCTGCGCGCCGCGGACTGGACGCGATGGAGCATCCGCTTCTACTCGCAGATGGTGCAGCCGTACCCCTACCCACAGGCGACGAGCGTCGCCGGGCCGGTGGGCGGGATGGAGTACCCGATGTTCGTGTTCGTCGCGTACGGCGAGTCGAGCGCCGACACGGCGGATGTCTTCAGCACGATCGATCACGAACAGGGGCACGAGTGGTTCCCGATGGTGGTCGGCTCGAATGAGCGCCGCTACGGCTGGATGGACGAAGGGGTGAACACCTACATGAACGCGTTCTCGCACGACGCGTACGATCGCGACTCGCTCGTGTGGAAGGAGTACCTGAGCGATTGGAGACTGTCGGTGCAGAACGGATCACAGGTGCCGCTCATGACCCCGGCGGACCGCGTGCCGGCGGCCGCGTATGGGGCGGTGGCCTACGACAAGCCGGCGGTGGTCATGCTGGCGTTGCGCGACCACGTGGTAGGGCGCGCGACGTTCGACGAGGCGCTGCGCGAATACGCGCGCCGGTGGTCGTTCAAGCATCCCACGCCGGCCGACTTCTTCCGCACCGTGGAGAACGTGAGCGGCCACGATCTGTCGTGGTTCTGGCGCGGGTTCTACTACTCGGACGACGTGCTCGACATCGGCGTCGACACGGTGGCGAACGTGATGACGCGCGAAGGGATGCGCGCGATGATCGTGCTGGCGAAGCACACGAGCATCCCCTTCCCGGTGGAGATGCGCCTGAAGCTCTCCGATGGCTCGGTGCTGGATGTGGACCTTCCCGTGGAGATCTGGACCGGGGGCGATCGCTACCTGGCCACGGTCGCGGTGAACGCGCCGGTGGTGGGCGTGCGCCTCTGGCCGGATCGGACGGTGCCGGACTGGCAGCCCGCCAATGACACCTGGGGCGATGCGCCCCCAGGGAGCGCCCGGAACGAGGTGACGGCGGGGGGTCTGGTCAGTCCTCAGAGCATCCACCCCTGACTGCTGCAGACGTTGGCCAGGGACGGGCCGAGGGAGTAGATTCCAGACGCGCGCCCGAGGCGGAGCCGACTCCGCCCGGGCGCGTCGCGGCCGATGCCGCTCTGGCGCGACCGTTCTTCCGAAGGAGCATGCAATGCCTCATTTCGCGAGCTGGGCCACTCACTGGTGGAAGCCCGTACTGTTCATCATAGTCGCCGGTCACCTGACGAACGTCTGCGTGACGCTCTTCCTGCACCGCGCGCAGACGCACCGCGGCGTGACGTTCGCCAAGGTGGTCGAGGTGCCGATGCGCCTCTGGCTGTGGCTCTCGACCTCCATCGTAACCAAGGAATGGGTGGCGTGCCATCGCAAGCATCACGCGTTCGCGGACCGCGACGGTGATCCGCACTCGCCGCTGCTCGAGGGGCTTCGCAACATCATCCTCAAGGGAGCGTTCTACTACCGGAAGACGGTGCGCATCCCCGAAGTGCTCGAGAAGTACGGCAAGGGCACGGTGAACGACTGGATCGAGCGCGGCCTCCTGTCGCGCTTGCCGTGGCTCGGGATCGTGCTGATGCTCGGCATCGACATCTACCTGTTCGGCTTCTACGTCGGCCCGCTCGTGTGGGGGGCGCAGATGATCTGGATCCCGTTCTGGGCGGCGGGGATCATCAACGGCGTCGGACACGCGCTGGGCTATCGCAACTACGACGTGAAGGACGAGAGCCGGAACATCCTCCCGATCGCGATCTGGCTGGGGGGCGAGGAGCTGCACAACAACCATCACGCCGACCCGCACTCCGCGAAGTTCAAGGCGAAGTGGTACGAGTTCGACATCGGCTGGCTCTACATCCGTCTGATGCAGCTCGTGGGGCTCGCGAAGGTCCGCTACGCGCGGGCGTGACGCGCGGCGCGCCGGGCGCCGCCGGGAGATGACCAGATGGACGTGACCTGCACCCGCTGCGGCAACACGCGCGCGGGACTCGAGCGGTCCCCGTTCCCGGGGCCGATCGGTGCGCGCGCGCAGCAGGAGATCTGCGCCGAGTGCTGGGCCGAGTGGTTGAAGCAGCAGAAGATGCTGATCAACCACTACGGGCTCGACCTGATGGACAAGCAGGCGCGCGCGTTCCTCACGCGCAACATGGAAGCCTTCCTCTTCAAGAAGGGAAACGAAGAGGAAGTCGACACCAGCAAACAGGGCAGCATCACCTGGTGAACGCGCGCGCCGCCGCGCTCGCGCTCGTGCTCGCCGCGGCACTCGGCGCGTGCCGCGGTGCGCCGGCGCCGGCCACGTCCGCCACGCCCGCGCCGCCGGGGTCCGCGTGGGCGCGCTGCGCGGGAGCGAGCGACAGCGCCTGGGTGGATTGCCTGGTGGGCGCGCTCACGCTGCGCGAGAAGGCGGCGCAGATGGTCTGGCCGCGCGTGTTCGGCGACTACACCGCGCGCGACGACCGCGCCTGGCGCACCGCGCTGCGCACCGTCGAGAAGGAACGCGTCGGCGGCGTGATCATGTCCGTGGGCTCTCCGCTCGAGATCGCAGCCAACCTCAACGAACTCCAGCGCGCGAGCGATCTCCCGCTGATCGTGGGCGCCGACCTGGAGACGGGCGCGGGCTTCCGCGCGCGCGGCGGCTGGTTCCTCCCGAACGCGATCGACCTGGGAGGCGCCGTGAACTTCCCGCCGTCGATGGCGCTCGGTGCGACGCGCGACACCGCGCTCGCGTACGCGGAAGGGCGGGTGACCGCGAGCGAAGGACGCGCGCTGGGGATCCAGATCGACTTCGCGCCGGTGCTCGACGTGAACAACAACGCGGCGAACCCCGTCATCAGCACACGGTCGTACGGCGAGGACCCGCATGCCGTCGCGCGCCTCGGCGCCGCGTTCGTGCGCGGGGTGCAGGATGGCGGGATGCTCGCGACGGGGAAGCACTTCCCGGGGCACGGGGACACCGGAGTGAACTCGCACCTCGCGCTCCCGGTGGTGACGGCCTCGCGCGCGCGGCTCGACAGCGTCGAGCTCGTGCCGTTCAAGGCGGCGGTGGCGAGCGGAGTGAGCGCGATCATGACGTTCCACGGTGCGATGCCCGCGCTCGATTCGAGCGGCGTGCCGGGGACGCTATCGCACAAGGTGCTCACCGACCTCCTGCGCGACTCGCTCCATTTCGCCGGGATCGTGATCACTGACGCGATGGACATGCAGGGGGTGCTCGACACCTACGGGAGCGCAGAGGCGACAATGCGCGCCGTGGCCGCCGGGGCCGACGTGCTCCTGCAGCCGGTGGAGGCGAGCTCGGCGATCGATGCGGTGACGGCGGGGGTGACGCTCGGGCGGTACGACGAGGCGCGGCTCGACCGGTCGGTGCGCCGGATCCTTCGGGCGAAGCTCGCGCTCGGCTTGCGCGCGCGGCGCGAGGTGGACGTGGACAGCGTGCGGTCGATCGTCGGCGACTCCGCGCACCAAGCGCTCGCCCGGCTGGTGGCGGAGCGGTCCATCACGGTCGTGCGGGATTCCGTCCACCAACTGCCGCTGATGCGGCTCAATCGTGGCGCGCGCGTGCTGTCGATCACGTACGCACTGCGGGCGGACCTGGGCGCCGGCACCGTGTTCGACGACGAGCTGCGGCGCTGGTTCCCGGCGTTACGGTCGGAGTACTTGGGCGCGGACGACCCGACGCCGAACACGTGGCGGCTGCTCCAACTCGCGGATTCCGCCGATGTGGTGATCGTTGGCTCGTATGTGGCGCAGAACTGGAAGGCGGCGACGATCAGCGTGCCGCAGCAGTTCGCGTCGTTCGTGGAGGAGCTGGTGAGGCGCGGGCGGCATCCGATCGTGGTCGCGATGGGGAACCCGTATCTGCTGCAGCAGATGGCGGATGTGCCGACGTACATCGTGGGCTGGGGCGGCTTCGCGGTGTCGCAATTCGCGGCGGCGCGCGCGGTGCTCGGCTCGGCGCCGGTGAGCGGGCGGTTGCCGATCGGGATCCCGGGACTCGCGCCGTTGGGCGCGGGGATCGATCAGGCGCGGATGATGCCGCCACCGAAGGGACCGTGAAGGTAACCGGCGCGCGCGTGTGTTGACGGCGCGCGCGGGGCGCGCTATCGTCGCAGGTCGAAGCGAGGGCATGAATTTCGTCGCGATTTGTTACTAAATCGTGCCAAGGTCTTGACATTAGTCGCTTAGTGCGACTAATTAGGCGGCGATGTCCGACCGCTCCGCCGCTCCCGCACGCCCGAGTCCACGGCGCGCCTCTCTCACAATCGATTGCGTGATCCTCGCGGCGCCGGGGCGCCGCTTGATGATGCTCCTCGCGCGCGCGCGCGATCCGCGCAGCAAGGAGCGCTGGGAGCTCCCCTTCGACGGCCCGCGCGGCGACGAGACCCTGGAGGACGGCGCGCTCCGAACCGCGCGCGCCGCGCTCGGCGCGCCGGTGGGCGAGGTCGAACAGGTGGCGGCCTTCGGCGATCGCCGCCGGCACCCCGCCGGGGCGGATCTCTCCGTCGCCTTCCTCGCCCTCATCCCCGCCGGCGCGCCCGGCCCCGTGGGCGGGGACGCCGCCTGGTTCCCGGTGGACGAGCTCCCCGCGGTCGCGCCGCGGCAGCGCGCCATGATCGACGCGGCGCTCCAGCAGATCCGCGCCCGCCTCGATCAGTCGCCGATCGCCTTCCGCCTCCTCCCCCCCACGTTCACGCTCAGCCAGCTCCAGGAGGTGTACGAGCTGCTCGTGGGACGGCGGCTCCACAAGGCGAGCTTCCGCCGCGCGCTGCACGCCGCGTGGCTGGTCGAGCCGACGGACGAGTGGCGGAGCGAAGGGCGCGGCCGCCCCGCGCAGCTCTTCCGGTTCGCCCCGCGCAAGCGCCGTGGCGGGCGCCGCGGCGTCCGGTTCGACGGCCTGGGCAACGGGTGAGTCACGGTACGCGCTTTAATCTTGCGCGGAAACCTTTTTTAGTTGCAAGTTGTATATAAGGTATATTCGACGGAGCATCCCGTGGGTGCCCAGCGCAACGTGCAGGACGACGTGCCCAGCAACGGGGAGACCGGCGGAGCGTCGCGCATCGTGCGCCTCGACGGCGGCGTCCGGTGGCGCGTGTCCGTGGTCGCTCGCCTGATCTCCGAAGACATCGCCGCCGGCCGTGCCAGCGCGCGGCTCGTCGTCCGGCTCGAGTGCCTCACCGCGGCGCGTCCCCCCAAGCGCGGCTCGCTCGCTGGAGCCAGCACCCTCGCGGAGGTCAGCGACGAGGCGTTGCGTGCCTTGATCGGATCGGGTGGGCCGAGCGCGCCGGGCAGTGGCGCGCGGCGCCGGGCGCGGTCGAAGGAGCGCTAGGAGCTCAGTCCTGCCGGCGGCGGGCCTGCCATTGGATCAGGCCCCGCGCCACCGCGACGTTGTCCGCCGCGATCCCGTACAGCTCCTTGAACGCCGAGGCCTGCGTGGACGAACGCGCCTCCGCGATGACCGGGGGAACGTGCCCCTCGCGCCGCTTGGGATCGCTGCGGCGCTCCACGGTCACGCGCGCCTGCACGCTCGGGCTCCCTTCCGGGAGCGCCTCGATGGTCACCACCCCGCCCCCGGGAAGCTCCCGGGTGTAGAGCAGCACGAAATCGTCCATCGGAGACTGATAGGACGAAGTCCAGAGCGTCATGCGCCCCCCACGATCGGCGCGCGCATCAGAACAGCCAGGGGAGGCCCGAGTCCGAGAAGGGATCGTCCCCCTCGCTCGGCGCTGCCGCGGTGAGCGCGGTCCAGGCGGGGATGGTGAACGTCCCTTCGGCGGGGAGGAGCCGGCGCACGGCGATCAGCCGCTGGCCGAACCAGCTCCGCTCTTTCCCCTTGCCCGCGAGCTTGTCCACCTTGATGCGTTTGGAAGTGCTGGACGCGTGGATGATCGAGTCGTTGCCGATGTAGATGGCGATGTGCTGCGCACCCTCGCCGCCGTAGAAGAACAGGAGGTCGCCGGGCTGCAGATCCCCGTCGTCGGGGCGGCTGCCGAGCGCGCTCTGCTCGTGGGCGGTGCGCGGCACGCTGATCCCGTGCCGCTGGAACACGTAGCGAACGAAACCGGAGCAATCGAAGGCGCGGGGAGTGGTCCCGCCGAGGACGTACCGGACGCCGAGATACCGGCGCGCGGTCTGCACGATCGTGTACCCGTCGACGATCCCGTGCACCGGCACCGGGCGCGGCACAGCCCCGGCCGTTTGAGCGGCCGCGGCGGTGGCGGTCACGAGCAAGACCGCCCCAGCCCGCAGGGCTAGGCGCGTCGCGACGGTTTCCATACAGAATAGTGACGACTGACCGTCGGCTTTGTCAGGGCCGATGGGCCCCTGTATACGGGTGTTCTTCGGGACGAGGCCCGAGCAGCACGTACGAGAAAGAAGAAGGGCTCCGGATCATCTCCGGAGCCCTTCCCGTTCCCAGCTTTGGCTCGACTTAGATCTTCTGGACGTCAGCGGCCTGCGGCCCCTTCTGTCCCTGAACGATCTCGAACTCGACCTTGTCCCCTTCGGCGAGCGACTTGAAGCCCGAACCCGCGATCGCGCTGAAATGCACGAACACATCGGGACCACCCTCGCGCGAGATGAAGCCAAAGCCCTTCGCGTCGTTGAACCACTTCACGGTACCGGAGATGCGAGACATGATGCTTTCCATTCCTTTTCTCTATCAGAGATCTAGTGTTTTCCCTTGCGCCGCCGGAACCGTTACGAGAGCGAGACATTCTCCCCCGCACCCGATGACGCACGAACGAGCCTCTAATCTAATCTAGAGGCACGCGGAAATGCAGTGGTGTGGTGATCCCGTCTGCGCCCGGGGACCCGCCGAATGACGCTAGGCGGCCCCGGCGATGTAACGAGCGACGCGCCCGCAGCGGCCGCAGCGCAAGGTGACGTGAGAGTGGGGCGGGGGAGGGGCGTCCGACGGATCGCGAATGATCTCGCCGGAGCAGGACGGACAACTCAACGGGGCGCCATTCCTATCGCAGGCGATGAGCTGCAGGGCCTGCGCCGGGTTGTAGGTGGCGGGGCGGGGTTTGCGCATCGACTCCTCCAAGTCACGCGGCGGCTCGCGTGGAGCGAGTCGCCGGAACTGTCTCTCGAGATGAACGGACGTCCCAGCACGTGCCGGAGCACCAAAGATAGTCGAGCCGGGTGTTCGACGACGTGGGGGCGCTCGGGCCGCTCGCCCGAACCCATCTCTCAACCCCTTCTACGCACGAGTCCGAAAAGCGTTCCGAAGCGTGCGATCACTCCCATCCGTGCGGCGGGCGCCACACGCTGCGCTTCTCGATGCGCCAGAGTCCCTTCCCATCCGCGAACTCGCCGCCGCCGTGGAAGGCACTCTCGTCGTGGACGGCGTCAGAGACATCCGTGGACTTCGCGCTCGCGTCGTCGGCGCGATGCAGGATCTCCGCTTCGAGGGTGAGCGGGCGCACGGGGCTGCCGAACTCGCGCTGCCCGTGATGCGAGAGGATGAGGTGCTGCAGCTCGAGGCGCTGACTGGGGGAGCAGAGCGGCTCCCCCGACGCGGCGGCGCGCGCGAGCCGCTCATCGAGCATCATCGAGCCGAGCACGACGTGCTCGATGAGATGTCCCGCCGGCGTCCGCACGAATCCCTCCCACGACACGTCGTACGCCTCCACCTTGCCGATGTCGTGCAGGAGCACGCCGGTGAAGACGACGTCCTCACGCGCGCGCATCGCCTTCGCCATCGCGCGCGCGATGTACGCGATCTCCCACACGTGCAGGAGGAGCCCGCCGACGGCGGCGTGGTGGCCCTTGATGGACGCGGGGGTCCGCTCGAACGCGAGGCGGAAGGGCTCGTCGTCGTAGAAGAGCGACAGCACGCGCTGCAAACGCGCCGACTGCATCTCGCGGCGCATCTTGTCGAGACGCGCCCAGATCTCGTTCGGATCCTGCGCGATGCGCGGGAGGAAGTCGGCGAGATCGAGCTGGTCGCGCGGGAGGACGCGCACCGGGCGGCTGAGCTTGAGCTGGCGCTTCCCGCGGTAGAGCGAGACGAGGCCGATGGCCTGCACGGCCGCGCCCGGCTCGGCGCCATCGGCCCAGCCCTCGGTGAGCTTGTCGGACCAGATGGGATCGGTCTCGATCTCGCCGGTCGCGTTGGCGAGCGTGAGGATCACGAACGGATCGCCGGCGTTCGTCTTGCGCTCGGAGCGGTCCGCAACGCGCAGCGTGTGCTGCACGGAGTCGCCGACGGCGAGCGCGGGAAGATCGAGCACCGTCATCGCGCTCAGCTCAGGGCGACGATCTCGCCCTCTTCGTCGATGCCCATCTCCATCTCGAGCCCGCAGATGCCGCAGATCTTGAGCGCGTGCCAGGCCTCCCCGGTGGCCTTGGCCTCCGTGGGCGTGGCGGGTTTCACGATGAGCTTCTTGTAGCTGTACTCACCGCAGTTCTCGCACGCGTGCGCCTTCGCGACGCGCTCCGCTCGTGCGAAGGTGATCTTCTTCCCCAAGATCAGCCCCCGCCCTTGGGCGGCGTGGGGGGCGCGCCGCCCGGGAGGGCGGGAGGTTTGGGCGGCGCGGGCATGTCGCCGGTGGCGGCGGAGCGCGCCAACAATTCCTTGATGCCGCCGATCGCTCCCATCACGCCCGACGCCTCGATCGGCAGGAAGACGGTGGTCCCCTTGCTCTGCGTGAGCATCGGCAGCGCCTCCAGGTACTTCACGCCCAGGAGGTACATCGCGGCATCGGCGGGGGGGAGCGCGCTTGCGATCTTGCGGATCGCTTCCGCTTCCGCGGTGGCGAGCGCGAGTCGCGCCTCGGCCTGGCCCTTGGCGCGGAGCACCGCGGCCTCCATCTCGCCTTGCGCGCGGCTCACCTGCGACTGCTGCACGCCTTCCGCCTCAAGGATCGCGGCGCGCTTGGACGCTTCGGCGTTCGTGACCGCGGCGCGGCGCTCGCGCTCGGCGCGCATCTGCAGCTCCATGGACTGCTGGATGTCGCGCGGAGGCTCGATCGCCTGCAGCTCGACGCGCGTCACGTCCACCCCCCAGCCGATCGAGGCCTCTTCGATGATCTCGCGCATCCGCTTGTTGATCTGGTCGCGGCTCGCGAGCGTGGAGTCGAGCTCCATCTCGCCGACGATGTTGCGCAACGTGGTGCGCGTGAGGGTCTCGAGCGCGAAGGGGAGGTTCTGCACCGCGTAGGTGGCCTTCTGCGGGTCGGCCACGCGGTAGTAGAGCACGGCGTCGATGTCGATCGTGACGTTGTCCTTCGTGATGACGGGCTGGCTCGGGAAGTTGAGCACCTGCTCGCGCAGGTCGATGCGGACGGTGGAGCCGGAGGTGATGCGCTTCACGCCGCTCACGTCGCTCTCGAAGTAGCGCACGTCGATCGAGCGGGGGCGCTCGATGAAGGGGATCAGGATGTTGAGCCCGGAGCGCGCGATGCGGTTGAAGCGTCCGAGGCGCTCGACCACCATGACCTCGGCCTGGCCGATGATCTTGAACGCGCCCTGCACGACGAAGAGCGCGAAGAGCGCGAGGACACCGATCACGACGAGGCCGACCATGGGATCCTCCTTAGTTCTTCCAGTCCGCGATGAAGACGTTCGTCTCGTGCGGGCGAGAGGACTTCCGCTGGGACACCCAGACGAGCTTGGTGCCGTCGGGGCTGAACTCCGGGAACCCGTCGAAGCCCGGATCGAACGTCACCTGCTCGAGGCCGTTGCCGTCGAGGTCCACCAGGTAGAGCTCGAAGTCGCCGCTGTGCGGGTTCTTGTAGTTCGACGAGAAGATGATGCGCTTCCCGTCCGGCGTGAAGAAGGGGGCGAAATTGGCACCTCCCAGGTGCGTGACCTGGTGCTGGCCGGTGCCGTCGGCGTTCATGACCCAGATCTCCATCTTGCTGGGCCGCACGATGCGCTGCGCGAGGAGGTCCTTGTACTCAGCGAGCGACGCGGAGTCGGCGGGATGGTTCGCCCGGTAGACGATCTTCTTGCCGTCGGGGGAGAAGAAGGCGCCGCCGTCGTAGCCGACCGCGTGCGTGAGCTGCTTCACGTTCGTCCCGTCGACGTTCATGGTGTAGATGTCGAGATCGCCGTCCTTGAGCGACGTGAAGACGATGGTGTGGCCGTCGGGGCTGAGCGTCCCTTCCGCGGTGTAGACGTTGTTGGACGTCAGGCGCTTGAGGTGCGAGCCGTCGGGGTCGGCGGTGTAGATGTCGAACGGATCGAGCCCCCAGACGTAGCCCTTCGACGCGTCCGGACGCGGCGGGCAGGCGGTGTCGACGGCGAACGTGGACGCGTAGAAGATCTTGGTGTCGTGCGCGAAGTAGTAGCCGCACGTGGTCTTCCCTTGGCCGTTCGAGATGCGACGCACGTGCGTGCCGTCGATGTCCATCGTGAATTGCTGGTCGCACGCGCGGCCGTTGCGCGTCGACTGGAACGTGAGCTGCTTCCCGCCGGCGCTGAAGTACGCCTCGGCGTTGGCCCCGCCGTGCGTGAGCATGCGGATGTTCGCGAGATGCCGCTCCTCGCCGGGGTTCGGCGCCACCGCGGTGGCACCGGTGACGGCGGAATCCTGCGCCGCCGCGCGCGCGGCGATGAGGAGGACGAGGCAGGCGAGTGTGCGTCGGCGGGTCATCGGGGGCTCAGCGTTGGGAAGTGGCGCCCGCTTGCGCGAGCGAGAAGAGATGCTGCTGCGAGCGGCTGCGCGAGAGGAGGTCGATCGCGCGCTCGAGCTGCGAGTCGTCGGAGATGCCGCGCCGGAACGCGGTGGAGTCGCCGAACGCCACGCGCGCGACCTGCGCGCCGAGGATGCGGTCGATGAGCGGCGTCATCGCCGCGTACTGCTTCGGGTCCACCTTCACGCTGTCGCGCTGGAGGCGCTCGAAGAGCTGCGCGCGCCACGCGGGGGACACGGTGAAGTTCAGCGCGACCTTCCCCTTCTGCTGGAGCGCGATGTCGTACAGCGCGGCGCGCACCGCGCCCGCGCGCGGCGCGAGCTCCTTGTTGAAGTCTTGCTCGGCGGTCGTGAGCGTGTCGGGGAGGACGATCACATCGGGGGTGATCCCGCCGCCGCCGTAGAGCGTGCGTCCCGCGGCGCTCTTCACCGTGGGGCGCGAGGCGAGCGAGGTGTCCTTGGGCGTGGTATCGACCGGCCCGGCGGCGGCCACGTCATCCGGGGAGGCGACCTTGCGGTCGCGCTGGATGCTGCGTCCGCTCGGCGTGTACCACTTGCCCGTCGTGAGCTTGAGCGCCCAGCCGTCGTCGAGCGAGTAGACCGACTGGACGAGTCCCTTCCCGTACGTGCGCGTGCCGACCAGGAGCGCGCGATCCTGGTCCTGCAGCGATCCCGCCACGATCTCGCTCGCGCTCGCGGAGTAGCCATCCACGAGCACCACGAGCGGCACCACCGTGTCGTGCACCGCGCCGCGCGAGTAGACGGTCTGCGGCGCCCCCTGCCGCGTGCGGATGCTCGCGATCACGTCGCCGCTCGGCAGGAAGGTGCTCGCGACCTGCTGCGCCTGGTCGAGGATGCCGCCTGGATCGCTGCGGAGGTCGAGCACGAGGCTCTTGGCCCCCGACCGCACCATCCGCGCGATCGCATCGTGCAGCTCGGCGGCGGCGGTCTCGTTGAAGGTCTGCAGCGGGATGTAGCCGATGTCGTGCGGGAGCATGATGGAGAACGGCACGGCCGGGACGTGGATGACCGCGCGCGTGAACACCTGGTCGATCGGCTGCGCGACCCCCGGGCGCGCGAACTTCACGCGCACCTTCGTCCCCTCCTCCCCCACGAGCACGTCGGACACCTGCTGCGAGCTCCAGCCGCGCGTCGAGGCGGTGTCGATGCCGATGATGCGGTCCCCTTCGAGGATCCCCGCGGCCTCGGCCGGCGTGTGCGCGAAGACGCGTACGACGACGATGTTCCCCTCCTGCTGCTCGATCTGCATCCCGAGCCCCGCGTACTTGCCGAGGGACTGCGTGGAGAAGCGCTTGAGCTGCACGGGGGAGAAGAGCTCGGAGTAGGGATCGCGCAGCTGCTGCACGAGGCCGCGCGAGGCCTTCTCGTAGAGCGTGCCCGTGGTCAGGGTGTCGACGTAGCGGTCTTGGACGTAGCTGAGGACCTGATCGAACAGGCGCGCGCCATCGTGACGCTCGCCGAGCAGGAAGCCGCCGAACGCCAGGGGAAGCGCGAGCGCGCCGGCGAGGGCGGCGGTGCGGAGTCGGGACATATGAGGGTGCCGGTCGGAGGGAGACGCGGCCCCGAGGCCGCGGTCGAACTCGGAACGCGGCGCCGCGGGACCGGAGGCCCCGCGCGCCGAACCGCTCTATCGGATCACGAAGGGTTCTCGCCGGACGCGAGGATCTGCTTCCACGTCATCTCGGGTCCATTGCGGAAGCCCTTCTTGGTCATCTTAACGCCGGTGGGCATGATGCTGATCATGTATGCCTGCCCATCGATCTCGAGCTCACGCTTGATCGTCTTGTCGAGCTTGGTGGCCATAGGGTGGGTCTCCGGAGTGGAAAGGCGAGAGGTCAGGAAATGCGGCTGGCGAGCACGTAGTCGACGTACCAATCACGCTGGTGCTGCCGGACGACAGCATCGCGCAACAGCCCGCCGGCGAGGAGCATCTCGTGCGCGGGTTGCAGCACGCGCTGCAGGTGAGATGGATAACGCTGCGCGAGGGGCAATTGTTCCGCGAGCTGCGCCAGCCCCACGCGCCAGGTGACGCTCCCCTCCGCACGCGCCACTTCGAGCAGCCGATAGAGACGGCGCGCGACGGGCGAGGAAAGCGCAAGATACTGCGGAGCGGACAATGCGGCAGTGTACCCTGCCGCGATGTTGGCGCGAAGGAGCGGGGCGAGCGTGACGTGGGCCTCGCCCGGCTCGGAGGCGGTGAGGGTGGGGAAGAGCGCGAGCTGGTCGCGCTCGGTCACGCGCCGGCGCTCGATGAACACCGCCGTGAGCACGGAGAATCGCGCATCGGCGCCCGCCCCGGCCGCGGCGTCGAAGTACGCACCCTGCGACTCGAGCGTGGTGTGCTGCAAACGGCCGAGCGCGGAGCGAAGCTGCTCGTAGGTGCGGCCATCCACGCGCCGCCCGATCGACCGGAGGAACGCGTGCAGGGTGAACGACACCACGCCGTCGGCCGGGGAGCCGGCATCGAGATAGCGATGCCAGAGTTCGACGAAGACGTCCTGGTCGAAGGTGCCCGGGAGGCGGTCGCCGGGACTCGGCAGGACGCGCCAACGGCCGCCGGAGGGGAGCGTGAAGTCGATCGCGGAGTCGTCGGCGGAGTCGCTGAGCCGGAAGAGGGGGAGCGCCTCCAGCGAACGATCGAGCAGGATCGTCCGCGCGGCCGTCCGGCGGCGTACCGCGAGGGTCATGGGTGAAAGCTGGGGGCGCTGCAGGTCATAAGCAAGCGCCGCACACGGTCTTAGCCCAGCCGGAGCACCTGCCCCGTTACCGCACTCGCCTCGCTTGAACAGAGGTAGATGACCGTCGCCGCGACCTCCTCGCGCTCGACATACTTCTGCTTCTCGCCCATGGACTGGACGTTCGAGGCGGTGCGGATGGACGTGGGGGCGACGGCGTTGGCGCGCACATTCAACTTTCGTTCATCGGCGGCGACGGCGCGCATGAGCGCGATCACCCCCGACTTCGCTGCCGCATAGGCCCCCATGCCTCCGACGGCTCCGCCGGGGAGCGCGGCCGCTGAGGCGAAGTACACGATGGCGCCACCATGGGTACGGAGCGCGGGGAGGAAGGCGCGCGTGGTCAGATACGCGGTGGTGAGGTTGATCGTGAGCTGCTTCTGCCAGGCGACGGGGTCGCTCTCCGCAATCGGTCCGCTCATGGCGAAGCCGCCGGCGAGGGCGACGAGCGCGTCGAGGCGGCCCAGCGCGGACTGAACGTCCGCGGCGAGGCGGGTGAGCTGCGCCGGATCGGAGAGGTCGCACGCGAAGGCGTGCGCGTCGGCGCCGCCGGCCCGGAGCTCGGAGGCGCGCGCCTGCACTTCATCGCCGGACCGGTCCACGAGCGCCAGCTTGGCCCCTTCCGCGGCGAAGGCGGCAGCCACCGCCTCGCCCACCTGGCCGCGATGGCCGACGCCGGTGATGAGCACCACCTTCCCGTCGAACCGGCCGCGCATGACTAGCGGATGTCGGCGCGGCCGAGGGCCGCGCGCACCGCCTCGCGGATGGCGACCACCGCTTCGCGGCGTGCCGCGGGGGAATCGTCGCGCACGTGGATCTCGATGCCGGTGGCGACGGGAATGCGATGCCAGACCCCTTCGGCATCGTCCTGCTGTGCGACGACGGTGTCGGCGCCGGCCGCGAGCGCGGGGGCGAGCGCCGTCGCGGCGCGCCGTTCGAGCGCGTCGCCGGTGAGCCCGGTGAGCTCGCCCTTGATCTTCTCGAGTGTCTGCCCTTCACGCTGGCGGATCTTGATGAAGAGCAGCTGCAAGAGGTGGCGGTAGCCGTAGGTCGCGGCGGTGCCGGTGCCGTCGGGGCGATCAAGGAGTCCCGATGCCACGTAGAACCGAACGGCACGCGCACTCGGCTCCGCGCGTGCGACGGCGTTGGTGGGGCGCATCGCGGAGGCTTCGACGAGCGCCGTCGCGTGGGCGGCGAGGCCGCGGGCGTTCCACGGGGCGTGACGTGCGTGCGCCCTGAGGAGTGGAACGGGCGAGGTCGGCGACTCTGCCATGCGCCAACGATAACCCGCCGCGCGCGGTGCGGCGAGGCACGATGCGAGCGCCGGGATGCACGACGGCGGGGCGCGTCTTGACGCGCCCCGCCGTGTCCGTCCGTGCGCCAGCGATGGCTAGCGCTTCTTTCCTTTCTTCGCGGCCTTCTTGGCCTTCTTCGCGGCCTTCTTAGCCTTCTTCTCGGCTTTCTTGGCCGCTTTCTTCGCGGACTTCTTGGCTTGCTTGGCCGCCTTCTTCGGCTTCTTCGCCATCTTCGCGGGCTTGGCCTTCGCGGCCGCCTTGGCGGGCTTCGCGGCGCTCTTCGCCGCGGATGAGCCGCCGATGATGATGGCGCTGCGCCCGCCGGCGATCGGCGTCAGTCCCTCTTCTTCCTCCTCAACGACCGCGGGGACGGTCTCCTCCTCGCTCTCTTCGTCGTCGGTGCTGTCCCAGAGGTCGTCGCCGGAGTGCTTGGTCATCCCCCAGCTGCCCTCTTCGTCCTCGTCCTCGTCGTATGAGGCGCCGCCGCCGAAGCCGGTATCGTCGTCCTCGTCGTCGTGGTCGGCGAAGTGCACCTTGTGCTCCAATTCGTCACCGCGCGGCATGATCGCCTCCTGTCGGGTCCACGTTCCGTGCGAGGATCCGCCTTCGCGCGCGTACGCGATCGCGAACCCCGGGGTTTCCGAACTCCCCAATACAACACATAGCCGATTCCGTCAAGCGATTTCTTGTCGCGATCCCGGCATCGTGAGGATCAGGCGGTGCCGCCGGAGTGCGCGGGCTGCGGCGACGCCGCGCGGGCCGCGGCGCGCTTCCGCCCGCGTTCCGCCAGTCGCTGCTGGAACGCGTCGAGATACGTGTACACCACCGGCGTCACGAAGAGCGTGATCAGCTGCGAGAAGGCGAGTCCGCCCACCACCGCCACGCCGAGGGGCCGGCGCGATTCGGAGCCGGCGCCGACGCCGAGGGCGATCGGCAGGGTGCCCATGAGCGCGGCCATGGTGGTCATCATGATCGGCCGGAAGCGGACGACGCACGCCTCGAGGATCGCGTCGCGCGGCGACTTGCCGTGGTCGCGCTGCGCGTCGAGCGCGAAATCGATCATCATGATCGCGTTCTTCTTCACGAGACCGACCAGCATGATGATGCCGACGAAGGCGTAGATGCTGAGGTCGATCCGGAACACCCAGAGCGTGAGCAAGGCGCCGAAGCCGGCGAAGGGGAGGCCGGAGAGGATCGTGAGCGGGTGGATGAAGCTCTCGTACAGCACCCCCAGCACGAGGTAGATCACGAGGATCGAAAGGATCAGGAGCATCAGGAGCCCCTGTTGGGCGGCCTGGAACGCCTGAGCGGTGCCCGCGAACTGCGTGCTGATGCTCGAGGGGAGGATCGCGTTCGCGGCGCGCTGCACGCGATCGACCGCATCGCCGAGCGCCACCCCGGGCTTCAGGTTGAAGGACAACGTGACCGCCGGGATCTGTCCCGAGTGGCCGACGGTCAGGGGGCCGAGGGTGGGCGTGAGCCGGGCGAGCGAGGCGAGCGGCACGAGGTCGCCGGTCTTGCTGCGGATGTAGAGGAGGTTGAGCGCCGACAGATCCTTCTGGTACTGCGGAAGGAGCTCCATGATCACCCAGTACTGATTGTTGGGCGTGTAGATCGTGGAGACCTGCCGCGCGCCGTAGGCGTTATAGAGGGCGCCTTCGATGTCGGCGACGTCGACGTTGAGCGAAGCCGCGCGGTCGCGATCGATGTCGACCTGCACCTGCGGGCTCTCGATCTGCAGGTCCGTGGCGATGTCCGTGATCCCCGGGATCGTCTGCATCGAGTCGAAGAGGACGTTCGAGAACCTGTACAGCGACGCGATGTCGGCGCTCGTGAGCACGAACTGGTACTGACTCTTCGTCGAGCGGCCGCCGATGTTGATGGTGGGCGGATTGATGAGGAACGCGCGCAGGCCGGTGATGCTGTTCAGCTTCGGCGTCATGTCCGCGATCCACTCGTCCGCGCTGCGCTTGCGCTGGCTGCGCGGCTTGAGGTGGACGAACATGCGGGCCTGGTTGATCGTGGGGGAGCGGCCACCGCTCGCGCCGATGGAGGACATGAAGCCTTCGACATCGGGATCGGCCTGCACGATCTTCGCCATCTCCACCTGGTGGCGGACCATCGACTCGAACGACGTGCCCTGCGGGGCATCGGTCGTGATGCTCACCTCGGCCTGGTCCTCGCTCGGGATGAATCCTTTGTGGACCACCGCGCCGAGGACGAACGTCAGGATGAGGATGAGGAGCGAGAACGCCATCGTGAGCGGCCGGTGCTGCATCACCCAGCGCAAGGAGCGCTCGTACGCCCCCACCGAGGCCTGGTAGGCGCGCTCCACCGCCTGGAAGAACCGCCCCTGCGACTCGTGGTGCGTCGGCTTGAGGAACCGGCTGCAGAGCATGGGCGTGAGCGAGAGCGACACGAAGCCGGACACCAGGATCGCGACGCCGATCGTCACCGCGAACTCGTGGAACAGGCGGCCGATCAGCCCGCCGAGGAACAGGACGGGGATGAAGACCGCGACGAGCGAGAGCGTCATGGAGAGGATGGTGAACCCGATCTCCTTCGAGCCCTTGAGCGCCGCTTCGTACACGGGAGTGCCGCGCTCGATGTGCCGCACGATGTTCTCGAGCATGACGATGGCGTCGTCCACCACGAAGCCGACCGACAACGTGAGCGCCATGAGCGACAGGTTGTCCAAGCTGTAGCCGAGCAGGTACATCACGGCGAAGGTGCCGACGAGGGACATCGGCAGCGCCATGCTCGGGATGATCGTCGCGGGAACGTTCCGGAGGAACAGGAAGATCACGAGCACGACCAGGACGAGCGTGAGGCCGAGCGTGAACTGCACGTCCGCCACGGACTGCTTGATGCCCACGGAGCGGTCGTAGAGCTGCACGATCTTCACGGACGCCGGGAACTGCGACTCCATGTCGGCCATCGCCTTCTTCACGGCGGTGGCGACCGCCACGGTGTTCGTGCCCGGCTGACGCTGGATCGCGAGCACGATGGCGCGCTCGCCGTTGAACCAGCTCGCGACCTTGCTGTCCTGCACGCCGTCGACGACGGCGCCGATGTCCTGCAGCCGGACGGGCGCGCCATCGCGGTACGCGACGATGAGCGGACGGAACGCGGCGGCGGTCTGCAGCTGCCCGTTCGCCTGCACGGTGTACGCCTTGTCCGTCCCCCAGAGCACGCCGGTGGGGAGGTTGACGTTGCTGTTCGAGACCGCGGCCACGACCTCATCGATGCCGATCTTGCGCACCGCCATCGCCTGCGGGTCGAGCTGGATGCGCACCGCGAACTTCTGCGAGCCGTAGACCTGCACCTGCGCCACGCCGGACACCATCGAGATGCGCTGCGCGAGGTAGGTCTCGCCGTACTCGTCGAGCTGCTGCAGCGGGAGCGTGGTCGAGGTGAGGGCGAAATAGAGGATCGGCGCCGCCGACGGATCCACCTTCTGGTACGACGGGGGGATCATGCCCGGCGGGAGCTGGCTGAGCGTCTTGGCGATCGCGGCCTGCACGTCTTGCGCCGCCGCGTCGATGTTGCGGTCCAGCGTGAACTGGAGCGTGATGGCCGAGAGCCCCTGGCTGCTCACCGACGACATCTGGTCGATCCCGGCGATCGTCGAGAACTGCTTCTCCAGCGGCGTCGCCACGGACGACGCCATCGTCTCGGCGCTGGCGCCGGGAAGGCTGGCGTTGACGGAGATGGTGGGGTAGTCGACGGCCGGGAGATCGCTCACCGGCAACTGGCGGTACGCGACGAACCCGAACAGCAGGATGCCGATCATGACGAGCGTCGTCATGACCGGCCGCTTGATGAAGAGGGCGGAGATGCTCATACGCGGTTCACTCCTTCGCGGGCGCCGCGGATTCGGAGCTGCCTTCGCTCTTCACTTGCACCCGAGCGCCGTTGGTCAGGCGGATCTGTCCATCGGTGACCACGACCTCGCCCTCGGCGAGGCCACGGTCGATGATCGTGAGGTCCCCCGCCACGCGTCCGACCACGACGGGGCGCGTCTCGGCGGTGTTGTCGGGCTTCACGACGAACACGAACGACCCCTGCTGTCCCTGGACGATCGCGGGGGTCGGGATGACGAGCGCGTCGGGCTGGTTGTAGAGCGCGACGTCCACGGTCACGAACTCGCCCGGCCAGAGTGCGGCGTCCTGGTTCTCGAACTTCCCCTTGAGCAGGATCGTGCCGGTGAGCGTGTCGACCGCGTTGTCGACGAAGCTCAGCGTCCCCTTGGTCGGGACCGAGGCGCTGGTCACGCCGCTCGGGAGGACGTTCACGGGGAGCGCGGTGCTGCCGTACTTGCGCAGCAACGGGAGATGGACGGCGGGCACGGAGAAGCGCACGGAGATCGGCCGGATCTGATTGATCGTCACCAGCGTCTGACCCCCGGCTTTCACCAGGTTCCCTTCCTTCACGAGCACGGCGCCGGCGCGGCCGGAGATCGGCGCGCGGATCGTGGCGAACTGCAGGTTCAGGTGCGCCGTCTCGACGGCGGCGCGGTCGGCGGCGAGCGTGGCGCGATCCGCCGCGGCAGTGGTCTTCGCCGCTTCGTACTGCTGCGCGGGAACGTAGTCCTTCGCGACGAGCGCTTCGTATCGCTTGAGGTCCGCCTCCGCGTTCGCGAGCTGCGCCTGGTCGCGCTGCTGCACGCCGAGCGCCTGATCGAGCGCGGCCTGATAGGGGCGGGGGTCGATCTGCATCAGCAGCTGCCCCGCCTTCACGTCGTCGCCCTCCTTGAAAGCGACCTTCGAGAGCACGCCGCCGACCTGCGAGATGACCGCGACGGTCTGGAGAGGCTCCACGGTGCCGGTCGCGGTGATCTCGTACGGCACCGTGCGCTTCTCGACGCGCGCGGTGGTGACGGACGCGCCTTGTGGCGCGGTGGCCGCACGATTGTGGCAAGCTGCCGTGCCGAGCACGACGAGGACGAGCGCCGATCGGCGCAGAGTGTGGGCGGTCATCAGTGTTGCGGCACGGTGTCGGCGGTGACGCGCAAGGGACTCTCACCGTGGACATCGAGCACGCCGATGTCGTGTGCGAGCTGCGCGAGGGCGGTGCGCCAGATCCAGCGGGTCTCGATGGCTTGCGCGCGCGCGTCAGCGAGCGCGCTCTGCGCGGTCAGCAGGTCGAGGATCGATCCGACCCCCGCCTTGTAGCGGCCGAGGGCGACTTCCTCCGACTGCGTCGCGCTCGCGAGCAGGTCGTCGGCGGTGCGCACGCGCTTGGCCGACGTCTGCAGCGAGTAGTACGATGTGAACACCTGCAGCACGACGGCCTGCCGCGTCTGCTCCGCGAAGGCCGAAGCGGCCTGCGCCTGCGCCTCCGCCTGCTTCTGGTCGTACACGCGCGAGAAGCCGGAGAAGAACGGGATCTTGAGGCCGAGGTTGATGGTGTAGGTGTTGTTCTCGGAGACGAGCGTGTTGAGATAGCTGTGCCCGCCGGAGGCGCCGAGCATGAGCGACGGCAACCGGGCGGCGCGCACCTCGCTCACGTGCGCGACGGCGGCTTGGGCCTCCGCGCGGCTCGCCGCGAGGTCGGGGCGATCGCGCATCGCGTGCTCGATGAGCGTGTCGACGCTGTCGGTCACGGGGCCGACGCGCAGCGGCGGGAAGGCGGCGATGTCGTACGGCAGATTCGCCGGGAGTCCCATCGCGTTCGCGAGCGCGCCGCGTGTGATCTGGATCGCCCCCTCGGTGGTCTCGGCGGCGAGCTCGGCCTGCGAGAGCTGGGTCTTCGCCTGGAGCACGTCCGCGATGGTGGCGAGCCCCTGGCCGTGACGCGCTTCGGTCACGTCGAGGTTGGTCTGCGCTTCCTGGGTCGTGAGGCGCTGCGCCTCCAGGAGGGCCCGGTTCGCGACGTAATTGAAGTAGGCAGTCTGGACCTGGAGCACGACGTCCTGGATCACGCCGTTGTGCGTCCAATCGGCGGCGAGGAGTGATTCGCGCGCGTTGGCGATGCCCCCGGAGCGGCCGCCGATGTCGAAGAGCAGCCACGTGAGGGTGGCGGTGGGGCCGCCCACGCTCGACGTGGACGTGGCGCCGTTGTCCCCGCTGCTGAACGCGCGCGTCTGCGTGCCGCTCACGCCGAGGTCGAGCGTGGGATAGTAGTGCCCCTGCTGGCTGCCGTAGGCCGCGGCCGCGGCGCGCGCGTTCTGCCACGAGATCTGCGTCTGCGGATTGTTCCGGAGCGCGATGTCGACCACGTCGCCGAGCGTGAGCTCCTTCACGCGCTGCGCGAGATCGGGAGGGAGCACGGCGGACACGGGGGGCGTGGCGGACGTGTCACGCTTCTTGGGCGGGGTCCACGTGGCGTTCGGCGCGGGACTGGTGCCCGCGACCCCGTTCACGCTCGGCGTGCCGGTGCAGCCGAGGGCGAGGAACATGGTGAACGCCGCGATCGCGCGGGAGCGTGGGACGAAAGGTTTGCGCAAGGAAGGGTTCTCGGCCGGCAGCTCCGGCGTGCAGCCGTCGGCGATCGAAGTTCAGGGTGAGAGAGGGGCACAGTCGTCGATGGCCGCCGGCTCCGGGCCGACGGCCATCCGATGGGTCCCGCAAATGTACGCAGGCGGTGCCTGAATTGCTGTGGAACGACCGCCGGGTGGGACTACTCGATGAAGGTGAGGGACCGGCGGCGGAGGACGCAACGGCGCAGCGCGCCGAAGACGTCGGGATCGAGCTGCGTTCCCGTGTTCTTCTCGAGGAGCTGGATTGCCTCACCGGGATGCATCGGCGCGCGGAATGCGCGGCGCGAGGTGAGGGCGTCGAACGCATCGGCGGCGGCGAGGATCTTGCCGCCGAGGGAGATGGCATCGCCGGCCAGGCGGCGCGGGTAGCCGTTGCCATCGACGCGCTCGTGGTGCTCGAGGATGTACCGGTGCGCCGAGCCGATGTGCGTGAGCGGCGAGAGGATCTCGCACCCCATGCGCACGTGATCGCGGACGTGCTCGAGCTCTTCTTCCGCGAGCGGCCCGGGCTTGTTCAGCACCGACTCGCGCGTGCCGATCTTGCCGACGTCGTGGAGGCGGCCGGCCAGGCGCACGTCCTCGATGGTGTCGGCATCGAGCTCGAGTTCGGCCGCGATGGTGGCGGCGAGCTCGGCGACGCGCTGGGAGTGGCCCCGGAGGTAGGGATCCTTGGCCTCCATCGCGTGGATGAGGGACTCGGCGACGGCGATGTTCGTCGAACGGAGCGCGGCCTGTTCTCGCTCGAGCTCGGCGGTGCGCTCGGCCACCTCGTCGCGCACGAGGCGCTCGATGCGACGACGCTCCTGGAGCATGGTGCGGCGATGCAGCGCCCGCTGGACCGCGGTCTGCAGATCGGCGAGCTCGATCGGCTTCACGAGATAGTCCGCGGCACCGCGCGCGATGGCTTCGGTGGCGGTGTGCGCATCGTTCACGGCCGTGAGCATCACGACGGCGAGCTCCGGATCGCGCGCGAGCACGGCGGGGAGCAGGTCGAGGCCGGTCATGCCGGGCATGCGCACGTCGCAGAGCACGAGGGCTTGCCGGTCCTGGTCGAGCGCCGAGAGCGCGTCCTGCGCTGAGCCGACGGCCGTCACCTGGTAGCCGCGCGAGCGGAGGAAGCGCGACAGTGCGACGCGGATGGCCTCTTCGTCATCCACGAGGAGGACGCGCGGCGGACCGTTGTCGGCGGGCTCGGTCGTGGCGTCGGGCGGGAGCACCGAGTGGGGGATCGCCACGGAGGTGGCGGGGGTCATGAGCATCAGGACACCGGGCGCGCGACGACTCGTGTGACGTCGGCAGGGAGGGAGAGCCGGAAGGTCGAGCCCGCACCGGGAGCGCTCAACACGGTGAGCGTTCCGCCATGGGCCTGCACGATGCCGTAACTGACGCTGAGCCCGAGGCCGGTGCCTTTCCCTTCTCCCTTGGTCGTGAAGAAGGGTTCGAAGATTCGCGCCTGCAGCTCGGGGGACATGCCAGTGCCGGTATCGCTCACCTCGAGCACCACGCGCGTGCCCTCGTTCGCGGTGCGCAGCCGCAGGGAGCGGCGCGACGTCGCGGCCATCGCATGCTCCGCGTTGACGATCAGGTTGAGCAGCACCTGCTGGAGCTGCCGGTCGTCTCCGTGGAGCGGGTGGAGGGCGGGATCGGTCTCGAGCGCGACCTCCACCCCCGCGGTGCGCAGGCCGTACTGCCGCAGCCGCAGCGTCTGCTCGAGGAGCTGGTTGAGGTCGATCGGGACGGCGCGTGGCCCCGACTTGCGGGCGAACGTGAGGAGGTCGCGGATGACGGCGACGGCGCGGTCGGCCTCGCGCTTGATCATCTGCACCGCTTCGCGCTGCTCCTCGGTGAGCTGCCCTTCCTGAAGGAGCTGCGAGAACGCGGAGATCCCGGCGAGCGGGTTGTTCACCTCGTGCGCCACGCCGGCGACGAGCTCGCCCAGCGCGGCGAGCTTCTCGTGCTGGCGCATCTGTTCGGACAGGCGGCGCTCCTCGTCGCGCATGCGGATGGTGTGCAGTGCGAGGGCGAGCGAGGGCACGAGTCGCGAGACCGCGGCGATCCGGCGCCCTTGGCTCGCCGGCACGCCGCCGATCGCGAGCACGCCCACGGCGTGGTCGAGCGCGGTGAGACGGAACACGGTGTCCCATTCGGCGGGCACGGGGAAGCCGTCGACGTTCGCGCGGACGGCTCCCGCGAGGGGAGCGGCGGCGCCGCGCGCCGCGGCGATGTGCAGCTGCCCGTCGTCGGGAGATTCCACGGCGAGCGCCGACGCGCTCCCTGGCACCACGGCCTCGATGATGCGCAGGCACTCGTCTGCGGCGCGCTCGAGCGTGACCGCGCTGAGCGCCACGCGCGCGATCGCGGCGGCGGCCTCCGCCTCCTCGCGCTCGTGCCGCTCCGCCTCGAACGCGAGCGCGTTCGCGATCGCCGAGCCGGCCTGGCTGGCGATCAGCATCACGAGATCGACATCCCCCCAGCTGTACGCATCGTGGCGGTAGGACTGCGCCTGGAGCACGCCGAGCACCTGGTCGCCATGCACGATGGGCGCGCTGAGGATGACGGCGGGGCTCTGCGTATTCCCGACCTCGACCGCGCTCGCGTCCCACCCCGACGCGCCGCGCGACACGATGCTCGGCGCGCGGAGCCGGAACGCCTGGCTCGTGAAGCCGTTCCCGAGCGGGAAGCGCGGGAGGGCGGAGCAGTCGACGGGATGGCCATCATCGACGACGTACTCGGGGACGAAAGCGCGCGCCTCATCGTCGAAACGCATGAGCGCGAAGCTCGGGCAATCGACCACCGACGCGACGGCGCGGTAGGCCTCGGCGTACACCTCGGGGAGCGAGAGGGCGGCCGAGATCGCCTGTTGCACCTTGGCGACCGCCGCGAGGCGCGCCGCGCGCTGCTCGGTGCGCTCGAGGAGGAGCGCGTTGCGCAGCGCGACGGCGGCGTGGGACGAGAAGTCGGTGAGGAGCTGCCGCTGCTCGGGCTCGAAGGCCTGGACGTCGCGATAGCGCACCGAGAGCACGCCGCGCGGGCGTCCCTCCACGATGAGCGGCAGGAGCGCGATCGCGCCGACGCCGCGATCGAGGAGCTGGCGCGAGACGGGCCGGTCGGCCATCTCGCGCAGGTCGCGGCGGAAATCGGGGACGCCGGTGAGCACCGCGCGCGCGAGCATCGTGTCCCAGAAGGCGGGGACGACCTCCTCCGCGTAGTCGGCGCTCAGGCCGGAGACGTGCGCGAGCTCGGCGATGTGCGTGCCGGGATCGGCGAGGTAGATGCTGATGCCGTCGACGCCGAGCGACTGGTGCGCGATGCGCCAGATGTCGGCGTACATCGCCTGCGGCGAGACGTTGAGCGCGAGGCTGCGCGCCGAGGTGGCCAGGATGCTCGCGTGCCGGAGCGTGCGCACCGAGGCGCGCAGGAGGCGGGCGTGCTCGATCGCGATGGCGGCGTGGTTGGCCAGCGCGAGGAGGATGCGCTCGTCGTGATCGGTGAAGTCGCGCGCGCCGTCGACGACGACGCTGATCGAGCCGATGGCGCGATGACCGACGATGAGCGGCGCCGCGAGCACGCCGTGCGCCGCGCCGCCCGCGGCGGTGACACGCTCGCGCGCGGGACGCGCGAGGCGGAGCGCGTCGGCACAGCACGTGTCGTCCACCGCGAAGCCGTTGCTCGCGCGCGCGGTGCCGACCGCGGCCACGAAGGAGAGACGCCCGTTCTCGAGCATGCCCACGCGCGCGCCGGGCGCATCGAGGAGCTCCGACGCGTGCCGCGCGATCAGCGCGAAGACGCGGTCGAGCTCGGGGCTCTGGTTGATCTCCTGGACGATCTCCGCCAGCGCACGCGCTTCGCGCGCGCCTTGCGACGCATCGGGCTCGCGCGTCGCGACGCGAGCGGCGTCCGTGGGATCGTGGAGGGCGGAGGAGGGCATCGGCAGAGTCGTGCCGTCCGTCGAGCGACGCGCGGCGCGGGCTCGAAAACTAGAACAGAGGGCTCGCTCGCGTCAGGGACGAGCCGTAGGGAGCCCTGTAACGCTTGCCGATTAGGCGGCTCTTAGGCTCCTAGCCGTCGATGAATTCCGCGCGCACTTCGGTCGGAATGACGCCGGCCTGCACGCCGCGCGCCAAGAGCTGTTGCACCGCGCGCCGGCCACGCTCGCCGTAATCCAGCGTCCAGTCGTTCACGTACATGCCGACGAATGTGTCGGCCTTGGACCGGTCGAGCCCGCGCGCGAAGCGCATCGCATGATCGAGCGCGCCGGCGCGATGCTCCAACGCGTACGCGATGCTCCCGCGCAGATGCCCCGAGACGGTGCGCATGAGGGGGAGTCCGAGATCCTTGCGGATCACGTTGCCGCCGAGGGGGAGCGGGAGGCCGGTGTCCGCGAGCCACCACGCGCCGAGATCGACGATGAGATGCAGGCCCCGGTCCTTGAACGTGAGCTGGCCCTCGTGGATGAGGAGCCCGAGGTCGACGTCGCCGTGCACGACCGCATCCTCGATGCGATCGAACGGCGTGGGCACGGGGGTGAAATCGGGCTCGTACAGCTTGAGCGCGAGGTAGGCGGTGGTGAGCGTGCCGGGGATCGCGATGCGCTTCCCGCGCACATCGGCGCGCGTGAGCGGCGCGCGCGCGACGAGCCGCGGCCCGTACCCGTCGCCCATCGACGCGCCGTGCGGCAGGAGCGCGTAGCGGTCGGTGAGGTGGGCGTACGCGTGGATCGAGACGGCGGTCACTTCGAGCTCGCCCTTGAGCGCGCGGCGGTTGAGCGTCTCGATGTCCTGGAGCTCGTGCGTGTAGCG
>Ga0335085_10002417_pt1 | contig 34977 bp, 29 predicted proteins | sample Lox_Sample_45_FD_206712 | JGI IMG/M metagenome (GOLD analysis project Ga0335085, IMG submission 206712) | Soil microbial communities from Loxahatchee National Wildlife Refuge, Florida, United States - Lox_Sample_4.5 | ecosystem: Environmental > Terrestrial > Soil > Wetlands | place: USA... | reverse complement strand
GCAATCAGCGAAGAAGTTGGTGGACGTGAGGGGATTCGAACCCCTGACCCCCTGCTTGCAAAGCAGGTGCTCTCCCAGCTGAGCTACACGCCCGTTCCAGCAGCTCCATTATTTTAGGATACTTTGGGATTCGGTGCATCTGTGAGTACAGCCCATGTTCCTCCGCGGCTTATTTTTTGGCGATTTTCCACACTCACAAAGTGACGAACCAACTCGACCCCCAAATCGTTCTGGTCCAAAGGTGTCAGGCTTACTTCAGATGCACCTTTTCCTGCAGCGGCAAATTTCGCGAGGAGCCACCAATGAAGAGCGTGTACTCGCCAGGGAGCAGTTTCCACGTGTCGGTTGCTTCGTCGTAAATGGACAAATATCGCGGGTCGATATGGATCTCCACTTCGCGCGAGTCGCCCGCTTTGAGGGTAATCTTGTTCCAGCCGACCAAACGCTTCGGCGGCTCGCCGGCTTCGTGAGGCAAGGCGGCATACACTTCGGCAATTTCCATCCCCTCGCGGTGGCCGGTGTTCTTCACTGTGAAACGAACCGTGACAGAACTGGAGGTGTCCACCTTCAGGCCGGAATAGCCGTAGCTGGTATACGAAAGCCCATACCCAAACGGAAACAAAACATCTTTGTGTTCGGCGTCATACCATTTGTAGCCGACTTTCACGCCCTCATCGTAGTGGACATCAAATGTGGGCTTGGCCTCGCCGGTCTTCATCACCGCGGCGGGGCCTAACTGGTCCGGCCGTGGGACTGTCAGCACCGGATGAGGCAGGTCCGCCTCCGAGCGCGGAAAGGTGATCGGCAATTTTGCGGATGGATTCACGTCGCCAAACAAAATGTTAGCGACGGCGTCGGCACCTTTACTTCCAGCAAACCACGCTTCGAGGATTCCTTCGACTTTGCCAGCCCAAGGCATGGTCACCGCCGAACCGGTCTCCAGCACGACGATCGTGTGGGGATTCGCCGCCGCCACCTGCTCGATCAGCGCATCCTGATTTTCGGGGAGGGACAGGTTTGGCGCATCCATGTCTTCGCTCAACCATTGATAGACAAATACCACTGCCACATCGGATCTTTTCGCGAGTTCCGCGGCAGTGCCGGGATTCGCGCCGGAGTCGAACTCAACCGTGGCTCCAGAGACCTTTGCGCGAATGGCCTTGAGCGGCGACGTGGGGAACCACACCTTTTGCTGCCAGACGGGCGGGAAAGCGCCCTGTGGATCCACTTGCGCCGAACCGCCTCCGGAAATCATGCCTGTATCGGCGTGCGGGCCGATTACGGCAATCGAGTGAACCTTGTTCCGATCGAGCGGCAGCAAGCTGCCCTCGTTCTTCAGCAGTACCGAGCTTTGCTCCGCCATATGCTGCGCTACGGCGAAGCCGCCTTCGACGTCCACAACGCTCCTGCGGATGGGATAATCCACGATGCCGGCGGCAAACTCTGCACACAAAACGTGCCGGACGTGCTCATCGAGTTCTGCCATCGAGATTTTGCCGCCTTGCACTGCTTCTTTCAGCTTCGCCCCGTAAAAATCATCAAGCGGCTGCTCCTGATCGAGGCCCGCCGCCGAAGCCTTCACGGTGCTGTGCGTCCCACCCCAATCGGAAACAACGAAACCCTTAAAGTTCCAGTCTTTGCGCAGAACGTCCGTCAACAAATAGCGATTCTCGCAGGCATAGTCACCGTTGACGGCATTGTAGGAGCACATCACCGCAGCGGGATCGCCGGTTTCGACACCAATCTGAAAAGCCAGCAAGTCACTTTCGCGCATGGCCCTTTTACCGATTATCACGTTCACTTCGTTACGCCCGCTCTCCTGGTCGTTCAGCGCGTAGTGCTTGATATCGCCGATGACGTGCTGGGCCTGCTCGCATTTGATGCGATGGCCGACTAGTGTTCCGGCAAGAACCGGATCCTCACCCATGTACTCGAACGTGCGTCCGTTGCGCGGCTCGCGCGTCAGATTGACGCCGCCACCCAATGTCATGTTGTATCCCTGCGCGCGCAATTCCCTGCCGATCAACGCGCCATATTCGCAAGCGGCCTGCGGATCCCAGCTTGCCGCCGAGGCTATATTGGAAGGCAGCGCCGTGGAGTAGCGCCCGTTCTCCGCGCTGCTGCGCACGCCGTAGGCCGCATCGCTCATCTGAATCATCGGAATTCCCAGGCGCGGCACGCCGAGAACGAAACCCGCACCCCCATTTCCGAGGTAGGCGTGAGGATTCGGCGGGGCAGGCCAGCCGAGCATTCCATTTCCGTGGAGCAGATCTATTTTTTCGTCGAGCGTGAGTTCCTTCAACACCAGTTCCGCGCGCTGGTCGGGAGACAAGCTTTTATCCATCCACGGCTGTTGCGCGGGAGAGTTCTCCGCTCCACGCTTTGGCTTCGGATCAGCCGAGACTGAAACGCTCCCATAGCTAGCGTATAGAACCAGGATCAAGGCGAAGGGAAAGGCGCATCGCCAGCGGCAGGACACTCTCATCATCTAGGCTCCGAATAGCAGACTTGGCATCGCTATATTCTAGTGGCAGATGGAAAATCGGGCATGTCTTTTGTAAACGACACGCTCCTGGAAATCAAACTCGTCCGAATCACCGCCGGCCACTAGTGCCCGCATACGCTCGGCGCTATCCTAAGATGCATCTAATTCAAGTACTCCGTGCCTCTCACAGAGACAAATGACGCCTCGGGAAACCAATCTGACTCCCGGCTCCGCTCATCCAGAGTTGAGTGCATTTCATCCACCGGTCCGCGAATGGTTTGAAACGGTCTTCCCCGCTCCCACGCGCCCACAACGGCTTGGCTGGCCAGCCATCGCGCGAGGAGATTCTACGCTGATTCTCGCGCCAACCGGTTCCGGGAAAACGCTGGCGGCATTTTTGTGGTGTATCAACCGGCTGATGTTCAGTGACACACCGCCGGACGCGGAGCGCTGCCGCGTCGTGTACATTTCTCCCATCAAGGCGCTGGCGGTGGACGTCGAACGTAATCTACAGGCGCCACTGGTGGGGATCGCACAGGCCGCCCGCCGGATGAATTTCCCTTTTCACGAGCCTTCTGTTGCGATTCGCACCGGCGACACACCGCAGGCCGAGCGAGCGCGATTTTCGAGGCACCCCAGCGACATTTTGATTACCACGCCGGAATCTCTGTATCTCATGCTGACTTCCGGCGTGAGAGAGATGCTCCTCTCGGTCGAAGCTGTCATCGTGGACGAAATCCACGCGCTGGTGCCGTCGAAGCGCGGATCGCATCTGGCTCTTTCGATCGAACGCCTCGAACACCTGACCGGGCGAAAACTGCAACGTATTGGCCTTTCTGCGACTCAGCGCCCCCTGGAGGAGGTGGCCAGGTTCCTGGGAGGTTGTGTAGCAACAACGACCCCAAAGCAAGCTGGCGCGGAGTCGGGCGAAACTGATGCCTTGTCGGAATTCGCCTCACCGGAATTCGCTCCGGTGTATAGGCCCGTGCAAATCGTGGACGCCAGCGAGCCGAAACGATTCGACCTCCGTGTGCAAGTACCGATGGAAGATATGTCCCGGTTCGATACGGTCGAACTACAGCCAAGCGGACACGCGCATGGCCCTGCGCGTCCCTCCATTTGGAGCGCGATTCACCCGCAGTTGCTGGAATTGGTTCGTTCACATCGTTCGACGCTGATCTTTGTGAACAACCGCAGGCTGGCCGAGCGCATTGCCGGAGCGGTAAACGAGCTTGCCGAGGAAACGCTATTGCGCGCGCACCATGGCAGCGTAGCTCTCGAACAGCGGAAGGCGATTGAAGACAATCTGAAGCGTGGCAACATTCGCGGCCTGGTGGCGACTTCCTCGCTCGAACTTGGAATTGACATGGGCGCGATTGATCTGGTCGTGCAGATCGAGTCGCCGCCCTCCGTGGCCAGCGGGATGCAGCGCGTCGGCCGTGCCAGCCACAACGTCGGTGCGGTCAGCAACGCAGTGATCTATCCGAAATATCGCGCGGACCTGCTTGCCTGCGCGGCCATCACAAAAGCGATGTATGCGGGCAACGTGGAGTCCGTGCACTATCCGCGAAATCCGCTGGATGTGCTGGCGCAGCACATTGTCTCCCTGGTCGCAGTAGAGTCCTGGCATCTCGAAGATCTTTATGCCCTGATCCGTTCCGCGGCACCGTTTGCCGGGCTGACGCGGCCGGTCTTTGAAAACCTGCTGGACATGCTTTCCGGCCGTTATCCCTCGGATGAATTCGCAGAACTCCGGCCGCGCATTACCTGGGACCGCATCGGCAACCGGCTAACGGCGCGGCAGGGCGCGAAACGCATCGCCATCCTGAATGGCGGCACCATTCCTGATCGTGGACTTTATGGGATGTTCCTGCTGGGCGCGACGAAGGGAGCACGTGTCGGCGAGTTGGACGAAGAGATGGTCTTCGAAAGCCGTGTGGGAGACACATTTGTGCTGGGTGCCACGACCTGGCGAATTGAGGAGATTTCTCACGACCGTGTGCTGGTATCCCCCGCACCCGGCGAACCCGGGATGATGCCGTTTTGGAAAGGCGAAGCTCTAGGGCGTCTTGCGGAATTTGGACGACGCATCGGGGAACTAACCCGCGAATTGCTCACGCTGCCACGAACGGCCGCGTTTACCCGCCTCGTGGAACAACACAGCCTGGATGCGAATGCCGCGGAAAATCTGTTGCGCTATCTCGAGGAACAAGTTCTTGCGACGCAGCGCGTGCCCAGCGATCAAGACATCGTGATCGAGGTCTGTCGCGATGAATTGGGCGACCGGCGTATCTGTGTAATGAGCCCATTTGGCAGCCGCGTGCACGCCCCCTGGTGCATGGCTGCAGTTGCCAAGCTGCGCACCGATCGCGGGCTGGAGGTTCAGTCCATCTGGTCGGACGACGGCTTCATTCTGCGCATTCCGGATAATGACGATCCCATCGATTCGGACCTGCTCCTCCCCTCGCCACAGGAATTTCGGGACCTGGTGATGCGCCAGATCGGTTCGAGCTCGCTGTTCGCCGCAAAATTCCGCGAAGCGGCAGGACGCGCGCTGCTTTTGCCGAAGCGCCGGGCGGGCCAGCGTGCACCACTCTGGCAATTGCGGAAGCGCGCCTCGGATTTGCTGGCGGTGGCCGCCAGATTCTCGTCGTTCCCCTTGATCCTCGAATGTTACCGCGAATGCCTGCGGGACTATTTCGACATGCCCGCGGCGCTGGAAATTCTTTCCTGTATCGAGCGCGGCGAAATTCATGTGACACGCCTGGAATCGGAAAGACCCTCTCCATTTGCCGCTTCTCTGCTCTTTTCGTACGTGGCGAATTACATCTATGACGGCGATGCGCCGCTGGCTGAACGCCGGGCGCAGGTGCTTTCGATTGATGCTTCGCAACTCCAGGAGATTCTCGGCGACACCGACCTCCGGGAATTACTGGATCCGGCCGCACTGGAAGAAGTCGAATCGCGGCTGCAATTTCTCGACCCCGAATATCACGCGCGGCATGCCGACGGCTTGCATGATCTCTTGCTCAAGCTCGGAGATCTTTCGGCGTCGGAAATTGTGCTGCGCTCTGCCGGCCCCGAAGTAGCGGAGAGCGTAACGGAGTTGGTTAACGCACGTCGCGCCGTTTCCGTACGCATTGCGGGCGCGAGCCGCTACATTCCGGTCGAATACGCTTCGCGCTATCGTGATGCTCTCGGTGTTCCGCTGCCTCCCGGCCTCCCGGATATTTTCCTGGAACGAACCAAAGACGCGCTTCGCGAAATTGTTCGCCGCTATGCAAGGACGCACGGCCCCTTCACGACGCAGGAGGTTGCGGCTCGCTATGGGCTCCTGCCGGACGCGGTAAGCATCGTGTTGCGTGCTCTCTATGGGAGCGGGCAAGTGCTGGAAGGCGAGTTTCGCCCGCGTGGCGTGCATCACGAGTGGTGCGATCCGGAAGTGTTGCAGCAGCTCCGCCGCAAAAGCCTCGCGCGCCTGCGCAAGGAAGTGGAACCCGTGGAGCAAGCCGTGTTCGCCCGCTTCCTGACACGGTGGCAAGGTGTTGCCGTGCAACGTCGCGGCATGGACGCTTTGTTGGATGTAATCGAATCACTGCAAGGCGCGGCTTTGCTGGCGTCGGAATTGGAGCGAGAGATTCTGCCTGCGCGTTTGGCGGACTATCGCACCGGCGATCTGGACACGCTGATGGCTGCGGGCGAAATCGCATGGGTTGGTCTGGAGCCTGTCGGCGACCGCGACGGACGGATCGCACTTTATCTCACGGATTCGCTGCCACTGCTTTTGCCTCCCGACGAACTGCGGGCTGCCGGGCCTGCGCTCTCCGAGCGCGCACAGAAGATTGAAGACTTTCTTCGTAAATCGGGGGCATCGTTCTTTGCGCAGATTCATGCGGCTCTAGCTGGATTCCCTCGGGACACGCAGGACGCGCTTTGGGAACTGACGTGGGCCGGCCGCGCGACGAACGACACACTTCATCCGCTGCGCAGCTTGCTCTTTCCGAGTGATCGGAAGCGCGATCGGTCAATCCTGGCCGAAGGCCCACCAGGCTCGCCGGAACTGTTGCGGCGGATGCGCTCGCGCGCTTCGGCCGGCGGAACCCCGCAAGGACGCTGGTCGCTGGTGCGGCAGCGTATCGTGACACCCCTGACGGTGACTCAATGGAGCGCCAACGTTACGCAGCAATTGCTGGCGCGACACGGCATCGTGATGCGCGAGACAGCGCTTGCGGAAGACATTCCCGGCGGATATCCGTCCATTTATCCGGCGCTGAAGACAATGGAAGAGAGCGGATGGATTCGCCGGGGAATGTTTGTCGCGGGATTAGGTGCGGCGCAGTTTGCCATGCCGGCGGCGGTTGAAATGCTGCGGACACAGCGCATGGATCCGGCGGCGCCGGAAGCAATATTTCTTGCGGCGGCGGATCCAGCGAATCCTTACGGGACGATTCTGCCTTGGCCTCGATTGCAAGCGGGCGAGGAGACAGGCGCGCGTGGGATGTCGCGGACGCGCGGCGCGGAGGTGATTCTGGTAAATGGACTGCTGGCGGCCTTTGTGCGGCGGCAGAATCCTTCGCTGTGCGTTTTTCTGCCAGACAGCGAGCCGGAACGCACGCAGCTCGGGCCCACGCTGGCGCACAAGCTGGCGGAGCTTGCGGTGCGCTGGCAGGGGCGGCGTTCGGGAATGCTGATTGGGGAGATTAACGACGCACCGACGCGGGAACATTTCCTGGCGCAATTCCTGTTGGATGCGGGGTTCCGCGATTCCGCGCAAGGCTTCCAGATGAGGCGCGTTGCTGCGATAGCGTCGCTGCCGGTTCCTGCAGAAGGGGACGAGAGCGACGAGGACACGGGGCAAACGGAGACGGCCTGAAATGCAGGCCGTGAATCAGAAAACATTTCCTTTGTCTGGTGTTGCCGGTGGCTTTTTGGCGGAGTCTTCGACGCGCTGCAGGATCTTCTGCAGGTCGGCGTGCGAAAGGTAGTGACCGTCCACGATGACGGCGGCGATTTTCTGCGTATTGGCGATATCCTTGATCGGGTTGTCTTCCAACAACACAAGATCGGCGAGTTTGCCGCGTTCCACCGTGCCGAGATCGCTTTCCTTGTGAAAGAAGAGGGCCGGATTCAGCGTGGCGGTTTGCAGGGCTTCAAGCGGGGTGAAGCCCGCCGCAACGAAACGCTGCAATTCCTCATGCAGGCTGAAGCCGGGAAAGATGTACACGCCTGGCGGCGTGTCCGTGCCAGCAAGAAACGGGACCCCTGCCTTGTGAAGAAGTTGAACAACTTCGAGCTCTTTTTCGACGAATTTGCGGCGCGTGGCAAGATCGTCGGTGTTGAATTCTGTTTTGACCTGTTGGGTAAAGGTTCTCCAGGTCTTGTTTTTCCATGAATCCGGGACGTATTTGGCGCGCGCGTCTTTGCTGAAGTCGGTGACGTCGAGCAGATTTCCCCCGCGTTCCCAGACCAGAGTGGGACACTGCCAGGTCTGATTCTTGGCGAGGAGCTGGGCGAGAGCTTCGGCGCGAGCCGGATCGTAGGAAGCGAGGAATTTGGTTTCGGACTTGTCGCCCTTAAGAAATTCATCTTCGAGCGGCGAGCTGCCTTCGAAGATGCCGATCAGGTGCTCGAAGCTGTGCATACCCGCGTTGGACATTTCGCTGGCGCGGACAGAATCCGGTACGTGACCTTCAAACGGAATGTTCTGTTTTTGGGCCTCATCGGCGATGGCGAAGACGGCGTCGCGCGGGATGAGCGATTGCAGCTTGATGAAGTCGGCGCCGCCCTGCTTGAGATTGTCCACGGCGTTCCGGGCGTCTTCGGGAGTGGCGATTGCAATGGAGCTGGGGAAGCGGGGCTTGGGGCCATCGAGCATGGGGCCTGCGGTGACGATCCGCGGGCCCACAAGTTCTCCGGCTTCGATCTGGTTACGCCATTTTTGGACGATGGCGAGCTCGCTGCCCATGTCCCGAACGCCGGTTATGCCGTTGGCGACGAAGAGTGGGAGAGAGATGTCCTGGGCGTTAGGGAACCAGTCGCCGAAAACGAGATGGACGTGCATGTCCCACAGGCCGGGGATCAGGTAACCGCCATGGGCGCTGGCGGAAGGGGCGTTGCGCGGATAGCGAGTGCATTTGCGCGGGCCGATCTGACGGATGCGGTTTTTTTCGACAATGACGATCTGGTCCGGGAGAATGGCGCCGGTGCGGACATCGACAACGTTGACGTCAGTGAGGACGAAGGTGTCCTGCAAGGACCAATACTGGGCGCGGAGCGCGGTGGGCGAAGAAATCAGTAGAGAGAAAATGAAAAGGAGAACAACGAGTGGACGCGAGCTCATGGAAGATATTCTATGAGAAATGTGCCGTGATTGGCCGCATCTTTGATTTGCCTTGAACCGGGAGAAACGTATTAACGTCGCTTCACCATGGCGCCCCATTCCTCGGGACTGCGATCTTTGGCGTGACGAGAAAACAGCCAGTGGTGTCCGTCCAGGTCTTCGGCCGCGTATTGATATTCGCCATATTCGGTCTCATGCGGCTGCTCGAGAATCCGCGCGCCTGCGGCTTCTGCCTGCGCGTAGTGCGCGTCCACGTCATCCACAAAAATCGTCAACGATTGGGTGCCATAACCCAACTGCGCTGGGGATTTCTCCCCCTCCCTGGCCTGCCTTACCTGAATCGCGGCTTTCCCCGCCCACATCTGTCCGCCGCTGGGACCCTCGCCGTATCGGTAGTGTTCCTCGAAACCGAAGACTCGAGCCAGCCAGGCGATGGCCTGCTCCAAATTCTGATAGTGCACGTGGGGCAGCACGGTGTCGGCCGGTACGGAACGATTCTTCGGGCTCATGACCGGGGATTCTACCCCACAATCTAATCGCCAGTATTCCCAAAGGGCACGCCGCAAGTTAGAACGGCGGAGCGAAATAGGATTCACGCGGAAAGGGGGGAGTCGTTGCGAAGGCGAGCGACGTCCTTAGTAGGGGCGGTGCCGAAGAAGCGGCTGTATTCACGGCTGAATTGGGAGGCGCTGAGATAGCCGACACGCTGGCTGGCAGCGCCCGCGTCAGCAGCAGCAGACAGCATAAGGCGGCGGGCTTCCTGCAGGCGCAGGACTTTTTGATATTGCAGAGGGCTCATGGAAGTAACGGACCGAAAGTGTTCGTGGAAAGAGGACACGCTCATGTGCACAAGATCGGCGAGTTTCTCGACTTTCATGGGTCGTGAGAAGTTTTCGCGGAGCCAGGAAATGGCTTTGGCGATGCGCTGCACGCTGGATTCAGCGAACCCCATTTGCGCGACGCGAGGACCAATGGGGCTGCGGAGCAGCCGGATCAGGATTTCCTGCGTGATGAGCGGAGCGAGAAGTTCAATGTCAGCAGGCTGCCGGAGATAATCCATCAGGCGCAAGGCTGCATTGACAATCCCCGCATCCAACGGAGCAACATAAACGGCCCTGCGATCAGGCACGAGAGGAAGTCCAGTAGGAAAGACCTTCAGGACCAGTTCGCTGATGCGGAGCGGATCGAAATCGAGCCGCAGCGCCAGATAGGGATCAGCATGGCTGGCCAGCCTGATCTGTGCAGCAACGGGAAGCGCAACGGAGAAGACGAGCATGCGGGTCGTGTCGTATTCGTAGGCTTCCTGCCCGACGATAACACTCTTGGCGCCCCGGGTGATGAGGCACAAAGCGGGAAGTTGGAGTACATGCGATCGTTCGGAATTGATGCGCGAGAAGCGGCTGACATGCAGGCCGGGGATGCGGAGATCGAACGTGCCGTCGTGCGGAGCATAGGCGGCAATGCGACGGGCAAGTTTCGCCAGATCGGACTGGCGAGCGTCCACATCCGCCTGCCGCAGCGTCGCGATTTTGCCGTTTGTCTTCACGCCTGTGAGGATACCTCTTTTGCAATCTGGATGGAGGTCATGGCATTCGGCCAACCGGCATAAAACGCCAGATGCGTAATGACCTCGACCAGTTCCTGTTGCGTGAGTCCGTTTTCAACCGCCTTATTCAGGTGAAATCGCAATTGATCCGGGCGATTGAGTGCAATCAACGCTGCGACGGTGGCGAGGCTTCGATCTCGCTTCGACAGTTGCGGACGCTCCCAAACATCGCCGAAAAGCACGTCATCGGTTAACTCCACGAGCTTGGGGGCCAACTCTCCGAGCATTTTCCTGGCCGCGGAAGGTTCTTTAGTCATAATGAAGGGACTCCTTATAAGACACCCGTCGGAGTTTTGCTCATGGATGTCCGGACTTTCCTCGGTTGGACCCGAATCGTGGCAGAGCGGGCACGCACGCCGATCATCGGCTTGAGATAGGGGCTGCCGTGATACTTCACTCGATAGGCGTCGTCAATGCTCTTTTGCATTAACCCATCCACCGACTCGAAGGTGACTTCCCTGGTGATGCCGGCGGCTGTAATTCTTCCGGCGTTTTGCCGGAGCGCCGCCTTGTACCAACTGGAGTTCTTTCCGTTGTACGCGCGGACGTAAAGCGCGCCGTCCACCACGACGGACCAAATCCACGTGGGAGTGCCATAGGTTTTGCCGTCCTCGCGGAAAGGCGCGATGTGCAGGTCATTAGTTTCCGCAATTTTGCCTAGTTCGTCTTTCGGCCATGCGCTCATCGGTTCACCTCCTGGGAAGGAACTGGGCAATCAGCGTCCCACCAGCTTCTGGAATTGTTCGGGGTACCGCTCGCCGTGCGCTTGAAGCTTTGATGCGGCTGCGTCGATTTGGCGGAGATCTCCGGGAGTGAGTTCGATGGAAGTTGCCCTCATGTTCTCTTCCAGACGATGCAGCTTGGTTGTGCCTGGAATGGGAACGACCCATGGCCTTTGCGCGAGCAACCACGCGAGTGCTATCTGGGCGGGAGTGGCCTTTTTCTCTTGCGCGAAGTTGCCCAGAAGATCGACGAAGGTCTGATTCGCCTTGCGGTTCTCTTCTGTGAAGCGAGGAACGATGTTGCGGAAATCGGTCGCGTCAAACTTCGTATGTTCGTTGATTGCCCCAGTAAGAAAGCCTTTTCCGAGAGGACTGAACGGAACGAATCCGATCCCGAGTTCCTCGAGCGTGGGAAGCAGTTCCTTCTCCGGTTCTCTGAACCATAACGAATATTCGCTCTGGAGCGCGGCCACCGGCTGGACCGCATGAGCGCGGCGGATGGTTTTTACTCCCGCTTCGGAAAGACCAAAGTGCTTCACCTTGCCCTGCTGAATGAGATCCTTCACCGCCCCCGCGACGTCTTCGATGGGCACTTCCGTGTCCACGCGATGCTGATAGAGGAGGTCGATGCGATCGGTCTTGAGGCGTTTGAGAGAGGCTTCGGCGACCTCTTTGATATGCGCAGGGCGGCTGTCCAAGCCAGCTTGCCTGCCGGTGGCTGGGTCAATTTTGAAACCGAATTTGGTGGCGATGATCACCTTATCCCGAACGGGGGAAAGGGCCTCGCCGACAAGTTCTTCATTCGTGTAGGGGCCGTAGACTTCGGCTGTATCAAAGAAGGTCACGCCACGTTCTACGGCCGTGCGAATCAAAGAAATCATCTCTTTCTTGTCCGCGGGCGGGCCAAATCCAAAGCTCATACCCATGCAGCCCAGGCCGAGAGCGGAGACTTCGAGATTGCTTTTTCCGAGTTTGCGTTTCTGCATTGTTCTTCCTTCTCCTCTTATTGCGCGGCAAGCTCTGTCTTCGATCCCCGCTCGCGCGATGACGATGCTCGACATTCGTTATTGAGAAAAGAGTGTAGCCTGACGGCTGTCGGGGAGTTTGCCTATTGCGATGAAGTATTTGCCTAATCCTCCGAGTTTCAGCGAAGGACAAGCGACGGCCGTAGATGCTTATATCTTTACAATCAACAAGATAGATAGGCTCTCGGATCCGACCGACGCGCCGGCGGCCAGCAGCTTAGTGGCCTGTCTCGGCAACCGTCTGTTGCGCAGAACGGAGTTCGGGGCGATCCGAGTGCGCCGGGTCAGGGCAATTTTTCAGGAGTTGCGCGTAGTAGGCCGTGGCCTTTACGGGCCGGTTCGCAAGTTCGGCCGCGCGGGCAGCTCCGGCCAGCCCGTTGAAGCGGTTGGGATCGATCTTCATGGATTTTTCGTATTCGGCAAGTGCCTGCTCGGGTTGATGGAGCGCGAGAAGCATATCGGCGAGCATCTCGCGCGAGGGAATGGCGACTTCGCCCTTGCCCACCTGATCCTGCGTGTCCGCAACCTGCCGCATAAGGCGCAGGGCTTCGTCGTTCTTCTTTTCGGCGAAGGCGAGCCAGGCCTGAACTTCTCCGCGGGCTGAATTCGGGCCGTCCAGAACATATGCATACTTCGATTTGCGCGTGGCCTCCTCGGCTTCAGCGAATTTCTTGGCGCTCGCCCGCGTGGCTTCGACGTCGCCCATGCGCGCGGAACCGATTGTGCGCGCCCACCAGGTGATCATCTGATCCTGCGGCTCCGCAATGGCGGGCGGCTCCAACGCCGCGGCCTCGGACCAGTGGCGCATTTCAAGAGCGTAGAGCGCCGGAAAATCCGCAGCCGCAAAACTGAAATACTGGACCATCCCCGAATCGTTATCGTTCTTGGGGGCGCTGGCAATGATTTTTTCGGCGTCGTCGACGATGTGGCGGGCAGCTTCGTCCTGCCCGGTTTGCAAATACGCGTAGAGGAGGAAGTGCATGGCATGGAGTTCGTGGCCGTGCATATACATTTCTGAAGATTTCTGGCAGAGGGCGACGGATTTCAGGTTGGATTGAATGTCCTCCTGCCACAGGCCGAGGCGCGCAAAGATGTGCGCGGGCATGTGGACGGCGTGGGCCGAGGAAGGAGCGATTTCAGCGTAGCGGCGGGCGGCGTCGAGGGCCATGGGGGCCATTTGCGGGTTATCGCAAGCGTGGATGATGTAATGGGCGAGGCCAGGATGCTCAGGCTCCCGCTGGAAGAGAGGAAGGAGCACGGCGACGGCTTTCTTGCTGGCCGTATGCGTTGTGTCACCTGCAGGTTCGGCGGCGAGAAGCGAGAGAGCGTAAAAAGCCCCGGCTTCGAGGTCCTTGGGATATTTCTGATAAAGCTGGCCCATCGCGTCCGAGTAAGCGGTGACGCGCTTTTCGTAATTCTTGGAAGACGGATCGCGATAGAAGGCGGCGAGGGCGGAAATATATGCGCGTTCGCGATCGGTTTTCGCGCCGATCTTTTCCGCGGTTTCCATTTCCTTGTTGCCGCGCTGCAGCGTTGGCTCTTGCGGACGTTCCCAGATCTGGTGGAAGAGGCTCATGGCAATGCCCCAGTGCGCCATGGCACAGGACGGATCTTTTTGCGCGATTTTCGTGAACTGTTGCTCGGCTTCTTCGTAACCGAAGGAGTGCAGGAGAGCGATGCCGCGTTCGAACGATTTTTGGGTATCGGGAGCGCAGGAGACAGGAAAGGAGACGTTGCCGAGCTGTTCCAGGTCTTCGTGATGATGGGCGTGCATGTGCTCGTTTTGAGCGACGACCGGGATAGCTACCATCAGCCCGAGGATGAGAGCGAGGCGCGGGAGCGAAAGCGCTCGGATCATGGTGCACCTCCTGAGTGCGGCAAACACTTTAGCGAAGAATAAGGGAGAAGGCGAAGAGAAAGATTTCACGCAGCAGACGCGGAGAAGCGCGAAGAAAGTCAACGTAGTCTGAGTCGCATTTCGTTGGTGGGCCGGAAGCCGATGGATTCGTAGAGCGCTCGGCCGGCAGGGCTGGCGTGGAGGGAGACGGTAGCCAAGCCGTGGGCGCGGCACCAGTCGATAATGACGTGGAGAAGCTGCTTGGCGAGTCCCCGGCGGCGAGCTTGGGGTTCCGTGTATATGTTGAGGATCCAGGCGCGCTGCGCGAGGGATTCGCCGGGAAAGCCGGGCCAATGAGCAAGGACGATGCCGCCGCCGGCGACAACTTCGCCGTTGGAATGCTCGGCGAGCCAGGCTTTGTAGGTGCCTTCGCGGAGAGCGTGCTCGAAATACTTCGCGGAGGCCTTATCTACGTCATTGAGGACAGCAATATCGCGATGGCCCATGTCTTCAAACATGGCGCGACGGTGGTGGATGAGATGCGGCAGGTCCGCAACGCTAGCTTCCCGGATGGAGAATTCCATAGATCGATTGTGAGACGGATTAGGTGGAGTAGAAGGGACAAAATGGCGGGTGGGACAAGACCCAACTTCACAAATCGAGGGTGGCGCACTGAGGTCTCCTGTTCACGGCAACAGCGGCGGTGTTCGGATATAGTGCTTGGGCATGTGGCGCATCGAGTTGGTGCTTCTGGGCGGAGTTTTGCTGGCGGTGGGCGCTGCGCGGGCGCAGACGAATGCTAATGCCGAGGTGATCATCGCGACAGACCGGCCGGCGGTGTCGAGTTCGAGCGTGGCTGTGCCGTTGGGCGGGCTGCAAATTGAGAACGGGATGCTGGCAACGGACCAGCAGGGAAGTTGGGCACTAGATTTGCCGGAATCAGTGATTCGTTACGGATTGCTTGGGAAGACTGAATTGCGGCTGTATGTACCGGATTACTATCACAATCTTGCTGTGAGCGGTGCCGCGGGGTTTGGCGACATGGCGCTGGGAGTGAAGCAGCAGCTTGGGCCGCTTGGAGGGTTCGACGTGTCGGCGATTTTTTTCTTGAGTTTTCCCACGGGGGCGAGTGGCTTCTCGACTCAGGGCTATGATCCCGGTCTGCAAGTGCCATGGACGCGGAAGCTTTCGAAAAACTGGACCGCGGGCGGGCAGGCCGCGTTCTACTGGCCAACGCAGGGCGGAAGCCACAACTTCACGGGAGAGGCGGCGTTTTTTCTGGACCGGCAATTGACGAAGCCGTGGGATGCGTTCGTGGAATATGCCGGGGATTTTCCGCAGCGTGGTGGAACGCGGCAGCAGATTCATTTCGGGACGGCCTACAAGATTACGCCGCACCAACAACTTGATTTTCATTTTGCATTCGGGCTGACCAGCGCAGCCCCGAAGGGCTATGTGGGCGTGGGATATTCGATTTTGCTTTTGACGAGTAAGGAATAGCGATCAACCAATAGAAATGAGTAGTTGGGCAGGCGCCTACTTTTTGCGGGTGTAGTGGTCGCCGAAGAAATCGTGGGGATTCCAGGTGGGCCGGGCGGAATCTTGGGCGATGAGCCAGCCGCACAGATAGACAAAATCAGCGTATTTAGCGGCCTGGATGAAGTCGAGGCCGGGCTGCTGCATATCATCGGAAGGCTGGTGGTAGCGTGTCGCCTCCCAGTTTTTGAAAATCTCGACGGGCTTGATGTTGGGATCGTCCGACTTGATGCCCGGCGAGGGATAGAGGGCCGGAATGCCCTGCTTAACGAACGAATATTGATCGCTGCGGATGAAAATGACCTCCTCGGGCATCGGATCCGGGCTGAGGTCGAGATGGAGACGAGCGGCAGCCTGCTTGGCGACGTTTTCGAGGCTGGAGTGTTCTGCACCGAAGGGAATGATGTCGAGCAGCGGCCAGAGCATCTGGTCTTCGTCCATGTTGACGTTGGCAACGATAGAGTCTTTGCGGACCGTGGGATAGCTGGCAAAGTAGTCGGAGCCGAGAAGACCTGCTTCCTCTCCAGTGACCGAAACGAAAAGGATGGAGCGCCGCGGGTGAGGATTCATTCGCGAGAAAGCGCGCGCGACTTCGAGCAGGATGGCCGAGCCAGAGGCGTTGTCGAGAGCACCGTTGTAGATAGAATCGCCGTTGACGGGCTCGCCGATGCCCAGGTGGTCGAGATGCGCGCTGTAGACGATATATTCATTTTTAAGTACGGGATCACTGCCCTCGAGTTTCGCGATGACGTTGGGGCTGGAGACATCGGCAAGCTTCTGGACATCGCGGATTTCCGCCGTGATGGGCAATGGAAAGGCGAGGGACTTCCCTTCTTTTGCTGCCTGAAAGACTTCTTCGGGCGTGTGGCCGCTGCCTGCGAAGAGTTGTTTCGTGGTCTCGAGATCGAGGCTAGCGCCGCCTTTTAGTTCGGGAAAACTGTCGTGGGGTGTTCCGTCTTTCTCGAGCCAGTGCAGGCCCGGGCGAGTGAGGTCGCGGACGCGTTCTTTGAAGGGGTAAATGCCTTCGAGAACCGGATCGTCAAGGATGATGATGCCGACGGCACCGTGCGCGACGGCGTTGGCAAGCTTCACTTCAAATGAAGAATAGTGGGCCTTGAGCGAGGATTCGAAGTTGGGGGCTTCGAAGACGAGGGCCACGATCTTTCCTTTGGCATCGATGCCTTTATAGTCGTCGAAATTCTGTTCCGGCGCGGTGACACCGAAGCCAACATAGATGACAGGTGCTTCAACGGATGTATCGTTTCGGGCGGGATCGCCGATGGATAGAAAGTCCTTGCGAAAGACGAGCTTTTGCGTTTTGCCGTCGCGGGTAATGGACATGGACGAGTTGGCTTCGTCGGCGACTACGGAACGCAGCGGGACTTTTTGAAAATAGGTACCAGCATCGCCCGCGGGAGCGAGCCCCATAGACTCAAATTCGACGGCCATGAATTTGGCGGCGATTTCGTGGCCCCGCGTGGCAGTACCGCGGCCTTCGAGTTGGTCGTCGGAGAGGAAACGCATGTCTGCGCGGATAGCTTCCGGACGGATGGATTCCATGGCTGCGTCCGCGGCGTCAGAGGCAGGTTGGGCAAACGCGGAAGGAAGGGCGAGAGCAAGTGTCAGACAAGAACAGATCAGAGGATGACAAGCGAAGGCCATGAAGGGTCACCTTTCTTCATGCTGCTCAAAAAATTTGCCAGGACACAGCGTATGGACGGATTAGACGAATGTCAATTCGACGGGTAAGCAGCGGGGGCAGGTTATCGGTAATCCGCAAAAGGAAAGACACTGAGATGGCGATGAGATCAGGATGCTTCGGGGGGTTCGGGATGGATTGTAACGCGGGAGACCTGGGGGAAGCGCTCTTTGACGTCGTCTTCCAGGGCGGCTAGGACGTCGTGAACGCGGGTGATGGAAAGATCGCTTTTCATGACGCAATGGCAGGAGACGAGGATGTGGTGTTCAACCTGGCGGACGCGCACGTCATGCGTGTTGAGAAGTTCGTCGTAAGCGGAGGGCAAACGGTTCAGAAAGGACTCAACGGCCATTTCGAGCTGGCGCATTTCCCCGGCGCGGGTATCAGGCGTGGCAATGTGGCGGCCCAGAGGCTCGATATGAATATTGACGTCCACGTTGCCATTGCCGAGAGCGCGAATGCCGTCTTCGAGGTCAGTGGCGCGGCGGTGAGCTTCGCTGAGGGAGAGGTTTTCGTCCACCTCAAGGTGCAGCTCAACAAAGACGTGGCCGTCCTGCTGGGAAGCGGTGACATCGTGGACGGCGAGCCCGAGACGCTGGGCGACCGCGCGGACGGATTCGAAGAGATGTTCATCGCGGGGAGCGCGCGGCTCGGCGTGAACCACCACATCGGCGGGAACAATCTGGGCGACGCGCTTTTCGATGCGATCCGTGAGGTCATGAACCTGCTCGAGATTGGCAGTGCGGGCCACGCTGACGGTGGCGTCCACGAAATAGCGATTGCCCGCACGACGGACGCGCACGCGATCAGCGCGTAGAACTCCCTTAATTTCCTCAATGGCGGCCACGATCTGTTCCTGAAGGCCGGATGGAGCCGCATCCAGCAGTGCATCAAGGGTGCGGCGGCCCAATTGTGAGCCGACCCAAAGAATGACGCCGGCCACGGCGAGGCCCGCGAGTGAGTCCGCGTAAGCAAGCCACGGAAGATTCCAGCGATCACCAGCCCAAACCAGAGCGACGCCGAGAATGACCACCAGCGTGCTCCAGACATCCGTGGAGAAATGAAGCGCGTCCGCCTCGAGGGCTTCACTGGCGTGGCGCCGGGCGACCTTGTTGAGGGTGCGGGCGCGTGTGAGATCAATGGCCAGGGCAACAAAGAGAATCAGGATGGCGGTGAGACTCGGCTGAATGTGGACGGTATGAAAGAAGAGCCGCTGAAAGGCTTCAAAGATGATGTAAATGGCGGTGAGGATGAGCAGGCCGGTCTCAATGAAAGCGGAGAAATTCTCAAATTTTCCATGGCCATAGGGGTGGCGCTCGTCGGCAGGCCGGTCCGCAACCCGAACCGAGAGATAGGTGATGACGGCGGCGACAAGATCCAAGCCCGAGTGCAGGGCTTCGGAGAGGATGCCGAGGCTGTCCGTGCGGATGACCAAAAAGGTTTTCAGACAAAGGAGCAGCGTGGCGGAGCCAATGCTGAGCAGAGCGGCGCGCTTCTTTTCCTGAATGGCGGCCTGAAGGCCACGGGAAAGGACCATGAGGTAAGACTACAACAGGTGGGATGGATTCCGTGATCTGTGGCCCGTGGTCCGCAACCGAAGACGCGGGTTGCGGGAATCTGGCAAACCTATTTCGAGCCTTTGTCGGCTGCGGGAGTTTGCGGGCTCATGGGCGGCTCCGGCAGAAGCGGAAGACGCTTGGGTTCACCGCGGGCTCCGCGCATATCGAGTTCCTCGAAAAACAAGCTGGGGGCCACAACGGAAGCGGGCAGACCGTTCTGCGCAGTACCAAACGCGGCGAGCGCCGTGCCAGCGACACCCTGCGTCTGGTTCTGCATGTAGTTGAAGACATAGCTGTCGTCGCCAATGCCGTCAATGTTGCGCAGCATGCGCGGGCCGAAACCGGTGATTCGCGCGCCCCGGACGATTTCTTCGTGGCCATCGGCAGGGTAGATCTTGTAGACGACGAGCGGCAGGCGATCCGTGGCGGCGTTGCCGCCGAAGCTGGCGAGAAGCTCGCTGAAATCGTCCTGATGGAGCAGGCTGATGGATGGGTTATCCATCTGGCGGACAACCATGCAAAAGCCTAGTTTCTCAGCACGGCAGGCATCCAGGAACTTTTTCTTCAGGTCATCCTTGGAAAGGGTTTCGGTGGAAGAAAAGAAAAGATTGCTCATGACCGGTTGCGGATCAGCGAGAAACGCGCTGCGGCCGTGGCCGTTGGAATTTTCGAAGTCCGGGCCGGGTCGCCGGGACATCAGAAGTTCCTTGAGCTTGCCTTCTTCAACGATGCCCACTTTCTGCGCGGGGACACCCTCTTCGTCAATGGCATAGCCGCCGATGAGAAGGCTGCCCTTGTAGTCCTTGGCTCCGGGGTCGTCGGTCAAGGACACGCCGGGAGGAAGAACACGCAAGCCGACCTTGCCGCTCCAGTCGCTGCGGCCGCCCAAGCTGCTCATGAGCTGCTCGACCACCGGCTGAAACGCAAGCGGGGGACGCGCGCCGCTGAGAGACGGCGAGACCACGGCGGCGAGAAGCGCACCGGAAGCGCGCGATTCAAACAGCACCGGACCAGTGTAATCCGGAGCGGGAGGCGCAGCGCGCATGGCCATCAGCTCCGCGGCTGCGACGTTGAGCCCCTTGCGAACGGTGTCGGCGGAGGGAAGATCCGCCGGCCGCGGCGCGTACGTGGCGTAAAAGTGATTCACCTGCATGCCGTCATCGGCCAGCGAAGTCATGCCGGATTCGATCGCGGCGAACGAGTGGTTCGCGCGAACCTCGGTGCCCTCACTGGTGAGCAAGTATTCCGTCGTGTAAACAAGGTAGTAGGTGACGCGGGATTCGTAAATCTGCGGAAAAGCACGTAAAGCAGCGGAAGAATCACGGGCTTCCTGCTCCCAGTTGCGGGTGCTCCAGTCTGAAGCGACAAGCGGTTCAACGTGCTGGATAGGCTGCACGCGTGAGAAGTCTTCGATGTCCGACTGGCGTGCGAGGCTGCTGAGATAGGCCTGCTTGCGCGAGTAGGCTTCGACGGCTTCCTTGAAGGCCTGGTCCGTGGCGATCCAGAGATCCTGGCGGAGCGAATTGTAATCACGATCAATGCCCACGGTGCCGGAAGGACCGATGAAGCCGCGGAAACCTTCCTCACTGATGAAATTGGAGCTGTCCAGCTTGTAATCGCCCACACGCGCCTGTACGTTCATCAGCCGCTGGCGCGTGTGTGTGGACGTAACCAGCGCGCCAAATTCGGCGGTGATTTCCCGGACGTCCATGTCCAGCAAACGGTACTCGAGGTAGTACGGCCGCATGGGCTTGTCGAGCTTGGGAATCTGCAACTCGAGGCGGCCTTTGGAGCGAGCCATTTCGTCGCGCATGGCCTGCAACGTGTGATCGTTGTCCGATGGAGCCTGCGCGAAGGCCGCAGCGGGCACACCAAGAGCAAGGAACAGTGCGAGAGGATGCAAGGCGCGCATTAGAGTTGGCCTCCCGCTTTTTGGACGTCGTGTGCCGGGGGCGGCAGAATCGGCGGACGGTCCGTGGACGATTGCTTCTTCTGAACTTCGAGTTCGGAAGTGAGAATCGCGGGGGAAGCAGCGGAAACGGGAACGTAGCCGGATTCGGCGCCGCAGTAGCCGTTGAAGACTTCCGGCGTATCGCCGGTGGCGACGATTTTCGTGAGTGCCGCGAGCGGCGTGCCGACGATGTCCACACCGCGGACGAGTTCATCAGGCCGGCCGTCAACGAAAACTTTGTAAACCACGAGCGGCTCAACCTGAAACGCCTGCGGCTGGCCACGGCCAGTAAAGGTGAATCCACCGGCGATGTCGTCAATCAGCAGGCCGAAGGGTTTGCCCTGCTGCTTGGCGAGTTCAATGAGTTTGGCGCGCAACTGGGCGTTGGTGAGCCTGTTGGTGCTTTCCACCAGCAGGTTACCCTGGCGTGAAACGGGAATGGCGCCCAACTGGCGGCGCCCATGGCCGTTGGAATGCGGGAAGTCCTTCAGCGGTGAACGGGACATTTCGAAATTGCGGAGGATGCCCTTGTCCACAAGCACAACGCGCTGCGCAGGCACCCCTTCGTCGTCATACTGGTAGTAGCCAAGCAAGTCTTGCTTGTCGAGTTTCTTCTCCGTGGCATCGTCCACTACCGTGAGGAAATCCGGAAAAATCTGCTGGCCGACCTTCTTGGCGAAGGTCTGTCCTTCGGTTACGTCTTTCTGTCGATGTCCCTCGGCACGATGGCCGAATACTTCGTGGAAGAAAACAGCCGCGGCACGCCCAGTGAGCAGAGCGGGGCCAACGGTCGGATCGTTCAAGGGAGAAGCCACGAGTCCTTCCATTTCCTTGCGAAGCTGCGCGGAGGCGGCTTGAACCGCCTTGTCGTCGGGAGCATCGGCGGGATTGACCCAGTCGAAGTTGTAGTAACGGTCAATGTCCATGCCGTCCGCGGCTTTGCCCTGAATGAAAATTTCCAGGCGGTAGCGGATCTGGCCGAATTGAAGTTGCGTGCCTTCGGAATTAACCTGAATCTGATTCTGCGCTTGCCCCGTAAAGGTAACGATCGAGTTGATCACCGCGGGGGATTGGCGGAAATACGCCGTATAGTCGCGGACTTTCTGCTCCCACGGCTTGCGATCAAGATTGAAGGAAACCCACGGGCCGGTATAGGTGTGCGGCTTCTCGCGTGAAAAATCGGGGGTGGCGTTTTCTTCGGTCTGGACGTTCACTTCCTTGCCGGTCTTGATCTTGATCAGGGCTTCGGCGGCGGAACGATATTGAATATCGGTCTGTAGCCAGAGGGCGCGGCGTAGAACGTCCACATCATTGTCAACGGGAACGCTGGTGCCGGGGCTGCCACCCGGGGGCTGCCGACCGTCAATTTTGTGTGTGTTGTCGAGTTCATAGTTGCCCGTGCGGACGGCGACTTCCAGCCAGCGGTTGTGGCCTTCGTCGCTTTGCAGTAATGCGCCATTTGAACCAGAGACAGTAGCGCGCTGCGTATCCGTAAGCGTGTAGTTCATGAAATAGGCCGGTGGGTCCTGAGCGCCATAGACCTTCATAGATCGGTCAAGTTCCACCTTGAGCGCATCCACCAGGGGTGAAGGCTTGGGATCGGAATCCGGCGGTAGCGCGAAAAGGTGCGAACCGGTGAAGAGCAAGATCAAAGCGCTGAGCGTGGCGCAGATACGAAAGCGGCGGGTTGGGCAGACGGGGATTGCGTTATTCAAGAGCACCTCACTCACGATCAGACGCAAAGTCCAAAGGTTCAGTGTACGCCACCGCCGGTGGGTAGACAAAGCGCGGTTCAAGCGGCGAGAAGCGGCAAAGACACTACTCCCCGTTAGATGGCAACGGGGAGGGCGGCGTTGCTAACACAAGAAACCCCCGAGAGCGTGACTCCAAGGGCTCAAAGAACGGACGGGGCTTCAGCCGATCTCAGCAACCGGCCCCAGTCGGATTGTTTGGATTGCACTTTGTGCCCGTCGAGGACGGCGTGCCGCCCGAGTTATGGGCCACCACAACGGGGATAACTACAATGGGAACCACGGCGAGCACGCCGATAGCGATGGCCGTGCCCTTACTGATGTGGTGAACCTGGCCGACGTTCGGGGCGGATTCCAGAGTGGTGCTGGCAACCGCGTCAGAGAGCGAGGAAAGGGACGCCTGCTGGGGAGCCGCCGGGCCGCTGGAATCGCCGTTGCGCACAGTGGTGAACTGCCCGGCTTTGATCGCAACGCAGACACCGGCGAGATTGCAGACCTTGACGAACCCTTCGAACACCATCACGGTCATAACGTTGTTCTCATAGCCAACGAAGAAGTCCGTGCCGACGACACCAGCAACGCCCGCCGGCGTATGGACTTCGAACTTGCCATTGGGCTGGGTGATCTTCTGCGCCTGGGAGCGGATTTTGCCGACGGTGACTTCCAGATCGGTCTGTTGCGCGCCGGCATCGTGCTTGACGATCTTCATGGAAGAATCGGAGCCAACGTTCAGCACCGAGCCATCGTCTAGCGAAATACGCGCGCGGCCACTGGCCTGGGTATTCACGACGTCCATCCAGTCCACGGGCGTTTTGGCGTTGGCGTTCATGGATTTGGCCCCGCGCGTGATATTGACCGCCGGGATGACGCGGGAAACTTCACCTGCGCGCGTGGTGGGAGTATCCGGGAGGGCGAACGTATCAAAAGGAATAGCCAAGAAGCAGGCGAGCAGGCAAACCAGCGCCACGGCGAATGGGGACTTATTGTTCATCGAGGACTCCTCAAAGCAAATGATTCTGTGACTACATTAAGTAACCGGAGAAAGGCTCGGGGTCAATCGAAAAGAGGCGTAGCATGCCCAGTTACCAACGATAGAGGAATCCGTGGGAGCTAGCCAGCGAAGTGGAAGTAGGCCGCGGTCATGTCGTCCCACTGTTTGCAATTAGCAGCGAAGGATTGAATCGTGAGGAACAGGTGGCCGAGCAGGTCGAGGGGGGATTCGCCAACGTGGCGAAGGCAAACCTCGCGAATGCCCTCGAGGCCGAATTCCTCCTCGCGGACGTTGCGGGCATCGGTGAGGCCATCGGTGCAAAAGAGAAGCGAATCGCCGGGTCGGAGTTGCAGGGAAAGTTCGTCGTAGGTCACCGAGGGAAAGAGCCCCGGGGGCAAACCTGCAACTTGAAGAACCGTGCAATCGCTGCCGCGAAGGAGCAACGGCCCGGGCATCCCCGCACTGACAATACGCATGCGTGTGGACTTCGGATCGAACACGGCGTACTGAATGGCGGTGTGGCGCCCCGGGATGCCGCGGAGCAACACGCGCTCGTTCAATGTGGAGAGAACACGCGACGGGTGCTGGCCGGTTTTGTGGACTCCGCGGAGCGTCCCGACGGCGAGCGCGGCGTAGAGAGCCGCAGGGAGGCCTTTTCCCGAGACATCGCCTATGTACAGTCCGATGGTGTCGTCGCTTAGAGAAAAGTAGTCCAGATAATCGCCGCCGACCTCGGCCGCCGGCTGAAACTCATGGGAAATGGTGACTCCTGCGAAACGCAGGGGATGAGCGGGTAGCATCACATTTTGAATGATGCGCGCTTCCTCAAGTTCTTGTTCGCGGAGCTTCTCGATGGAACGCAGTTCGAGCGGGAGTAGAGCGGTATCCATGTACCTGTCCGGAGGGGATAGTCGGACCGCGAGAGGAACGGCGTAGCGGAAAGCATACCAAGGCGCCTTGCAGGACGGAAGAAGCCTGCGACAGGCTGTTACCAATTGTGCTCGGATCGGAACGCCGCGCTTGCGCTCGCCATTCACCGGAGGACAATGGAGAATATGAAATCCCTGGCTTATTTGCTGGTGGCGCTTGGAGTGGCGTACTTTTTCTACCAGTATTATATGAAGGGCATGCCGACCTCGACTCCCGGAACAGCGGCCACGCAGGAGATTTCGCTGAGCGGAGTCCGCTCCGATCTGCTGCAGATTGCCCAGGCGGAACGCGACAATATCGCCCTGAACAGCAACTGCTCCAGCATGGCGGAGCTGATTTCGTCGGGTGCGCTCAAGCTGGTGCAGCCGGAACGCGCCGGCTATGTTTATGAAATTACCTGCAAGGGCGGCGCGGAATTTCAGGTGACCGCGCGGCACGCGCCGGCGCCGCAAGGGTCCTCGATCCGGTATCCTGTCCTGGCCATCGATTCCTCCATGCAACTCCAGGAAATTCAATAACTTTCACTTTCCGCTAAGCTTGCCTTCCCACCCCGCTGGGAACTAATCACCACCCTTCTACGTAGTTAAGGGTGTGGCACAGAATGTGGTTGGGCGTGGAGCCCGAAGGAGGGCAAAGTGATGGGAGACCTGACTGGACTGGCGGCGGTGGTGCTGAGTTGCAGCGTTCCCTTTGCGTTGATGTACTTGTTTTACCGGGTGCGAAAACTGAGAACCGAAGAACGGTTGGCGGCCCTGGCGCGCGGTGCGGAGATCCCCATGGAGCCGGAAATGTCGCACTATGCTAGGTCTCGCCGAGCGGGGATCTTGCTGGTCAGCGGTGGTGTGGGATTCATCGTGATGTTCGCGATGATCGCCCGCATCCTGGGAGAATCGGAGACGTTGGTGGGGTCGGCGATCGGCGTCCTGCCCCTGGCCGTGGGGCTGGGGTATTTCGTGGATGCGGCGCTGATTCGCAGGGATTTGAAGGCATCCTAACCATCATTTGACAAGCCATCGAGACAAAGGCCCGCGGCACAGGATGAGGGCACTGCGGCGTGTTACCATTAGGGCCGCATGAATCCTGCGATTCCAAACATGTTGGAGCTGCAGCGGCTGGATCAGGCCACCGCGGCCCTGCGAGCCGAACTCGAGGGCATGCCAAAGAAGCTACGCGAAGCCGACGCAAAGCTGAACGGAGATCGCACGGCCGTAGTTTCCGCGAAGGAAGCCCTGACCCAGGCACTGGGACAGCGCAAGAAACTCGAACTGGACGTGGAGCAGTGGAAGGAACGCGCGAAGAAATATCGCGGTCAGAGCAGCTCCGTCAAAACGAATGAGGCCTACAAGGCGCTGCAGCAGGAGATTGCCGGCGCAGAGGCGGAGGCCAGCAAGGGCGAAGACCGCGTTTTGGAACAGATGATGGCCGTAGAAGAAGCCGAGAAGCGTGTGAAGCGCCTGGAAGCCGAACTCAGGGAATCTGAAAGGGTGATCGCTGCAGAAAAGCAGCAGATCGAAGCGCTCTTCGCGGAGAAAAAGAAAAGCTGGGAAACCGCAACGGCCGAACGGAAGGCCACCGCGAAGAAAATGCCGGCGGAAATGCTGGAGCTTTACGAGCGGATTTCGAAGAAGCATCCGGGGACAGTGATGGCGCAGGTGCGGGACGGGCAGTGCCGCGCTTGTGGGGTGCGGGTGCTGCCGCACACCGTTCAACTCCTGGAATCAGACACAGATCAAGAGATGTTTCGCTGCGAATCCTGCGGGCGAATCCTGTATTCCTTCGAACCGATTCCCTACTCTACCCCCAGCGACGCGGCCACCGGAGCGGCGAACGGCTGATGGCCAAGCGTCCACCAGTGCCAAAGGGCGCGGGGCTCTTCGGCGAGCCCGAACCAGAGCGCAAGAGTGTCGCGGCGTATCAGGCGAATATTGATGGCGGCTCGCGCGGTAATCCGGGCCCGGCGGCCTACGGCGTGGTGATTCGCGACCCGCGCGGCGAGATCGCGGCCCGGCTGAAGAAGTACATCGGAAACAACACCAACAATGTGGCGGAGTATTTTGGGCTGATTGCCGCGTTGGATTATGCGCAAACGCACGGGATTCGCGCGCTGCGCGTGGAAAGCGATTCGGAATTGATGGTCAAGCAAATGCAAGGGCGCTATAAGGTAAAGAGCGAGGAACTGCGGCCGCTGTTTGAACGGGCAAAGAAAATGTCGCAGACGTTGGAGTCGTTTCGTATCGGGCATGTCTACCGGGAACACAATAAGGAAGCGGACGCGCTAGTTAACCAGGCGCTGGATGAGACCGCGGGTGCCGGCGCGCCGAGTGGGGTGAACCCGCAGAAGCCGGCAACGAAAGACGGGACGATGCGGCTGGTGGCCCGGTATCAGGATGGTGTACTGCAGCCCTACGATGAGCTGGATTTGCCGGATGGGACGGAAGTGGAACTATTGTTGAGGCTGCGGAAGTAGAATGTGACGTCGTGAAAGTCTAGGCGGCGGTGAGAGCGGGAGCGACAGCGGGCTTCCAGACGTAGGAGCGGTAGAGGGTGTCGCGCTGCTCGGGGCGGAAGCCGGCTTCGGTGATGATGCGGCGGAGTTCGCCTTCGTTGGTGCGGTTGCGGACGCCCGCGGCGTAAACCACGTTTTCCTCGATCAAGATGCTGCCGACGTCGTCGGCGCCGAATTGCAAACCCACCTGGCAGACCTTGATGCCCGGCGTAAGCCAGCTCGACTGGATGTGGTCAATGTTGTCGAGGAAGAGTCGGCTGACGGCAAGCGTTTTCAGATAATCCACCGCCGTGGTCTCCTGCACTTTTTTGCCAAGCGCTGTGTTTTCCGCCGCGAAAATCCACGGGATGAAGGCCGTAAAGCCGCCGGTTTCTTCCTGGAGTTGGCGGATGCGCTCGAGATGATTCACGCGGTGCTGCAGCGTTTCGCCGCAGCCGAACATCATCGTCGCGGTAGTGCGCAAGCCGAGCGAATGCGCGGTACGGTGGACCTCAATCCAGTCGTCACTGGTGCATTTCAGGCGGGCGATTTTGCCGCGAATCTCGTCATCGAGAATTTCCGCGCCACCGCCGGGAATCGATTGCAAGCCCGCGTCCATCAAGCGCTGAATGGTGTCATGGATCGAGAGTTCGCTGACCTCGGCAATGCAGAGAATTTCTGGAGCGGAAAAACAGTGGAGATGCACCTGGGGGTAACGCGCTTTGAGCGAGCGGAGAAGATTTTCGTAATAGCCGATTTGCAGGTCGGGATGCAGGCCTCCCTGGAGCAGCACGCCCGTGCCGCCGAGTTCGAGCATCTCGTCGATTTTCTGATAGATGGTTTCGAAAGGGAGGATGTAGCCGTCCTTGGCGCCGAGCGGTCGGTAGAACGCACAGAAGGAGCAGTATTCGGTGCAAAAATTCGTGTAGTTGATGTTGCGGTCGATCTGGTAGGTAACGACGCGGGGATCGTTCTTCTGGAGGCGCAACTGATGGGCGGCCATGCCGATGCCCACCAGGTCATCGGACTGCAACATCTCAAGAGCCTGTGGTTTGGTGATTGCCACGGTTGCCGTCCTTGCCTCTTTCCTAACGGTCGGCCACTACACGAGCTTGTTCACGCGTACGGGGTTCTTTGGCCAGCTCGAATGCCGACGTCTTTGCCGGAATCAAACGCAGTTCTGCGGCAAAAGAATAATAACGCGTCAGGCCCCGCAAATTCTCCTCGTCGAGATGATAATCAATGTTTTCCGCGAGATACCGGCCCAACTCTCTGGCCGGCAGGCTCATCTGCGCTGCGGCCTCTGCCGCGATGGCATCGAGGTGCTGCAAGCCAAAAGCAAGGGAGTCCTGGAAGTCCTGGACAACTTCGGGCGTGACGACCCTGCTGCGGGCAGCCCAGACGGCGAGGACGGCCGGGAGGTTGGTCATCGCGCGCCATTTTTCGACGATGTCGTAAATAAAAAGCGGACCGATTTCTGCGAGGCCCGCAGCCGCGGCGGTGGTGACGACTTCCCCGGAAACATCACGGCGCGCCTGGGGCGCGGTGGCGATGGCAAGACGCAGAGCGGGATCGCCGATTAGCAGCGCTGCGTCTGCGTGCTGCAACATCGTGGATAGGTCGGGGGCAGCTTCGAAAAATTCCGGAGAGATGTGCCAGCGCTTTGCACAGAGAATGCGGGTAAGCGTCTGAGTGCTGCGCGAACTGCGATCCAGAGCGATGCGTTTCACTTCCTGAATCGGCTTTTTGGAGATCAGCAGCAAGCTGCGCACGGATTTCTTGGAGGCGATCGAGAGATTCGGCAGAATGACCAGATCGGGGATGCGCTGGTATTCGATGGCCGGAATAATGGCCACATCCACGGCGCCGGAACGCAGCGCTTCGGCGCATTGCGACGGCACGGTGAATGAAAGTTCGTATTTGCCGCGCAAGGGGCCGTGCGTAAACCCGCGCACCAGCGGCACGGTGTTGAGGTATTCAACGATGGAGATGCGCAGTGAATTCACAGGTTTGGGCTACCGAAAGACCTCACCCAGTATAGCAAAGGCGTGACGGGATGCTGCGCTGTGGCCGGTTGATCGGCCGCTTCGATCCATTCGAAATGGCTGAAAAAGCCGGAGTTCCCCGCTCTTCATGAGGTTTGGTGATTTCCGCGCATATCTGCTAGAATTAAGACTTTGCGTTTCAATACTTTTGGAGTGTAGGAACTGTTATGGCATTGAAGTGTGATATCTGCGGCAAAGGGCCGCACTATGGCAACGTGGTCAGCCACGCCAACAATACGCGGCGCCGCCGGTGGAATCCGAACCTGAAGAAAGTGCGCGCAATCGTTGACGGCGTCAGCAAACAGATTCGCGTCTGCACGGCTTGCATCCGCCTGGGCCGTGTGAAGAAAGCTGCCTGAGCAAACCGTTGCGCCTCTCCCCAAGCATGTCCAGTCCCGCAGCAAGGCTTCGCCGTACTGGGGCGCTACTGCCTCTGGCCGGGCTGGTGTTTTCCGTGCTGGCCGGCTGCAAACCCTCGGAACACCATGCGCCGGACGTGTGGGCGGTAGTGAATGGAGTCGAGATCAAGCGGGATGACGTCGAAAAGTATTACCGCTCGCAGGTCAACCCCGAAAGCCAGGAGCCTTCGCAGGAAGAGGCGCTCTCGCTAAAGCTGAACGTGGTGGACCAACTGATCAACAATGAGATCCTGCTGGAACGCGCCAAGAAGCTCAATCTGGAAGCAAGTGACGGCGAAGTCGAAGACAAATTTACAGAGCTCAAAAGCCCGTTCACCGAGGACGAGTTCCAACGGCAACTGAAAGCGCGCGGCATGACCGTGGATGACCTGAAGCGCGACTTGCGGCGACAGCTTTCCATCCAGAAACTGCTGAACCGCGAAGTGGCGGCAAAGATCACCATCACCGACCAGGACGTGGCGGACTTTTACAACGCCAACCACAACCAGTTCAACGTGGCCGAGCCGCAATATCGCATCTCGCAAATCGTGATTACGCCCCGCAAGGAATTGCAGGTGCGTAACCGCAAAAACGATGATGCGACCAACCCGGCCGAAGCCGAGCGCAAAGCCAAGATGCTGATGGACAAGCTCAATAGCGGCGCGGATTTCGCGCAACTCGCGATGGATTATTCCGAAGACGGGAATACCGCGGGAAATGGCGGCGACCTCGGATACATTCCGGAGTCAGCGCTGAACCAGTCCGACCCGCTGTTGAAGAAAGAGGTCCTGGCGCTGAAGCCCGGACAGGTGAGCCCGCCGATTCAACTGCACGACAGTACCCGCATCCTGAAACTGGTGGCACGCGAAGCCGCCGGGCAGCGCGGCGTGAATGATCCGCAGGTGCAGCAGACGATCCGCGATACCTTGCGCAACCGCAAAGAGCAGCTTCTCCGCTCGGCCTATTTGACCGTCGCGCGCGATGAAGCGAAAGTGACCAACTATCTGGCAGAGCAGTTGGTCGAAACCGCCGGCAAGTTACCGGACGCCGCGAAGTCCACGCTGCCACCGGTGCAGAAGCCTGCGGCTCCCCTTCCGGCGACAAGTTCGCCGGCCAACACGCAGTAATTCCTCTTCAGGCAGACTTTACGGAAGGCCCGTAGTTCCCCGCGGTGGGCACTACTCTACCCAGGCCAGAACTTCTCCGGCGTTGACGTTTTGGCCTTCCCTGGCGAGCAGCCGTTCCACTTTGCCGTTCTTCGGCGAGCGGATTTCATTTTGCATTTTCATGGCTTCCACGACCAGCAGGCCCTGGCCGGCTCCGACCTTATCGCCCGCTGCCACCAGCAAGCGAATCACTTTGCCGGGCATGGGAGCGACGATTTCCTGGCGGCCCTCGACTTCGAGCGCCCCCTGCTTACGGCCGCGCCACGAACGTGGGTCGATGAGTTCCGCGGAAAATTCGTGCGGGCCGCATTGCAGCTTGATCTTGTTGTCGATGGATCGCGAGAGGTGAATTTCGAAGGACTGGCCGCCGAGAATCACAGAAACAGTGTTGGGAGAAACCTGCACACCACTGGCTTCCACCGGCTGGCCGTCGAGAGTTATCGCATACGCCTGACTGTTGCGCGTGAGTTCGACGACATGTTTCTTTTTGCCGCTTGGGCCAGTTAGTTGGATTTCGAATTTCATGGGATGCGATCCACCTGCCGACGGCGGCCTTCCATTTTCCAGCGCGAAGGCGCAGCGGAGGATTCGCCACTGGCAGGCGAGGAGTTGTTTGAGTCGGCGGCGTGCCAGAGGGCCGCGGCGATCAGGGCGGCTTCCTCTGTGCCCGGGCGTGGGGGAACAGCGGGTGGACGGGGCCGTGCGAGGAGTTCATCGAGCCATTTCGTGTGGATTTCGCCGCGGAGAAATTCCGGTTCGGCGAGAATGCGGCGAAAGAGGCTGACATTGGTACGGATGCCGGTGATGGTGTACTCGTCAAGAGCGCGTCGCAGGCGCGAGATGGTTTCTTCGCGGCTATTGCCCCAGGCGATCAGCTTGCTGAGCAAAGGGTCGTAATCCATTGGCACGGTCCAGCCTTCGTAGACGCCTTCGTCGAGGCGGATACCAGGCCCTGTGGGCGCGTGGCGCGAAATGATTTTCCCGGGAGACGGAAAGAAATTGTTGTCGGGATCCTCGGCATAGAGCCGCACCTCCATGGCGTGGCCCCGCGGCGTGATCGATTCCCAAGCAAACGGCAGGCGATGTCCAGCAGCAATGGCGATCTGGAGTTTGACCAGGTCGAGACCGGTGACTTGTTCCGTGACCGGGTGTTCGACCTGCAGGCGGGTGTTGACTTCGAGGAAGTAAAAGTCGAGGTCGGCGTCCACCAGAAACTCCACGGTGCCAGCGTTGACATAGCCGCCGGCGCGGCCGAGACGCACCGCCGCCTCGCCCATCTTGCGGCGAAGATCGGGCGTAACCACCGGCGACGGCGCTTCTTCGACGACTTTCTGGTGGCGGCGCTGAATGGAGCATTCCCGCTCGCCAAGCGAAACGCAGCGGCCGTGCGCGTCGGCAAAAATCTGAATTTCAATGTGGCGCGGGCCAACCAGATATTTTTCGATAAAAACCCGTGGATCGCCGAACGCGTTGAGCGCTTCTGAAGCGGCATCGCGCCAAGCAGAAGCGAACTCCACATCGCTGGGCACCACGCGCATGCCTTTTCCGCCGCCACCGGCGATTGCCTTGAGCAGAATCGGATAGCCCATGCTGCGCGCCAGCGATTGTGCTTCTTCGGGATTCTCGATGGGATCGCTGGTGCCCGGGACGGTCGGGACTTCGGCGCGGCGAGCGAGTTGTTTGCCGGCGGTTTTCGAGCCCATCGCTTCCATGGCCTCGGCGGACGGCCCGATGAAGGTCACGCCGGCGTCGGCGCACGCGCGCGGCAGCGCGGGATTTTCAGCAAGGAAACCGTAGCCGGGATGCAGCGCGTCGCAGCCCGTTTTTCTCGCCACGTCCATCAGTTTATCGATGCGGAGGTAACTCTCCCGAGAGGCGGCCGGACCGATCGAATATGCTTCATTGGCTAGACGCACGTGGAGCGAAGCGCGGTCCACTTCGCTGTAAACGGCAACGGTTTGGATGCCCAGTTCGCGGCAGGCGCGGAGAATGCGAACAGCAATCTCGCCACGATTGGCTATCAGGATTTTCTTAAACATGCGATTTTCGTGACTGGCGGGATTCTACCATGCACCCTTGCCGCTTCGGAGTTTATGCGTCGCTTGCGTGTCGTATCTGGCGAGGATCGGGCGTTCCCGGAAAACGTTCGTGACTAAAGCGGGATGTTGGCGTGTTTCTTCTTGGGGTTGAAGTCGCGCTTGTTTTCGAGGGAACGCAACGAAGTGATGATGTGTGCGCGCGTCGTGGCCGGCTCGATGACGGCGTCAATATAGCCGCGCTCGGCTGCGACAAACGGATTCGCAAATCGGTTACGGAACTCGGCGACCTTTTCCTTGCGTAGGTTTGCGCGCTCGGCTTCGGGCGCATTGCTCAGTTCCCGTTTGTAGACGATATCCACCGCGCCTTCTGGGCCCATCACGGCAATTTCCGCGGACGGCCAAGCAAAGTTCGCGTCAGTGCGGATATGTTTCGAAGCCATAACGCAATACGCGCCACCGTAGGCCTTGCGCGTGATCACTGTGATTTTCGGCACGGTGGCTTCCGCAAAGGCAAACAGCAGCTTCGCGCCGTGGCGGATGATGCCTCCATATTCCTGCTGCGTGCCCGGCAAAAATCCTGGAACATCCTCAAAGGTAACGAGCGGAATGTTGAACGCGTCGCAGAAACGCACGAAACGCGCGCCTTTCACCGAAGCGTTGATATCGAGGGTTCCGGCGAGAAACGCCGGCTGATTGGCCACAATGCCGACAGCCCGGCCATCAAAACGCGCGAAACCGACGACAATGTTTTTCGCGTAGTGCTCGTGCACTTCGAAAAAGTAGCCTTCGTCCACCAGCGCATGAATGACATCTTTGATGTCGTAGGGTTTCAGCGGATCTTCAGGAACGATTGTGTTGAGCGACTCTTCGCGGCGGTCGGCAGGGTCGGAACACGCGCGCCGCGGCGGATCTTCGAGATTGTTGGAAGGCAGAAAACCGACGAGTTCGCGGATCATGGCGAGGCAATCGGCGTCGTCCCTCGAAACAAAATGCGCCACGCCGCTGGTGGCGTTGTGCGTCATCGCGCCGCCGAGCTCCTGCTTGGTTACCTCTTCGTGTGTAACGGTCTTGATGACGTCCGGACCGGTGACAAACATGTATGACGTGTCACGGGTCATCAGCACAAAATCGGTGATGGCGGGCGAATAGACCGCGCCGCCGGCGCATGGACCCATGATGGCGCTGATCTGCGGGATCACGCCGCTCGCCAGCGTGTTCCGCAGAAAAATATCGGCGTAACCAGCAAGCGAAGCGACCCCCTCCTGAATGCGCGCGCCGCCGGAGTCGTTCAGGCCAATCACCGGAGCGCCATTGCGCATGGCCAAATCCATAATCTTGACGATTTTTTGCGCGTTCGCCTCCGAAAGTGAACCGCCGAAGACGGTGAAATCCTGAGCGAAAACATACACCAGCCGTCCTTCGATGCGGCCAAAGCCCGTCACAAAACCGTCCCCGGCGGGCCGATGCTCTTCCGCGCCAAAATCCACACAACGGTGGCGGACAAACTTATCGAGTTCCTCGAATGTGCCCTCATCGAGCAGGAGCTCGATACGTTCGCGGGCGGAGAGTTTCCCGGCTTTGTGCTCGCGTTCGCGGCGCTCCGCCCCGCCTCCGGCTTCCGCTTCAGCGGAGATTCGCCGCAACTGGTCCATGCGGTCCGCGTTTGCAGAAGACTCCCAGGTAATGTGGTTTTTCTCAGCCAAGAGGCCCTCCCTCGGGCGCTTCATTCTTTGGAGCGAAAATCAGGACCGCCATGTGCGTTGCCAGCCACACCGTGCCCAGCAAGAGCACGACACCCAACAAAATCTCGGCGGCAATGGCGCCGGCACGCGGCAGCGGCGATTCAATCGCGGTGACATATAGCGTCGCACGCACCACGATGACCATGGCGCTCAACGTGGTGGCCACGATCAGCAAGACCGTCAGGATGGAGAGGAGCACCTGCTTCATGGGCGGTGAGTTTCCAACCAGCCAAAGGATAACTCATCTAGGGGGAAAGCAGTACGTAATGGGCAGGCCCGCGGGAGTAGCCTTCAGCGCAGGCCGGACCAGTCGTCGGCGACCACAATCGAATCACTGGGATTCGCCGGGTCGTACTTGACGCTGGTGGGGTATCCCGTCACCAGGCGCTCCACGCGCACCTGGCTCTCCAGGCCGGTGATGTCCTGAGCGGTGTGATACGTGACTCCGGAAATCGAATAACTGTAGGAGACCAGGCTGCGCGGACGATTGTCCGGCAACGGGCGCGCGCGAAATCCCAACAGGCCTCGGCGCTGCTCGACCTCCGGCGCGGGATGTTGCGCGAGTTCCACCACCTGGCCTTCGGCGATGCGGCCAATCAAATTGAGGTGCAGCCGGCGCTTGCGTTCCTCGGCTTCCGGATCAGCGGCCGGATGCGCAAAAGCATAGGCA